>JAABUV010000710.1_pt1 | contig 50606 bp, 49 predicted proteins | sample 5559971 | NCBI WGS metagenome assembly JAABUV01 (sample SAMN10711881, study PRJNA513362) | rock metagenome | isolation source: Antarctica rocks | place: Antarctica: Victoria Land, Knobhead nord | collected 2015-12-19 | reverse complement strand
TACACCGAGACGCGGGTGCGCGCGCACGTGTTCATCTGCATGCTCGCCGCCTACCTGGTCTGGCACCTACGCCAAGCCTGGCAGCCACTGACCTTCACCGACCAGAACCGTCCCGAACCCGCCGACCGGCGTGGCCTGCGCCTGCAGCAACACCCGACGGGGTGGATTCGGCGGAGCGTATCGCCCGCACCGTCACACCGGACGTGGTGCTCATGGACATGCAGCTGGGCACCGGGTCCGGGGTGGACGCCGCCGTCAAGGTGCTCGCGGTCTCCCCGCGCACTCGGGTGCTCGTGCTCTCGGCGTCCGGGGAGCACTCGGACGTGCTCGATGCGGTCAAGGCGGGTGCCTCGGGGTATCTGGTGAAGAGTGCGTCGGTGGGCGAGCTGGTCGACGCGGTGCGGGCCACGGCCGCGGGGCAGGCGGTGTTCACGCCCGGACTGGCCGGCTTGGTGCTCGGCGAGTACCGGCGGATGTCCAGCGCGCCTGCGCCCCGCGCGGGCCAGGACGCCCTGCCGCAGCTCACCGAGCGGGAGACCGAGGTGTTGCGCCTGGTGGCCAAGGGGCTCAGCGCGCGCCAGGTCGCTGCGCGGCTGGTGATCAGCCACCGCACGGTGGAGAACCACGTGCAGTCGACCCTGCGCAAACTGCAGCTGGCCAACCGGGTTGAGCTGGCGCGCTATGCGATCGAGCACGGCCTGGACTGAGCGACGCGGCGCCCCCGCCGGATCATGCCCTCCCGAGCAGTGCCGAGAGTGGGCGCAACGGCTGCAGCCACGCGCCTTCGTCGGGCAGCGAGTCGAGGTTGATGCGCGGTAGCGGTTCGCGGAACACCCCGGGGATGTCCTCGAGGTCAAGGAAGTGCACGTGGTCCGAGGCGACGGCCCACGCGGCGTGCTCCCGGAACCCGAGCACCTGCACCGGGATCCCCGCCGCGGCCAACGCCTCCAGTGGCTCGCGGAAGGCCTGCCCGTCGGCCGAGGCGACGACGATCCCAGCGAGGCCCGAGGTGTGCTGGCGCAGCGCGATGTGGTCGAGCATGTTGGAGTCGACGTCGGAGTCCTCGGACGTCTTCGGCTTGGCGAACACCGCGAAGCCCACGTTGCGCAGCGCCTCCACCCAGGGCCGCACCGTGTCCGCGCTGCCCTGGGCGATGTTGGTGAACACCGTGGCCTCGGGCTCGAGCTCGCCGCTGCCCGCGGTCTCCTGCAGCTCCGCGGTACGGGTCAGCAGCCAGCGGCCCAGTGCGTCGAAGCGCGGGCGGTACGCCGCGGTGGGTCGTCCGCCGAGGATCGAGCCCAGGCCCATGTCAAGGTTCGGCGCGTCCCACACCAGCAGGACGCGTTCGGCGGCGGTGCTGATCGTCACGCTTGGGGCGCTCGCGGTGGCGGGGCTGGCACTCATGGGGCGAGTCTGCCCCACACCAGGTCGGTGACGGCGACCTCGGCTCGGACGGCGCGGCCCTCGAACTTGGTGACCGGCCGGACCAGCGACACCGCGGTCGGCCCGACCAGCCTGCTCAGCAGCGGCTCGGCATCGCCGGTGCGCGCGATCTGCTCCGCGTAGTCGGCGATGTCGGTTGCCGCGTGGAACACCCCGCCCGGGCGTAGCCGTGACGCGATGAGCGCCACCACGGCCGGCTGCAGCAAGCGGCGCTCCCGGTGCTTGCGCTTGGGCCACGGGTCGGGGAAGAACACCCGCACCGCCGCCAGCGAACCCGGGCCGAGCAGGTGCCGCAGCACGGTCACCGCGTCACCGTGCAGCGCCCGCACGTTCGTCACACCGGCGCGCTCGCAGTGCGCGAACAGCTGCGCGATGCCCGGGCGGTAGACCTCGACGGCCAGCACGTCCACGTCGGGCTCGGCGGCCGCCATGACCGCGGTGGCGGTACCGGTTCCGGATCCGATCTCCAGCACCAGCGGCGCGTTCCGGCCGAACCACGCGGCGGTGTCCAACGGTGCCGGTGGCACCTGCCCGGGTGGAGGTACTCCGCCGGCTATCCCCCCGGGGCCGTGGTCGAAGAACGGCACCAGTGCCCCCCAGTGCGGCCAGCGGGTGTCCCAGGTGCGCTGCTGGTTGGCGGTGAGCGCGTCGCGGCGCGGTCGGAAGCTGACGACGCGGGCCATCGGTGGCGACGCCGGACGGGTCGGCGGCGACGGCTCGGACACCCCGTCATGATCCCCCATCCGCCTGCACCGCAGGCCCGGTCAGTCGGAGCCGGTTCGCCGTCGGAGGACGACTGGTTCTGCCCGGCCTGATCCCCGGGGTGATCCAGGGGTGATGTCCGCTGGGCGGCGGGGTCACCGGTAGCGTCGGGGGCCGATGACGTCCGTCGGGAAAGTGGGGCGACCGGCTCATGGCGCTGGCTCTGCTGGTGTTCGCCGCGGGGGTCGGGGTAGCAATCGGTTTGGTGGGAGTGGGTGGGGTCTTGCTTGCTCCCGCGCTGGTGCAGGTGGGTGGCATGACGCCGCAGTCGGCGGTGGCCACGAGCACGTGGGCGTTTCTGTTCACCGGGGTGGTCGGGACCGCCGCCTACGCGCGGGCCCGCGCGATCTCGTGGTCGATGCTGGGTCGGCTTGCGCTGGGGGTCGTCCCGGCCGCTTTCCTGGGAGCTCGGACCAACGCCCTGCTCCGGGGGGATGTCATCCTGCTGCTGATTTCTGCGCTGACGTTGCTCGTCGGGGTACAGCAACTCTGGTCACGGCGTCAGCGGCCGGCCGGCCCCGAGCTCGGCGCGGCCCGGCTGGTGGTCATCGGAGCGGCCGTCGGGTTCGGCTCAGCCTTGACGGGAACCGGCGGGCCGGTGCTGCTCGTCCCTGTGCTGCTCGCCCTCGGCGTGGCTCCGTTGCCGGCCGTCGCCGTGAGCCAGGCCGTGCAGCTGCCGGTGGTCGGTGCCGCGTCGATCGGTTACCTGCAGGCTGGCCTGACCGACGTCCGGCTCGGCAGCCTGCTGGGCCTGGCCGCGGGGGCGGGTGTCCTCGGTGCGGCCTTGTTCGCACCGCGACTCGACCCCGCACGGCTGCGCCAGGCGGTCGCCGTCGCCTGCGTGAGCGTCGGGCTGTTCCTGCTCATCCGCACGGCGAGCACCATGGGCTGAGATCGCGCCCCGCCAACCGCGGTTCAGGAAGCGAGGCGCAGCGCGGTGGAGACTTCCGCACCGCAGGCGCAGTCACGGTCGACCAGCTCGCAGTCCACGATCCACAGGTGACGGGACGCGTCGAGCTCTGGACAACCCGGCTCGCTGCACTCGAGCAGGTACCCGTAGTGGTGCACCAGCGTTCCGTGGCAGTGGTCCAGCTCAGCCACGCAGTCCACACACATCTGGTCCATGACCGCCTCACGCCTCGTCGGAAGTTTCCCCTACCGTGTTGGTACCACCGGGACCCGACAATCGTCGGCAGGAGCGGCGGCGTGTCGTCGCGGCAACCGAGGCGGAAGACTCCGCTGCGCGCGGGTGGCCGGCCCGCGCAGGCGCTACGGCGTCGCCGACGATCCCGGGGCCGCCCGCTTCGCCGCCGGCTTCTTCGCCGCGGTCTGCTTCGGCGCCGCCTTCTTCGCCGCCGCCTTCTCGGGCGCGGCCGTGTTCTTCGGCGCCGTCTTCTTCGCCGCCTTCTCGGGCGGCGCCGTCTTCCTCACCGCCTTCTTCGGCGCGGCGGTCTTCTTCGTCGCCGTAGACGCGGCCGTGCTGCTGGCCGGGGAGGAGGTCGCTGCGGGCTCGCGGCTCTGGCGGCTGGCCTCGATGCTGGCGCTGAGGGCGGACATGAGGTCGACGACCTGGGCTTCGGTGCTTGCCGAGGCCGGTGGGGTCGCAACTTCATGGCCGGCGACTTTCGCGTCGATGAGCGCCTGCAACTGTTCCCGGTAGGTGTCCGTGTAATTCTGGGGCTCGAAAACCTCGTCGGACATCGAGTCGATCAGCGACCTGGCCATGGCCAACTCCTGGTCACGCACCTGTGGTGCGTCCTCGCGCAGGAACGCGAAGTCAGGAGCACGGACCTCATCGGGCCACAGCATCGTCGACAGCACCAGGCAGTCGGCGTGCACGCGCATCACGGCAAGGGACTCCCGCTGCCGCAACGCGATCTTCGCGATGGCGACCTGCCCTGACTTGTGCAACGCGTCGCGTAGCAGCAGGTACGGCTTGAGGCCGCTCTGCTGCGGTTCGAGGTAGTAGGACTTGTCGAAGTAGATCGGGTCGATAGCCTCCAGCGGCACGAACTCGAGGACGTCGACGCTTTTCGTGCTGGGCACCGACAGGGCAGCGAAGTCCTCGTCGGTGAGGACGACCACTTTTCCGTCGGCGGTCTCGTGACCCTTCGCGATGTCGCGGTAGGGCACGTCGGCACCGTCGACCGAGCACACCCGCCTCGTTTGTACCCGACCGCCGTCGGCGGCGTGTACCTGGTGGAAGGCGATGTTCTTGCTCTCGGTGGCCACGTACAGATGGACCGGGATCGACACCAGCCCGAAGGAGACCGCACCCTTCCACATCGATCGCATCATCGAAAGACACCTCCGAGCGTTCAGAGTGATCCCTAGGCCAGGGACCCTAAGCTACCGGCATTCGTTCTCGCCGGACGTCACGCGGGCACTAATACTGCGTGAGACCGCACATCGGCGCCATTACCCCGGAAAGGCGTACGTCAACCGGATCTCTCGGTGATGGTGACGGGCGCCAATGGCGCGCGCGGTGGGTCACCGCCTGCGCCGTGGCACGATCAGGCTCCGCCACCGCGCAGATCGGGGAGGGGAACGACGTGCCGGACGTGCGCCCGCCGGTCCCGCGGCCGCTCTGCCGCGCGGTCGACGCGCTGTGTCGCCGGCTGCTGGTGCCCGCCGGACCCGCGCTCGCGTCGGGGGTGCACCAGGTGCTGGAACGGTTGCAGGCCCCGCTCCAGGTGGCGGTCACCGGCCGGCTCTCGTCAGGCAAGTCCACGCTGGTCAATGCGCTGATCGGCCGCAAGGTGGCCCCCACCGCGGCCGGGGAGTGCACCCAGCTCGTCACCCGCTTCACCTTCGGTGGCATCGACCGGGTAGAGGTGATCCTGCGGGACGGTCGCAGCGTGGGCCTGGCGCTCGACGTCGACGGCACCGTCCCCGCTGACGCCGCCACCCGGGCGGGCGTGGCGCTGGCCGACTGCCGGGCGGGTGCGGGCCGCCTTGCACGCGGCCTCCGGCGTGGACGTGGTGCGTCTGCGCCTGCAGAGCTTGCTCGCGGCCAGGGTCGACGTCATCAAGGCGGCGGCCGCCCTCGGCGCGTTGGCCACGCTCGCCAAGCGCGCGGATGCACCCGCCGAGCAGGCCGCGGTGGGCGACGGTATCGAAGCGCTGCTGCGGTTGCCCGAAGCGCACCAGCTGCGCATGGCCGAGGCGCTGAACCTGCTCACCTCCGGCATCGTGGAGCTGCCCCAGGATCTCACCGCCGAGGCCGTGCGGCTGGGGTCGGAGCGCGACCCCAGTGCCCGGATCGGAACCCCGGGTGCTGCGCCGCGGGAGCTCGCCGCGGTGGCGTTGGAGCGCGCAGGGTGGTGGCGTTCGTTCGCCTCCTTCGGCGCCACGCCGGCGCAGGCCAGGGTCGCGCACGTGGTGCACCGCAGCTACTTCCTGTTGTGGCAGCAGCTCACCTCCGGCGCGCAGCCGTGAGCGGTGCGTTACCCGCCGAGGTGCGCGCCGCGCGCGCCGAGCTGTCCGCGCTGCTGGCGACCGCCGATCCCACGGCCGCCGAACGGCTCGCGGCCGGGCCCCCCGCACCCGTCACACCGACGGTGGTGGTGGTCGGTGAGACCGGCCGCGGCAAGAGTTCCCTGCTGAACGCGCTGCTCAACGTGCCCGGACTGTCCCCGGTGGACGCGAGGTCGGCCACCCAAGCGCACGTCGTCATCGAGCACGGCCCGCAATGGGTCGTCCGGGTCCACTGGACCGCCGAGCACGAGCCGCTGACCGTGGATGTGCAGGCGTTCGCCGCCTGGCCCACGCTGCTCGCCGCCCTCCCACCCGACGCGCCCCCACCCCGGTACGTGCAGGTCAGCGCACCCATCCCGCTGCTGGAACACCTCAGCCTGGTGGACACCCCCGGGGTCGGCGGACTGGACGGGCTGCACGCGGGCCTCGCTGCCGCGGCCGCAGCCAACGCCACCGCGCTGCTGGTCGTGTTGGACGCCGGCGCCCCGCTGACCCACGGCGAGCTGGCGTTCCTGCGGCGCACCGCGCAACAGGTCGACACCGTCCTGTTCGCGCTGACCAAGACCGACGTGCACCGCGACTGGCGAACCGTGCTCGACGCCGACCGGGCCCTGCTCGCCGAGCACGCCCCACGCTTCGCCGACGCCGAGATCCACCCCGTCTCCAGCCGGCTCGCCGCCGCCGCCGCGCAGGCGCCGACCCCGGAGGTGGCGCGGGTGCTGCGCACGCAATCGGGCATCGCTGCGCTGCAGGCCGAGCTGCAGCGCGCGGTCGCGCACCGCGCCGTCATGCTGGGCGAGGCGAATGCGCTGCGCTCGCTGCACTCCGCGCTGGCCGCCGCCGCACTGGCCCAGCGCACAACCGCCGCGGCGTTGCGGGGTGGCGCGGGTGCGGCCGCCGAGCTGCGCACCCGCCGCACCGAGCTCGTTGCGCAGCGGCGCTCCGGGCCCCGCAGCGCCACCCTGCGGCTGCGCGCGGAGCTGCAGCGCGCCCGGGTGGAGTCGGCCCACGAGCTCGCCGTGAGCGTCCGCGAGTGCCAGACGCGCTTCCGCGCGGCCGTCGACGCCGCCGACCGCGCGACCTTGGCCGCACTGCCCGCGCAGCTCGACGGTGCGCTGGGCGCACTGGCGCTGGGAGTCAGCGCAGCGCTGCTCCAGCGGATCACCCGGGTGGCCGACGCCGTGCTCGCCGAGGTGTTCACGCCGACCGAGGTCGCCGGGCTCACCACCGCACTGTCGCCGCCGCAACCCGTGGAGTTGGTGGCGCGGCCGGTGGCCGTGCGCCACCCCGCCGCCGAGGACAAGCTGATGGTGGTTGTCGGGGCGTCGGGTGGTGTGGGGCTGGGCAAGCTGGCGCTCGCGCCGCTGGCACTGGTGCCGGGGTTGAACGTGGTGCTGGTTCCGCTCACGCTGGGTCTCGGGGCCGGGGCGGCGTGGTGGATGGCGCGCACCCGCGGGCACGTGACCGACCGCGTACACGTCAAGCAATGGGCGGCCGAGGTGCACCTCGAGGCGCGCGCCGCGCTGGATCACCTGGTGGCCGAGCAGCTCATCGACGTCGAACACCAGCTCGCGGCCGCGCTGGAGGAGGCCATGGGCAGGCGGTTGGCACAGCTTGAGGCCGAGCTACGCGACGTCGACTCCGCCCTCGCGCGCGACGCCGGGGAGCGGGCGAGCCAGTCACGTGCCGCGGAGCGCAGGCACACCGAGCTGCTCGCGGGGGCACAACACGCCGCTGCGCTGCTGGCGCGGGTCGCCGCGGTACGCGACCGCCGGTAACGGCACCGACCGGCAGCTCAACCGAGGAAACGGGAACCGGTCCGGCGCGAACGGAGTCACACTCTACGAGGACACCCGCCGCCCGCACCCAGGACCGCGAATCCCGTGACCGTGGAAGGACCACCGATGCAGCTACCCGACCCCGTGTACGGCTCGCTGGACGGCTCCAGTCCGGGATCGCCCGGTTCGGATACCGGTGCCGACGAGCTCACCATCCACGTCGACGGCACCGAGCAGAGCTTCGCGACGACCGCCGACCTCGACGACGACGGGCGCGCGGAGTCGGTCTACGTCGGCGCCACCGAGGCCAGCACCGAGGGGGGTTACGCCTACACCGACACCAGCGGCGACGGGGTGGCCGACACCCTGACGGAGTTCGATGCGCGGGGCGGCGTGGTGACGCAGGCCGTCTACGACCCCGCTACCGGTGGTTGGAACGAGGTGGCTCCCGGCAGCGTCGCGGCGATCGGCGCCGGCCCTACCAGCCTCGAACCCGCTGGCCTCGCACCTACCGGCGTGGCACCCACCGGCGGCACGGGCAGCGGGCACATCATCACCGTCGACACCCCCGACGGGCCGACCCCGGCGGGTGCGGCCACCTACGACACCGACGGCGACGGGAAGGCCGACACCACCGTCGCGTCGACGGTCGACGGCACCACCCTGGTCGTCACCGACGTCGACGGTGACGGTGCGGCCGACGTGGTCACCGAGGTGTCCTCCGACGGCACGTACTCCTCGTTCGAACACACCGGGGCAGGTGAATGGACGGCAGTGGACGGTGGCAACCTTGCCGACGGGGTCGGCGGTGGCAACCTTGCCGACGGGGTCGGCGGTGGCCAGCCGGTGTCCGCCCCGGTCACCACTGACCCGGCCACGGGGCAGTGGACGTCGACGTGACCGTGCGCAGATCGGCCCCGGCGCCGCGTTCTTGATCGGTCACGTGACCGTTCGTGTGAGCGATCAGACGGCCTCCGATTCGAACAGGTCGCGGTGGCGCGGCTAATCTCGGACCACTACACCCGGCGCTCGGTCCACCACGACGGTGAACTCATGAGCAGCGACCCGCAAGGGACGCAGCCGGGTCTGTCCGCTACCCGTGGGCAGTTCACAGTGAGGATCAGGAGAGTCTGATGAGCACAGCGACCATTTCCGGTCTCGGGAGCACCGACACACCGCCTACCCAGCACGCCGAGTTGCTCGCCTGGGTGCAGGAGGTCGCCGAGCTCACCACCCCCGACCGTGTCGTGTTCGTCGACGGCTCCGACTCCGAGTGGGACCGGTTGACCACGCAGCTGGTCGACGCGGGGACGTTCACCCGGCTCGACCCGGACAGGAAGCCGAACTCGTTCCTAGCGGTTTCCGACCCCTCGGATGTGGCCCGCGTGGAATCGCGCACCTTCATCTGCTCACGGGACGAGGCCGACTGCGGCGTCACGAACAACTGGATGGACCCGACCGAGATGCGGGCCATCATGACCGAGCTGTACCGCGGTAGCATGAAGGGCCGCACGATGTACGTGGTGCCCTTCTGCATGGGCCCACTGGGAGCAGCCGACCCGAAGTTGGGCGTGGAGATCACCGACTCCGAGTACGTCGTGGTGAGCATGAAGGTGATGACCCGCATGGGCGCGGCCGCCCTGGACAAGATGGGCACCGACGCCCCGTTCGTCAAGGCGCTGCACTCGATCGGCGCACCCCTGGAGCCCGGTCAGGCCGACGTGCCGTGGCCGTGCAACGAGACGAAGTACATCACCCACTTCCCCGAGGACCGCGAGATCTGGAGCTACGGTTCCGGCTACGGGGGAAACGCCTTGCTGGGCAAGAAGTGTTACTCGCTGCGCGTCGCCTCGGCAATGGCCCGCGACGAGGGCTGGCTGGCCGAGCACATGCTCATCCTCAAGCTCATCTCCCCCGAGCAGCGGGTGCACTACATCGCGGCCGCCTTCCCCAGCGCGTGTGGCAAGACCAACCTGGCGATGCTGTCGCCCACGCTGCCCGGCTGGCGGGTGGAGACCCTCGGTGATGACATCGCCTGGATGAGGTTCGGCGACGACGGCCGGCTATTCGCAGTGAACCCGGAGTCTGGCTTCTTCGGCGTAGCGCCAGGAACCAACTGGAAGACCAACCCCAACGCCATGCGCACCATCGAGCGCGGCAACTCCCTGTTCACCAACGTTGCGCTGACCGATGACGGCGACGTGTGGTGGGAGGGGATGGAGGGTGACCCGCAGCACCTGCTCGACTGGAAGGGCAACGACTGGACGCCGGACTCCGGCGACGTCTCCAGCCACCCGAACTCCCGCTACTGCACCCCCATGGCGCAGTGCCCGATCCTCGCACCGGAGTGGGACGACCCCCGGGGTGTGCCCATCTCGGCCATCATCTTCGGCGGCCGGCGCGCCACCACGGTGCCCCTGGTGAACGAGGCGCGTGACTGGCAGCACGGGGTGTTCCTCGGCGCAACCCTCTCCAGCGAGCAGACCGCCGCCGCGGAGGGCGCGGTGGGCACCGTCCGCCGCGACCCCATGGCCATGATCCCGTTCATCGGCTACAACATCGGCGACTACTTCCAGCACTGGATCAACCTGGGCAAGGGCGCCGACGCCACCCAGCTGCCCAAGATCTTCTACGTGAACTGGTTCCGGCGCGGCAGCGAGCAGCAGTTCCTCTGGCCGGGGTTCGGCGAGAACTCCCGGGTGCTCAAGTGGGTCATCGGCCGGCTCGAGGGCACCGCCGCAGCCACCGAGACCGCGATCGGCTACGTGCCCAGCGCAGCCGACCTCGACCTGGAGGGGCTCAGCGAGCCGCTCGCCGACATCGAGGCATCGTTGATGGTGGACACGCAGGAGTGGAAGGCGGAGATCCCGCTAATCGAGGAGTGGTTCGACAAGATCAGCGACAAGCTGCCCACCGGGATGCGCGATGAGTTCGCGACGCTGAAGCAGCGCCTGGGCTGAGGGTCCCGGTTCGATTGTGTTGCCGCTGCTGCACCCGATTGCCCTCGCCGCGCGGGATCCCGCCGCCGCGGCCGGATCGGGTGCAGCAGCGGCAACTTGCTGCCGTCGCGGCCGGATCGGGTGGCCGTTGGGCGCGCGCTCTCCACAGGAGGGGCCATCGGCGCTACAGTCCGCCCCACCCGAAGGACCTCCACCCGAAGGACTGGCCACCGATGCCTGACGCACCGCCCGACCGCGACCACCCGGAGCGGGTGCCCGCGCTGAAGATGAACGCCTGGAATCTGCTGCTGCTCGTGCCGCTGTTCATGGTGTTCACGCCCGTGTTCAACGCCGACAGCCCGCGGCTGTTCGGGCTGCCGTTCTTCTACTGGTACCAGTTCGCCTGGGTGCCGGTGGGTGTGGTCTGCGTCGGCACCGTGTTCGTGATGACCAGGGACAAGTTGTGAGCGGCGTCCAGGTCACCGAGCTGGTCGTGTTCGGCGCGCTGTTCCTGCTCATCACCGTCATGGGCTTCATGGCGTCGCGGTGGCAGAGTTCGGGTGCGGGCAAATTGGAGAGCCTGGACGAATGGGGTCTGGGTGGTCGCAAGTTCGGCTCGTGGATCACCTGGTTCCTGGTCGGCGGCGACCTGTACACCGCGTACACATTCGTGGCAGTGCCCGCCCTGATCTTCGGCGCCGGCGCGATCGGCTTCTTCGCGCTGCCCTACACGGTGGTGTTGTACCCCATCGTGTTCCTGCCGCTCGTCCGCATGTGGTCGGTGTCGCGGGCCAAGGGCTACGTCACCCCGGCCGACTTCGTCCGCGGCCGCTACGCCTCGCCCACGCTGGCGCTGATCATCGCCATCACCGGCATCGTCGCCACCATGCCCTACATCGCGCTGCAGCTCGTGGGGCTCGAATCGGTGCTGCGCACCATGGGGCTCAACGCCAGCGGCATCGGCGGGCACCTGCCGCTGTTCGTGGCGTTCCTGGTGCTCGCCGTCTACACCTACCAGTCCGGGCTGCGGGCCCCCGCGCTCATCGCCTTCGTCAAGGACGCCCTGATCTACGTCGTCATCATCGTCGCGGTCATCTACCTGCCGTCGAAGTTCGGCGGCTGGGGTTCGATCATCGACAGCTCGCAAGCCAAGTTCGACGCCACCAAGTCTCCGGCGGACGGCACCATCCTCAACGCCAACAACCAGTTGCAGTACGCCACGCTGGCCCTGGGCTCGGCCCTGGCGCTCTTCCTGTACCCGCACTCCCTCACCGGCATCCTGGCGTCGCGCGGGCGCAACGTGATCAAGCGCAACATGGTGGCGCTGCCCGCCTACTCGCTGCTGCTGGGCCTGCTGGCGCTGCTGGGCTACGTGGCGATCGCCGCCAACGTCAAGCCGATCGTCAACGGGGCCACCGGCAAGCCCGACACGAACACGATCATCCCGGTGCTGTTCGACCAGCAGTTCCCCAGCTGGTTCGCGGGCATCGCCTACGCCGCCATCGGCATCGGCGCGCTGGTCCCCGCCGCGATCATGTCGATTGCGGCGGCCAACCTGTGGACGCGCAACATCTACCGCGAGTACCTCAAGAAGGACGCGACGCCCAAGCAGGAAGCGGCCCAGGCCAAGATCGCCTCGCTGGTGGTGAAGTTCGGTGCGGTGCTGTTCATCGTGGCCGTGGACCCGCAGTTCTCCATCGACCTGCAGCTCATCGGGGGTGTGATCATCCTGCAGACGTTGCCCGCGGTGGGAATCGCGCTGTACACCCGCTTCTTCCACCGCTGGGCGCTGATCGCGGGATGGGCGGCGGGCCTGGCCTACGGGCTGTTGCTGCTCTACGGCATCCCCAACCCCGCGAACGGCAAGGCGCACTTCGGGGGCTCGGCCCTGGCGTTGAGCAAGATCAACGTATTCGGCTGGCAGCCCTTCGGCGCCTCCACAATGACGATCTACGTCGGCTTCGTGGCCCTGACAGTGAACTTGGTGGTCGCGGTGCTGGCCACCTTTGCGTTCCGGGCGTTGGGCGTCTCCAACGGCGTGGACGACACGACGGCGGCGGACTACCACGCCGACGACGGCCCCGACACGGTGCCCGCGGAAGCCCTGCAGCCGGCGCCGAGCAGCCCCAGTGCGCCGTTGTGATCAGCCGTTTCCCGGTGGTCGAGCTGGCTGATCTGCCTGATGACCTGCGGGAGCGCATCGGGGTGATCGCGACGAAGTCGGGGTTCGTGCCCAACGTGTTCCTCGGGCTCGGGCATCGCCCGGCACAGCTGCGGGCGTTCCTCGACCAGCATGACGCGCTGATGTCCGGCGACCCCGACGCGGGTCAGCCGGGCCTGAGCAAGGCCGAGCGTGAGCTCGTGGTGGTGGCGACCTCCGGTGCCAACCACTGCACGTACTGCGTGGTGGCACACGGGGCGATCCTGCGGGTGCGGGACAAGGACCCGTACGCGGACAAGGTAGCGATCAATCCGTGGGCCGCCGCGCTCATCCCGCGCCGGCGGGCGATCGTCGACCTGGCGCTGGCGCTGACCAGGACGCCTGAGCGCTTCGACCAGCCGCACGTGGATGCCGCGCTGGCGGCGGGGCTCACCGCAGACGAGGTGTGGGACGTGGGCGCGATCACGGCGTTCTTCGCCATGAGCAACCGGCTGGCGAACCTCATGGCCCTGGCGCCCAACCCTGAGTTCGGGGCGATGGGCCGGGGCTGAGGCTGGGCGGCGGTCCGCGGAACGGCCGAGGTAGCCGTCCCGCGGACCGGCAGTCCGCACGCCTCGACGATCGAGCCCGGTGGCGACGACCCCTCTGACGTCACTGCCCAGGCATCCCGGTGCTGGCGCTCCTGTTCTCTCTGCGGTGCGTGGCCGCCGGCCTCTCCAGTCCAGCGGCCCCGCCGTCGCTTCTCGCGTGCCTCGGTGAGACGCGGCGGGAATGTCGGCTCGTTGTGGTGGTGCTACTCATCCTGGATGCGTGCTTCTACTCAGATCGGCCCGGTGGTGGTGCAACTGCAGCCCGTGCTTCACTGCCTGCCATGGCTGCTTCGTCCCGCATCATGTCTCGTCGTGACCTGGAGTTCCTGCTGCACGAGTGGCTGCAGGTCACCTCGCTGACCGCGCGCGAGCGCTTCGCCGAGCACAGCAAGCAGACCTTCGACGCGGTGCTGGAGCTGGGCGAGGTCATCGCCACCGAACACTTCGCCACCCACAACAAGAAGGCCGACGCGAACGAGCCGCACCTGGGTCCGGACGGCAAGGTCGTCATCATCCCGGAGGTCAAGCGGGCGCTGGACGTCTTCGTCACCGCCGGATTGATGGCCGGGCAGCTGGACTCCTCGGTCGGTGGTATGCAGCTGCCCAACGTGGTGGCCAAGGCGATGCAGCTGTGGTTCCACGCCGCCAACGTGGGCACCACGGTGTACCCGTTCCTCAACATGGCCAACGCCAACCTGGTCCACGCCCACGGCAGCCCCGCGCAGGTACAGACCTACGTCAAGCCCATGATCGCCGGACGCTTCTTCGGCACGATGTGCCTGTCGGAGCCGCAGGCCGGGTCCTCGCTGGCCGACATCACCACCCGCGCCGAGCGGCAGGACGACGGCACCTACCGGCTCACCGGCACCAAGATGTGGATCTCCGGTGGTGAGCACGAGCTGAGCGAGAACATCGTGCACCTGGTCCTGGCCAAGATCCCGGGTGGTCCGCCGGGGGTGCCGGGCATATCGCTGTTCATCGTGCCGAAGGTCCTGGTGCATCCCGACGGCAGCCTGGGCGAGCGCAACGACGTCACCCTGGTGGGGCTGAACCACAAGATGGGCTATCGCGGCGGCACGAACACCCTGCTGAACTTCGGTGAGGGCACGCACACGCCGGGCGGGAGCGCCGGCGCGGTCGGTGAGCTGCTGGGGGAGGCGCACCACGGGTTGGCGTACATGTTCCACATGATGAACGAGGCGCGCGTCGGCGTCGGCCTGGGTGCCACCGCGCTGGGTTACACCGGGTACCTGCACTCGGTCGACTACGCGCGCACCCGCACCCAGGGTCGGCGGCCCGGCGCCAAGGACCCGTCCTCACCGGCGGTGCCGATCATCGAGCACGCGGACGTGCGCCGGATGCTGCTGGCGCAGAAGTCCTATGTGGAGGGTGGGTTGGCGCTCGGGCTGTACTGCTCGCTGCTGGTCGACGAGCGGGACACCGCGCCGGATGCGCCCGCCCGTGACCGCGCGGCGTTGCTGTTGGATGTGCTGACGCCCATCGCCAAGAGCTGGCCGTCGCAGTGGTGCCTGGCCGCCAACGACCTGGCCATCCAGGTGCACGGCGGCTACGGCTACACCCGCGACTACAACGTGGAGCAGTTCTACCGGGACAACCGGCTCAACCCGATCCACGAGGGCACCCACGGCATCCACGCCATCGACCTGCTGGGACGCAAGGTCACCATGCGCGCCGGGGCTGGGTTGACCCTGCTGCTGGACACGGTGGAGGTCACGGTCGGGCGGGCGGCGCAGGCCGGCGGGGTGCTTGCCGAGTTCGGCGCCCAGCTGCACGCGGTGTCAGAACGCATCGCCAAGACGACGGCCACGGTGCACGGTGTGGGCGACGTGAACGTGGCCTTGGCCAACGCCACCGTGTACCTGGAGGCGGTGGGGCATGCCGTGGTGGCGTGGATGTGGCTGGAGCAGCTGCTTGCCGCCGACGGCCGCAGCGGGGACTTCTACGACGGCAAGCGCCAGGCCGGCCGGTTCTTCTTCCGCTGGGAGCTGCCGAAGACCGGCCCGCAGCTGGACCTGCTGGACGGTATGGACACCACGCTGATGGACACCGACCCCGCGTGGTTCTAGCTGAGCGGGGCCAGCTCGTGAGCAGGTCGGTCGTGGAGTCGAACCGGCGGATGCTGCGGGCGCGTGACGCCATGGACCGCAGCTACGCCCGGCCGCTGGACGTCCCGACCCTCGCCCGCATCGCGCACGTCTCGGCGGCGCATTTCAGCCGGACCTTCAAGGCGACGTTCGGGGAGACCTCCCACCGCTACCTGCAGCGCCGCCGGGTGGAGCGCGCAATGTTCCTGCTGCGCACGACGGAACGCGCGGTGACGGACGTCTGCTTGGAGGTGGTGTTCACTAGCCTGGGCACGTTCAGCCGGACCTTCACCGGCATCGTCGGGCAGCCACCGTCGGCCTACCGCCGCAGTCGAACGACCGTGCCCGACGTGCCCAACTGCTTCAGCATGCGGTGGATGCGACCGAGCAGTTTCGGAGAAGCCACGGTGCCGGCGACTGCCCTACCGTCACAGCCATGCTGACCTCGCTGACAATCTCCGGTATCTACGTGCTCGATCAGGACACCGCCCTCGAGTTCTACGTGGGCAAACTGGGGCTGGCGGTGAACACAGACGCCGACCTCGGTTTCATGCGCTGGCTGACTCTCAGCGTGCCCGGCGAGCCCGGTCGGGAGATTCTGCTGGAGAAGCCCGGTCCGCCGGCGATGAGCGAGCAGACGGCCGGGCAGGTCCGCGAGCTGCTGACCAAGGGGGCAACCGGCGGCCACCTGTTCTTCACCACCGACGACGCGCAACGCACCCACGCCGAGCTCAAGGCCAGGGGCGTTGAGCTGGTGGAGGAGCCCACCGAGCGCCCCTACGGCACCGACTTCGGACTGCGGGACCCGTTCGGCAACCACATCCGAATCTCGCAGCCGGCGGCTCCCCCGGCCTGAGGGTCGCCCCGCCTCCGGGGCCGCAGTGTTCAGAGCACCAGTGCGGCGGCCCCGACCAGCCCGGCGTCGGGGCCTAGCTCGGCTGGCACCAGCCGCAACCCGCGGACGAAGGACATCGCCGCGTGCTGGGATATGGCCGTGCGCGCCGCGGTCCACAGTGGCTCACCGGCCGCTGCGAACCCGCCGCCCAGCACCACCAGCTCGACGTCGACCAGGGCGGCGGCCGATGCCAGCACCTGACCCAGTGCGGTTCCCGCCCGCGCCACCGCGGCCACAGCCACCGGGTCACCCGCGCGCGCCGACGCGGCCAGGTCCGCACCGTCCGCACCGCTGAACCCCTGCGCCTGTGCCCAGCGCACCGCCGACGGTCCGCTGGCGATCGTCTCCAGACAACCACGTGCCCCGCACGGGCACGCCTCCCCAGCCGGGTCCGCCACCATGTGACCCACGTGCCCGGCGTTGCCGGTGCGGCCGGTAACCACCTGTCCGTCGAGCACCAGGCCGCCGCCGACACCCGTCGACACCACCACGCCCAGCAGGTTCTGGGTGCCACGGCCGGCGCCGAAGCGCTGCTCGGCCAGCGCCATGCACGCACCGTCACCCGCCAGCCGAACCTCGGCCCCGCCGAATGCTGCAGCCACCCCCGCGAGGAGCGGCACCCCACGCAGCTGCGGGATGTTGACCGGGTCGACCGTGCCGGTGCCCACGTCGACCGGTCCGGCACTGCCGATGCCGACGGCGTGCACGTCCGCGCCCCGGGCCACCTCGTGCAGGACGGACAGGCACGCTGCGAGCACATCGGTTCGGGGGGTGGGGAGGCGCGCGGTGCGCAGCAGCCGTCCGTCGTCGGAGGCCAGCGCCGCCGCCAGCTTCGTCCCACCCACATCGAGCCCGAGGACCGTCACGGGGTGAGTGTGGCAAGGCGTGCCGCGGGTTGGTAGTCGCGGGAGTTGACGATGTGGCCGTCTCGGACGGTGATCACGAAGATGTTACCTCGCCGGATGGGCTGGCTCGTCTTCGTCGTGCCGTGGTAGGTGAACTCAGCGATGATCACCTCGGGGTCGAGGGTGTCGTGCACGAGCACGTCGCTGGCCTGCATCTGTAGGCCCAGGTCTGCCAGCGCGGCGAAGTGCGTGCGGAGTTCGTCGCGGCCGTGCATGATGCGGTGATTGGGGGGTCCGAAGGGGTGTTCGACGACGGCGTCGGGGGCGTAGAGCTGGGGTAGTTCGGCCCACCGCTGTGCGGTGATGGCATCGAGGTACCGCTCGAACACCTGGTGGGGAGTATCAGCCCGCTCGGTGGTCATTTCAGGCCGCCGTCTCGTTGATCCCGTCGCTGGCGACGAGGCTGGAGGTGTGGAGTTCCGCGACGAGCCGCTCCAGCTGGTGACGCAGGTCGGCATCGACGAGTCGGCCGGTCGAGTCGAACTGGCGATAGGCGTGCGGGACCAGCAGTTCGGCCTGGAGAACCTGGGCGCCGATCGCGGTCAGCACCTTGCGGGCGTCGGCCTGCGCCCGGGCGGTACCACCGGGGCTGGGGCTGGCGCCGATGACCGCCGCTGGCTTGTCGCGCAGCACATTGTCGGGGAACGGCCGTGACGCCCAGTCCAGGGCGTTCTTCAACTGCCCGGGCAGTGATCCGTTGTATTCGGGGGTGGCGATCAGCACCGCGCTGGCCTCGGCGATGGCCGCTCGCAGGGCGTGCACGGCCAGACCGGCGTTGTTCTCGTGGTCCTCGCTGAACGGTGGTATCGACGCCAGGTCACCCCAGGCCACCAGCTTCGCCCCGACGGGCGCCATGGCTGTGGCCTCGCTCAGCAGCATGCCGTTGTAGGACTCGACGCGCAGGCTGCCGGAGTTAGCCAAGATGACGGCGGGATTGGCCATGACCCGACCTCCAAGGTAGTTGTTGGGGGGATTTCTGCTGGTACAACAACACCTTGCCACGCGGATCGTCCTCACGTCAAGTAGTCTGGGATGATGGCCGATCACCCGCTCGACGACCCCCGGCTGACCTTGGCCGGCCTGTTCATCGAAACCTGCGGTGGCCTGACCGCTCGGCTGGGCGCCGTGCACGCAGAGCACGGGCTGGCCGGCACCGACTTTGACGTCTTGCTCCGCCTGGCCCGCTCACCCGACTGCCGGCTGCGGATGAGCGACCTAGCCGCCCAGACCGACCTGTCCACCAGCGGCATCACCCGCATCGTCGACCGCCTCGAGCGCCGCGGCCTGATCCGACGCGACTCCGAACCTGGTGATCGCCGCGGCTGCGCCGCAGTGCTCACCCATCAGGGCCACCAAGCGCTCACCGCTGACCTTCCCCCGCTCCTCGACGCCATCCAACGCTGCCTCATCGACCCGCTCACACCCACCCAGCTCCAGGGGGTCACCGACGGCTTGCGAATCCTTCGCGACGCCCTACGGCCCGCTGCTGCCACCCGGACACCCTGAAGCGGCGCCCAGCCGAGCGAGGAGGTGTCGATACATCGATCGATGCTATCGGAGCACCCGACGGTTATGGATGCGGCCCGTTTGTCGGCGATCGGTCGTAATCTTGCGCGCGAGCCCGAGGAGACAAGCGTGACCGAACAATCCGCCGAGCGTCGACCAATCGGCTGGTGGCTCAAGACAGCCGATGCCCGGATCGAGCAAGCCTTCGAGGGTGTCTTCAAGGGCCAATCCATCAGCAGGCGGGAATGGCAGGTGCTCGAGCCAGTGTCCCGTGGCTCCGTGCTCGAGTACGAGGTGTTACAGAACTTGGAAGCGTTCGCTGGCGCTCAGGATGCCGTGGATGAGTTGCGCCGGCGCGGTTTGCTGGCCGACGGCGCGGACGGAGTTCTGACATTGACTGACGTGGGCCAAGTCGCGCACGGCAGGGCGGCTGCCGGCGTCGCGACTGTCCGGAGTGCTGTCAGCGCCGCGTTGCCTGGAGAGTACTACGCCACCTTGCTCCAGCTGCTAGCCGATCTCGTCGACGGCCTTGATCGGACATCGCGCCGTCTACGGTAGCGGCATGCAGGACAAGCCAGCCAAGGATGAGTAGACACCCGCGCCGGCGCATGCCTTCGATGTCGAGCGCGACCTGATCGCCGAGCGGCTGGGAACGCCGTTCTTGATCTGTGGATGACCGAGCCGCATCGGCAGGTGTTGAGCGTCCCGGCCGTGGGCGCGGCGGCATGGTGCGCCATCTTCGCAGCCGTACACCTGTTCTGGGCGGTAGGCGGGACAGCCGGTCTTGCCTCGTCGGCCGGTCAGCTGGCAGAGCGACGCCCTGCGGGTTTCGTGGTGTTCGGGCTGTTCGGTGTCGGTGCCCTCCTTCTCGTCGGGATTGCGCTGGTCATGGTGGCTAGCGGCGGGATCACGTCGGACTGACTGTCGGGCCGCGGGCGTGCTCCTGGCTGTCGTCGGAGTCGCCTTGGTCATCCGAGGTCTCGCGCTGGAGGTTCTGCTCGCGACAGACACCGGAAGCTTGCGAGCCAGTGTCGGGCCGCTGGAAAGCCGCTGGAGCCTCGCCCTCTGGAACCCGGGGTTCGCGATCGGAGGTGGTCGGTTCTTGTGGACTGCGGTCCTCGTCGGCCGAGGACTGTCGTCGGCGATCAGGGCGCGGTGAGCCATCGGTCAAGCTTCTGGTCGTAACCTGGAGTGACACGCAGTCCGCGCCGTGCGCTGCGCTCGAGCCAACCGCGGGCGAGGAACGTGCTGATTACTGCGGCGGGCAGGGCACCGGTGAGATGGGGGACGGCGCTGGGTCCAGTCCAGACAGGATCGAGCGAAGATGCGCCGTCCAGATCGCAGTTGGTCGAGGTCGATGTCCAGATCGGCGATCAGTGTCTCGCCGTAGGCGGTGAGCTGGTGGTCTCGATCTTCGGTGGTCTGGAGCGCTCCGGCGCCCAGCAACCGATCCCGCAGATCCACGCCGCGACGCCCGGCGAGGTGGTCGTCGCAGGTGCGAGCCTCAGCCAACGCTGTCACCTCGCGGTGCTGGCGCAACGACCTCACCGGCGACACTGGCGCGACGTGGGCGAGAGCCTCCAGCACCGCTGACACCTGCGGTCCGGCAAGTTGGTGGTATCGGTGTCGGCCCTGAACGGTGACCTGGACCAGGCCACATCAACGAGTCGTCGCAGGTGCGCCGTCGCGGTGGCCGGCGATACCGAGGCGCGTCTGGCGAGTTCACCGGCCGGCACAGTCCGACAGTCCGACAGCGCGACGAGCATCGCCGCCCGGGTCGGGTCGGGTCGCCGAACAACACCGCAACGGCCGCCAGGTCAACGTCACACGGATTGTCGGTCACGGGTCGAGCATGAGGCATGCACATTTCGACGGCCACCGTAACGTCGCGGGCATAGCGTCGCGGGTATGGACACGGACCCGAGCACCAAGACCGCCAGCGACGACGACGCGGCGTTCGTCTATCACGAATGGGACCGGCGGACCCGCGCCCACGACATCGACGGCCTGTTGGAGCTGTACACCCCCGACGCGATCCTCGAGACGCCGTTGATCCCACGAATCCTCGACCGACGAAGCGGTGTGCTCACCGGCCGAGAGCAGATCCGGCCGTTCTTCCAGCGCGGAACCGACAACCGTCCCAACGACCTCGTGCGCTGGTATCGCACCGGTCGTTACCACTTCGATGGCCAGACACTGATGTGGGAATACCCGCGGGCGCACGCCGACGGCGGCGACCAGGTCGACCTCGCCGAGGTCATGGACCTTCGCGGACCTCAGATCGCACACCATCGCATCTACTGGGGCTGGTTTGGCACGCCGCTCCTGATCCCTCAACCCGGTAACGGATGAAAACTGGAAGCTGGTACCCCCCGCATGAAGCTGGACGACGGCAACTTCAGCCGAGGGGACGGACCCCTCCGGTCACCGGCCGCGTGAGCAAGCCTCGCCGCGCGGAAGGGACCAGATTCGTTCCGCCGCTAAGGGAACCCCGGGTGGCGCCGACCAGCGGCGTCGACCAGTGGCTGCGCGGCGTCGGGGCTTGCGGCCACCACGATGCGTTCGCGCCGGTGAGTCCCGTGCCGGTGACCACGACGGCACCGTCGGCATCGTAGCGGCGGCCACGGTCGGGCACCGCCTGCGCCGCCCAACGGACCAGTGGGTGGTGCTGCGGTCTCACGTGTGTTCACCCAAACTCACCGCATGTGCGGCACCATCTCGGCATGGCCCTGTGGATCCCTACCCCGCGCGACGTTCTCGGCGCAGCCGGCGCGACGGTCTCGTGGACGGTGGACACGGTGGTGTTCGTCGCCGTGCTGCCCGCCAGGGTCGCGATGGTGCTCACCGACGTCGAGGTGTTGATGGGCCGGATCAGCGGGGTGGCCGACGACGCAGCGGCGCTACTGAGCGAGATGAGTGCGGGTGCCGCTCGGGTGATCGCGGGTTCAGAGGCCACGGTGGCGGGTGCCGCTCGGGTGATCGCGGGTTCAGAGGCCACGGTGGCGGGTGCCGCTCGGGTGATCGAGGGCGCGGAGGCCACGGTGGCGGGTGCCGCTCGGGTGATCGCGGGTTCAGAGGCCACGGTGGCGGGTGCCGCTCGGGTGATCGACAGCTCTGGGCTCACCGTGCACGACGCCGCGCGCACCATCGCCGAGGCGGGGCGTGCCACGACCACCGCCCTGGAGCTGCTCGCTACCTGGCAGCCGATCGCCGAGCAGGCCGCACCGTTGGCGGGGCGCTTCGTCCGGGAGTTCTCCGAGGAAGAGCTGCAGGCCGCTATCAACGCCGTGGATCAGTTGCCCGGACTCGCCAACCACCTGAAGTCCGACGTCATGCCGCTGCTGGCCACCCTCGACCGGGCCGGGCCCGATATCCACGAGCTGCTCGACGTGGCCAAGGACGTCCGTGAGGCGATCGCCGGGATCCCCGGGTTCACGTTCTTCCGCAAGCGCGGCGAGCACAAGCTCGACTGAGACACCCCGCGTTCCCACGGCGCATTGTCGGCATGTGACAAACTTTCGCCCCCCACGTCGCGGTGCGAGTGTCGTGTCCCACACCACACACCGCGACGAAGTGGTGTCCGCCAGCAGGAGGCGCACATGAAGGCCGTCAGAGTGCACGCCTACGAACAGCAACCGACCATCGACGACGTTCCGGAGCCCGCAGCGAGCGGCCCGATGGACGTGGTGGTGCGGGTCGACGCCGCGGGGGTGTGCCGCACCGACCTGCACATCATCGAGGGCCAGTGGGCCGAGAAGTCCGGCGTCGAGCTGCCGTACACCATCGGCCACGAGAACGCCGGCACCGTGGTCGAGGTGGGGGCGGCCGTCACCAACGTCACCGTTGGCGACGCGGTGATCCTGCACCCGCTGGTCACCTGCGGGCTGTGCCGCGCCTGCCGGGCCGGCGACGACGTGCACTGCGCGGACTCGCGGTTCCCCGGCATCAGCGTCGACGGGGGGATGGCCGAGCTGATGCTCACCTCCGCCCGGTCGGTGGTGAAGCTGGCCGACGGGCTGGCCCCGGCCGACGTCGCGGCGCTGGCCGATGCGGGGCTGACCGCCTACCACGCCGTCCGCAAGGCGGTGCCCCTGCTGTACCCGGGGGCGCATGTCGTGGTGATCGGCGCCGGCGGGCTCGGCCACATCGGGGTGCAGTCGATGCTCGCGATGTCGCCGGCCACGGTGACCGTGCTCGACCGCAACGAGAAGGCGCTGCAGCACGCCGCCGAACTCGGCGCGCACCACACCGTGCACGCCGGCGGTGACCACGTCGCCCAGGTGCTCGAGCTCACCGAGGGCAACGGCGCGCAGGTGGTCCTCGACTTCGTCGGCGAGAACGGCACCGAGGACGAGGGCATCGCCATGACGCGGCAGGCCGGCTCGTACTTCGCCATCGGCTACGGCGGGCGTATCCACGTGCCGACCATCGAGTTCGTCTCCCGCGAGATCAACGTCATCGGCAACCTCGTTGGCTCCTACAACGACCTCGTCGAGCTGATGGCGCTCGCCGCTCAGGGCCGGGTCACGTTGCGCACCCAGCGCTACGCGTTGGCCGATGCCCTCACCGCGCTGACCGACCTCGACCACGGTGACGTCCCCGGCGGCCGCGCGATCCTCGTGCCCGCGCGGTAACGCGCGCACCACCCCGACGACCACAACCCTGCCTACGAGAGGACCAGCCCGTGTACACCAAGGATGGCGAAAGCTACTTCATCGTGGACGCTCACACGCACGCGTGGGACGCCACCCCGGCCAACCAGGCCAACCGCTACGGCGAGGGGTTCATCAACTGCTTCTACGACTACCACCGCAACCTGTCGCCGGAGAGCGAGGTGTGGACGCTCGAGGAGTTCCACACCCAGAGCGACGAGCGGATCATCAAGGACCTGTTCACCGACGGCTACGTCGACAAGGCGATCTTCCAGCCGACCTACCTCACCGACTTCTACGTCAACGGCTTCAACACCACCGAGCAAGACGGCGCCGTCGCCGAGCGCAACCCGGGCAAGTTCATCGTCAACGGCAGCTTCGATCCCCGTGACGGTGAGGGCGGGTTGGACAAGCTGACCCAGCTGGCCGAGCGCTGGCAGCTCAGGGGCGTGAAGCTCTACACGGCGGAGTGGAAGGGCGAGAGCAAGGGCTGGAAGCTCACCGACGAGTGGGCCAGCCGCTACCTCGAGCACTGCCAGCGCCTGGGCATCAAGAACATCCACGTTCACAAGGGCCCGACGATCTACCCGCTCAACCGCGACGCCTTCGACGTGGCCGACGTCGACCAGGCCGCGTCGCTGTTCCCCGAGCTGAACTTCATCGTGGAACACGTGGGTCTGCCGCGGCTGGAGGACTTCTGCTGGATCGGCACCCAGGAGCCCAACGTCTACGGCGGGCTGGCCGTGGCCATGCCGTTCATCCACACCCGGCCGAAGTACTGGGCCAAGATCATCGGGGAGCTGCTGTACTGGCTCGGCGAGGATCGGCTGCTGTTCGCCAGCGACTACGCGATCTGGACGCCGCGTTGGCTCATCGAGCGCTTCGTCGACTCCCAGATCCCGGCCGACATGCAGGACGAGTACGGCACCATCTCCACCGACCAGAAACGTAAGATCCTGGGGCTCAACGCGGCCAAGCTCTATGACATCGAGGTCCCGGAACACCTGCAGGCCAAGGGCAGCGACTCGGTTGCGGTGGCCTCCGAGCCCGTCGCGGTGGCGTGAGCGCTCCGACAGCGTCGCCGCTGAACACCATCGACGGCGCGCTGGTGGTGCAGCCACCCGACCGCGACGCCCCCGGCCTGCGGGGCGCGTCGTGGCGGGCGCTGGACGCAGTCCGCGACCCCGAACTCGACGAGCCGGTGACGGACCTGTCGTTCGTGGTCTCGGTCGGGGTGAACGGTGACGAGGTGGCGGTCGACCTGCGGCTGCCGACCTACTTCTGCGCCCCGAACTTCGCCTACCTCATGGTGTCCGACGCTCACGACGCGGTAGCGGCCGTGCCGGGTGTGAGCCGGGTGCGGGTCCGGCTGCTGGAGCACTTCGCGTCGTCGGAGATCAACGCCGGGGTGGCTGCGGGTGACGGCTTCGCCGACTCCTTCGCCGGGCTCGCCTCGGGAGAACTGGGTGAACTGCGTCGCACGTTCCGGCGCAAGGCGCACACAGCGGCACAGGAACGGGTGGCGGCCCGGCTGCTCACGTCCGGGGCGACCCACGAGATCCTGGTGGCGACCACCCTCGGGCAGGTGCCACCGGGACCCGACCTGGACGGGCTGCGGCGCCGGCGCACTGATCTGGGCCTCGACGCCGGCGCAGCGGCCCCGCTGCTGGTGGACGACGAGGGACGCCCGCTGGCCGTGGAGGGGCTGGGGGTGCGGCTACGGTTCGCGCGGACCACCCGGGTGAGCATCGAGGGCAACTCCTCGCTGTGCCGGGGACTGCTGGCCACCCGCTACCCCGAGCCGGCGGGGGCCCCGCCCGGATGACCGACGCGGGGTGAGCCTTGCGCGGATTGCCCCTGGGGGGCAGGTTCGGCCCGTGACCAACGGTGGTCGAGCTCCCCGGGTGCAGTCGGTAGACCGCGCGCTGCAGGTGCTGGAGGCGGTCGGCAGCCACCCGGACGGGTTGGCGGCCAAGGAGGTCGCCCGCCGGCTCGGGTTGACGCTGCCCACCACCTACCACCTGCTCACCACGTTGGCCGACGCCGGTTACGTGGCGCATCTGCCCGTGGAGCACCGCTATGCCCTCGGCAACCGGATACGCGAGCTGGAGGTGCAGCTGTGCAGGCAGCTGGCCGTGCCCGACGGCATCGCGATCATCGTGCGGGAGTTGCGCGACCGGGCCGACGCAGCGGCCTACTACGCGGTGTACCGCAGCGACGAGGTGGTGGTGAGTCACGTCGAGGACTCCGCCCGCCGCCCGCGCATGACCCCGCTGGGGGTGGGGTTCCACGAGGCCCCGCACGCCACGGCGTTCGGCAAGGTGATGCTCGCGGCCATGGCCCCCGCCGCCCGGCGGGCACTGCTCGAGACGCTGCCGCGGCTGCAGCTGACGCGGCGGACGATCACCGACCCGACGATGCTGGAGTCACACCTGCGCCATGTCCGCGACTCCCGGGTGGCCCTGGAGATCGAGGAGTTCCAACCGGGGTGGGCGTGCCTGGCTTCCTCGGTGCACGCGCCCGGAGGCGCGGTGGTCGCGGCGGTGGCGGTGTCGGTGCCGGCGCGGGAGTTCCCCAAGCGCCGGTGGGCCATCGAGCACGCCGTGCGCCGGAGTGCTGCCCTGGCCACCCGCGCCCTGGTCGACCTCGCCGGGTGAGCTCGCGGGGTGAGCTCGCGGGGTGGGGGAGCCCCCCGGCCCACCCCGGGATTCGCGGTGTGCACACTGTTCGCGAACGGGGGAAAGCGGCGGCCCGACCAGTGAGCGCTGGGCCCACCGGTGACTGCTGACCCACCGGTAACTGGCGACACCACCGAGACGAGGAGGACCCCACCCGTGCCCATCCCCGACGTCTACACCCCCGCCACGGACCGCTACGACCGCATGGTCTACCGCCGCACCGGCCGCAGCGGGTTGCTGCTGCCCGCGGTCTCGCTGGGGCTGTGGCACAACTTCGGCGACGACGCGGTGATCGAGACCCAGCGGGCCATCCTGCGCCGGGCCTTCGACCTGGGCATCACCCATTTCGACCTGGCCAACAACTACGGCCCGCCCTACGGCACCGCCGAGACCAACTTCGGCCGAGTCTTCGCCGAGGACCTCCGCCCGTTCCGCGACGAACTCGTCGTCTCCACCAAGGCCGGCTACGACATGTGGCCCGGACCCTACGGCGACGGGGGCAGCCGCAAGTACCTGCTGAGCTCGTTGAATCAGTCGCTGACCCGCATGGGCCTCGACCACGTCGACATCTTCTACAGTCACCGGGCCGACCCGGACACCCCGTTGGAGGAGACCGTCGGCGCGCTGGTAACCGCAGTGCAGCAGGGCAAGGCGCTGTACGCGGGGATCAGCTCGTACTCACCGCAGCGAACCCGCGAGGCCGCCGCGCTACTGACCGACGCCGGAGTGCCGTTGCTCATCCACCAGCCCAGCTACTCGATGCTGAACCGCTGGATCGAGACCGACCTGCTCGACACGCTGGCCGACGTGGGGGCGGGCGCGATCGCGTTCTCCCCGCTGGCGCAGGGGATGCTCACCGACAAGTACTTCGCCGGGGTGCCCGAGGGATCCCGTGCCGCGCAGGGCAAGTCGCTGGACCCGGAGCTGCTCACCGAGCAGTCGCTCGCCCATGTTCGGGCCCTGAACGAGCTGGCGGCCGCGCGCGGGCAGAGCCTGGCGCAGTTGGCGCTGGCGTGGGCGCTGCGCGACGAGCGGGTGACGTCGGTGCTGGTGGGGGCCTCCAGCGTGCGGCAGCTGGAAGACAACGTGGCCGCGCTGGACAACCTGGAGTTCAGCGCCGACGAGCTCACAGCCATTGACCAGCACGCGCGGGACGCGGGCATCAACCTCTGGGCGACGTCGAGCGCGGTGTAGCGGTGAGCGTCGCGGTGATCGGCTCCGGGGCGGTGGCGGGGCTCGTCGTGAGCTGGCTGGACCTCGCCGGCTGCCCGCCGGTGCACCTATGCGCGCGCACCCCCGTCGACGCGTTCACCATCACCGGCGACGGTGCGGGCGGCACCGGGGTCCGGACCGTCCCGGTCGACGGCCCGCCCGCGGGACCGGTCGACTGGGTGCTGCTGACCGTCAAGGCGCAGGACACCGCGGCGACGCGGCCCTGGCTGGACGCGCTGATCGGCCCGGACACCGTGGTCGTGGTGCTGCAGAACGGTGTGGACCACCTCGAGCGGGTGCGGCCGCTGGTTGGCGAGGCACAGGTGCTGCCCGCGCTGGTGATGGCCGCGGCGGAGCGAACCGGCCCAGGTACGGTCGACCACCGCCTGGGCAACCTGCTTGTCGTACCTGAACTGCCTGCGGCGCAGCGGTTCTCGGACCGCATAGCGGGTGAGGTGGTGGTGCGCCAGGAGGCCGACTTCACCACCGCGGCATGGCGCAAGCTCATGGTCAACGTCGCGGCCAACACCGTCACCGCGCTCACCCTGCGGCGCGCGGAGGTGCTGCGCGTCCCCGAGGTGCGTGAGCTGTGTCGCACGTTGTTGGAGGAGGCGGTGGCGGCCGGGCGTGCGGCGGGCGCCGAGCTGGGGGCCAACGACGTGGACTTCGTGCTCGGCCTCTACGAGTCCTACCCCGACGACAACGGCAGCTCCATGTACTACGACCGTCAAGCCGGGAGGCCGCTGGAGCACGAGCTGATCCCCGGGGCCGTGGTGCGGGCGGCCGGACGGGGCGGGGTGGCGGTGCCGGTGACCCGCGCGATCTGGGCGCTGACCAAAGCCTTGAGCGAGGCATGAGGGTCCGGGCTGAGGGCCAGCCAGGCTGAGGGCCGCCCTGAGGGCCAAAAGCTTCCACGTGGCCCCGGGGCCGTCCCTACAGGGGAGGGGTGGAGGTGAGCTCAGGTGCCGGCTCCGGGCTGTCCACCGCAGCCGCCGCCACCCCGAACGGTGAGCCCACCGCCTGCAGCAGCGTCGCGGCCTCCGGCGCGAACGACGGATCTCCCGGCAGGTACTGCGGCTTGGCGACGTCCGGGCAGGGGCCGGACGCGGCCGCCAACGCCGCCCCGGGCTCGAGCAGCGGCAGGTAGCTCGGCAGACTCACGGCCATCGTGCCGCGCACGCCGTCCAGCGCCCGAACCGACACCCGCAGCCGCAACCAGCGGTGCCGTTCCCAACGCGTGCGCACCCCGGCATCGTCAGGTGCGAAGCGTTGGCGTAACCGCGCCCCCGCCAACGCCCCGCGCAGCGCGAGCGAGGCAATGGTGTCCCGACCCATGTAGAGGTTGGTGCCGCCGTCACCAGCGCGTCGACGGACCCAGGCGACCCGGCCCCGCGTGCTGGGCATCCCGGTCTGCGCGGTGTCCCGCCACGACCGGGCCGTCCTCACCACGGCAGCGACCAGCGACAGGGCCGAGGCGCCCACGGGTGACGCGGGGGGTAGTCCGGCCTGCCAGTCCTCCGGCAGCCACACGTCCTGGTGCTCGTAACCCTCCGGGTACGGGCCGAGGTTCAGCCCGAACGTCGGCCACCGGGGCAACAGCGAGTCGAACAGCTGCACCGGGAAGTTCGACGTGATGCCCCCGTCGGAGAACCACACGGCCTCCGCGACCGGACCGCTGCCCACCTGCTCCGGTGGTGGCCAGCGCAGCGCGGCTCCGACCGCGAAAAGCGCGTGTCCGCCGTCGTCCCGCACGGCCGAGGGGTACCGCAGCCGGTACATCCGGACCGCGGTGAACAGTCCGGGCAGGGCGAGGCTCAGCCGTGCGGCGAACACGACCGGGAGTTCGCCCGGCTCGGGCAACGGGTGCACGGTGAGCGGTGCCCAGGTGCCGTCCGCGCGCTCCACCTGGGTGTCGACCGCGGTCTCGGGCGGGCACAGCCTTGCCGCCAGCACGTCACCCAGCACCTCCACGAGGTCGGCGTGGTGCACGTGCAGGGCGCTGCCGGAGCGGGCGACGAGCACGCTGGTGGGGGGCAGCGGGAAGCGGACGGCACGCTGCTGGGTGAGGTCGGTGGTCACCAGCTCGAGGTTCACCAGTCGATGCCGTGCGTCGCGCGCCGCCAGGTCGCGCTCTGCGCCGTCCACCGCGCGGTCGCCGAACCACAGGTCGGCGAAGGTCAGCGTGCGCCCGGGCTGACCGGCCAGCTCGCTGAGGCAGTCATCGAGCCAGGAGACCAGTGGTCGCCCGGCGCCCGGGCTGCGGGTGGCCCCGCTGAGCAGCCCGTACGACACCTCCCTGGCACGGGCCAGCAACCGCAGCGCCACCGCGCCCACCAGCACGGCCACCACCGTGGCCAGCGTCACGGCGACCGGTACGGCCACCAGCAGGCTGCCGCCGGGCGCCGGCAGGCGAACGCCGAGGAATAGCAGGCCACCGGGGCCGGCCAGCACCAGCAGCAGCCAGCCGGCCAACGCGGCCCGGTTCGGCGGTTGCGGGCTGGCGCTGTTGACCTGCAGCAGCCGGCGCTGTGGGTCCGGGCGCCGCAGCAGCCGGGCAGCCGACAACCGTGCGGAGCCCACCCCGCGCAGTTGGGTGAGTACCCCCACCGCCCCGGTGATCAGGAGTAGCAAGGCCACGAGGTACCCGGCGGCAGCGGCGGTGCGTAACCCGGAGCCCACCGCCCCGAGCGGCAGCACGGCGCCCAGCGTGGCAACCGCCGCTGCCACGACGACGAGAGTCGCCGCGGCCCAACGCCATCCGAAGGCCACCGCGGCCAGCGGTACGGCCGCCCACACCCTCCTGCGGAGCAGGGCCGTCACCACCCGCCACAGCGCCCTCGTCGCCGGCGCCGGTTGGAACAATGAGGCCAACCGGTACTGCTCGTCGGGCTCGGAGTCGGAGTCGGAGTCGGATTCGGGGTCCGTGGTGTGCGGGTCGCCGTCGAGCTGGGTGAGCCACGCGACAATGTCGGCCAGCCCGCGGTAGCCCGGGTGCACGTGACCCGGCTGCACGGGGCGTTCCTGGCCCGGCCCACCTCCCGTGGACAGCCGGCCGCGCCCCAGCTCCGCTGCCGCGGTGGCCGCCGCGGCGATGGCGCCCGCCGACGCCCCACCCACGTTCCGCACCCGGAAATGCCTGGCCACCTCGCACACCGCGAGCGGATACACCACCCCCGACGTGGTGCCACCCCGCATGGTGAGGTCGACGCTGCGGGCCCGGTACACCGCTTGTTCGGGGTCGCTGAGCCCGGTGGCGTGGGCGGGGCAGCGGTCCAGCAGTCGGGCGGTGGCCGGTTCCACCGCGTAGGTGCGGTCGTCCAGGTATCCGGCGGGCGGAGGTTCGGGCAGTGGGGGTGCGTCTTCGCCTGCCCGCACACCGTCGGGTAGGGCAGGACAGTGCAGCCACGACGTGCTGGTTCCGCCCTCGAGCAGCTGGCGCAGCGTGGTGCGCGCGCTGGCCCCTCCGGGTACCGCCATGGTGATCCTCCGCGCTCGCCAGCCTCCGCGTGGATGGTGCCACCGTCCACCGACACGCGGCACCCATGACTACCCGGCGTGCATTGCGGAGGCTGCGATGCGAGGTCGGGTACGGACGAGCCCCGCGGTTCCGGGCAGGATGCTGGGTATGGCCTACGACGTCGCCCGTGTCCGCTCCTGGTTTCCCGCGCTGAGCCAGGGAGTCGCCTACTTCGACGGCCCCGGAGGCACCCAGGTCCCCCGGCAGGTGGCCCAGGCCGTGGCCGACACCCTCACCGCCGGCCTGGCCAACCGGGGCACCGTCACCGCCGGGGAGCGGCGCGCCGAGGCCGTCGTCGGCGCCGCGCGGCAGGCGGTGGCCGACCTCCTGGGGGTGGCGCCGGGTGGGGTGGTGTTCGGCCGCAGCATGACCCAGCTGACCTACGACCTCGCCCGTACCCTCGCCGCCCAGTGGGGTTCCGCCGACGAGGTGGTGGTGACGCGGCTGGACCATGACGCCAACGTCCGCCCCTGGGTTCAGGCCGCCCAGGCCACGGGCGCCGGCGTGCGCTGGGCCGACTTCGCACCCGACACCGGGGAGCTGCCCGTCGCCGCCGTCGAGACCGTGCTCTCCGCGCACACCCGCCTGGTCGCCGTCACCGGTGCGTCGAACCTGATCGGTACCCGACCGGACGTTGCCGCGATCGCGGCCGCCGCGCACGCCGTCGGGGCGTTGCTGTTCGTCGACGGCGTGCACCTCACCCCGCACGCGCCGGTGGACGTCCCCGCGTTGGGTGCGGATTTCTACGCGTGCTCGCCGTACAAGTTCTTCGGCCCGCACCACGGGATTGTGGTGGCCGAGCCCGCGTTGCTGGAGTCGCTGGCGCCGGACAAGCTGCTGCCCTCGTCCAACGCGGTGCCGGAGCGCTTCGAGCTGGGCACCCTGCCGTACGAGCTGCTGGCCGGCACCGCGGCGGCGGTGGACGCGCTGGCCGAGCTGGTTGCCGGCACCGGACCGCGGCGCGAACGGGTACTGGCCTCGTTGGCGGCGTGCGAGCACCACGAGGAGCGGATGTTCACCAGGCTGCTCGACGGTTTGGCCTCGATCGACGGCGTCACCCGCCACGGCCGGCCGGCACACCACACGCCGACGGTGCTGTTCTCGGTGCGGGGGCGCACCCCGGGCGACGTGCACGAGTTGCTGGCCGCGCAGCAGGTCAACGCCCCGGCCAGCAGCTTCTACGCGATCGAGGCAGCCCGCCACCTCGGCCTCGGGGACGCGGGCGCGGTCCGTGCGGGGCTCGCGCCGTACACGGACTCCTCCGACGTCGACCGTCTGCTGGAGGGTGTGGCGGAGGTGGCGCGGTGAGCGGCCGCAGGGTGCTGGTCACCGGTGGCTCCCGGGGCATCGGGCGGGCGGTGGCGCAGGCATTCGCCACCGCGGGTGACCGGGTTGCCGTGCACTGCGGCCGCAACCGTGCGGCGGCGCAGCGGACGGTGGCCGAGCTGTCGGGTGCGGGCCACCTGGTGGTGCAGGCGGAACTCGCCGACGCCGAGGCGGTGCGGCGGGCGGTGGAGGAGGCCGTGGCGGGGCTCGGTGGGCTCGACGTGCTGGTCAACAACGCCGGGATATTCCGTGCGCACCCGCCGCTGCGTTCGTCCTACGAGCAGTGGCAGCAGGCGTGGACGCAGACGCTGGGGGTGAACCTGGTGGGCGCGGCCAACGCCACCTTCTGCGCGGTGCCGCACCTCATCGCCGCTGGTGGGGGCGCGATTGTGAACGTCTCCAGCCGTGGTGCGTTCCGCGGTGAGCCGAACACCCCGGCCTACGGGGCGTCCAAGGCGGGCCTGAACGCGTTCGGCCAGTCCATGGCGCTGGCCCTGGCACCGGACGGCGTATCCGTGTCCACTGTGGCCCCGGGGTTCGTGCAGACGGAGATGGCGCGCGAGGTACTCGACGGCCCGGGTGGTGACGCCGTCCGCGCGCAGTCACCGTTCGGCCGGGTGGCGCGGCCGGAGGAGGTGGCGGCCGCGGTGCTGTGGCTCGCCTCACCGGGCGCGCGCTTCGCCTCAGGGACGATCATCGACGTCAACGGTGCGTCGTACCTGCGCAGCTGAGGAAGGAACCAGATGCCAGACATCCGGGTGGTCGAGGGTGACATCACCACGCTCGAGGTGGACGCGGTGGTCAACGCGGCCAACTCGGGGTTGCTGGGCGGGGGCGGGGTGGACGGTGCCATCCACCGCGCCGGCGGCCCCCAGATCCTCGACGCGTGCCGCGACCTCCGGGCCGGCACCCTGCCGGAGGGGTTACCCGCAGGCCAGGCGGTCGCCACCACCGCGGGCCGAATGCCCGCACGATGGGTGATTCACACGGTGGGGCCGGTGTTCTCCTCGACCGAGGACCGCTCGGGCACGCTGCGCTCGGCCTACACCAGCAGCCTCGCGCTGGCCGACGAGGTGGGTGCGCGCACGGTCGCCTTCCCGCTGATCTCCGCCGGGATCTACGGGTGGCCGCTGGCCGACGCCGCGCACCAGGCGGTCACCGCGGTGCGCTCGGCCGCCACCGAGGTTGACGAGGTGCTGCTGGTGGCGTTCTCCCCGCCTGCCGCCGCGGCCCTGCGCACTGCCCTGAGCTGATCGCATGCCCGAGCTGCCGGAGGTCGAGCGCGCGCGTCAAGTCGTCGAGCTGGGTCTGCACCGGGTGATCACCGAGGTGGACGACCGCGACACCTACGAGTGCCGCCCGCACCAGCCAGGGGAGATCGCGGCCGCGTTGGTCGGCGGGCAGCTCACCGAGGCGAACCGCAAGGGCAAGTCAATGTGGTGCGAGACGGTGACGGCCGACGGCTCGGTGGGCCCGCGGCTGGGCCTACACCTGGGCATGGGCGGGCACATCATCGTCACCGGGCCCAGCGCCGACCACGCGTGCGGGCAGCGGCACTCCGGCGGCGACCCGTTCGTCGGGGCGGGCCCGCTGGACAAACCCGAGTGGACGCGGTTTTCGATCACCTTCGGCGACGGCGGGCAGCTGGGGTTGTTCGACAAGCGGCGGCTGGGCCGGGCGCGGCTCGAGCCTGACCTCGACGCGTTGGGGCCGGACGCCGCGACCATCACGCGCGCGGAGTTCCGCGCGCGGGTCGGTGGCAGCGCTGCGCCAGTGAAGGCCCGGCTGCTGGACCAGGCCGTGCTGTCCGGGGTAGGTAACCTGCTGGCCGACGAGGTGCTGTGGCGGGTCGCGCTCGCCCCGACCCGACCGGCGAAGCGGCTGAGTACCGCGGAGCTCGACGGGCTGCGGCGGGCGCTGCGGGCGGCGATCCGGTCGGCAATCCGGTTGGGTGGGGTGCACACCGGTGCGGTGATCGGCTCCCGCAGGGCCGACGCTACCTGCCCGCGGTGCGGTGCACCGATGCGGCGCGGCACGGTGGGTGGCCGCACCACGTGGTGGTGTTCGGCGGAGCAGGGGGGTTAGCTCGGTGTCGACAGGTGGGGTCAGCTCGGCAGCAGCTTGAGGCGGGTACTGATCTCACTCGGCGACTGTGCGATGCCGGCGGCGAGAAGTTGGCGGTCGGCGCTGATCAGCGGCATACCCAACTCCAGTGCCATAGCGGCCCAGCTCGCGTCGTAGAACGACAACGTGTGGACCTGCGCGAGCGTCGCGGCGCGTCGCAACCAGGCCGGCTTCATGACCAGGGCGGGTCCCAGGATGGCAGGTGGGCGTTCACTTCACCCCGCACGTGCGCTGACCGCAACGCTCGGGCCTGGTCGAGTTCGCTCTCACCGTCACGGTGAAACCACTTGATGAGCACCGAGGTGTCGATGAGCAGGCGTGTCACCGGTGCGAGTCGCGGTCGTGGCGGACGAGGTCGGCCGCCTCGAAGGTCCCCGCGTCGTCAAACCGTCGTTCTGATCGTGCGATTGCCGCGGCCACCTGCTCGCAATCGCGGCGAGCGAGTTCACGCCGAGCCGCGCTGGCGAGCAGCGCGCTACGGCTTGTTGATCGCCGCTTGGCTTCTCTGTCGAGATCTGCGAGCAGGTCTTCCGGCAGCGACACCACGACCTTGGACATGCGCCGATTATAGCCGGCGGTATTGCCGGTGGCGCGGACTGGGGCACGTCGCTCGGCCCCTGCGGGTTGCCGGCTGCGGGCAAGTAGACGATGCTTGCTCGCCTGCCCCGGTCCAGGCGGCTTGCCTGACGTCATCGGCGCGGTCCAGCGGTGATCCGACCTCGGGGGCGTAGTTGTGCGCGAAGAACGGTTCGCTTCAACTCCGCTGCGCCAGCTGGATCCCAGCGCGCAGCATGTCGGCTTCGGCGATGCCCGCGGAACGCGGCCTCGGCCGTGATGGTCGCCAAGTCCTGCTCGTCGGCAAATACCGTCGTCCGCTTCCTGGCCACCGACGTGCGCTATTACCGCCATACATATACCTTCCGCCCGCGTGCGGATCGTGCGATTGCCGCGCGCGCTATTCACGTCTCGTCGTCGTCGGCGTCCAGGCCATCGTCTTCGCGGTAGTCGCTGGTCACGTCGAGTATTTCGGTCGCCGGACGGTAGGCGGGATCGAGCCGCACGAGGTCCCACTCGTTGATCCAGGCCCGGACGTACTGACGCATCCGGGTTGCGCCGAGCCGCTCCAGGCCCGCGACGTCGGGAGGCTGCCACCCGTACGCCACCCCGTGCAGCTGGCGCAGCGTCCGGTAGGCGCGGTCGAGCTCCGCGGCGTCGGGCGGCACCAGCGCCAGCGCGCCGCGTTCGATGTGCCGCATGCCTGCCTGGGCAAGGGCGGCGAGCTCGTCGTACTCGGGCGTCTGCTTGTCGCGCAGCTTCGCCGGCACCACCTCGCGATCGTGCTTGCCCGATAACACCGCGGCCTCGAAGTCGTCGGTCATCGCCATGACCGTCAGCAGCGGTTCCCCCTCCGCGCCGTCGTCTCCGTCGAGCCAGCGGGCGAGTTCGGCGTAGGACCGGCCCCGCTGCAGCAGCGAGTAGCGGCCGATCAGCTCGACCTCGTCGAAGAGCACCACCCAGCCCGCGTGTCCCGCCGCGCGCAACAGCCGGGGCAGGAACCTCAGCCGTTGGCGGGCGAGTTCGCGGGCCCGGATCGGTGCGAACGAGTACATCTTGGCCGAACCGACGGCCTTGAGCTGGCGGCGCAGGTCCGGCATCGGCAGGGGATCGCCGGACCAGAAGCGCACGATCGTGTCGAGGAACTCCTCGTCGGCGCCGGGGGCGTCGCTGCCGAGCCGGCTGTGCAGGTGCAGCGTCGCATCGAAGCGCTCGTTCAGGTCGCTGCCCGGCCCGCGCAGCCAGCGCAGCAGCTCCGCGTAGCCCGGGCTGTCCTGCTCGAGCGAGGCGGCCGCCTCAGCGACCACGTCACGTATCCCGCCCGGTGCGACGGCCGACTCCACCGCGGCCCGAAACACCTTGGCCGGATCGTGCAGCGGCGTCTCCTTGCTCACCACCACCGGGCTGACAACGAAGCCCGCCAGGGCGGCGAGGTGACCGAGGTGCGTCAACAGGTGGCTCTTGCCCTCGCCGAACCCACCGGCCAGCAGCAGCGAAGCCCGATGGCGGCGCGGCGGCCCCGACTCCCCCACCTCGTCCAGCAGCTGCGTGAAGCGGTCCTCGATCTCGCTTTGGCCCGAACCGAGGGCGGTGACGGCGTCGGCAGAGGGAACCCCGCTGCGCAGGGCCTCCACGGCCCGCCGATGCGCCAGCCGGTCGGCATCCCACGTCGACCGGACACCGTCCATCACACGGCCTCCAGCCGGACCTCGAGGCGGACCAGCGAGGCGAACGGGTTCGGCCGTCGTCGGTCGCGTACCTCGTCGGCGACCCGCAGGTGCAGGGCCCCGTAGGCCGGCAGGCCCCGCACCTCGTCGGTGACGAGCTCGGCGGGCAGCACCGCAACGACGAGTACCCCGAGGAGCTCGTCGGTGGAGTCGATCAACTGGCGCACCAGCTCGTAGGCGTCGAGCACGGCTGCCTTGGAGTAGTACGTTCCGGAACGCTCAGCCAGAACCGGGCGGTGCCCCTCCGCCAGGCGGCCCAGGTCCAGGTGGACGACCAGACCGCCCCGGCCGGCGCGCAGCAGCAGGCGACCCAGCGACGAGAGCATCGACCGTGCGTTGTGGCGCCCGATCCGCGCGTAGATCATCGCCTCGCGCAGCTCGCGGACCGGTACCCGCTCACCGTGCAGCCAGCCCAGGACGGTCTGGGCCTCGGCCGGGTGCACGTCCCCGCTGACCAGCTGTGACTGGGCCAGCCGGAGTACCGCCCGGCGCAGCTCCCTGGCGAGCGTCGGGTCGGCCAGCAGGGTGTGCTCGAGCTGGCGACGGACGCTGCGGTAGAGCTCGCGGGCATCGAGGTCGTGGACGGCCGCCACCTCGGCGACGCTCAGCTGCCCAGCGTCGGCCGGCACGGCGATGGCGTCGTATGCCGCGGCGAGCACGGCCGACGCGATGCCCACCCAGTCGACCTGGTGGGACACAGCGAAGAAGAGCTGGTCGATCATGTGGATCTTGGTGTTTTCCGCCGACACCGAGGCGAACACCGCATCCCGCTCCCGCGCCGCGTCGCCGAGCGATTTCCCGAACCGCACGCCCACGTCGTCGTCCCCGATCACGGTCACCTTGACCGAACCCCCACCGGAGGGGATGTAGCCGGTGAGGTACTCGGCCCCGAGGAAGCCCGCGTACTCCTGCGCGTTCATGAAGCCGCCGCCCAGCACCGCACCGTGTGCTGATCGGTGGGCAACCGTCGCCATCAGGCCTCGCCGACGAAGGAGATCCCCCAGTACAGCTGCTGCTGACCGCTGCGCGCCACGGTGGTGATCGTCCCCGAGCCCCGGCTACCGGTGCTCGCATGCCAACGCATCCCCCGCCCGGCCTTCGAGGTCGTCACTCCGCTCTGGTCGAGCAGGTACAGGTCCCTGGCGAACTCCGGCCGGGTGTAGTCCCGACTCTGCCCGGGTAGCAGGGTCAGCACCCTCCAGACGTCGACCAGCCGGATGACCGCACCCTGATGCTTGCCCTCGGCCGCGCGGGTCAACTCGTAGGCCGCCGCGAGGCTTTCCAGGAACGGCTCGGGCCGGAACCGGGGTGGCTGTGCCTGCGCGCTCGCCAACCGGTCGACCAACCCCGAGGGGCGCAGACGCTTCTCCCGGCGGCGGTCGATCTCGACGGCGGCGTCACCGGGGAGCACCCGCAGCAGCGAGGGGTAGCACAGCAGTCGGTCGTCGGCCTCGAACATGGAGACGTTCCGGGCGGCGGCCACCTCCAGCAGCTCCTTGGTGAACGAGCCCGACGCCAGGTACTCCTGCTCGTCGATGTCCAACGAGCCGGCGGCACGTTCGGCGTCGGTGGCGACCTCGCCAGCGAACGCCGACGCCGTGGCCAGGGCGCGACGCAGCTCGCGCAGCTGCCCGAGCGCGGCGGCGGCCTTGGCCTTCTTCAGCTCCCTGGTCAGCGCCACCGCCGCTCGCAGGGTGACCTCCACCTGTTGGCCGGTTTCCTCCAGCGCCGCCTCGAGCCCACCCGGTATCGACACGCCCGTCCACCCTTCGCCGCCGTTCGCTCCCGTGCCCCGGTGAGGCTACCGGTGGACACCGACCCCTGGCTTCAGGACTGCGCGAGGAGGCTGGCCCGAGCCATAAGGTCGTCGAGCTCGCCGATCCCACCGACCCGCCGCGCTAGCTGGCGACGACACCCACCCAGAAATTTTATCGCTCAGGCGAAGTGCGACTTCGCGATCGAGCCGTGCACGCCGACGGTCTTGTCGACTACCTGGGAAACGTGGAAGTCGGTGGCCGCGGACAGGTATGCGTAGGCGACGGCGCGGTCCATGCTCCGGTCGGTCTGCAGGAAGTCCAGGGCGTTGACCACCGCCCGACGCATCGCGACCCCGAGGTCGGTCTGCTGACCCCCGGCCGCGCCGTCGGGGTCGGACAGTCCAATGGGGATCCACAGGTCCGCGGTCTCTGCGAACGGGTAACGGTAAGCCACCGACGGGGCGTCCCCGGACCCCTTCTTGCACACCGTGAGCCGGAAGGTGCCCCGGAGGGAGCCCTCCATCGCGGTGAGCGCGACCTCGCCGTCTCCCATCGCCATGTGCGGGTCCCCGACGTAGAACAGCGCGCCCTCGGCGAACACCGGCAGGTAGAAGGTGCTGCCTGGGCCCAGCAGGCTGATGTCGATGTTGCCCCCGCCGAGGGTCGGGGGCACCGAGTTGGCCTCCGGCGAGGTCAACCCCGGCGCGCTGGTGAACGCCACGCCCATCATCCCCAGGAACGGCTTGAGCGGGAATCTTACGGCCGCCTGCCCGTAGCGCATCACCGCCATCCCGTCCTCGACGGCGGTGAACGTCGAGACGTTGCCGTAGCGCAGCGGGTCCTTCACCGGCCGCCCGTCCGTCGCGACCGGGGGCATGACCTCGGCGTGGGTGATTCCGCTGGGCGCACCACCATCCGTGGTCCGCGCCAGCGCGCCCTTGCCGTGCCGGCTGGAGACCACCCCGTAGGGCACGCGGGGTACCACCGCCAGGGTCTCGATCTTCAGCACATCCCCGGGCTGGGCGCCCTCGACGAACACTGGCCCGGTGACCACGTGCGGGCCGTCGACGTCAAAGTTCCGCGGCGTGCGCGAGTAGCCGGCGGCGATCGCGACCGCGTCCTCGAGCACATCGGTGCGGGCCACGCCCTGACCGCCGAACCACGCCACCGGGTCGCGGCCCTGGTCCTCCAGGATCCCCTCGTGCGACAGGGCATCGATCGTGATCGTTTCTCCCGAACGCATCCGGGACACGGGCATCGCCGAGGTGGTCGGCACGTACCCCCACAACACCTGGTCGGGGGTCGAGGCCAGGTAGTGGTCGGCGGAGAGATCCCCCGAACCCGGCTGCAGCACCGACCCCACGGTGCCCGCGGCGGCCGTGGACGACGCAGTGGCCGAGCTCGCCCCCGAGGCCGCGGTGCCCCACGAACACGCCGCCCCCACGGACCCGGTGCCCAGCAGGGCGACCACCCGCAGGAAGCTGCGCCGGCCCACCCCGGAGCCCAGCACTGCGGCGGCTGGCCCCCCGGCCAGGTCGCGGGCGATGACAGCGGCGGTCTCGGTGACCGTGGCGTCATCAGGGGAATGGTCGACCACATTGGACACGGCGACTCCTCGTCTCAGCGGCACGACTCGGCGCCGTGGAGGTGCTCCGATAGACCGTACGAGCTGTGCGTGACGCCGACGTAACCACAGCGTGTCATCACGGGTCGACCACCCCAGTGGCCAACGACCTGCGCACAGCGCATCCTCACCGAGATCGACACTGTCCACCCCGACCTGAGTGAGGACATCGCCGATGGGCACGCCAGCGGGGAGGTCAACGATGACCGGTGGTCGGCACGCCGACGCCGAGACCCGCATGGCGATCCTGCTCGCTGTCCTCGGCCTGAACCTGCTGGGTGACGCCGTCACCGACGTTCTCACCGGGCGGCGGTGACCACGTGAGCAGTGGGCCACTGTTGTCCGTCCGTGACCTGGTGGTCGACTTCCACCCGAGGACCGGACCCGTCCGCGCCGTGGACGGTGTCGACCTCGACGTTCATGCGGGCGAAACGCTCGGCGTCGTGGGAGAGTCCGGATCCGGCAAGACGGTGACCATGCTCGCCGCACTGGGCCTGCTTCCGCCGGCGCCGTACTGCACGGTGAGCGGCCAGGTCTTGCTGAACGGGCGTGACCTGCTGACCCTGGACCGCAACGAGCTGCGCGCCCTGCGCGGTCGGCAGATCGGCATGGTCTTCCAGGACCCGATGACGTCGCTGCACCCGTCGCTCCGCGTCGTGGACCAGGTCGCCGAAGCGCTGCTCGTCCACAATCCGACGCTGTCCGGTAGGCAGGGCCGCACCCACGCGGTCGGGCTACTCGAACAGGTCGGGGTCCCGCACCCGGAGCGGCGGCTGCGAGACTATCCGCATCAGTGATCGGGTGGCATGCGTCAGCGGGCCATGACCGCCATGGCGATCGCGAACGGGCCGCGGCTGCTCGTCGCCGACGAGCCGACGACGGCGCTGGACGTGACGATCCAGGCCCAGATCCTCGAGGTGCTGCGCAGCGCCCGCGACGATGCAGGCGCCGCTGCCGTCCTCATCACCCACGACCTCGGCGTGGTGGCCGAGCTGGCCGACCGGGTGACGGTCATGCAATCCGGACGGGTCGTGGAGCACGCCTCGGTGGCGGCCCTGTTCGCCACCCCCCGCCATCCGCACACGGTCACCCTGCTCGGGAGCCTTCCCCGGCTGGACCGCCCGCTGCCGCACCGCCCAACCCTGCCACCGGGCGGTTCGCCGGTCCTGCACGTCGAGGACCTCGTCGCGCACTACGGCACACCCGGTCGAGGTGTGGTGCGCGCTGTCGACGGCGTGACCCTGAGCCTGGCCCCCGGTGAGACCCTCGGGCTGGTCGGCGAGTCGGGCTGCGGCAAGTCCACCCTCGCCGCACCATCCTGCGTCTGCTCGACCCCAGCGCCGGGCGAGTGCTCTTTCGCGGACGGGACATCACGTCCCTACACGGTCGGCGGCTGCGCCCCGTACGGCGGGCGCTGTCCATGGTCTTCCAAGACCCCTACGCGTCGCTGAACCCCCGGATGACCGTCGGCGAGATCGTGGCCCAGCTCCTGCGCATCGCCGGGTGCTACCGGTCCGCCGGCGGCAAGCAGCGCGTCGCCGAACTGCTCGACATGGTGAGCCTCGCCCCGGAGTTCGCCAACCGGCTGCCGTCGGAGTTCTCCGGCGGTCAGCGTCAGCGCATCGGCATCGCACGTGCGCTCGCGCTCTCGCCGCAGGTCCTCGTGCTCGACGAGCCGGTGTCGAGCCTGGACGTTTCGATCCAGGCGCAGGTCGTGCGCCTGCTCGACCGCCTGCAGCGCGAGCTGGGGCTGGCGTATCTGTTCATAGCCCACGACCTCGCGCTCGTGCGGGAGCTCAGTGACCGGGTAGCCGTGATGTACCTCGGGAAGATCGTGGAGGTCGGGACGCGGGAGCAGGTGTACGAGCGGCCGACGCACCCGTACACGCAGTCGCTGCTCTCGGCCGTGCCGGTCCCCGATCCACTGCAGCGTGGCCAGGACCGCCGCATCCTGCTGTCGGGCGACGTCGCGGATCCGACCGACCCACCGTCCGGCTGCCGGTTCCGCACCCGGTGCCCGAAGGTGCGCGCCGAGTGCGCACTGGTCGAGCCGGAGCTAATCGTGCGGGACGGCGGCGACCACCCGAGCGCGTGCCTGTTCGCCGAGACCCGCCAGGACCGCCCGGCCGGCCGCCATCGGTAGGGGCGTCAGTTCGCCCGGATCGGCCGCGCCATCGGCTGCTGGAACACCGAAGAACCTGGCCAGTAGATGTTTTCTACATCTACGCACCAGACCACTACCTGTGATTGCATGTGAGTGCGTAGTGAAACGGCTACGTGTCGGTCCGTCCCCCCGCCACGACCGCGCAGAATTCCGCCGGCCAACCATTTCCAGTTGGTGGCCTTGTACGCGGTCACGTTGTGGGCAGTGGTCACTGTGGTCTTCCTGCTGCCCCGGCTGATTCCCGGAGATCCTCTGCAGAGCCTGGAAGACCCCACGAATGGCAGCTTTCTCTCCGATCCGCAGGTACGGGAAAGAGTCAGCGCGTACTACGGCCTGAACCAGCCCCTGGTCAACCAGTACCTGAGTTACCTGTCCGGGCTCGTCCACGGGGACCTCGGCTGGTCCATCTCCCAGAATGTGCCGGTCCGCGGACTGATTGCCAGCCGGCTGCCCTGGACGTTGCTGCTCATGGGTTGCGCCCTGACGCTGTCCTCGATGCTCAGTTTCATCGCCGGTGTCAACGCGGCGTGGCAGCGCGGGAAGCTGGCGGATCGCAGTCTCATTGCCGTGCTGTCCGCTGGGCGTACCGTGCCGGAGTATGCGGTGGCTGGCCTGCTGTTGACCTGTTTCGCTGTCCTGCTGCCCGTATTCCCGCTTTCCGGTGCGCAAACGTCTTTTGTCAGTTACGACACGCCATTCGCGGCCGTCGGCGACGTGCTCAGGCATCTTGCCCTGCCCCTGACCGCCCTCACTATCGGTCTGGCAGGGCGCAAATTCCTCATCGTGCGCAACGCAACGAACACCACGCTGGGTGCGGACTACATGTTGCTGGGCCGAGCGAAGGGCCTGACCCAGCGCCGGCTGAAGTACCGGTACTCGGGCCGTAATGCGCTGCTTCCATTTCTCACCGCGCTCGGCACCCAAGTCGGGTTCGCCGTCAGCGGATCGCTCTTCGTCGAAACCGTATTCGCCTACCCCGGCATGGACACGCTGACGAACGACGGGGTCACCGCCCGTGATTACCCGGTCCTGCAGAGCAGCTTTCTGGTGCTGGCGGTGGTTGTTCTGGCGGCGAATCTGGTTGTCGAGCTGCTCTATCGCAGGGTCGACCCGCGGGTACAACGATGACTGCATCGGTCCCGCTGTCCAGAACCAGCGCCCGGCCCGTGCGGCGGATGCATTTCCCGGTGCTGGCCGGTGCCTTCCTGGTGGCGGCCCTCGTCATCCTCACCGTTTTCGGCGCCGAACTGGCGCCCTACCGAGCGTCGGCGCTGTCGGGTCCTGCACTGTCGGCGCCCGGCGAGGGGCACCTGCTCGGAACCAACGCCCTCGGGCAAGACGTCGCCAGCCAACTCATCCTGGGTACCCGGGCCTCGGTATTGGTGGCGGTGCTCGCCGGGATCGGAACGGTGCTGATTGGAGCGATAGTGGGAGTGACCGCCGGGTGGTTCGGCGGGATCGCCGAAGCGGCCCTGATGCGGTTCACCGACCTGGTGCTGGTCCTACCGAAACTGCCCCTGTTGCTGCTTGTCGGAGCGCTGACGGGAGGCTCCATCGGAATACTGTCGGTACTGCTCGCTGCAACGTTCTGGCCGGTCACCGCCCGGATCCTGCGCTCCCAGGTGCTGACCCTGCGCGGCCGAACCCACCTGCGGGCCGCAGCCGGCTTCGGTGCCGGCAGTGGGCACCAGCTGCGCCGGCACATCCTTCCTGACCTGGCGCTGCTGATGGTCGCGGAGTTCATCCCCGCCGCTGGCCACGCCGTCGCGCTGCAGGCCGGACTCGCCTTCCTCGGTGTCGGAGACCCCACCCAGCCAAGCTGGGGCGCGATGATGCGCGACGCGCTGGACTACCCCGCCTTGTTCATCACCTCCGCGTGGACCTGGTGGCTACTACCGCCGATCATCGCGATCGTCGTCCTCGTCGTCCTCATCACGCTGCTCGGTACCTCGGCGGAGCGACACCTCATCCCGCAGCTGGACCGACACCAGTGATGGCGGATCGCGTGCGAGCTACCCCGGACACTCCGCGGGTGCGTGTCGACGGACTGCGGGTGGTGTACCCGGGGCCACCTCCGATCACCGCCTTGGCCGGCGTGGACATCGACCTCCGCCCTGGGGGCTGCCTGTGCGTCCTCGGCGAATCAGGCTCAGGCAAGTCGACACTCGGCCGGGCGCTGCTCGGCCTGCTCCCGGGGGCGCAGGTCGCGGGCGGGATCCGAGTGAACGGTGAGCCCATCTCGACAGAGGCGGAGTGGAACCAGGTGCGGTGGCGTGACATCTCGATCGCGCTTTCCTCGTGCACGGCCCTGAACCCGGTGGCATGTATCGGCGAGCAGGTGGCCGAACCAATCCGGGTACACCTGCACGAGGGGCCGAGGGCCGCGGTGGAGCGGGCGAGGGCGATCCTCGACCAGGTCGGGTTGGGAGCGTGGGCCGCGGAGCGTTACCCGCACGAGCTGTCGACGGGCCAGCGGAGGCTGGCCATGATCGCCATGGCGTTGTCGTGTGACTCGCCCGTCATCGTGCTCGACGAACCGACGTCAGGGCTGGACCCGGCCACCCGACAACACGTGTTGAACCTGCTGGCCCGGTTGCGGGACAGCGGACGAGCTTTGCTGGTACTGACCCACGACGTGACGGCTGCTCGGCTGCTGGCCGATGACGTCGCTGTTCTCTATCGCGGTTGGATTGCCGAGCACGGACCTGCGGCCACCGTGTTGGAGGATCCTCGCAGCCCCTACGCCTTCGGCTTGCTGAACGCGCACTCCACCCTCGGCTCGGTGAAGGATCTTCGCGGGATCCGGGGCATCGCACCCGACCCGAGTGAGCTGCTCCCGGGTTGCCCCTTCGCCACCCGGTGCACCCAGGTCATCGACATCTGCACTCGTGAGCAACCGCCGGAGGTGTCGCCGGCCGATGAGTACGGTCCCCGCAGGGTTGCTTGTCACCGCTCTGGACTGGTTGCTGTCCTTCAGATGCAGGGCGTCGCCAAGAGTTACGTGCTGCGGCAAGGGCTTCGGCCGATGCGCGTGCCGGCTGTCGTCGACGTTGACCTCACCGTCCGCGAGGGCGAGGTGGTCGGCCTGGTTGGTCGCAACGGGGCCGGGAAGTCCACCTTCGCGCAGATCGCTGCTCACCTGTCTGAACCGGATACCGGCACGGTCTGGCTTCAGGGCAGCGAGATGCACAGCCGGTCGGCGGCAGAACGCAGGCGGTTGACGACGCAGGTGCAGATGCTCTTCCCGGATCCCGTTGAGGCGGTGTCCGCGCGCCTGACAGTCAAGGACATCGTCCGCGAACCGCTCGATGTAGCGCGGATCGGTGATTCCAACTGGCGCGACGCGGAAGTCGTGCGCCTGCTGGCTCAGGTCGGTCTACCGGTGCAGACGATGCTCGACCGGCACGCACACGAGGTGTCCACCGGACAGCTGCAGCGCATTGCGCTGGCCCGGGCCCTTGCTCTGCAACCAAAGCTGCTCGTGGCCGACGAACCGGTCGAATGCCTGGATCCCTCCGAGCGGGCAAAGGTCCTGCAACTACTCAAGTCGATCCAGGTGGAACGCGGCCTGGCGATGCTACTGATCTCGCATGACCTATCCGTGGTGCTGCGCGTCGCCGACCGGGTCGCGGTGATGGACGCTGGCCGCATCGTGGAGTTTGCCCCGAGCAGTCAGCTCCTGCACCGGCCGGCTCACTCGACGACGCGGGCGCTGCTCGAAGCCAGCGGCGCCGACCCCACGGCGTGGCCGCCGCTCGCAGCGGGCGAGCACCAGCCGGTCACCAGCGACACCACATCCGATCTGATCCCCGATCGCTATTTCCGGGAGGTATCAACATGACGGTACGGCGATATCAGTGGGCTGCAGTACTTGCGGCGGTGATGCTGGGACTGACCTCATGCGGCACGTCACTGAGCAAACCGGCCGGCGACACCAGTGGCGACCGGGTGACGCTGCGGCTGGAAGCCAGCAGTCAGGGCGGAGGCTATCCGATCCCGTACGCGGCTATCCGCGGGCCGGGTCGTCTCGTGACGACGTTCATGTTCGACACGCTCGCCTACCCGGATGTCACTGGTGTGCCGAAACCGTGGCTGGCGCAGTCATGGCAGGAATCCCCGGACGGCAAGACCTGGATCTTCAATTTGCGTCCGAACGTCACCTGGCATGACGGGCAACCCCTCACCGCGGACGACGTCGTGTTTAGCTTCGACTACGACCTGCGCGGGCCCGGGGCCTCGACCGGTGTCGTGCAGGGCCTGAACTACGTCGACACCGTCACTGCCAAGGACCCGACCACAGTGGTGATCACGCTCAAGACACCAGCAGCGAGCTTCTTGTCGGATATTGCGGGCGCATTCGGCGTTCCTATCGTCCCCAAGCACATCTGGTCGAGCGTCACCGACCCGGCGCATTTCCAAGGTGACACCGCACTCATCGGTTCGGGGCCTTACCAACTCAACAAGTTCACCGTCAGCCCCGGTTCGTTCGACTTTGTTGCCAACGACAAGTTTTATCTGGGTACGCCGAAGGTCAAAGAGCTCCAGCTCGTGCAAGTAGCCGACCCACTACAGGCGCTGCAGCATGGAGACATTGATGCGGGTAGCCCATTCAACTCGGTCACGCCGCAGGCTCAGGTCGACGCGCTTACCAAGACGTTCAAGGAAATCACCGCGCCCGGCGAGTTCAATGTAGCGCTGTTCTTCAACCTTGGTAAGGGATTCCCCTTCGACCAGACCGCTTTCCGGCAGGCAGTCGCGTACGCACTTGACCGCCAAGACATGCTCGGTCGCCTGGTCGGCGGGAAAGGTATCCCGGGCAGCGCCGGGGGTCTCGGCCCGGACAACCCGTTTCTCAACAAGAACGTCATGGACTACCCGCACGACCCGGCCAAGGCAATGGCGATGCTTGATGCGTTAGGGATCAAGGACGCCAACGGTGACGGCATGCGCGACAGACCCGACGGCTCTCCGTTCAGCATCCCACTACTCACCAGCTCCGCCGATATCAAACAGGCTCAGCTGGTCGCCGAGTATTTGCGTACCGTGGGGCTCACCGTTGCGATCGACTCGGTGGATACACCGACGTCCGACGCCCGCGATGGCAAAGGTGACTACCAGATGGCGGTCATCCACTTCGGTGGCCTGAGCGGTGATCCCAGCGGGCTGACCCAGCGCTTCGCGTCGACCAGTAAGAGCAAGTCCTTCACCCGGGTGCAGGGCTATCAGAATGCGACGTTCGACCAACTCGCCGCGCAACAGGCCACAACCGTGGACAACACCAAGCGAGGCCAACTTGTCGACCAGATGCAGCAGATCCTGGCGGTCGACATCCCCCAACTACCGCTGTACATCCCGGAGCAGATCGCGTTCGTCGACACCAAGAAGTTCAGTGGTTGGGCGTACACCCCTGGCTGTCCGCCATGTGGCGTCAGCATGAACAAACGGATGCTGGTCACCGGCAGTACCGCACCTGCGCCGGCCAATCCGGGCAACTGACACGAGAGGAATTACCATGATCGACGACAAGGCAGTGGATCGCGTCCAACAGTTCCACGGCCACATGTGCCCGGGCCTGGCGATGGGGATCCGCGCCGCCGAGATCGCCCTCGAGCGCATCGGTCCGCATGCCGGGGACGAAGAGGTGGTGGCGATCGTGGAAACGGACATGTGCGGGGTGGATGGAATCCAGGTTCTCACCGGCTGCACCTTCGGCAAAGGCAATCTGATCCATCGTGATCACGGCAAGAACGCCTACACCTTCTGCCGGCGTTCGGACGGCCGTGCTATCCGCGTGAGCACAAAGCCGGACGGCTGGGGTGAGCGCGAGCCCGAATGGGAGGAGCTGTTCGCCAAGGTGCGGGCTGGCTCCGCGACACCACAGGAACGGAAACACTTCAGCGAACTGCACGTGGCTCGGGCCATGCGGCTGCTCGCCGCCCCGATCGAAGACCTCTACGACGTGGTGGAGGTGTCGATGACGATGCCCCATCCGGCGCGCATCCGTACGTCGCTGCCCTGCGCGGAGTGCGGTGAAGCCACCATGGAGACGCGAGTACGGCTGCTGCACGGCCGTCAGCTGTGCCCGCCGTGCTTTACCGACCAGCTGGCCGGCCGCTCTGCCCTGCCCGACCCACGCCTGCAGCCGACCCGCACCTAGCCGTCACCTAGCCGCGGGCTTAGCGGGCGCCTGAGCAAAAAGGGGGTGAACTCGATGGGGCCTCCTGCCCGCGTGCTCCTCCCGCCGACGTCGCACTGCCGGTGCAACCCACGCAGGCGCATGAGGCAGCGACCTGCAGCGCTGCACGGCACGGAGGGTGTGAGCGGTCACCAACGTGCGCATCAGGACGTGCGAGGAAGCGTCCGCCTGGGCCGTCACAGAGTGTCTCAGCGGCCGATGTGCTCGCGTGGCGCGCGCCCGATCAGTTCGAGCAGCGCCTCGACGGGCACGGCGCGATCGCTGGCATCGCGCCCGTCCTCAGCGATACCGACGTCTATCCAGCGACGGATCAGGGCCGATGTGGTGACGCTTCTCTGCTCGGCGATCTCACGGACACGCTCAAGGGCGACCAAGGGCAGACGTACTGCGAATGTCACCATCCGGTCAGCGCCGTGGGGCATGTCAGGACCTGTGACTGCGGTGGCTGCCTTCAGCTCTGCGGCCGTGTCGGTGCTGTCGTAGTGCTCGGCGAGGGCTTCCAGGTTGGTCTTCGCGCTCATGGTGTCAATGTCCTTTCCTAGTCCTTTCCTACGGAACATCCGCATTTCGGTGTCGGTCAGTTCTCTGGCGGTGGCGACGTACCAGCGCCCGTCCGCAGACTCGGAGAGGACGACGAGCAGGTAGCGGCCAGCGTTGGTGCGGCCGTAGGCGCAGAACACGCGGTCGCGCGACAGCATCTCGATGCCCGCGAGGTCCACCCGCGGCGCCGAGTGGCGCCTCGGCGCCGCCGGTTCACAGCGTGTGCGAACCCGCCCGGCGGGTGTCCGGTCACACGGGCAGAGCGGGGGCCTCGGGCACGTCGAGCTCGGTGCCGGCGTAGTGGTTGAAGTAGTTGGTGAACAGGTTCGCCGCCAGGTGCGCGAACGCCTCGCTGAGCTGCTCGTCGCTCCAGCCCGCCGCCTGTGCCTGCTTCCAGGTGGCCTCGCTCACTGCGCCGATGTCGGTGGCGGCTTCGCGGAGCACCGAGAGCAGCGCGTCGCGCTTGTCGTCCCCGCTGGGCCGACCGGCGCGGATGGCGAGCATCTGCTCACCGGTCAACCCGGCGGCCTTGCCGCCGAGGGTGTGCGCGGACTGGCAGTAGTCACAGCCGTCGACCGCGCCCACGGCCAGCGCGATCGACTCCCGGGTGGGGGCGTCGAAGCTGCCGTGCGCGGCGATCGCGTTCTGGATCCCGGTGTAGGCGGCCAGCACCACCGGGGCGTGCGCCATCTCGGCGTGGATGTTGAGCAGTTTCCCCATCTTGCGCTGCAACGTCTGCAGGTCAGGGCGGGTCTGCTCGGGGGCGTCGTCCAGGGTGTGCACCGGAATACGCGGCATGTGGTCCTCCTCGAATCATCGATGGATGGGACACACCGGGAACCCGGCGGCCACGCCGAGGCCTACCAGCCTGCGGAGTGAAGGCCCCCACACCGCATCCACGCCATTGCCATCGGCTGCCGCCGGACGATCGGTGCCGGGCGGGAAAGCCGACCCGAATACAACAGGTCAACCTGTTGTAGGGTCGGTGGTGTGGCGACGGTGTTGGCGCCCGGGTCGGCGCTGCTCACGGCGCAGGCCCGGTTCTTCCAGGTGCTGGCCGATCCGACCCGGCTGGCGGTGCTCGGCGCGCTGGCCCAGGGCGAGCACAGCGTCGCCGAGCTCGTTGATGCGCTCGGGGTGCCCCGCAGCCGATTGTCCAATCACCTGGCGTGCCTGCGCTGGTGCGAGTTCGTGCAGGCCCGCCGCCGCGGCCGCCACGTCGTGTACGGGCTGCGCGACGAGCGCCTACCAGAATTACTCGTCGCGGCCGCCGATCTGGCCGCTGAGCAGATCGACCAGCTCGGCAGCTGCGCCCGCCTGGGTGCCGCGGTTACAACACCTCGTGGACGCCGCCGCCGTGCCCGCGACCGTGCGCACCCGGGTCGTCACCAGCGTTGTACAAGCGGTGCGGGAACGGTTCCTGGGCTCGCCCACGGTGCGCGTCGACGGGATCGACGTCGAACCCGGGGCCGGGCGGCGCAGCGCGTTCGCGGTGAGCTGCCGGCTCTACCGCACCCCGGCCGGACTGCACGCCACTCCGCCTGAGGACTGGATCGTCGCCGCGCTGACCGCCCCTCACCCCTCGACGCCAGGAGCCCGCCCGTGACGGTCCCCGCCATCGCTCTGCCCGAATTGCAGCGTCTGCTCGAGCGCGGAGCTCGGTGATCGTGATGGCATCCCCGCATGCGGGGCATTCGCCGCCGGTGCCGACGTGGCGGGCGTAGCGGTTGCAGTTGGGGCAGCGGCGTTGCCCGGCGAGGCGTTCGCCGCAGCCGGGGCATTCATAGATGCCGGTGGCGGTGCGGGAGCGGGCCGCGGGCAGTGGCGCGGGGGGCGTGGCGGGGTCGGGGGCGTGGCGGGCCCGGTAGGCGCGTTGCCGGCAGGCGGGGCTGCAATGAGTGCGGGTGACACCGGTGGGCAGCGGGGTGCCGCAGCCGCGGCAGCTGGGCGTCACGCCAGCGTCACGCCAGGGG
>JAABUV010000709.1_pt1 | contig 50620 bp, 56 predicted proteins | sample 5559971 | NCBI WGS metagenome assembly JAABUV01 (sample SAMN10711881, study PRJNA513362) | rock metagenome | isolation source: Antarctica rocks | place: Antarctica: Victoria Land, Knobhead nord | collected 2015-12-19 | reverse complement strand
GCCTGGACTGCCTCGTGCAGCGCAACTTCTTCGGCGCGCAGATCGACTCGTTCGAGGCGGAGCTGCCGGCGCCGGCGGCGCTGCGGTCGCTGCCCGTGGACAGCGCCGCCGGGCCCGCAGACGGCGCCGCCGGGGCCGCGCCGGGCGGGGGCAGCTTCCGCGCGCTCTTCATCCGCGCGCCCGCCGTGCTGGAGGCCGGCGCGTCCGTGGAGGTGCTGGCGGAGTACCGGTGCGCGCGCGCGGGCTGCCGACAGGCGCTCCTGAGAGCGCCCGCTATCCGCGGTGCCAGCCGTGCCCGAGGCGGGGCGTGCTCGGTGGTGCACGTTGGACGGCGGGCGCGGACTTTCGCGTCAGCGAGTGCGCCAGCGGCTTGCATGGCCGCCTGCAGACTGCTGTCATGCCTGTTATGACAGGTGTGCACAGGTGCATGAGAGGCGTTATATGCCTCCTCACCCCCTTCGCCCAAATCAAATCACCCTCGCCGCTCCAGCAACTGCCAAGCTTGTTGGTCTGTCACCCGCAGGCTGTCGCCGAGCGAGGAGGAGGCGCAGGGCCGCGCAAGCGTGGCGGTCGCGGTCCGCTCCAAGCACCTGCTCGCCACGGCCTTCCACCCCGAGCTCACCGACGACCTGCGGTGGTGCGCTGCCGGCAGGCCTTGGCTTCTCAAGCGTGGCCGCAGTCTGTTGGCACAGCAACCAGTTGTGCAGCAGGGCTGGGAGGAGCGAAGACATGTCTGTCGCGGTATCACAGCCAACCGCTTGTGAAGCCTTGCAGACGGAAATGTCTTGCACCTTGTGATCTCCTGATGCCCCTTTGGCCCTGGAGCTGGATGTCGACCAGCGCTGGCTTTTGACCCTGCAGGCATGCCCTGAATGTGTGACCAGGGTGCTGGAGTGACTGAAGCGCGCCCACATGCCAGGGCTCTGCCCCCCGGCAATAAGGGTCCCCACTCTGATTCGCGGGCTTGGCCACGCAGGCACCTCCTGTTTGTGGACATGGTGCGGGAGCGCATGAAGGGCGCGCCCGCGCGCCAGGGCGGTGCGCGCGCAGCCGCAGCAGCGCCCGCAAAGCGCTTAGGCAGCGGGTGCCGGCCCGCGGACCTGCCGGTGGTGGGCGCCAGGGCTTGATTGAGGGCGCCCTTGGTAGGCGTTCTGGGGCACTGTTAGGTAGGCTCAGAGCGCGCAGGCAATAATTGCCGGTGACCTGCTGGTGTTTGGGCGCCAGGGCTTGTTAAAGAGGCTTTTGGCGGGGCTTGGGCGCACTGCTGTGACATTTGGTGCGGGTTGTGAATTTTGCGCATGACAGAGGCTGCCTTATGGTGCCCTGCAGTGTCTGCTTTGCATGTGCCTGCCGGCGCAGCAGTGTCTGACTTGGCTGTCGGCAGGGGCCATGACTGCAGAGCGCTCGCATGCTGCGCAAAGCATCTGTGTGCTATTGTCTGGCCGTGACATTTGCTCATTTGCTCAATCAACGCATGCGGTGCCTGTCTGTGAATGCATGTCATGTGCTGTCACAGCTCTTCCAAAGCATGGTGTGCTTGCACACTGGCGGTGCGTGACTTTGCCACAGGCAGCTGTAAGGAGTTTGGACTCCTGAGTGTGAAAGTGTGAACGAGCAGGCTGAGTCGGCGTCTTGGTTTATGAAGAAGGTCAGAGTTGGCACGCTTCACAGAATGGGCACGCTGCACTCATGCAGCACATCCACGCTCACTCAACGCTGCAATATGCACTGCTCCCGGCGTCCGCGCGTCGCTTCATGCAGCTCACTTGGCCGCTGCCGAAAGTGCCATAGCCGCTGGACCCTCCTCGGCTGCTGCTTCGCCCGCCAGGTCTTCGGCCTCCTCCTGCCGTGCGTGGGTGCCACCTCAGGCTTGGCCACAGCAAACTTCCAAAATTTCATGTAGGCTATGACAAAGGCTGTTGATGCTGTGCGATGCGACCTGGGTGTGACTTATCAAACAGCTCCTCTGAACGACATGCGCCATTTTTATCCGAAAACAGATGGGGCTGCTTGCACTCCACTGCGGGCCACCGCACAGTGCCTTGAGCACTTGGGCAAGTGGCGGAGGCCATGCTGCTCCGGCGCGCGCCCCCATGCTGTGTGACGCTCCCACGCACCGGCTGGGGCGCCAGGCGGCCGTAGGTGTCGGCCAGCGCGCGCAGGGCCTCGGCCTCGGGCGCCAGCCGCTGCCAGACGTCTGCGCCGCCGATGCGCCAGGCCCAGTTGCCGCCGGTCGTGCCGGGCAGGTTCATGCGCGCGGTGTTGTCCAGGCGCATGATGTCCTGCCGGCGCGCGGGCAATGGCACTGGAGCGCAGTGAGAGCATACTGACAGTGGCAGCTGCGCTCCGCAGCTGAGCGCGCTCGGTGCACCGGCAGCGTCAGCTCACGACACATGCGCGTGCGCCACCCGCACCAAGGCGCTGCGCGCGGCGCGCCCTCCTCGCAACGCCGGTGCTGGACTGGGATTCTGCCTGCACTGCGGCACGGAGGCGGCGCCGCGTGCCTGCATCATGACAATGCTGGTGCGCGACACGGAAGCGAAGGCGGCGCGGATCAGGTCCCAGGCGATGTCGGCGCCGTCTGAGCCCAGGTAGGCGGCAACGTAGGCGCGGTCCCGCGCACCCGCGCTGTCCGCCCACCAGCCCACCGCTGTCTCGTTGTCGTGCGTGCCTGCGCGAGCGCTGCCAGCTGGTCAGACGGCAAGCAACATGCTGGATTTTTGGAAAAGGTCTTGGGGTAAGGGTGGGGTCAACCCCCGGGCCTGCGCGCGCGCGCCTGGGTAGCACACGGAGTTCTCGTAGTGGTTGTGCGGCAGGTGCACGTTGCCCGCGTCGCTGCCCCAGGCAAATTGCAGCACGACCATGCCCGGCGCGCCGATGGCCTCGCGCAGCGCAACCACGTCGGGCGTAATAACGCCCAGGTCCTCCGCGATGATCGGCACGTGCCCGAGCGCCTGCGCGCGCGGCGCGCCCATCGCGCGCCGCCCGCGGCTGCTGCAGCGCGCGGACGCGCGCGGCCGCCGGCGCGCCCGGCGGTGATGCACAGGGCCTGCGCACAGTCCTGTGTAGCGGAGTGGCCGGTGACCTGACGCGGGCCACTCAGCACGCTTTGCCCTGCGACTGCACTTTCTGGGGCGTGACATCCCCGTTGGTGGTTCAAAATGTGATGGCCATGCTGCCCAGTCGCTGCGCATCCGCGCCATTCACCAACAAGTAACCTGCTTGGCAGCATGCTGGACACGAGCCCACACACGCTTCCGTGCCGGGCGACACGACATCGCTGACAGGCGACCAGGGTCGCGCCTGTTCAAGCGCTTCGAACAGGTCGCCGGCGGGGCCCTTCTTCCAGACGCCGTTCATGGCGGTCTCCTCCTCCGCGCCCACCGCCCAGTACCCTGGCCAGGGCCGCATGGACCCAGGTCAGCTGCCAGCCACGCATCAGGTGTGCTCCGTCCTCATTCCCCAAACATGCTCCTGGCCTACACACACACACACACACACACAGGTTCCGAAAGGGTGCTGTTGCGCCACTGGCACTGCAAGCAAAGCTATTGTCTGTGCACACGACAACAACAAGCCGGGCAAATTGGGCGATGCTGCAAGCTGGCGCCCCAGCCGGGCGCGCCTGCAAACCCTCGGAAGTGGTCGATGCGCGTCTCGTCGTACAGCTCCAGCGAGCGGCTGATGCGCTGCGCCCACCAGCGGTAGCCATCCGCCTTCTGCGCCTGCCAGCAGCAGCCCCGCCAGCATGCATGGCGGGCGGCTGCGCGAGGGCAGGATAGAGAGACAGCAGACTCTGGCCCTCTTAAGGCCTGCGACCAGCCCTGGCATGCGCCCCACCTTCGGGGCTCGCTGCGCTCCGGCGGCTACTAGCCGGCACGCGCATCCGCTGCCCGTCCTCTCTCTTACTACGCACGTCCCGCCAGTGACCGGCTCAAGGCGCACGCGTGCGCACCCCCCAGTCGTACAGCGGCGAGCCCCACAGCTGCCCCGTGTCGCTGAAGGCGTCCGGGGGCACGCCGCTGACGGTCTGCGGCGCGCCGTCCGGGCCCAGCTCGAACAGCTTCTGGTGCGCCCACACGTCCGCGCTCTGCCCGCCCACGTAGATGGGCATGTCGCCGACGAGCTGCACGCCCGCCTCGTTCGCGTACGCCTGGCAGTGGCACAGCGTCTGACTGACACTCACCACTGTCGAGACCCGGTGTTGAGGAACCCGCCCGCAGGTGCACAGCAGTAGTGCAAGAGTTAGGTTTGTGGGTAATTCGGGTAACTATGCGCCGTGTCAGGGTTACTTTAGGGTGATTTGTGGGGTTAGGTAGGATAAGTAGGCACCTTCAGCGCCTTCCACTGCGTATCGAAGATCCACTGCAGCGCGATGAAGCGGTCGATCTCGTCCCGGAACCGTTCCCTGGCCGCTGTCAAGGCCTCCGCATCCCGGAACCTGCCAGAGCACACAGCCCCCTGCCGCTCGCGCCTTGGCGGCCGTGGCGCCCCGGCTCCACCGGGTGGCACACCTCAACTCCTGCAAGGCCTTGCCCCTCTCTAACCTGTAGCAGTCGCCCTGACATGCAGCCAGAGCGGAGCAAGCCTGCAAAGCAAGCGCCCTGACGTACAGCCCGGGAGGAGCAAGCCTGTGCAGGCCCCGACCGGCTGGTCCCCCACCTGAGCGGCTCCGGCCACTGCCACCAGGCGACGCCGCGCAGCGCGTCGTCAAAGTGCGTGAGGCAGTAGAACAGCGCGCTGTCCTCGACCCAGGCATGCGCGCCGCGCCACGCGCGCACGGCCGCGCCCGAGCGGCCGCCCGCGCGCGCCGCGTCGGCCGCCGTGCGCAGCAGCGGCGTGCGCTCCTCCAGCACCTGTGCTGGTCGGCAAAAACCCCTCAAAACCCTCAAAATTCTGAATCTGGCGCGGCGCCGTTGCCCCATACGTTGAGCCGAGCGGGGATGGGAGCGGCGGTGAGCCGGCTGCAAGCCCCATGGTCAGCCCGGGCAGATCTGTTCAGGCGGGCTGAAAGGCAGGCTGAGAGGCTAGCAGAGCGGAGCTCGCAACCCGGCCCGCCCGGGGACACGTGCGCTGGGGACATCGACGTCGGCCACCGGCCGCGCGGACGGCAGGTCCGCGTCGGCGAGCAGCCCCGCGGCGAGCGGCTGGCTCGGCTGGTGAGTCAGCTAATACGCCCAGAAACGCTGCTCAGGCAGGCTAAGACACCAGCAGAGCAGAGAGCATGCAGCGCCGCTCGATCGGGGGGGCGTGCGCTGGGGAAGTCGACGTCTGCAACGGGCCGCGCGGGCGGCAGGTCCGCGCGCGCGAGCAGCCCGTCGGCCACCAGCGCGTCCAGCGAGATGAGCAGCGTGTTGCCGCACAGCGCGTCCAGGCCGGTGTACGGCGACCAGAAGGCCTCCTCAGGCGGCACCAGCGGCAGCACCTGCGCGGCGCGAGGGCGGCAGGCATAGGGTTAGGGCTTAGGTCATGAGCAGCATGTTGCCGCACAGCGTGTCCAGGCCAGTGTACGGCGACCAGAAGGCCGCCTCGGGCGGCACCAGCGGCAGCGCCTGCGCGGCGCGAGATTGAGGTTGTGGCATAGGGTTTGAGTTTGGGTCGCAACACTGCCTGCGACGCGTCGACGCGCCGTCCGCTGCGGCGCGCCGCGCCATGCGCCCGCTGTCAGCAGGCGGGCGGCCGGCGCGCGCGGCGTGTGAGGCGCGGTCACTCGGGGGAAGCCGCGCCTGCCAGGCCTGCAGGCCGGCGGAGCGCAGCCAGTCCACAAAGGCGTACGCGTGCGCGCCCAGCTCGCCCGTGCCGTACGGCCCCGGCAGCGACGTGGGGTGCAGGATTGCCCCTGCGCGCAGGCAGCATGCGCTTCTCGCGGAAGGCGCGCTAGCGCAAGTGCGGAGCCGCGCGCTCACAGGCGAGGCGAGTCGCCTGCTTGCTTTGAGTAGCTCACACATGGCAGTGATCAAGGGCTGCGACATGGTAGCCGTCTGTCCAGAACTCTAGTTGGTCTGCAGCTACAGAGGTCAGATGCGGGCAAAGGCGCCAGGGCGCCTGCTCCAGCCGCGCCGTCCCAGGCAGCGGCAAGTCTTGGCCGATGAGCAGGGGCGCGCCTGCGCGCCGGTGCTTGGGCTTGCTCGCCGTTACGGAATCGTACTCCGCGCCCAGGGCGGCGCCCACGGCCGTGCCCCGGTACTCGTCCATCAGCCGCGCCTGCGCTGACGTCTCCTCCGCCGCTGGGCTGGCCGCCGTGTCCGTGACCATGCCCGCGCGCGGGCACCGCGGCCTTCGCCGGCCCTGCAGTGCAGCGCTTCCGGCTGCTTGCAGGCACACCTTGACAACCAGAGCTCTGACGAGGAAAGTAAACGCAGCTGAGCGGTACTGCTTCGGAGGTGTCTGGGCAAAACTAGCCCTTACACGTGGACCTATGGCCAAGGCTGCAGCGTTCAACATCCTGGAGAAGCAGGCTTCCGCTGTGTTAACACTGTGCCTATGCTGTGTATGCCCACATTGCGTGCCGTCTTGGGCCTTGATGGCGCAGCACTGCCCGGGCCTATGTAGCAAGATGGGTGCCAGCAACACAGCCGCAGGCCAGTGCGCCGGGTGGGAGTGCAGCCACTCGTGTGCAAGGTCGGGCCACACCTGGCGCAGGGGCGCCTGCCGGCAGGAGAGTGTGCTGAGCGGCGCGGTCCGGTGGATGGCAGCCGCTCGTGGGCCGGGCGGCGCGCAGCAGGGCATCGAGGCCCTGACGCGGCCCAGGCTTCTGTGCACGTCCTGGAAGGCCAGTGCCACAGGAGCAGCCACTGCAAGTGCCCAGATGTGCGCTGGGAGTTGAACAACCGCAGGCGTGCAGGAGTTAGGTCTGGTGGCTCGCCGGCCATAGCACGTGCGGGCGGCGTACTAGCCGTCCAGTTCTTATGTCTGAACACAGTAGCTTGTAGTGCAGGTGTGGCGGTGATCTTTAAGCACTCCAATTTGCACTTTGACTTGCTTCACTTCTGGTGCACTCACGGGACCTCTACAGGCCTCCACCACAGACATTTAGAGCGCTAAGTACGATGAGCAGGCCACAGGCGACAGAGACTGCAGTCAAGTACACACCTCTGATGTGCTGGCTAGTTTCTCATCAAGTCAGCCAGTGCCGTCCGTACACCGCACTCCATAGATTGCTCCATCTTACGCTGATTGACCTTGTGCAGGAGCTTCGCTTCAGAGGCCTCCATCGCAGCAGACAGTCTTGTGCACAGGTTATCAGACCCTTGAGCAGCCCGTTTGGCCGAGGCTCGGGGCCCGAGCAGCAGGCAGACACCCGCGTTTGCGGACCCACCTGCTTGCACCTTGTCGCCAGGCCGAAGCATGCGCCCAGGCCGATCATGAGCGCCAGCGCAGCACATGCCAGCCCGTGTGCACCTGCTTTGTTGACTCCCTGCGCAGTGTTGGCAGGCAGGTAGAGACGTGCCTGTGCCACGTCGGAGCCATGGCCGCAGCAGCAAATGCGTCGGCGCTGGCAGCTGCGCAGGGGCCAGAGGCAGGGCCTGCTGGCGCAAACCTCCTGGCATTCAACAACCATGTCTCTGACGGGCAGATAGTGACAGCGTGCGCTGCCCCTTGCTGCTCTGCTGACGCTGCCAGGTTATGCCAAGGCTCGCCTACGTGCGTTGGCCAACAACTGTGCCCTGCTGTGCGCATACTGATACACTTCTGTCTGTATCAGCCAATGCAAGCTGCACGCATGCAGTGACTCACCCGCATGCTTGCTGGGGTGGCGACAGGCTATGGGTCGCCGCGGCAGCGGGCATCACTTTCCTGGTCTTGTTTGGGGCCGCTCGGAGCAGCCTGTACACCTACATAGCCAGAGAGGTGCCCGCACTTGGCTCTGCGGTTCCAGTCGCTGCTGCGCCTGTCTGTGCACTTCATCAGGGTGTTGGCTGGCACGTTGACATTGTTGCAGTAGGGCCTGGTCGCCCACTGACTGCCCCTCCCCCGCGCAGCGGCTGCCATATGGCATCATGGTGCGGCCGCCCCACCTGCCCAAGGGCGGCATCAGCCAGCTCTGGTGCGCCCTGGGACTCTGCTCGCTCGGGATGCTTAAACTGTGCAGAGGTGACAGCAAGTGCCAGTGTCGAGCGCTTTGGACACCCGGTGGTCACCCGGCAGTTCCGGATTTTGTTGCAACGACAACGCACGGAAGTCGGTGTGTGGTTGTGTCGACTGGCCGCCGAGCGGCTTCACCAGGAGCCCGCACTTTGCACCTTCTGCTAGGGGCGGTCCGCGCAGGCAGGAACTTTGGCCATGCGGCAGTGCCGTCAATGAGCAGTGTTGGCACTAGCGGATGTACGGGGTCGGACATGCAGTGCAGATAGAGGCACAGCGCGGCTCGTACACGGCCCCCCACGGACCATGAGGTTGGCTGCCCTAATTAGCGTTTGCCGCGCAGGTCGCACCTGGGGCCTGTGTTCTGGACCAGCGATGCGGAGGTGGTGCGGACGGCGGGGCTGGACTCGCTGGTGCGGCGCACTACAGAACGCTGGGCGCCCGCGCCCGCCCATGTGGCTGCTGGCGTGCCAGCGGTCCACTGTTGTCAGCATGCCACTGGTGCAGTGCATGCTCAGTCGTCACTGTCAACGCTGCGCAGCGCGCATGCCCTGCCGGGACAGGGCGACGTGCAGGGCCGCAGCCCTGTTTTGGAGCGCGCGGCGCGCGTCCGGCCCGCGCTCACTGCTGGCAGCGGGCGGCGCAGATGCTGTGCTGGACGTGCACGCTGGGCATCCAGATCTTCCTGCCGCTCACGGTGCTGGGCATCGGCGTCGGTGACCGCCCCGCCCCGCTCTCGCCATGCGCCTTGCCTGCGACCGACACTCCGACGCCACCTTCGCTCCCCGGCTCCACGGCCCTTGTGCAGGGCACGCGCGAGCCGCAGCCATGATCGCCATGCACTCGCGAGCCGCCGCGCTGAGCGTGCGCGCGCGCGCGCGCGCGCAGTGCTGCCGATCAACCACCTGGGCGGGCGGCCCGTGTTCGGCGCCAACGGGCAGCCGCTGCCGCCGGCGCCGGGGTTCCGCTTCGACCAGCTGACGCTGTCCAACCTGGAGCTGGGCTCGCCGCTCTACTGGCTGCACTTTGTGTTCGCGTACTGCTTCACCTTCTGGGTCATGTGGCTGCTCGTCAAGTACTACCAGGCGCGCGGGCGCCGCGCCGCGCGTGTTCGTCCGTGGCCGCGTCGTGGCGGATGGCAGCGCGCTGTCCAGCCGCGCGCGCGGCCGCAAGCCCTCACTGCCAGTGAACGATATGTGTGTGCGCATCGCGTGCGTGCCGCGCGCAAGGCACATGTTGCTGCCGTAGCGCTGCTGGCGGGCGGTGAGGCGCTGCGTATAGCGCGGAGCCTGCATGCCACACGGGTCTTTCACCACACAGAAACTCTGCATTGTGGGTGCGCGGTGTCACAGGCTCTCACAGGCTGTCACACGCACAGCCCGCGGCACGTGCGTGACGCGCGCCCGCGCGCCGCGCCGCGCGCAGAGCTACGCGGTGCTGCGGCAGCGCTACCTGACGGGCGGCGAGGCGCTGCTGAACAACTGGAATACGCGCTTCCTGGAGACGCGCGCCACCACGAGCTCGCAGCGGCGCCGCGAGTCGCGCGCCGGGCGCGTGCTGAAGCGCGGCACTAAGGCCGGCGCGAAGGGCGGCGCCGGGTCCGAGGGCAAGGCCGGGGAGGGCGAGGAGGCGGGCGATGGGCAGGCGCGCAGCGGCAGCGGCAGCGGCACCCGCGGCGGCACGCTGCGCGCGCCGCGCTGGGCCAGCCAGCTGCGGTCCATCCTGGACGTCACGTCGCAGGTGCGCGCGCGCCTCGGGGCCCTGCCGCAGCAGAGATGGGTGGCGGATGCGGGATGCCGATGGGGGGCCTGCTCGCCGAGCAGCGCCGTGTGTCGGGACTGCACACGTTTGCAGGCGGGGACCAGCTGTGCGTCTTAGCGGGAGCGCAGGGGTAGGCAGCCCGGCAAGCGGTGCAGAGGAGCCGGGACGAGTGCGCCCATGGCGCGCGCGTCTGCGTGCTGGCCCGTGCGTCGCTGTCTGCGCGGCCGGCCCCAGCGCGCCGCGCATGTGCGCGCAGATGGACACGCTGACGGAGGAGCTGGGCGGCGGCGAGGCGCTGGGCAGCGCGCGCGGCGGGCAGATGAGCCCGGCCGGGCCGCTGACCGCGGCCATGGGCCGCATGCAGCGCATCAGCTCCAACAGCGAGCGCTCCAGGTGAGCGGCGTGACAGCCCTGACCCTAGTCCTACATCTCTGGGTCCGCCGGGCAGGGTAAGTGACATGCCTCAGACGAGCTTGAGCAGGCGTCGTCGCAGCCTGGCCTTGCATGGCTGGGCGCAATTGTCATCGCCCAGGCGGCATCGCGCTATTCGACTGGCGCCCGACAGCGCCCGCATCCGCCCATCGTGTCGGTCATGCTGGGAGGCGCCAGGCCCTGCTTAGGGTTATGGTAGAGTAGGGAGCATTATCCTGCGCCCGCAGCGCCGCGCAGCGCGCGTGACGCGCCGCGGCGGCCTGCGCGCAGGTCGCTGCGGGGGTCGCTGTCGGGCGGCGCCGGCCTGCGCAACCGCAGCCTGCAGGTGCCGGTGGGCGGCCGCGCGCAGCGCGCCAGCATCCTCGGCTGGCGCTCGCCGGGGGGCTTCCCGGGGGCGGGGGCGGAGCACGGCGGGCCGAGCTCGCCTGTGAACGCAGACGCCGCCCCGCACCAGGGCGCCCTGGGGGCCGCCTGTGAGCGCGCGGCGAGCCCGGACCCCGAGCTGGGCGGCGGCGGCCTGGGCGGCGCGGGCGACCCTGTCCCTGCTGGGCGGCGCTTGAGCGCGCCGACGGGCGCCAGCGGGGACGTTGACACGCAGCAGCGCGCGCGGAGCCTGGACGTGGTGCTGCCCATGTCGCCGGCCTCGCCGACCGACCCTCTGGGGCACCGTCAGAGCTCCGAGCGCTTGGCTTCGCCAGGCAGCCTGGAGGTGAGCCTGGGGCGGGCCGGGGCGAGCTCAGAGTGCCACAGCCCCTATGGCGACCGTGCCTCGCTGTTTTGCAAGGCCCGAAATGCGCTTTCACACATGCGCCGCGCACGATTGTGTGCTGCGGCTCTGCTCGGCGCTGGGGGCAGCGATGTACTGCCAAGTTACCATGCAACGTGGGGCGCTGCTCACTCCAGCGCATCGGGCTCAAGGGCGCATGCGGTAGCCCAGAGCACAGCAGGTTTGCGCGCCTCGTTCAGCGCACCGCAAGGTGCCACATGCGGCATGCGGCACGCGTGTCCGCTTGCGCCAGCCAAGAGAGCGAAAGCCCAAGTGTGATGGGCTGGCGCGCGCGCGCAGGACGGCAGCGCGGCCGCGAGCCCGCCAGGGAAGCCGCTGGAGTTGGAGCGCGTGGTGTCGTGCGCGTCCGCGGAGAGCATGGTGCCCGAGCTCGCGCTGCCGGCGCCCATCTCCAAGTTCGAAACGGAGCTGCCGGACCACGAGGCGCTCGGTGCGCGCGCGGTTTCTGCTCTCGGGTTTGCTCTGAACTGCATGATCTCCAATCCCTCCGCCAGGTAAAGCAGCTGCGCGCGCCGCGGCGCCTGTGCCGGCTCCCGACCGGCGCCCGGCCCACGGCGCGGCTCTCATCGAGCAGGGCCCGGGGTTGCGGCCGGGCGTGGCGCCGCCAGCGAGCGGCCGGTGGGATCGCCGCCCGTCTCGCACTTGTCGCGGGCACCGGGGCTGGCGCCAGGCGCCGCCGGCGCCCGAGCGCGCCGGGCGCAGGGCCGTTCGGGTATACAGGCGCAGCGCCGCGCGGCGTCGCTGTCCAGCAGCGGGCTCTAGGGGAGGTGATGCGCGCGGGCGCAGCGCCCCGGCGCGGCGGCGTGGTGGAGTGGCGGGCCCTGTGCGCGCAGGCGAGACGCAGCGCCCGCTGCGCTGGTGGATGGCGGGCGGCGCGATGCCGGGCGGGAACCTGGAGCTGTCCGGCAAGCCGCCTGTGTACTGCCGCAAGACCGTCAACGCGCTCGGATCGGACGGCTCGCAGGTACCTTCTGTCCCTCTGGGCCTGTGCCGCCGGCTTGTGGCATCTGCGGACAGCAGGCTCTGTCACCACCACGTCAGTGCCTCAGTTGGTCGACACCAACTGAGACACTGGAGCCCAGCCAGGCCCCGCTGCTGTGTGCATAGGAGCCAGACAAGCCGAGAGTGTGTGGCAGGCGTGCATGTAGGGGCAGGTGTTGATGCAGGCGGTCAGGCTTGCAGGGCGACACAGTGCACTCTGGCTGGATGGGGGGATGACCGAGGCGGGTGTGCCGGGTCGGGAAGGGTGTGCCGGGTCAGAAAGGGCGAGGTGTGGGGCGGGCGGCAGGTGGCGGTGAACGCGCAGCAGTACGCGGTGCTCGTTATGGACGTGCCCAACTTTGTGGCGCAGCGCGAGCGGCTGCTGCGCCGCGCGGCGCGCAGCCAGGGCGCGTGGCGCTCCTGGTGCGGCCCCGCGCCGGCGGGGGCGGCGCCGTGACAGGTGTCGCTGGGGCTCAGGCGGCCGGCAGAGCTGGCCCTTTTTGCGTCTGTGGGCGGCAGGGTGCCTCCGTGCTGCCGCACCAGACGTCTGCCTTCCACGGCCTCACTTTGACTCACACTCTATACAGTCAAGGAGCTGTCAGTGACCTGCTGCGTGCTCTGCCGCATGATGAGGAAACACAATCTTAGGACACCTACTGAAGGCGCCCGCACGGGCGGCTCGTGAGTTCACCCTTGTTTTCTGACCTCTGATGGCACAGCAGCGCATGCAGCCTCCTGCGCATGCCTGCACCCAGGCTCACCCACCCGCGCGGCGGACGGGCTCCCAAGGAAGAGCAGGCCGCACAGTTTGCGTTCGATGCTGCGTGGGGTGCGATCAGGCAATGCCGGAGGCCGGGGAAGGGTGGCGATTGGCGCTGGGTGCTGTGGTAACAACATAACCAGGGGGGTGTGTTGTGACGGTACATTAGCAAAGATAGCCATCACCCACTGCTTTAGGTCATGCGCACCCGGCGCCGCCACCACTGACGGCGCAGGTGTGACGGCCGCGCGGCGCGGCAGGTACGGGCTGTCCGCGTGGGCGCAGCGCAACATCCTGCTGCGCCGCAACGTGACCAGCCCCACGTCACTAGCCCCGGCGGCCGCCAGCGCGCGCCACACGCTGCTGGCCGAGCACGGCTCGCGCTCCGACGCGCGCCCCTCATCCGCGGGCGAGACCAGCCTCGGCCGCCGCGGCAGCGCGCGCATCGGCGCGCACGGCGGCGGCAAGGAGAGCGCGCGCGCCGGCGCCAACGGCAGCGCGCTCGACGGCGAGGTCGCGGTGGAGCTGGTGGCGGGCGCCAAGCGGCCGCTGCCGGACCCTGCCATGGGCTCGGACGGCGCGCGCGGCAAGGCCGACGCGAAGCGGAGCCTGGGCTCGCCCGGCAGCGAGGCGAGCGACGCCACGTCCCTGGCGCAGCGCAAGGGCCCCGAGCCCGGCCTGGTGCGCGGCTGCCGAGGCACCCAGGGTTGCGCCCTGCGACATGACGTATGTTTTGCATGCGCCGCATGATGCTCAGTGACACTGCACTTTGATCCATGCTGTGAACGTGCAGCACCAGGCTTTGAGGCACAGTCATGTGCAACACAACAGCACGACCACCACAAAACCGGTTCCACGTGCGGCCATGGGGTAGTGTCTTCCTGTGCACAATTGGCTACCCCTTGTTGATACTCTCTGCATGACCCTGGCGGCTGTGCCGTGTCTGCGTTCATTGCACAGCGCACATGCTGCTTCGCTTGACACTCTGCGTAGAATGTTGGGTTGCCAAGTGGTCTCACCGATGGGCAACGGCCTGCGTCAGCGGCGGTCTGCGATGCGCAGGCGTCCGCGCCCGTGTCCGCGTTTGCGGCCGCCAGTGCACCGAGCGACGAGAAGGGCGAGACGGGGCAGGCGGACCAGGGCCAGGCCCTCTGGGACGATGGGGATGAGGAGGCGGCTGCGCTCGCGGCGGCGGCGGCGGACGATGCAACCCTGCTTGCGCCGCAGGTGAGGGCCAGGCACAGCGACCGACCTGGGACGTTCGTTAGTGTCCGGCCGTGGGCTTGCGCTTGCGCTGCCACGTCACTGTGTGCGGTCACGCCGTTCCGATAAGCGAGATTTGCCTGTAGCCGTGCCAGCATGTGCAGATATTGTGGGCAAGGCGCATATCTGCTGTGACGGCGTTTTAGTGCAGGGTGACTCCCCAATTTGTTGCGCACAGGCAGGCGCAGCAGGTTGTCCTGGGCGTCGGGAGAGCGGGCCGTGCCTGCTGGCGCACGTGCACACCGCAGCCTGCCATTCGTCCATGAGCTTGTGCGGCGGGCGTGTCGAGGCCCTTACCCTAGCTAGCGCAGCGCGACTCAGCACACCTGGGCCCCTGGCGCCGCGCAGGACCTGGTGGAGCAGACTTTCCGGAACCTGTTCCCCAACACGTTCCTGGCCGCGCACCCGGTGCACCGCCACAAGGTGCGCCGCCCGGGCGCGCGCAGGCCGGCGATGCGTGCATGCCGCCTCGCCGCTGGGCGCGGGGAAGTCTGAGCCTTTTCAGAAGGACGTTGTATCATATTTTATGATGTCCTGTACCTGATGACCTGGTGTCCAGCAGGCTGCTCGCCTGGTGTTTACACAGCATACTGCAATGTCCACTGATATATTAGCACTACAAATACTTCCCTTCCTTCCCAAATAAGTTTGGTCCTTGAGGTCTCGCATAAGTCCCCAGCTGAGCGCCGTGCGCCTGCGTCTCACAGGAGGTGGACGGCCTGCTCGGCCAGTGGGACGCCGCGTATGCCAACCTGCTGCGCGCGGAGTGGCGCTACACGCGCAGCGGCTGCACCAAGCGCCCGCGCCACCGCTCCGGCTGCTGCGGCTGCTCAGGCGCGCGGCCCGCTTGCGTGAAGGGTCGCGCGCGCAGCGCATGCAGGCACTGAGTCAGGTGTCCAGAGCGGAGGCACGAGCGGCAGAAGGATTGTTGCTGTACAGCACTGGCACTACAATGATGCGGGCAGGCATGCTCAGGGTCCTGCTCGTGGTATGTCAGTGCTGAGGGAGGTAGGCTGCTGATGCTCAGATGAGGTGTCCCATGCATGAGCGGTAACAAAGAAAAACACCCGTAGACACAAGGCAAACTGGTGACGGCTTGTTGGACGGGCGGTTGTGCTTGAGGTAGATAGGAAGTTCCTGACCTGGTGGATTGCGCTGGGGGTCTCGCGGGCGCATGCGCGGACAGCAGGAGCGCATGCGCTGCGCGCGGGCCAGAGCACCGTGCGGAGGCACAGGAATGGCGCGCTGATCGCGCTGTGGCCCTGTCGCCCTTCGCGTCCGCATGCATGGTCTCCAACCATGTTTCGCGGCCTGTGCCAGTCTGGGGCGCTTGGGGGACTTGGCGCGGCGGGCGCGGCGGCGGGCGGCGCCGCATGCGCGGCGCAGCACGGCGGCCCGGTCTCAGGCAGCCGGCGGGCGCGACGCGGCAGGCGCGAGCGTGGACAGCATCGACTTCTGGGCCGCGCGCGTGCGCGCGCTGGAGCAGCGCGTGGAGGCCGCGCGGCAGGCGGCGCTCAAGACGCACCCGTCGCCGTCGTTCTTCGCATTCTTCAAGTGCGCGCGCCGGGCCTAGGGTATATGGTATAGGGTTACATACCCTAGTCCTAATCTGACTCTGCGCGCGCAGCACATGCGCGGCAAGGGCCCGCGCAAGCACGACGTGCGCAGTAGCCAGACCTACAGGCACCAAGGCCGGCTCAGCCCGGCACGATGCATAACGAGCAGAGGGCTGCTGCGGGGCGAGCCAAATCTGCTCAAGGTCTGCCCGCCTCACCCGGGCGTCTCTGCGCAGGTGCCAGAAGGACGCGGCGATCGCGTGCGCCGCCAACATCCACCCCGAGGACGGCCACGCGTTCCGCGTGATGGAGGCGCCTGGGCCGGAGGAGGTGGGTCCCCGCCTCGGCGCTCGTTTCCGATGCCGAGCTGGTGTGGAGCCAAGGAGCACTCATGTCATCAGGTCTTACTAATATATAGCAGACTTCACATTTGGTGTTGGTGGTCTTGCAGCTGGTGGGGGTTGGCAGAGGCGGCGTGACACAGACCCTGCATTGGGGAAGTTTTAGCACGCGCTTTCCGCGTGCCCTGGCACGTGCAGAGACTGGTGCGATGCGCCTCTCCAAACACTTGACAACCTGCGGACCTGGTGCAGGTGAACTGGGAGGCGCTGTGGCTGCCATGGCCGCAGCGCTCGCTGCGGGAGCTGCTCGTGTTCCCGCTCATCATCTTCTTCCTGCTCTTCCCCATCGGCCTCTTCTCCGGCATGTCCCCGCCCTCCCTGCCAGCCCGCCACCTGCACTGAAGCGCTCCGATGTGCATGCTGGCCCCTGGCGGCCATGTGGACAGTGGCAACATGACAATGCTTGGCCTGAGCTGTGCACTCTTGTGGGCACCCTGTGCCTCACGGTGCTTGGTGTGCAGCTTGTCATGCTGGGTGAGCAGCAGGTCACCCAAGCATATCAACGGTGACATTGGTGGCACATGCGCACTGCAATGTTCCTGGCGCGTAATGAAAGCCGCGCGAGTGGGGCCACTGCAGGCGTGCTGACCGGGCTGTCCGCGGCGGTGTGCACTGGCGGCCCTGGCGCGCCGCCCTTCCTGCGGAAGCTGCACACGAGCTGGTGCGGCTCCTTGATGGCAAGAGCTTCATGCCTGTGTACTTTTATTGCAGTCCCTCTTGGCATGGCCAGGTGACTCTGATGGCGAGCCTGAGCCAAGAGCAGTCACCTTCGCCTTTGCACCTGGCCGGGCAAGCTGTGTGCTTGAGAGATCTGCAGAGTTTGCAAGCTTGACTTGGGGGGGTGTGTGTGCGACTCGAAATCCAGCCTGCGTGTGTAGTGCGCAACGCCTGATAAACGCCGTATGTGGCCAACAATGAGTGCACATGATGGTGCTGGAACTGACACCTGAATATCACAATGCGCCAGGTACTGCACGGAGCACAGCCTGTGGCAGTCGCTGGTGACGGGCATACTGCCGACGGTCCTGGTCACCGTCTGGCAGACCTGCGTGCTCCCCTATGCCTTCTACTGGTGCGCCCGCATGCCTGGGCAGCGCTGCGCTGGGGAGCTCATTTAATCTTAGGGAATAAACTAATCAAAAAGATAGTCTGACTCGGCACTATGCGCAGAGGGTGTCTGTGCATGTGTGCTGGACCTGCGAGCGTACTCAAATGAAAGCTCGCATGGCTGCATCACGTTGCACAGCGCGCAACGGCGCGCGTGGCACTGCCTGCTGTGGACGACGGCGCGCTTGCCACCACCTATGCAGACAGTTCTGCCTTGATAGCGCCTGTCTTTGAAAAGCATGCTGTGCGTAGCGTGTGCGCTGATGCAAGCCGCTGTAGGTGGGCAGTTTGTGAGCGCGCGGTGCGTGTACAAGCACATGCAGATCAATGCATATCGTGCTGTGCTGCTGTTTTCTAGATGTTTCCAGCTAGCTGTGGCAAGCGCGCTTGCGTGACGAGCCCGGACTTTGCTGCTTGAGCTGGCCTGGTGCGGGCACAGGGTGGCGCAGCTGGAGCGGAAGTGCAACTCGCTCAGCGCGCTGGACCGGCGCATCGGCTCCCTGTTCTTCATGTGGGACATCTTCAACGTCTTCCTGGGCGCCATGCTGGCGCGCTCCTCGCCCTCGCTTGGCCTCTCAGCAGCGAGGGACTCTTGCAGCGTGCCAAAAAATGTGGCATAGGTTGGATCCTTGCGCCACTTGCAGCGCGCCGACGCTTCGCCATACGTGTCTGTTGTCTGAATTTGCATTGAGTGCACAGTGTGCTGCCCATGCATGAGCAATGATAGCTGATGCCAAGCTCACTTGAGTTGTGCTTTGGTGAGCCTGCTCGCATGGCATGCAGGGAAGCTCTGTGGTGACAAAGATCGGGCTCGTGCTGCAAAAGCCGACCCTGATCCCGAATGAGATTGGATCCGCGCTGACGGCTAGCAGCAACTTCTTCATCAACTATGTCGCTATCCAGGTAGCAGCCGCGCGCGCTAGGGTCAGGGTAGGGTAGGGCAGGATAGGCCCACCCTATACAGCCGCGCGCGCTATTCTCAACACCTAGATACGGGCTGCTGACCTTCAGACCAAAGCAGAGTATGTATTTGCTGACTTGCTTATGTGTGCCCAATGGTTGGGTGAGCCAGCCATACCATGGTTCACGTAGCCAGGCACGATGTTCGAGATGCCTACACTGACAACCTGCACTGACAACGCGACGGCGGCACATACATTTGCTGATGAGCTCTCACAGGGCGTGGCCGCGTGCCAGCACTGCACGTGCATGCTGCATGCACGAGGCTGCCGCCTGCCTTGTTCGTCGCCACCTGAAGCAGCCCATGGCCTCCTGCAACGCCCGCCGCAGGCGCTCGCGTTCGTGCCGCTGCGCTTCCTGTTCCCGCAGTACACCATCATCTGCGACCTGGCCTACAAGCTCCCCATCTTCCGTGCGTCCGCTCTGCCCACCGCCACGGCTCTGCAGCTCCTGATGTGCTGCCGTTCTGCTCGTGCACGTCTGTTGGAAGGCAGTGCAGACGCCCAGAGCAAGCCCTGATGTGCTGCCGTTCTGCTCATGCACGTCTGTTGAAAGGCAGTGCAGACGCCCAGAGTGAGCCCTGCTCTGCTCTGACATGGGCGTCCACGGCGTCCATGGTGTTCCCAGCTTGCGTGCATGGACCGCCCTGTTTGCTGGTGCATGCTTGGCGGCGCCCGGCGTGCAGGCAGTGGCTGAGGCCTGTGCCTGTCTGCGTGCGCAGGGCCGGAGACCGCGCGGGCCAAGGTGCAGTCGCTGCAGCCGCTCTCCGTCCGCTACGGTGCGACCCCGCCTCGAGCGTGCCTGTCATTGTGGCAATGGTCGCGCGTTGATGTGCACACCAAACGCATGGCATGCGGGCGGTGGCACGCAGACTCACGCTCGCCTGCTGCCCTGGGCAGGCTACGAGGTGGGCACGATCATGCTGATCTACACCATGGCGCTGGCATACGGCGTGTCATCGCCGATCATCTTGCCGCTCGCGCTCATATACTTCATCGTCCAGCTGTGCGCACTCTTCACGCGGCTGGTCAGGCGGCTCTGAGTGGCTGGCATGGACGCTTTACGCACATTACGTATACGCACGCAGATTGCCAAGTCGAGCTCAGGTTCTCGTTGACGGCACCACAGTGGGTCAGGAGCGGAGCTTCAGCAGGTGGCACTGCTAGGTCACTACCGGTAGGTCACTGACGCGAGGCCGGCCGCCTGACACGGCCTGCCCGCGCGCAGCATCTACTGGCGCTACAACGTGCTGTACATCGCCGAGCGCTGCTTCGAGAGCGGCGGGCGCGTCTGGGACCATGTGTGCCCAGCAGACCACCGTTCCCTTGCATTGCCAGCACCTGCTCCAGAACCGAGGATGAGGTGCAGCGCGCGAGGATGCCTTAGTACATTAGCATCACACCCCTGAAGGCTTTTGAGGGCAACCCTGGCTGTCCCTGGACCTCTGGTGTGCAGAGAGCTGGCAACAGGGCGAGGTAGCCACCTTGCAATGCCTCTGCAGTGCAGGCCTCCGCGCAGACCCTGTGCTTTGATCCTTCTGTAGACCCTGTGCAGACCCTGTGCCTTGTGCAGACCCTGTGCCCTGTGCAGGCCCTGTGTCAAGCCTGCTGCGCGCGCGCAGGTGTTCTCCAACATGGTCTGGATCCTCTTCATCTTTGAGTTCTTCACGGGTGCGCGGCCCTGCCGGCAAGCTTGAGGCCGCCCCGGGTCTACCCGACAGAGAGCTCCGACCCGGGCGGGGCTGGGCTGGGCCACGCATCACCAGAGCGTCCCCTCAGCCAACGGGCGCATGACTGCCGTAGCCTGGTGTCTATGTGCTCAGTGCGGGAGTGCCTGGCCACCTCAGGCTTCCGCTCTGCGGCAGCAACACGTGCGCATGCGCAGGCTGCGTGCTGCTGGCCAATGCGGCGTACATCCAGGCCTCGCTGCTGTGGATCACGCTCACGCCCATCATCTACAAGTTCAACCGCTACTGCAAGCTGCGCTTTGGCGAGGCGCGCGCCCCCCGTCGTCGGGCCGCGCGCCGCTGCGCGCCTGCCGCGTGAATACGGCGTTGCGCTGTCACCCTAGCAAGGGCCGCGCTGTCACCCCAGCAAAGGCATACTCAAACCTTCCAAGGTGTAATTAGGGTATGAGGTGTAGGTCTGATCCCCGCACGCCGCGCAGGCGGTGCACAACGTGCCGCTGGAGGTTGCCGCCCAGGCGCCGGAGGCGCATGTGGACCCGGTCGTGTACACGCCGCCCGCCCTGCGGCAGCGCTGCGCCGGCTGGTACCCCGGCATCGGCACCGCCTGGGAGAACTGGGGCATGCCGCAGTACTCGCTGTAGGGCGGGGTGGGCCGGGGCGCACCGCAGCGTTTGATGTCGGGGAGGGGCCTACGGGGCATGCCGCCGCGCTTGCTGTCGGGGTGGGCGAGCCGGGGCATGCCGCAGCGCTCCCAGTAGGGCTGGGAGGGGCTGGGGCATGCCGCAGGTATACCTGCAGATTTGGGCTCGTGTGGACTGGGCCGGCGGCGGCGCGTCGCGACAGTTGCGCGCGTGCTCAGAGACCCGCGGCATTGTGCAGCGCTTCCGGTTGGACAGCAAGCGCTTTATCATTGCGGAGGCGCGCTTCTGGCACATCACGTTCATGAGCGCGCTGCCTGCTATGCAGCAGGGCTGTGCTGGCGTTCTCCGGCATAGGCGCCCGGTGATAGGGTTTTAGGGCATGCCGCAGTATTCATTGTGGGGCAGTGGTCTACGTACATACACGGCAGAGTATGATGAACCTTGAACTCAAGGACAGCTTATATGCCAGTGTTTGCAGGATGCGCTCGTGCAAGCGCTGCATGCCCCGAGATGCAAGCTACAGGTTCTGCAGCCGCCCCGCGGGTGCTGTCTCCCACTGCATCATGTCTGTGCGCCCGGCACATGAAGGACTAGAGGTCCCACATGCTCCATACAGTAGGCACTAGCTTATGTCAGGTTCAAATGTCAGCTTCTGGTCTTCAGTGGTGCACGATGACTGAGTATTGTATTTTCTGTCCTGGCGGCGTCAGATATGTGAACACTCTTCCAGAGTTTCGTTTGAGGTGCTTGCAGTGTGAAGTTGGAGTAGGCAGATGTATTGCCCAGCTATCTTGCCTTTTGGTCTTATGCTCAGACGCCAGTTCTGGTAACATATCTTGCGCATACCCGACCGTTCCATTCAAGCTCACGGTCTGTGGCGTGTCGCAACGCAAGTGACAGTAAACGATGCTGACGTTCAGGCTGAAAGCTACTCAGCATTAGGAGCTTTGCAGCTCAATGGTTGTTCATAACCAGGCTCAATGGGCACTGTGTATATGCTCTGCAGTCACCCTGCCCTGCACCCTGCCCCGCCAGCCCCTGGCTCTGACCCTGCAAGCCTGGCGCCCCCGACACTGTTTGACCCTGACACCCAAGCAGACAAATCCCCTGCCACAGCCGTGACACGGTCAGCCAAGCGCCGCGCGCGCAAACGCCTCTGCGGCCTGCATCGCCTGCGGCAGCTGCGCAAGCCCTGGGCCCTGGCCCTGCGCGGAGGTCGGCTTGCCGCCGCCCTTGCCGCCGAGCGGCTCGAGCGCGGCGCCCGCCCACGCGCGCGCGTCCAGCGCCTTGCTGACCGCCGCGGGTACACCCGCGTACACGAGTGCGCGGCCCTTGCCTGCAAGAGCGCGCGCCCCCCGCGCTCAGCTTGAGCGGAGCCCCTGCGGCAGGAGGGCTGGGCTGCGCTGGGCTGGGAGACACACAGGCCCGGCGTCGACCATTATGCTAGCTCTCAGCGCCCTGGACAGGCGCTGGGCGCTGCGTGCCAGTCCCAAGCGGCGACCGCAGTCGTGTCGCAGGCGCCAACCGGCGGGCGTGCAGGCGTGAGGGAGCGCAGCGCCGCTGCCATGCAGGCCAGGGTAAGATTAGGGTCGGAACCCTAGCCAATGCGGGGCCGGCGGCCGCGGCGCACCCGCGTCGGGCGAGAAGGTGATGATTGCCAGCGCAGTGTGCTTGGCCTGGATGGCCGCAAAGGCCTCTGCATTTAGGGTTAGGGTTGAAACCCTAGCCGATGTGGGGCCGGTGGCCGCGGCGCACCCGCGTCGGGCGAGAACGTGATGACCGCCAGTGCCGCGTGCTTGGCCTGGATGGCCGCAAACGCCTCCGCGGGCGCCTTCGCGTCCATGCCCGTGTCCAGCGTCAGCAGCGCAAAGCGCTGCCCGGCCGCCACCGCGGCGTCCGCGGCCGCCACCGCCACGGCGACCGCGCGCGCCTGCGACCCGGGGCGGCGGGCCTCGGCGGCGCGGCTCATGGGGCCGCGCGCGCGTTGAAGGCGAGGAGTGACCCCCGGCTAAAGCAAGCCCAAGTCGACAGCCTGAGAACATGCACCCTGCAATATGCAAGGTCAGCGCAGACATGGGGCGGCCTCTGGCGGCCGCAGCAGGAGTGGCCCCGACTCATGAGGCCCCCTCCCTCACGCATGCGCTAGTAAATGGCGGGGGGCAGCGCGCCTTGTTCGCCGCGCCGGCCGCCTTCTGCTGATTCAGCGCCTTGCGCAGCAGCCGCGCGTGCGCCTCCCGCTGCGCCGCCTTCACCGCCGCCGGGATGGTCGCCGTGTCCAGCTCCTGCGCAGACGCTATACACCCTTCAGGTCTGCGCACCCGTCAGACCTTGCTTCCCACCATGCTGGCCATGCTGCTGCAGCCTGTCAGCAGGCTCAGTCAGCCTCCCCAATTGTCGCACCTCAAGCGCTTCAGTTCTCAATCTCTTAGGTTCAAAGGACTGCCAGCCTGCCCACAACACTGCTGCGGCGCTCGAGGGACCCGAGACAGAAGCCGCGCGCCTGCTTCAGCGACGTGACTGCGGCGTCCAGCGCGGGCCCGGCCAGGCCCTCCGCGTCGGCCAGGCGCGCGGCGAGTGCCTCGCCGTCTGCGATCGCCGCCTCCGCCTCCGCGCCGGTCACCGCCACCACCCGCCGGATGCCCTGCGCGCGCAGGCGCCTGCTCAGGCACGACTTCCCTCTAAGAGAAATCCGCGGTCGCCGCCGCCGCCGCTGCCACCGCGCCTGTCACTCCACAAGACGCTGGGTGCCCTGCATGCACCAGAGGCCTGCCCCAGCTCTTTGTTTTCGGAGCAACATTCAAACCCGCCGAAGTCAAGCCTGCAAACGGCTTGCATGGTAAAGGATGGTGTAGCCTATGTGATGGGGCCGGCTGCGCAACGCAGCACAGCAACGCTGCCAGCATCGGCCCCCGCCGTGACGCTGCCCTCGTCACACAGCCACGCAAACGCGCGCGCCGCGCCCACGTCGCGCGCGCTGCGCAGTGCACATTGACACAATACCTACAGCGGCACCTGTCCCTGCAGCGGGGCAGGCTGCACGACAAACGCCGGATTGATCCGCCACAGTCCCAGCGGGCCGGACTGCAGGCGGCAGCAAAGCGCGGCGCCGGGGGCGCGCGCCTTGGCGACGCCCTCCTCGGACAGCAGCGCGAACGCGCGCGCCTCGCCCGTGTCGGCCAGGTGCGTGCCGCCGCAGAACTCCACGCTGAAGCGCCGGTTGCCGGGCTCGGCCGGCGCCGCGAGCAGGTCCTCCACGGGCGCGCCGATGGACACCACGCGCACCGGGTCAGGGTAGACCTCGCCGAACACCGCGCGCAGGCCTGCGCGGGTCGCAGAAACGGGGATGAGTACATACAGCTCCATGGCTTGACAGCACTACGAGCATGTGGGCGCAACATGAAGTACAGGGGTGTGCAATGTGGGCCAACTGACATAACGTCTGAGTGGAAAATGTTACTTGTGCTATTTGGCTGTGCTCTGGCTCGAATTGAGGTTCATGAAAGGCATGTTGAGCTGCCTTTGCACCAATTTCATATCTTTATACTGTCGCACATCTCCAGGAGACGCATGCTCGACAGGCATGCGCAGTGTGTCCGGCGGCAGCGGTGGGCCGCAGCTCAGACAGGGACGGTCGACGCGGAGCTCGTGCCACGACCAGCCTGACAGGAAGGTGAGAGCGCTGGGCAGCGCGCGCCATTGATCTGCCGCGCCTCGGCGAGCGGCACGTCCCCGGCGTAGATGCGCAGCGCGTCCAGCAGCTGGCCGCGGCAGGTCGCCTCGATGCGCGCGAGCGCGCCGGGCTCAATGGGCTTGCCGTGCGAGAAATCAAAGCGCAGGCGCTCCGGCGAGACCATGGAGCCCTTCTGGTCGATGTGGTCGCCCAGCTCCTGGCGCGCACACAGCCAAGGTCGACTCGGGGTGCCAGGGACGCGGTGCCAGCGCTATCCATCAACATGGTGAGTGTGCCACATGGCCCAAAGGGAAGCATGCCGGCGACCCCGCCTCAACGTTGCCGGCAAGCGGCGGTGTGGTAGACCCCATTTCAGGTGTGCAAGGTCCCAAATGCGCTGCAGATGCAGACATTTGGTTGTATATTTGTGCACTTCCCGTAGCACAGCACTGCCGGTAATGCAGTCCATGCGCGCATGCGCGCAACTATACGGCAGGATGGCATGCTAGCATCATACAAACACGTCAGCCTGAAACATGTACTGCCCGGAAGTAATTCTTTCATGGCCTGCTTTGTTCAGAATTTTTCAAGAAATGAACCTCATGCTGACTCCACATGGCAGCCTCTGACGCTGCATCTTGGGCCTGCATGCTTGAAAACGCCCTGCAGCAATCGCAAGGGGCGCGCCTCCCGCAGCGCAAAGTTCAGCACGTGCGTGAAGGTGTGGTTGGGCACGATGCGCGCGCGGCGCGGCAGGTCCACCGCCGCCGTTACCGCGTCGCCCACGCACAGCGCCCCGCGCGCGGCCTCGCCTACGTGCAGCACGTAGCCCGCGGCCACCTGGGCAGCAGGGGTAGGGTGTAGGGTTATGAGCAGCACGAGCGCAGAGCCGGCGCCCGTTTGCCCGTTCGCCTCTGGACGGCACACCCACAGCTTGAGCAGAGGCTGCGAGCGCCAACAGGCGCATTGGAGTACGCTGCGCGCAGCGCAGCCCGCACGCGGCGCGCAGCACGCCACCCGCCCACACTAACCCACTCTTTCCAGCCTCCTGCAGCCATGACTGGTGGCGGTATTGCTGTGTGAGCAGCGCCTGCACACGATCAGTGCACACTGAACATGGGCGACGGTTGGCAGCCGCACGGAAAGGTGTCAAGAGGTACAGACGAGCACGCGGCTTGCTCACGATCATCCGAGGGCTATAATAAACATTAAAGACAAATTCTACCAAACCTCAGAATAAACTCCCTCTGGCCCGACTCAGCATCAGGCCTGACGCGCTTGCAGGCAGCCACCCGGGCCACGCCTTTGTGTCGCGGACGTGGAAGAGGCCGGACGGGGCCGCGATGTCGCCCATGTCAGCCACCTGCGGCCGGAGGCGCGTGCTGCTGAGCGGTGGGTTCCAAGCAGGTGGACATCAGCGCGGCGCACGAGGGTGCGCGTTTAAAAATTGTGGGGCAGGTCAAGAGCTCACAAGATGACATAAAGTGACGCAGTCAGAAACTGTGTACCTGTCCTTGCATCCCATGTCACGCACGAGGATGAGTGTACAGACGATAGGGCGCTGGCGCATTTCGAGCATCAGCCACCGCACACCGCACCGCACCAATCAAACTGGTAGCTACTGGTTCATGGCAGCAATATCAGGGTTATATGCGAGGCGCGCCTGGCCACCGGACTCAGCGTAGTACGGCGTGCGCTCCAGCACCAGGCCCACGGCGCCCTCAGGCGCATCTGCAGTGCTCTGCACGAAGCCCTGCATGCCCAGGATCGCCAGCAGGCGCGTCTGCAGCTCTGCGGGCGTGTACCTGCGCCCAAAGGAAAGCACACTGCACCGGCCCGAGGCAGTCGCCGGGCGGGGCGTGCCCTTGTCGCCTGCGCGCTCCCGCCGCCGCGCATGGCGCCCTGCCGGCGGCAGCGGCGGGCGGGTTTGCGCGCGGCCCGGCGCTGCTGGCTCGCACGTGCTGCGCGGCGGGGCAGCGTGGCGCGCGCGGCGGCCGGCCGGCTCCCCGCCTGCTGGTGGGCGCCGGGCGGTTGGCATCATACTCCTGCACAGCTGGCTTGGCCGGCCCCGGCGGCGGCTGACGCCCCTGCGCCGCGGCAGGTGCTGGACCGCGCGTTTGTGGCGGCGGTGGTGCTGCTGGGTGCGTTCTGGGCGGCGGCAATCGCGCAGCCCGGCGTCCTGCGCAATCGCCCGCAGCCGCCCTCCGTTGACGAGGCGCGCGCGCCGCACCCGCCGGCGCACGTGCCCGGCGTGCGCCGTGTGGCTGCGGGGCAAGCCACCCTCCCGCGAAGGCCGCTGAGCGCACACCAGGCCCAGCAAAGTAGCCAGCTTGTAGCGAGGCCTGCCGCCAGGGGTGTCCATGGTGGCGGGCGCTGAATGCGTAGGCGGGGGCGCCTGCGGCGCTCCTCCTGTGGCCACGCAGTGTAATCTCCCGTGACGTGTCAAGGTCATCACCGTGCAGGGTGGGACACAGCGAGTGCTCACAGAGCGGCCTGCTGCGCCGGGACGCGCACAACGCGCGCGCCCGCCCTTGGATGGTATGGAGCAGCAGGGAGCAGCAGGCGCCGAACCGTACCCTTGCAAACCTGTCCGCCGCACGCAGGTCGCCGTGCGCGCGCTGGACTGCCTGGCGCACCTGCACTTCTGCCGGATGCGCCTATCCGCATACTCGGCGCTGCTGCAGGCCGTGCTGACCGCCGCCGCCGGGCGCACCATGGCGCGCCCGCCCTCTACCCCTCCCAGCGCCCTCTCGTCCGTCCCGGCGTCAGCAAACTGAGGCGAGCGTACTCTTGCGCCATGCGATGCGCACTTCGTTACACCCAGCCCGCACTGGTCAGTACAACCCATGGCGGTCTCCAGAGAGGCCGAGAGCGGTCCCTTCTCTGCGTGCGGAGCGGCGATCGCGCTGTGTTGCAGGACACTGCGACCTGAAAGTAGGCTGATGCTGTCCGGCCGCTCCGAGGGTCGCGGCGCAGGCGCACGGGGGCGCTAAGCGCCCGCGCGGCGCGCCGGCAGGCGTGCCTGGGGCTGCTGACGTGCGTGCCGTGCTACGAGGGCCTGGTCGCCGCGGACCCGGGCGGCGCGCCGCTGTGGCTGGCGGATGCCGTCCTGGCCACGCGCGTGCAGTTCCTGATGGCCGTGCTGGCGCCCTGCGCGCCGCGGCTGCCGCAGGTGGGGCCCGCCCCCGCGTGCAGGCCGCGCTGCGCGTGCCCGGGCGCGCTTGCCCCCCAACCCCGCTATTCCCCGTTTACCCCTAACACTCATTAACCTGTCCCCGTGCCCTCCCAGGCCCGTGTCCCCGTGTCCCCCGGCTGGCCGTTGCACGGGCGTCCGCGCCGCCGGCGCCCCGCCCGGCGGAGCGCCCAGCCCTGGCGCCGTGCCTGGGCCGCGCGGCTGTCCATGCGGGCGAGCTTGCCGGCCGATCCCAGGCGTGGCGCGGCAGGCCAAGCTGACGGAGGTGGCGCTTCCGCTGGCGCTGCTGTACGCGGCGCACGCGCACGCGGCCGTCGCGCTGGCCGCGCACGGCCTGTTCTGCGCGGTGCTGCGCGCCGCGGACGAGGTGCGGCGCCCCAGGCGGCCCGCGCCGCGCCGCGCCCGCGCAGACAAACCAGTCAATGCCTTCGAGCAAGCACCTTGCGCGGGTGGCGGCGGCGAGCCGCCTTCTATGCGCCGCGCACGCCTGCTGTTGGCGCGTGGACAAGGCTTGCAACAGCCAATTATGTCATCTATCGTAGCAGCCTTTTGTCGTCATTTTTATTGCTGTGTCCTTTAACGCATGGTAGGTCGCGCAAGGTCGGGCGCAGTGCTGGTGTACAATAGGAAGGAGCGCCCGCGCCCGGCTACTGCAACTTGGCAGCACGCCAGCTCAAGCTTGCCGTATACCCTATGATGCAGCAGCGGCTGGAGGCGCGCAACTACCAAGGCGAGTGCTTCTCGTGCCCTGGGCTGGTGGGCGCACGGTCGTCGCTCAGACGAGCTGATACACCACTTGAATGCATTTCTGGATGACGGGATGAAAAGCAAGGAGGCCACAGAGAGCCTCGCTCACAGCTTTTTGAGCCGTTCTCCACAAAGGCGTTCAGGGTGTCTATCAGTTCATCTGAGAGCGCCCGCGCAGCCTCCAGCCGAGGCACCAGAACCACCATGACTCGACTATGTAGGCACGCGCCTTCAGAGCATTTCCAGCTGCATTTGCGGCGCGCGCAACAGGTCTAGGCAAGTCAGGTGGTTTTATAGACGTCTGCACCTGTCCGCAGTGCGAGACCAGCTGCAGCCATTGAAAGATATGCTCTACTGAGATATAACAAACCTGGTGCAATTAGGATGATGGTCCTGATGTCGATACTTTTGTGTAAGAGTGATCCGTGTTCATTACGATGACATGCAGCATGCGCCATTTCAAGATCCATCATGTGCTGCCAGCAATCTGCTGGGATGTCAAGATGGTGCAGCAGTGCCGCATGCGCCCAAATATGGCCCGATGCATTATGTGTTTTACAGGTGGATCGCAGTGGGCACCTGCCTCTGGCACTTGCATCTCAGCGGTGTTGTTCAGTGTCTTACGCACATACCGCTCGCGTACTTCAGCTGCAGCAGGTGATGGACTCAAATGTTTGCACGTGCGGCTGCTTCGCTGTGCGTGAGACTTGCTGAGCATGTCGTGATGTCGTGCGGCCAGTGGTCAAGATCATGGATCTTCACAGAACAAAGTGATGAAGCGCATTACAGCATGCAAGACAATATGCGAAAGCCGCCTTTCAACGCCTTTCACCGGTCAGCCAGAGTGTGCAGATGCGCTATATGTAAACCCGTAGCATTACTTCGAGCGCGGCGCTTCCTGTCCTGTCACAATGACCAGCGTTGGGCCACCGTGGCAAACATGAATCGCAAGCATACTCCTGTCAATACAGATACCGTGTATGTCACAGTTCTGTCGTTAAACCTCCGACACACAGGCGCTGCTTAAACAAGCAGCAAGACAGACGCAACCTCCCAAACCAAACTTCTGTCAAGCATGCTTCCAGGACATGTTAGGCTTCGACGCTGCTCGTTCTCTTCTTTGTTCGGACCAAGGCACCCACTGGCAGCTGTCAACCTGGCGCTCACTCCAACCCCGCACCAAGCAGCCCTCTCCAACACAGACCCTTCATGACCGAGTCTCAGCAGAGGCCATAGCAAGCAGGGCACTGACGCCGCTGAGCATGCTCCAGCACCAGCCCAGCGCGCCGTGCATGAGCTGCCAGCGGTTACTTGCCGTTTCGGCTGCTGAGGTCTGGAACGGCGGCAGTCAGGAAGCAGCAGGGCACGGCCGCCGGATCCAGTTCCGCCCGATCAGAAACCGAAGGGGTAGTGCTGCTGCCCTACCGCCGCCAGCAGCTGCCGGTCGCTGGCGGGCGCGTTGGCGGGCGGCGGGCCCCGGGGCGGGCCCCCGAACATGCCCCCAGGGGGTCCCCCGGGTAGCGGCCTGGGCGGCGGCCCGGGCGGTGGCCGCGGCCCCATCAGGAAGCCTGCTGGCTGGCCGAGCGGCGGCGCAAAGGGCAGCTGCAGCGGGGGCTGCGACATCGGCCCCGGCAGATGCATGGGGCCGTCGCGCGCGCCGCTGCGCCCGCCTCTGCACGCGCGGCGTTGTTGCTTCATAAGGTTCCCGTATACATGAGGCAGGCACATAGCGCCAAGCAGCGGCATGGGCGTAGCCACAGGTCTTGCCGCACTCCATGCCAGCAAGGGGGTATGACCTGGCCAAGGCACCAGCGTTCCATGCAAACAGAGCATGCCGACAATAGATCACCTTCTCTCCTCTGAAAGGTACAAAGAGAGCACAGCCAGCCTGTGAAGCCATACTGAAACCGGGCTGCGCTGGAATGGCAGCGTCGCAGCGCCCATGCTGAGGCACAGAGTCGGACAGCGCAGGGAAGGGCGTCACCTGCCGCGCCCTCCGCCATGGCGCCCGCCGCCAGAGCGGTTGCCCGCATCTCCCAATATGCCTGCAGGCCGGCAGGGCCCATGTGTCAATGTTAAAGCATTTGGCTTTCCCACCCCACACGACAACTGCCGACTGCAAGACCTTGGCGGGGCAGGCAAATGCACGTCATGCCGTTTAGGCAAGGACCGCCCTGCAGACATAAACACGTCTGTATCACCCGCTGTATGCCGCACAAGCTCGACCGCACGACGCTCTGCTGAGCTTTTCCACTGTTCTTTCTGGCGGCACACCATGCGCTTGCCCTTGGCAGAAAGGGTTCAAGTCGATCATCTGCACTGCAGTCGCCTAACACAATATAATGCAACATAATACAGACACTCAAATCAGCCTAAGGACGGGCGCGCGCACCCGGGTTGACAAAGTTGACGACCTTGTTGGGGTCGCGGAACTCGCGCGGCTTGGCCGCCTCGATGCTCTCCGGCGGCGGCGGCGGCGCCGGCAGCCGCGTGTGCTTGTAGCGGCACTGCGGCCCATACACGCAGAAGCCCAGCTTGTACATGTTGCACTCCTGCGCGGCAACACCATATGCTCAGCGCGTGCCCGAGGCATGAGCATCTGCAATAGTAGCCCCCACAGCACGCCCGCATCCACAAGCATGCAAAACGCGGCAGCGGCTTCCCGCCAACAACAGCGAGCGCACTCCGCTCCTTCAAACTGACACGGCCCGCAAGAGCGCGAACTTGTGTGCTCCTGGTGCTTTTGCAACAAAAAGCGAGCGCCAGGACTGTGTTGCACAGCAGTTCCGCTCAACCACCACCAGCGTGGTTGGCACAGCCCCGCACAGGGCGGGCGGAGCGCGGGGCCGGGCAGCGGAGGCGCGGCCACCTTGATGTCGTCGAGTGAGTGCTTGTAGGGGCAGTCGGCCTCCTTGCACACGCCGTGCTTGAGCAGCTGGCGGCAGACGGGCATGCGCGCGACGTCGAACACGTGCAGGAAGCCGCACGTGTCGCCCTTCATGCACAGGCCCTTGAGCCAGTAGGTGCACACCGTCTGCGCCGCCCCGCGGCCGCGCTCTGTCAGCGCCCCCGCGCCGCCGGGCGTGTTTGTCACTCGCAGCATGCGCTCACAGTCGGCTGACACAAACACAGCCATGGCCAACTGAAGCTGGAGCTTGCGGCCCGAGCCTGCGCGCCCTGCGCAGGCAAGCGCGAGGCGCGCAGCGGCCAATAGCCTTAAGCGAGTGAGTGTTTGCCGTGCGCGCACCTGGCGGTAGTTCTTTTTGTAGTTGCCTACGCTCTGGCCTATGTTGGCGCCCGGCGGGATGTGCGGCGGCGGGCCGCCCGGCCGCGGGCCGCCCTGCGCAGAGGCCCCAGTCACAGCATCTGCACAAGAGAATACACCACGCCTCCGCGCCACCTTTACACAAGGCAGAAGCCCAAGCGCGCAACAGCAAACGAGGCTCTTGCGCTTTGCATATGTTCAGGCACAGAAGTAGCAAGCGACGGGACCACACAGTCTCCACCATGTCGCAGCTCAATCAGCACGCGCAAAGACAGCGCACCTCACGCAATAGAAGCAGGAGGGTACGCTGGAAAGCGGCCTCAAAGCGTGGACGACATACGTCCGTCAAGCCAAGGTAAGCGAAGGTCAGCGGCGTGCGTACGCACCGGCGCGCCGGGCCCGGCATGCGCGCTTGCCGCGGCGGCCTGCTGCTGCTGCAGGTCCTGCTCAAAGTCGAAGTCCAAGTCGTCGTCCTCCATCGCGTGCGCCGCGACTGGCGCAGCTCGCCGCAGCCGCTGGCCAAGAGGGCCGCTGGCGAGAGGGCCGCTGGCCGGCAGGCCGCCCAGGCTCTGTCTTGCGACCAACCTCCACCAAAGCGGGGTAAGCTGGCAGACTTTCTTGGGCTAGTGCTAGAAGCTCAAGCGCGCGGGTCTCTCACAATCAACAACTTTGTCCGTGCAAGATAGTAGCAAGGAGTTATGAGCACTCCACCAGCCTACTTTTCGAGCCTGCTTTTCATAGGAGACAAGCATTACGAGATTGTATTACAGCGCAATAGACTCTGTTAATTCAACAGTGTTGAAGAGCTGAGCTGAGCAACTGGTTGCTCCACTTTCCCCACTTCCAAATGCAGCGTCAAGCAGGCTGCAGCAGCTCTTGAGCGCAATGTGCTCACTAGCGAGCCTGCCGGCCAGAGCTGCTGCCCAGGCCAGGGCAGTTGAGGCGTTTTCCCCTACGCTGGCAGCTGATGCTACCAGCCCTGTGTATGTACGCGACCTGGTGGAGCCTGTTGTATCAGGTCTGTTCGACATATTGATGGCGCCAGAGCTCATGGTGGCTGCGCTTGGGGGGGCGAAGAGCATCACTTTGCGCGACGCTAGGCGCTTCTATGCAGACACGTGCTTCAAGGTGCCGGTCAGCATAATCAGACGCCTGGTGTGGCGCGACTTGGTCAGAGGGTCGGCGGGCTATGCGACAGCGGGCAGCGGCACGCAGCGCACCATGTTGCAGTCTGTGACTATACCTGTGCGGGGGCTCTTCGTATTGCTCGCCTGCCCGTTCTACGTGAAAGGCGAGGCGGACTTTGGGACGGCGGTGCGTGAAGCCGCACAAAGGTGAGCTTGGCGGGCGCAAGCGCACTCGTCTCTGGCCTGATGCGCCTGCTGATGTCAAGTGCTACACTGGCCGCACCTTGTCTCATTGACGCACAACTGTGCGTTTACAGGTATGCAGAGTACGACATATATGGTCTGGCTGCAAGCCTGGCCACGTCGTGGGCGGTGTTGGCGCGGAGCAGCCCGGACGAGACCCAGGGCTCCTTTGTGTGTGATGTGCTGCACATTTGTGCGGGCGCACTGCAAAAGGTGCGCCCTCACGCGCACGCCCTTCGGCAAGCCATTCTGCGCAGGCCGCACCATAACAGGCTGCGCTCTGCGCAGATGGTTGCGCTGTGGTGCCAGGCGGACGAGTCTGAAGCGTGGGGCGAGGCCGCCACGCCCCGCTCTGCCGTCCTATCGCAGTACTACACGGGCCTTTCAACGGTGCTCGTCCGGCTGTGCAACACTCCGAAGCTGTTTGGCGTGCCTACAGACCCGGCGGTAGCAGTACGCTGCGCCATCGATCATGACATCTCCAATTGCACTCGCTGCAAATGGGTGCGGGTTGTCGAGCGCCCCTGCTGCAGCCGCCCTTGCATCAAGCGCCTGACGGACCTGTCCTGCCTGCCGCAGCACCTGCACGCGGCTGGGGTGCTGTGCGACAAGCTGCGCCTGGCCGGCGCGGCGCCGGACGCTGCATACCTGGCGGCCTTCTGCAGCGCCCCTGGGACCAGCCTCCTGCTTCACGTCCTGGAGCAGGCGCTGGCCGTGAGCTGCGCTGCGGAGGCGCAGCCGCCAGCAAGTGAGACAGGGTCTGCGTCCGCCGGCCAGGAGACGCACCCTGATGCGCGCGGCCGCTGGGAGCTAGTCCACCGTAACGCATGCGACGCGTGGTGCACCGCTCTGGACAGCATAGACCATGCGATGCTCGCGTACTCTGCGCTGCTTGACAGCGACGCAGAGCCGCCCGTCCCAGCGGTGGAGCAGCGGTGGCTGGCCATGCTGGTCGACCGCATCACCCCGCTGCTGCTGCGCTGCCTGCAGATGTGGAAAGGCGGTGCGCCGCGCCAACCACTCACCCGCGTTCTGCGCACCTGGCTGCTCTGACCGCTCCTGGTTGTGTCCTCCTGTACCGCCTGGTCTGCTCTGTAGGAGCGCTGGGCCAACGCGGCTTGCAGGCGCATTTGCCGTGCATCCTGTCTCAGAGCTGCAGATGCTGCTGGCTGATGCGCGCGCAGCCATGCGCGTGCAGCGCGTCAGCGTGCCTGCATGCCTCACCCAGTGTCATGGCCAGGAGCGGGTCGGTGGGCGGGCGGCATGTCGAAACAGACCCCTGTCAGCGCGACGCCTCGCAGCCGGTCAATCAGCTCCGCTCTTGCTGCAGGCCGGAGGCGCACGCTGGACGACATTGCCTGCCGAAGCGGCATAATGCTGGGCAAGCTGCTGCAGTGCGATCCGGTCGCCCAGCGCATGCGCGGCAGCGCGCGCGTCCGCGGCATGCGCTACCTGTACACCGTGCTGCATTGGTCTCGCAGCGCCGCGAGGAGCTGGTGCGCTCGGCGCAAAGCGCGGGTGCCCACTGACAGGGCTCGCGCGCGGCGGTGCAGCTGATCGCACATGCGCTGGAGGCCAGCACAGGCTGCACCGCGGCACGCCGCCATGCATGCACGGACGACTGACGCAACAACTCATGTGTCCTGGATGTTTATAATCTGTCACTGTGACCGCTGTGGTGCAGCGCCTGTGGGTTTGGACAGGCGCGACCAGGATGCTTGCCATATATGAGCCATTCACGACGCAACAGCGTCCAATGCTGAGCCAGTTGGCCGTCCAGGTCACAGCAATAGGCCGCAGCCTGTTTCTGTTGGCACCCGCATGCGACATGACGTCTGCTTGGCGCAGGGCGTGCGCGAGGCGAGCGGGCGCGCCGATGCATCGCCAGGCCGCATCAGTGCGCGTGCGCTGCAGCTCACGTTTGAGGGCATCGCCTGCTGCCAGCCGCCCTGGGCTCTGCTGGTGCGACCTCGGCCCATGCCGCGACGCTCGCAAGCTCGAGGCGCATGCCCTCCGCTGCCGGCATGGCTGCCAGGCCGCACAGGCTCGCCAGGCGCTGCGTGCAGCGCTGCATCACGGGGCGTGTGCAAGAGCAGGCAGGCTGCCGCGTGCCGTGTGCCGTTAGGCGCGCGGCGGTGGTCGGGCTGTGGTGCAGCAGCCGCAGCTCACTCCGTTGCTCGCGCAGCTTGATGCGGAGGCGCTTTGCGAGGAGGTAGAGAAACGCGAGGGCTTGCTTGCCATCGCGCTGCCGGCCATGGAGGCGGCGCTGAGGCGCGCGCCGGACGTTCTGGTCAACGCAGACAGCGCCGATGTATCCGTGGTCGGCGTGCGCCCCCGGCCCGGGCTCCCTTTCCGGAGCCCTGGCGGCCACGCGGGTCCCCTGCCTATGCAGCAGCGCGGCGGCTGGCGCTCTGGCGATGTGTTGATGCAGTGGCACCAGGCGCGGCGCGCGTACCTGTGCAGGCCACAGAGCAGGAGCCTGATTGGCGCAGCCGCCAGCGCGCAGGCAGTGGAGCACGCGGCGCGGATGCTTCAGGCGGCGGGCGCGAGCGAGAGCGCTGTGCCGGCCGCAAAGGCGCTGCTCACAACGCTGGCCAAGCTGTTCGCGGCGCCGCGCGCGCCCTGCGCCTTCCACACAGAGCTCCAGGTGAGAGGGCGGGGGCGGCGACGGCCGCAGCGCCCCGGCGCAGCGCGCTGCGAAGCACTCTACTGCGACAGCCCTCCGAGCGCCTGCCCATGACCACGCACTGCGCGGGGCCTCAGGACGCCTTCATAACGTACGTCTCGCACCTGCTGCGCCCGACCGTGCTCCTGCGGCCCAATTGCGGCGCCCTGCCGGCAGAGCTGCTACCATATGCGGCGGCGCAGCTGCTGCCCCTACTGCTTCTGTCGCCTGAGCGCGTGCGCACGATGGACCTCACACGCATTGGCGTGCATGTCGGCACCAACGCAGTGTCGCTCATCTTTCGAGACAGGGTGGTGCGCCCGCGGCTGCCCGCTCTGCGGCCATCTCAAAATAAACGGCTGCGCTGCGCGCCGTGCCGCGGGGTGACGCGCGCGCGCGCCCCTGCGGGACGCAGGCCGACATCGCGGAGCTCGTGGCAGGCGACAGGCACGCAGGGTGCAGAGCGGTCGCGCTGGCGTGCCCGGGCCTGGTGCCGTTCGTCGCGGCGGCGCTGCACAAGCTGGTCGAGCACCGTGCGCGCATCCCTGGCCGGGTGCATGCAGGGCGCGTCAGGTGTGGCCGGGGGCGTTGTGCGCTGTGGCAGCGGCCGAGGGTGGCACGCTGGCCAACGGCCGCGGTGTGTATGCCTGCGGCCTCAGCCTCTGCAGATGCTTCCTCCCATGCGGGGCGTGCATGGATAGGGAGCTCGCACCGAGCTGATCCAACTATGTGGGGTGTGCCTGGCTCCATGCGCCTGCGCACCAGCAGCGCAAGCAGCGTCGTGCAGACGTGAAGCGCGGACCTGCGCGAGCGCGCAGGCGAGCCGCCGCCAGGCGCGCACGCCGCGGGCGGCGGAGCGGCCGGTGAGGACGGCGCAGGCGGCTGCGCGCTGCACGCGGAGTGGGCCGCACAGGCGGAGAAGGAGGTTACGGCCGTGCTGGCCAGCGTCGCCGAGCTGGTCGGCGCGTCGCGCGCGCTGGCCGGCGCGCTCGTGCGCGCCGGCGCGGTGGGCGCCGCGACATGCCTGGCGCGGCGCTACGCGGGCGCGCTCGCGGCGGCCGAGCGCGACGGGCGCGCGGCCGGCGCGCTGAGCGGCGTGCGCGAGGTGCTGCGCGCCGCCGGGCGGCAGCTGCCGGAGGTGCGCGCGCGTGCTCGCGGCCCGCCTGTCTTGCGGGCAGCGCCGCGGTGATGACGCCGCGCGGCGGCTGCGCAGGCGGCCGCGCTGCTGCAGGAGCTTGGCATCGACGACGGGGGCTCCAGCGTGCGCGCCCGTTGCGGCCACCGCATGCTCCGATCCAACTGCGCTCTCCTGCACATGCAAGCATGCACGGCTGTTGCCTGCACAGGCGGAGGCCGGGAGCGGGGCGACGAGCGCCGCCGCAGCCGCGGAACCAGACGTGCGCCCTCGCCGGCCTGGGCAGCTGTCCCTGCTCATGCCTCCCGCAATGTGATCGTAGGGTGGCGCACAGGGTGCGCGCCCTGCACGCACGCGAGCGGTCTCAGAAGCGCGCCCCCGCCGCCTGTGCAGGCCGCCGCCGCGAGCCGGGGAGCGAGCGATGCGGCGCTGCCGCAGGCAGCAGCCCCGCTCCACCTGGACGCCGCTGCGGCCGCCGTCGCGCGGTTTGAGGCGGAGGTCGCGCCGCGCATCGCGGCGGAGCTCCTGTCGGAGGCCAGCCTGGAGGACCTGCGCCTGCAGGCGCCCGCGCTGCGCCCCGTGGGCTGCTGGTGCACGGGGTGCGAGCCGCTCCCGCGCCGCGCGCCGGCTCAGGACCGAGCACCAGCCCTGGCCGGCGCTAGCGGGGCACCTGCTGTGCCTGAAGCCCTGGCATGCCGCGCCCATGCAGGTGCCCCGACCTGTCCGGCGCGACGGAGGCGGGCCTGCGGCTGCGGCTGTGCTCCGGCTGCGGCACCGCGCGCTACTGCTCCCCGGCATGCCAGAAGGCGGCCTGGCGCGCGGGCCACAAAGACGCGTGCCGGCGCCTGCAAGCGCCGCCGCAGGGGTAGAGCATGCCACCGCGACCGTAAGGACGGGGCGATGGAGGGGGGTGCAGGTGGAGATGCGGGACCGTCTTGGGTAGGGGTGGGGCACCGTGCGACAGGCGGCCAGTGCCCGGCTCCGTAGCTGGCAGGCTCATGCACGCGCAGGATGGGTGTATGCTTGTCCTCGTCCCAGTCGGCGGCTATGCACTGCGTGCCAGTGATCAGGAGCGCAGCAGTTCGTTCGGGTGCGAGGGGGGCGCCTCTGGTGCATGCTCCAACACCTTCGGGCTTCCTTTACATGTCAAGAACCCTCATGTTGTATAGAATTTATACTATAAATAGATGTGTTGAATACTTGAGCTTGTGCACGGTCAGAGTGCGTGATGGCCGGTGCGCCCTTGCGCCGCAAAGGCGCACGCAAGGTCTCGCCCAGACGGCTGTCTGCACATGATCATCACTGCAATGCAGCGAGCGGACAGGTTCGAGTGCAGAGAATGAACAAGACATCCGTGTGTGAGTACAGTCCTGGTATGAATGAGTGAATGAATTACAACCGTATGTCAGCCAAAGTTGGCCGCTTACGGCCGCAGCCCTACGGGCTGCGCAGCGCTGGCTTGCCTGGCTCGCCTGGCTCGCCCAAGACTTGCTTCAAGCTCTGGGGCCCTGTGTGTTGCCCCTACCTGCTGTAATGCAATCTTATAATGGCAGTCATAGGGGTAGGGTTGGCATCCTGCTCGTGCCGCAGCCCAGCGCAGACACTGCCGCACTTCCCTGGTTCTCTGCGGGGCGCTGGCACGTGACGTGCGCTCTGTCCTGGAGGCAGTCGCCTGAGGGCGAGCCAGACCTGCCTGTAGGTCGCAACGCTGGACACGCGCATGTTGAGCGTGCACGAGTCAACTGAAGCCATGGCATGCACGCATGCAGCCCATGCGATGCGCATGCGCATACCAAAATGACTGTCCGGATCCACACAGGCCCCAGAGCTTGACGCGAGCAAGTCAGTTGCGAGAGTCAGGACTGCATACACAGATCATGCATTGGTCTGCAGTCGAGCCTGTCCGCTCGCTGCATTGCACAAGTGATAATTATGTGCAGACAACCGTCAGGGCAAAGACCCTTGCGAGCGCCTTTGAGGCGCAAGGGCGCATGGCCACGCTCGTGCAATGCATAGGCTCAAGCAATGAATAACTCTGTTGATACAACATGAGGCGCCACGGCACGCGAAGCAAGCCCAAAACTGACGGAGCACGCACCAGAACTGACGGAGCACGCACCAGGCGCGCCCCACCTCGCCCTCAAGATGAGCTGCTGCGCTCCTGGTCACTGCACGCATAGCATGGCCTCCAATGGACACTAGGACAGGCATCCACACATCCTGCGCAGTGCACAAGCCTGCATGCCATGCAGCTGGGCAGTGCCACTGGCCGCCATTCGCGCAATACCCCTACCCTATTCAGGACGGTCCCGCATCCCCCACCTGCAGCCCCCTCCATCACCACAATGCTTCGGTCGCGGTGGCATGGTCTACCCCTGCGGCGGCGCAGGCGCTTGCAGGCGCCGGCACGCGAGTCTGTGGCCCGCTCGCCAGGCCGCCCTCTGGCACGCCGGCGAGCAGTAGCGCGCGGTGCTGCAGCCGGAGCACAGCCGCAGCTGCAGGCCCGCCTCCGTCGCGCCGGACAGGTCGGGGCACCTGCGCGGGCGCGGCGCGCCAGCGCGCCAGGGCTTCAGGCACAGCACGCGCCCCGTCAGCATCGCTGAGGACCGGTGCTCGGCTCTGAGCCGGCGTGCGGCGCGGGAGCGGCGCGCACCCCGTGCACCAGCAACCCACGGGGCGCAGCGCGGGCGTCTGCAGGCGCAGGTCCTCCAGGCTGGCCTCCGACAGGGGCTCCGCCGCAATGCGCGGCGCGACCTCCGCCTCGAACCGCGCGACGCCAATTGCAACGGTTTGCAGGTGGAGGCGGTCTGCTGCCTGTAGCAGCGCCGCAATATGCGCTCCCCGGCTCGCGTCGGCGGCCTGCGCAGGCAGCGGGAGCGCACTCCTGAGGCCGTCAGCGTGCATGCAGGGCGCGCACAGCGCGCCCCAGCATCATGGGAGGCACGAGCAGGGGCCTGCGAGGCCCTACATCTGCTTCTGCGGCCGCGGCGTCAACATCTGCTCCCGGCCTCGGCCTGTGCAGGTGAAAGCCGTGCGTGCTTGCATGTGCAGGGGAGCATGAACGGTCCGCGAGCATGCGGTGCCCGCGAACGGCACGCACGCTGGAGCACCTGTCGTCAATGGCCAGCCCATGCAGCAGCGCGGTCGCCTGCGCAGCGCCCGTGCGGCGTCACCACTGCAGCGCTGTCACAGAGCAGCTTGACATCGCGGGGTCCGTAAAATCCAGCTGAGGAGGCTGGTCTTGCCGCGCGCGTTCATGAAACAGACAGGCCGCGAGCGCGCGCGCGCGCCTCCGGCAGCTGCCGCCCGGCGGCGCGCAGCACCTCGCGCACGCCGCGCAGCGCGCAGGTCGCGTGCGCCTCGCGCTCGGCCGCCGCGTGGGCGCCCGCAAAGCGCCGCGCCAGGCGCGCCGCGGCGCCCAGCGCGCCGGCGCGCGCGAGCGCGCCGGCCAGCACACGCGTCGCGCCGACCAGCTTGGCGACGCTGGCCAGCACGCTTGTTATCTCTGTTTCCGACTGTGGTGCCCACCCCGCGTACAGCGCGCTGCCGCCTTCGCCGCCTTCGCCGTCCTCGCCGATAGCTCCGCCGCCTGCGGCGCGCGCGCCTGGCGGCGGCCCGCCTGAGCGCTTGCAGGGTTTGCGCTCCACGTCTGCACGACGCTGCTCGCACTGCTAGCGCACAAGGGCCCCCGCCATCCTGCATGCAGTGCATGCCACGCATAGGGTTAAGGTGGGGTGCCCTATGTGCCATGCTCCCCGCCAGGGCATGCGCGCACAGTGCTCGGCCAGCTCGCACAGCGCCGCCGCGACGAAGGGCACCAGGCCCGGGCACGCCAGCGCGACCGCTCTGCACGCCGCGGGTGTGTCGCCTGCCACGAGCTCCGCGATGTCGGCCTGCGTCCCGCAAGGACGCGCGCGCGCGTCACCCCGCGGCGCGATGCGCAGCATCGCCCTTATTCTGAAAAGGGCCGCAGAGCAGGCAGTTGCGGGCGCACCAGTCTGTCACGAAGGACAACCGACACCACGTTGGTGCCGCTGAGCGAGCCGAGGCCTGAGAGGTCCAGCGTGCGCACGCGCTCAGGCGACAGCAGCAGCAGGGGCAGCAGCTGCGCCGCCGCGTATGGCAGCAGCTCCGCCGGCAGGGCGGCGCCGCTGCGCCGCAGGAGCATGGTCGGGCGCAGCAGGTGCGAAGCGTGCATTGTGAAGGCAACCTGCCGGCCCCGCGCAGTGCGTGGTCATGGGCAGGCGCTCGTAGGGGCTGTCGCAGCAGAGTGCTTCGCGGCGCGCTGCGCCGGGGCGCTGCGGCGGTCGCCGCCCGCCTTCTCACCTGGAGCTCTGTGTGGAAGGCGCAGGGCGCGCGCGGCGCCGCGAACAGCTTGGCCAGCGTCGTGAGCAGCGCCTTTGCGGCCGGCTGAGCGCTCTCGCTCGCGCCCGCCGCCTGAAGCACCCGCGCCGCGTGCTCCACTGCCTGCGCGCTGGCGGCTGCGCCAATCAGGCTCCTGCGCTGTGGCCTGCACAGGTGCGCGCGCCGCGCCTGGTGCCACTGCATCATTACATCGCCAGAGCGCCAGCCGCCGCGCTACTATATGGGCAGAGGACCTGCAAGGCCGCCAGGGCTCCGAATAGGGAGCCCGGCCGGGGGCGCACGCCAATCACGGACTCATCGGCGCTTTCCGCGTCGGTCAGGACGTCCGGCGCGCGCCTCAGCGCCGCCTCCATGGCCGGCAGCGCAATGGCAAGCAGGCCCTCGCATTTCTCTGCCTCCTCGATGGGGGCCTCCTCCGCGTCAAGCTGCGTGAGCAGCGGAGTGAGCTGCGGCTGCTGCACCACAGCCCAACAGACCACCGCCGCGCGCCTGCCGGCAAACGGCACGCAGCAGCCTGCCTGCTGTTGCACACGCCCCGCAATGCCGCGCTGCACGCAGCGCCTAGCGAGCCTGTGCGGCCTGGCAGCCATGCCGGCAGCAGAGGGCATGCGCCTCGAGCTTGCGAGCGTCGCGGCATGGGCCCGAGGTCGCACCAGCAGCGCCCAGGGCGGCTGGCAGCAGGCGATGCCCTTGAACGTGAGCTGCAGCCTGCGCGCATTGATGCCGCCTGGCGATGCGTCGGCGCGCCCGCTCGCCTCGCGTGCGCCCTGCGCTGAGCGGACAGCTATTGCGCATGCGGGTGCCAACAGGGTCAGGCTGCGGCATATTCCTGCGACCAGGACGGCCAGCTGGCTCACCATTTGACGCTGTTGCATAAAGCATGGCTTTGAATGGCAAGCATCCTGGTCACGCCTGTCCAAAAGCACAGGCGCTACAGCGCAGGGGTCTTACTAAAACTTGGTGGAGATCCGAGACACATGAGTTGTAGCGGTCACTTGTCCGTGCATGCATGGCGGCGGGCCACGGTGCAGCCTGCGCTGGCACCCAGCGCATGTGCCATGAGCTGCACCGCCGAGCACGAGCCCTGCCTGTGGGCGCCCGTGCTCTACGCGCCGCGCACCTGCTCCTCGCGGCGCTGCGAGACCCAGTGCAGCACGGTGTACTGGTAGCGCATGCCGCGGACGCGCACGCTGCCGCGCATGCGCTGGGCGACTGGGTCGCACTGCAGCAGCTTGCCCAGCATCCTGCCGCTCCGGCAGGCGATGTCGTCCAGCGTGCGCCTCCGGCCTGCAGCAAGAGCGGAGCTGCTCGGCCGGCTGCGAGGCGCCGCGATGCCAGGGGTCTGCTTCAGCTTGCCGCTCGCCCACCAACCCACTCCTGGCCGTGACACCGGATGGAGTGTGCAGGCGCGCTAACGCGTTGCACATATATGGCTGCGCGCGGATCAGACAGCAGCAGCTGCAGCACTGCCAGCATCCACAGCAAGTGCGAGAGCCGCATCGACCCAGCGCGCCTGCAGAGCTGACCCGCGCAGCACAGGAGGACACCGCAGCAGCATACAACCAGAAGCGGTCAGGGCAGCCAGCTTCACAGAAGGCGGGTGAGTGGTTGGCGCGGCGCACCGCCTTTCCACATCTGCAGGCAGCGCAGCGGCAGCGGGGTGACGCGGTCGACCAGCATGGCCAGCCACCGCTGCTCCACCGCCGGGGCGAGCGGCTCTGCGCCGCTGTCAAGCAGCGCAGAGTACGCCAGCATCGCACACTCTACGCTGTCCAGAGCCCTGCACCATTCGCCTGCGGCTGTGCTGTCCATGGCGGTCCACGCTGCGCGGCCTGCGATACTGTGAGCCAGCTCACACCCGCCGCGCGCGTCTGGACGCATTCCCTGGCCAGCAGACGCAGACCCTGCACCGCATGCTGGCGGCGGCGCCTCCGCGGCGCAGCTCGCGGCCAGCGCCTGCTCCAGGACGCAGAGCAGCACGCTGCTCCCGGGGGCGCTGCAGAAGGCCGCCAGGTATGCGGCCTCCGGCGCCTTGCCGGCCAGGCGCAGCTTCTCGTACAGCACCCCGGCCGTCCGCAGGTGCTGCGGCAGGCAGGACAAGGTCCGTCAGGCGCCTGTTGCGAGGGCGGCTGCAGCAGGGGCGCTCGACGACTCGCACCCTGTAGCAGCAGGTGCGGTTCGGGACGTCATCATCCATGGCACAGCGTACTGATACCGCCGGGTCTGTAGCAAACATGTCAAACAGCTTTGAAGTGTTGCTCAGCCGAACGAGCACCGTTGAAAGGCTGGTGTAGTACTGCGATAGGACGGCAGAGCGGGGCGTGGCGGCCTCGCCCCACGCTTCAGACTCGTCCGCCTGGCACCACAGCCCAACCACCTGCGCGGAGCGCAGCCTGTTGTGGGGCGGCCTGCGCAGAACGGCTTGTCGAAGAGCGTGCGCGTGAGGGCGTACCTGTTGCAGTGCACCCGCACAGTTGTGCAGCACGTCACACACAAAGTTGCCCTGGGGCTCGTCCAGGCTGCTCCGCGCCAGCACTGCCCACGACGTGGCCAGGCTTGCAGCCAGACCATATATGTCGTACTGTACTCTGCGTACCTGTAACGCACAGTTGTGCGTCAGCTGAGACAAGGTGCGGCCAATGGAGCACTTGACATCAGCAGGCACATCAGGCCAGAGACGAGTGCGCTTGCGCTCGCCACGCGCACCTTCGTGCGGCTTCACGCACCGCCGTCTCACGGTCCGCCTTGTCTTTCACGTAGAACGGGCAGCAGAGCAAGATGAAGAGCCCCCGCACAGGTACAGTCACGGACCGCAACAAGTTGAGCTGCGTGTCACTGCCCACTGTCGCATAGAGCTCCAACCCTCTGACCAAGCCGCGCCACACCAGGCGTCTGATTATGCTGACCGGCATCTTAAAGCAAGTGTCCGCATAGAAGCGCCGAGCGTCACGCAAAGTGGAGCTCGGCCCCCTAAGCGCAGCCTCCAAGAGCTCTGGCGGCATCAGTATTTTGAACAGACCTGTTAAAACAGGCTCTACCAGGTCGCATACACGGACAGGGCTGGTCGCATTGGCTGCCAGCGCTGGAGAAAATGCCTCGACTGCCCTGGCCTGGGCAGCAGCCCTGGCCGGCAGGCTCGCTAGGCACATTGCGCTGAAGCGGCGTTAGGCTCAGCCGCTGCAGTGCAGCGGCTGCGGCTTGACGCTCGAAAGACAAGCCATGAATGAATGAATGAATGAAGAGCATCACCGGGGGCCCTAACCCGATGGCCCCCTCAGCTGTGTGGTGATAGCCTGTCAACTAGGGCTGTTTAGGCACAAGCATGGTTGGTCCGTAGAGACCACAGCTGCGGATCCGGTCACGCCGTGTACGATCGCATGCATGCATGCAATGCATGCCGTTATTTGCCTCGTGCGCGTTAAAAGTGCGCAAGATTTGCGACCCATGCCTGGCTCGCAACCAGGCAAGTGCCTCCAGAATAAAGCGCACACCTTGTGCCAGCGCCCCACAGTGAACCAGGGAAGTGTGGCAGGACAGCTTGTGCTGGGCTGCAACACGAGCAGGATGCCGCAGGGGGCACACAGGCGCCTGGCCGAGCACTTTGCGCCTGTGCTGTGCTGCGCACTGCAGGCGGATGGCCACACCGTGCTGTCCTGTGGCGAGGACGGCACAGTGTGCGTCTCCAACTTGCGGCACGGGGCTGCCGTGCACCGCGCTGGCCTTGCACAGGGCGAGGAGGCCATGCCCCCACTTGCCGCGCACCCAGGTGTGCACTGTCCAGTGCAACGCTTGCAGAGTCCCGGCTCGCCTATGAAACCAGCACATTAATAACAACCTGCTCTAAGGTGTTATGCAAAGTGCAGTTAGCCCGTTGCTGGCGCACGGGCCCTCTCCAAACAGTCAGGTCTGAGGAGGCTCCATCCGGCTTCCAGTCCTTGCCTCATGTCACCTATCAGGCATCGTTGCATGCAGCTGGTGAATTAAGCCAGCAGCAACGCCGCCAGTCACAACAGATCGCGCACCCCACTTCACTATGCAGCACTCAGCCGCAACGTGTGTGCCAGGAACTTGACTGAATTCACCACACTGCTCCATACATCATTATACAGATGCGATATCTACGTCATGCACAAGCCCCCAAGGGTGGCGGGACAACCGCAAGGGCGCAGTGTACAAGCTCGGGTACAAACGCAGGTGCCTCTCCGTCACACTATACTTGGCGCTCAGCCTATCTCACAGCAGCCGTGCGCGGAGCACGCCGGGCAGCCCAGCGCTGCACGGCCCCAGGCCCGGTCCCACCCGCCGGGCGGCCCCAAGCGCGCTCTGCGCCGGGCGCGCCACGCCGCGGCCCAGGCAGGCGCGCAGCGCGGGCGCGCGCGGCGGCGCCCTGGCCGGCACAGCCTCGCCGGGCCCCGGCAGGGGCCCGCTGCCGTTGCCGCCGCCGCCGCCGCGGCCGCCGCCCCGCGGCACGAGCGGCGCGAATTCACGCGAGAAAAACTGCTCGCTTGCACGCTGCTCCGCTAGCACCCACTTCTCGGCCAGGCGGCCCCAGTTGCGCACCAGGTCCGCGGACGCCTTCTGCACCGCGCCCGCGGCGGGCGCCCTGCGCGCCCGCGGCCCGCCCGCTGAGTGGCCGCGCCTAGTTAACCAGGCTGTGAGGCGGGCGCCCCCACGCCGGGGAGCGCTCGCGGCAGGATGGCGTACATGCGAACACGCCCGCAGCTTGCATCGCTTATTCTCTATGGCTGTCAGCACCCAACCGCGTGCCACACACTGCACGCTGCGAGACAACCCACAACATGTCCGCCAAACCCTCAGGCTCGCACCTGACGGCTTCGTACGCACGCAGCGCACTCTCCGTGGGGCCCGCGCGGGCAACCTGGCGCCCCAGCTCCAGCGCGTCCTCCATCGTCTGGCTGGTGCCCTGCCCAAGACCCGCACCAAACCCTGTCAGGGCCCACCAGCATGCCCGGCGCTCCAAGCTCCAGCGCATCACCCATCGCCTGGCTGTTGCCCTGCCAGGCAGCCCACAGGCTCATGTGTCGGGGCCGCCCGCCCACCGCAGGCACGCATCAGCCCAACCTGGGCGCGTGACATTCAGCGCACCACTGCAGCTGGGGACGGCCCTGGCGCCTGGGCGGGGGGGCCCTTCGCCTTCTCTGCACCGAGTCACTGTCCCTGGAGCCCACCTGACCTGCCTGTACCACGGCACCCCCGGCCCAGTCCAACCTGCCTTCCTTTCCATCACAAAAAGGCAGAGCCACCCATGCGCATGCCTGCCACAGTACGCCTCTGCCGCCCTCCCCCCGCTCGGGCCCACCCACCGCCTCACCTGCCCCAGCGCGGCGGCGGTCAGGTGCGCCGCGTCGCCCAGCAGCGTGACGCGCCCGGCGCCGTACACCTCGCAGTCGCCCGGCTCGCGGAAGAACAGCGGGTGCTCCGTAATCGCGCCCAGCTCGGTGCTGCGCAGCAGCTCCAACACATGCTCCGGCCAGCTGCCCTCCGACTCCGCCAGCGCGCCCAGGCACCTGCCCGCCAGCGCGCAGCACGTCGGCTCGAGCGACCCGCTGCCTGTCGCCCCGGCCGCGCACTCCGGCACTGAGGGCATGGCTCGCCGCACGCCCGGGCGCGGCAGCGCGCAGGTGGTATTGGGGTTCTGCTCGCGCGGTGTTAGTCTGCTGCCGGCCCGCTGCCTCCCCGCGGCCAGGCGCCTGCGGACCCGCACGCCATGTGTGTGATTCAGCATAGGCAGGCAAGCACACACTGTTCGGCTCTCAGCAGGTAGCTCCAGAGACGCGTGTGCAGTCGATGATGCCGAATGCGCTGTCAGGCAAGGCCATCCCAGCACACTTGTTTGTGTGCCATGACTTTACTTTCCACGCCATGAGGTTGATCAAAGCGTTGTTTCCCAGGCAACATGCCCACCTGTCCAGCTTCTGCTGCGGGGTGCCCTCCTCGTGGCCCGCGGTGATGTAGCGCAGGTTGCCCAGGCGCCCCACCTGCGGCGCAAGGCCCACACGCAAATCGCATCGCCTGTCATCGGCGTGCACCGGATGTGGCTCTGCGTCGCGCGCTGACCAGGTCTCTGCATGCGACGCGTGTACGTGATGAGCACGCCCGTGGTGAGCTTGAATGACCTCATAATCACTACAAACGGTACCACAGAGCCCAACGACCGCAACATGGTCCCAGGCGTCAGCGCCTCGGCCCTCAAGCGGACGGAAAGCGCTGAACTTGTGCGGCTGCCGAACTCCGCGCCTCACAGGCGCCACGTGGCAGGCACTGCTGCGCGCACCATGCAAGCGCTCGCCCGCGCGCAGCCGGCAGCCGGGGCTCCACAGCGCGGGGGGCTGCTGCCCGGGCGGCCGGCAGCAGGGTGAGCCCTACAACCCGCTGAGCCTGACCCCGCACCTCGGCCTCCAGCCAGGCGACGGCAACGTTCCAGGTGAGCCGGCCGTCGGGCAGCGCGTACGTCATGACCTTGCGCGCCTCGCCCGCGTCCGCGTAGTTGAGCAGGCCCGCGTCCACCGGCCAGCCCGCGGGGCGCTGCCTGTGCGCGCGGCGGGCGGGTCGCGCGCAGGCAAGCGCGCTGGGCAGGATGGGCCTAACCCTATTGCGGCTGCGAGGGCGATTGTGTCGAGTGGGCGGCAGGGCCGCGCGCTGCGGGCGTGCATGGAGGCGCCTGGTAGCCTCCGTGAGGCTCTGCAGGCGAGGCATGCTGGCAGGCTGCCCGGTCGACCGGCAGCTCATCGACCCCTGCTTGGACTGCACGCAGAGCACTTTGTGAAGCGAATGCCCAGCGGCTGTTCAGACTTTCACACAAGAGGTGAGTCTGCACGGCTGGGCACAAACCTCCGGGAGTGAAAAAAGAGACGCAATCCTTTCCCTCCATTTCCTATTTAAAAGCGGTGCGGCACAGCATGGCCCCAGGCCGGGCGCAGGGCCGCACCGCATGGCGCGCCAGACAGCCAGGCCGGCGAAGCGCGGCAGCCCGTCGTCCAGCAGCTGCCCGCGCACGCGCGACAGGTTGCCGTCCGCGCCCACGAGCACCGATGCCGTCACCGTGCGGCCGTCCTGGCGGACCGTGCGAACACACACTGTGAGGCGTGAGGCTGCCCTGCACATGCAGGTGCGCAGCACACCAATCAGCATATCAATGAGCCGGGCCGCTCAGCCTAGCAAGTGCTATTGAATTAGCGACGCGAGCTCCGCCGCACCAGCGCGGACTTCTTCGTGAGCTCGGCAGCGAGCTGCTCAGGCAAGGCGGCTGCCTGGCTTGCAGACTTGCCCAGGCAGCGCCGTCAAGCGCAGACAGACATCGTGGTGATGGAACAATTGCAACCACCAGAAATGTTGGTCGTGGTTAACATGAGGGAGGCTCGCCAGCCAACCCTGCAAGGAGCGCTCGGCACCTGCAGGTGGACCGTCACGGGCGCGTCGGCGCCGCCCGGCTCGTAGCGCTCGAGCGCGCTGGCGGTCTCTAGCACGCCCGGCGGCAGGCGCGCCGCAAAGAAGCTCTGCAGGTCGTACCAGGCCACGGGGAACAGGCCGCCGCCGTACCGGTCGTAGCGCGCCCGCGCCGCCTTGCCATCCACCCTGCTCAAGCATGAAAGCTCGCAGTCACAGCTAGTGTGCTTTTCATGCACCCGTAAGTCCAGCAAAGCCTAGCTTCACTCAGTAGGTCACTGTTCATTTCTGAGGCTGGCACAGACGGCCGCTCTTCACCTCTGGTGTGGCTGAACCTGGCAGATTACTACTGACATACCAGGCACGCCATGTAGCAACCAGTGCATAGGCGCGCGGGAGTACTGGAGTGCGCACTGCATGAGCGGCTCCCCAGTGTTGGTAAATATCTCCACGTTGGCCGCGCTGTCTGACGGCCGCAGCGCCTGCTCCAGCTCGCGGCCCAGCTGCTCATCGATTGCGCGGATGGCTTTCAAGGCATTGGGCAGTATGCCCTGCCCCCGTCATACGCCAAGTTCAATAATATAACAGTGAGAGCCTGCTGCAAGCGCTCTGCAAGCGTGCGCACAACATCGAGTTGCATCACTTTACATACATTTCAGCGCCCTCCGGCCATCAAGCGTGTTCTGCACAGCCACGCTGCATCAATGGGGTCGTACCACTACAAAACCAGCAGGCCGCAGGCTGCTCGCCCGCTCAAACACCTGCACGCGATACGCATGTGTCAGCAATTTGCGCCAGCAGTCTGCCAGTCAGGCTGGTGAGAGTCAGCCTTGCAGGGAAAACGAGCTGTAACGGTAACCTTTATTCGCAGGCTCGAGTCGCCAACCAGCAGCGCGTTTGCAGCAGCCAGGGCCAGCGCCAATGATCACCACGTCGTAGTCTGCTGCAGCCCCCATCGTGTGTGAAGAAGCACAGGCCTCGGCGAGAACACACGAGCTCTCCAAGGAAGGGTTCACCGGGTTTTTTAAGGAACTGTGTGGACAGCCAGCTCGACAGTGGTGCGAGCCAATCGAGAAGGACAAGAGCCAGCGCACGATGCGGAGCTGCAGTGCGCAGAGTGGCGTGCTGTTGGGCCGCACAGCAACAGCGCACCGTGCGCTTGCGCGGGCAAGGCAGCCAACTAGCAGGGCGCGTGCCGTTCGGCAGGGGAACGTTATGTGCTTCTTAAAGCCCGTGCAACAGAGCGCCGAGGAGCTGCAGGTGTGTTGCGCCACCAGTGCTTCTCGTGCGCTGACAAGTCACACGCCTGCACGGCCACCGTGATGCGGGTGCTCACGCCACTCACAGCTGGTCTTCGGGCGGTGCAGGAGCGTGGCGAAAGGCTGAGCATCACGTTCAGCCCGCTGCACGACAAGTTTGGCGTGGAAGTCGTCGGCGCTGATCTGACGCGGGCGCTCTCGGGCGAGGAAAAGGCGCTGCTGCAGGCGCGCTGCGGCGTGAAGCCAAATAGTCTCTTGGTGGAGTTCTTGCGACTGCTGCTGCTTCTTCAAGGCAGTGCACGTCTCGGCGGATGCGTAGCGACGTTGCGCATCCTCGCTCCGGCAGGATGCCTTTTGGCACTATGACATGCTGCTCTTCCGCGGCCAGCCGCTGTCGCCGAAGAACGAGGTGGACTTTCTGACTATGTTCCCGCACGACACGGACGCAGTGGCCGCGGGCCGGCACTGCAACGGCATTATGGCCAATCGCGTGCCCGGCTACCCCCTGCTTGCGGTGCGCGCGCCTCGGCGCAAGCAGCCTGCACGGCTGCAGCAGAAATGGGCACCTGAAATGTGCCTGTGGCGGTCTGGTCGTAGTAGAGCACAGTGAGCAGCGGCCGGGGTACCCCGCCAAGGCGTTGGTTCGGCAAGTGCGGCGACAGAGCAGCGGCTGCTGTGGGCTCTTTGCGGCCGTTGCCTGGGCTGTGCGCGGTGGGGCCGCATGCGGCAGCATGGCGTGCTGTCGCGCCAGACCGTGAGCCGGGCCCGGCGCGGCGCAGGTGCGCGGCAAGTCCACGGTGCCCGTGCAGTGGCACCAGGACAAGGTGGACGTGGCGTGCGTGCCGGAGGTGGACGCGATGTACATGCTCCGCGTGCCCCCGCGCGGCGGCGAGACGCTGTTCGCCAGCGCGTCCGCGGCCGCGGAGGCGCTGCCGCCGGGCCGCCTGGCGCAGTTGGAGGCGCTCGACTGCGAGCACAGGCGCGCCGTCGCCCGGCTTGCACCCTTTGGATCCCGCACTTGTGGGCCAGTCGCTCAGCAGGCCTGCCGGCTCGCACCGTCCGGAGCCCGCAGCTGCGGGCCATGGGCGACCAGCTGTGGGCTGGTCGCCCAGCAGGCCTGCCG
>JAABUV010000708.1_pt1 | contig 50636 bp, 59 predicted proteins | sample 5559971 | NCBI WGS metagenome assembly JAABUV01 (sample SAMN10711881, study PRJNA513362) | rock metagenome | isolation source: Antarctica rocks | place: Antarctica: Victoria Land, Knobhead nord | collected 2015-12-19 | reverse complement strand
GCTGATTCAGGGCGTGCTTCGCCAGAGCATGCGGTGTGACCGAGCGCCTCTCACATTCAAGGCCTACACATGCATGCCAACGGGTAGCAGGAGCAACACAGATTTGGAGGCTGTTCCCCCTACCCTAGGGAATGTGCCTGTCCAAAAGCAGCCGCTTTCCTTGAGATCACCAGACAGACCGCACATCGTGCCTTGCTAAAGCATTGAACAAGTTTGTCCCCCCAGCTTACGGCCGGGCAAGCTGCGTGCGGTTCTCAAGCGCTGGCGCGCTGCATCATCACCAACTCCGAGGCGGTCCGCTCAGCAGTGTTCATAAGTCTCCACCCCTGAGCCTGTTTTGTGGTGGTTTGCTGCGTCCTGCGTGCTGCTACAGTGACAGCCAAGGCGTTACAGCAGTCTGCGCTCGCAGCACGATCACACGCGCACGCGCGCGCGGGGCGCGCAGGAGCGGGCCGCACAAGTGCCGGCCACGGTCAAGTGAAGCCTGCTACCGCGCGCGGCCGCGCCAAGTGGGGTGCGGGCCGCACGTCACCGAGTCCACAGTGCAGGCTGCTGAGCTGGGCCTCACCTGGGACGGTGCGAGCGGTGACTTGTTCGCATCTGCTGCGTTCTCGCGTCGTCTCCCGCGCCCTCCTGCACGCAGAGGCATGCAGCCGGTCGGACTGTTTGCCACCCAGGCGGGCATTGTTCTATAGACCTAACTGCATGCAAGTCTGCTCTGTGGCAGTCTGGCGGTGTCCATGCATGACCGTGTCGGTGTTCTGCGGCCCTTGCAGTAACTTTTGTGCTGCGCCCTGCAGGCGCTGTCCGCTTGCAGACTGTTCCGCGAGGCGCGTACACGCTGAGCGCCTGGTTGGTGCGCCGTGTGCGCGGCAGGCGGAGGGGCGCCGCCGCGATGGCGAAAGGCAGTGCACGCGCTCGCGTCGCAGCACTGGTCAGACGGCTGGCGCCCGGCGGCTCCGCCGCTGAGCAAGCAGAGGCTGCGCATGCGCTTGCGCGTCTGTGCTTTGACAAGGGCCCACTCCGGGAACATGTGAGACGTTGCGGAGGCATCACGGCGCTGGACATGCTGCTGGCGCCCGGCAGCTCTGCTGCCGTGCACGAGCAGGCTGCTGTGGCGCTGCACAACCTATGCGTTGACAATGCACAGAATCAGGCCGACATCAGGGACTGCGGGGGCGTGGCGGCGCTGGTCGGGCTGCTGGCGCTCAGCGGCTCGGCGGCACTGCACGATCAGGTTGCGGCGACGCTGCGGAGCCTGTGCTGGGCCAGCACGCAGAACTGCAACAGCGTGCGGGAGTGCGGGGGCGTTGCGGCGCTGGTCGCGCTGCTGGCACCCGGCGGCTCCCCTGCCGTGCATGAGCAGGCTGCTGCTGCGCTAGCAAACCTGTGCAGCGACAGCCCGCAAAGCGGCGACAGCGTGCGGGAGTGCGGGGGCGTCCCTGCGCTGGTCGCGCTGCTGGCGCCTGGCCGCTCCGTCGGCGAACAGAAGCGGGCTGCAGCCGCGCTGGCGAACTTGAGCATTACAAGCACCCAGAACCAGGACAGCATGCGGGAGTGCGGGGGCGTCGCAGCGCTGGTCGCCCTGCTGGCGCCTGGCCGCTCTGCTGGCATACAGAAGCTGGCTGCGGCCACGCTGGGGAACCTGTGCTCAGAGAATGTCGAGATCAAGGACAGCGTGCGCGAGTGCGGAGGCGTGCCGGCACTTGTTGGGCTGCTGGCGCCCGGCGGCTCTGCTGCTGTGCACACTCAGGCTGCCAGGGCGCTGCACAACTTGTGCGCTGACAGCACGCAGAGTCAGGAAAGAGTGAGGGAGTGCGGGGGCGCCGCGGCGCTGGTCGGGCTGCTGGGGCCTGGCGGCTCTGCCGCCGTGCACGAGCAGGCTGCTGCGGCGCTAGGCATGTGCTTTCATGATGTCCAAAACGGCGACAGCGTGAGCGACTGCGGGGGTGCATGGCGCTGGTGAGACTGCTGGCCCCCGGCAATACTGACGCTGTGCATGAGTCAGCTGCAAGGGCGCTGCGGACCATGTGTCGGCAGAGCACTGAGAATCAGGACAGTGTGCGGGAGTGCGGGGGCGTGGCGGCGCTGGTGGGGCTGCTGACGGCTAGCAGCCCCGCTGCCGTGCATGAGCAGGCTGCTGTGGCGCTGGGGACCTTGTGCTCAGGGAACACCCAGAACCAGGACAATGTGCGGGAGTGCGGGGGCGTGGCAGCGCTTGTGGGCCTGCTGGCGCCTGGCAGCCCTGCTGCCGCGCATGAGTAGGCTGCTGTGGCGCTGTGGAGCTTGTGCGATACGAACAGCCAGAACCAGGACAGCGTGCGGGAGAGCGGGGGCGTGGCGGCGCTGGTGCGCCTGCTGGCGCCCGCATATCCTGCTGCTGCGCAACAGGTCGCTGTTGGCGCGCTCGTCACTTTGACAAGCGAGAATGGCCAGTGCCGGGATGCAGTCAAGGCATGCGGGGGTGTTGCAGCCCTGGAGGGTGTGCTTGCTCGAGCCAGCTCGCCACTGGCGCGCGAGTGGGCAGCGGCGGCGCTGCGCAACCTGGGGCATGTCTAGAAAGGCGGTGGGGGACTTGGACCAATCAAGGTGGAGCCGACGCGCTCTGCAGTCAAGGCGGGGCGGCAGTGCTGGTGACAGTGGTGGCTAGTATTGCCGCGCGCGGCCTGACGCTCAGTGCTTGGAACACTGAGCTAGGCATTCTAAGCGCTTGTACATGCTCTTAACACCATGCAGTGCTGAAGCGCTGTCGACAGGGGGTGCTTCGCCAGAGCTTGTGGTGTGGACGGGCGCGCGCCTATCCCGTTGCAGGCCTACAACATGCAAGCTGAAGGGAGCACACAAAATAGTATCCGAGGCTGCATGATCAAAAAACACTCTGTAACAGAGCAACCTGAACGGCGCATGCAAATGTGACACGATGCGCTGTGCACAAGAGAGTAGCAACCCTGACTAGGGCAGGGGCAGCGTGGCAGCAGATTACAATTTTGACAATGTTGCATTTCACTCTTTTTTGCAGCTTTCTGTTCACCTCATGCCAGCGTCGTCCACTGTAAGCACGGCTGCGCGGCGCCGCCCGCGGCGCGCGCCGTCCGGACGCGACCAGGAGCAGCGCATGCAGCGCGGCCGCGTCGGCGTCGCCGGGCGCGGCCGCGCGCGCGGCCGCCGTGGCCGCCGCCGCCTGCGCGTGCTGCCCGCCCGCGCACAGCAGCTGCGCCGGCCCCAGCGAAACTCAGCGCCTGCTCTGCCAGCACTCACGCAGAAGTGCTGGCGGCATGCTGCCAGGCAGTCGCGCCGCTCGATCGGGAAACAGGCGCCGACTCGCGGCGCGCTGGTTAGGGTGGCCTAGGGCGCCTGCCTGCGCGAGCACATAGGACAGCTCGGTCGCGGCCGGGCGCAGGGCGAGCGCCTCGCGCAGGTGCGCCACCGCGCCGCGCCAGAACTCGGCGGCCTGGCGGCCCGCACGCGCGCCCGCCACAGGGTCGTGCGCGAACCAGTCCAGCTCGGCACCTTCGCCTGTGCGGCGCGCAGGGGCGTGAGCGCTTTCGCACACTGAGCAGTTAGGACTTTGGCGGGGCGACGCAGGAGTGCATGGGCTGGCGCCTCGGATGGTTTTGGACGGCAGAGCTGTACGCGCTTCTTGACGGTGCGCTCGCTGTGAAGCATGCAGCAGCAAGGCAGCCCAGCATGCAAACTAATTATCGATCATCCTTCACGCTGCACATCCCATATCAAACCCGGCAGCACGAGCACGGCAGCCCACCTTGCAAACGCAGCGTGTCCTGCATGGCCAGGGTGGAATTAAGAAGGAGTTCTCCAGGGCCGCTTTGGACTGTACATGCCATGCGCACGGCCAGCACATGTGATGCACCGTCTCGGTCAGAGCCCACAAAGCATGTATGCGCGGACATCCGCACCGGGCATGTCGGCGGCGGCGGCGGCGCGCTGCGCGGCAGCCCACTGCGCGTGGCGCAGCATGCCCTGCATGGCCAGGCAGTGGAAGCGCGCATCTTCGGGGAGCGGCTGGCCCGGCAGTTCGCACAGGGCGTCGTATGCCTCCTCAAAATTATGCGCCTGGTGCATACTCCAACCTCAGGTCAACACTAATGCTCCCAAAACACAAGTGTCAGGATGCGCGAGTTGCAGGGCAGGTGGTGCGCAATCCGACATCAGGCCAACCCGTACGCCGCCACCGTGACCAGTGACAGGACGCGCGGATCGCAGGGCGGGTGACAGTGCACTGCGGTGGTCACAACACTCAGCTACACTACCTCTACTTTCATCTTCCCCTGAGCTAGCCATCTGCAGGCAGGAGCGCAGCTGTGCGGACATCATGCATGCGCGCGCCTGTATCAGAGCAGCCACCAGCGCCGCCTGAGCGGCCTCCGCTTGGTTTCCCTTCCCCAGGTGGGCCTGCAGCATCGGGACTGCACCTCTCAGCACGCCGATGGCATGCTGGCAGTGCATGACCGCTATCTGTCTGCGACGCTTACGCATGCCTAATGCCCGCTCGGATGCAATGTAGGAATACTGGCCAGGTACCATCGCAGTCAGCAAGAAAAGCGTGCAGCAGACAGCCAAACTACCCAGCCGCAGCTAGAGGGCACATGCAAACCGCATGGAACCCTTATCGTGCCGCTACTCCATCTCTGGTCAAGGCATCCCAACCAGTTGAGGTGTCATCACCAGATCACAGCATGCATTGCAACACATCACTGCAGCTGCCAAGTCAAACCCTAGGTGTTGCATGCTGTGCAGGTGCGCTGAGCATGTCTTTATGCGCCGGGCGAAATGCTGCGTGCGGTGCAGTGACGGTGGCTGCGGGCCCTGCCGCAGGGCCTCCAAGCCCCCAAGCAGCGCGTGGCCCCGTCGAGAATCTGGGTCGACCCTGCTGCTGCCAACTTCGCTGGTACGCGCGGGGTCCTGCTCCCACCAGCAGCGCTTTCACTCTTAGATGAGTCAAGCCACGCTTTGTTGGTTGAGTCAGCGAGGAGTGCCGTGTGCAGAAGCATGAAGCAGTGCTGCTCCTGGCTGGCGCAGTCAGGCACTTGCCGAGGCTGGCGGGCCTCCCTGGAGCAGTCGCTGCTATACAGTACATGTGCAGAGCAGGGAAGGCGGTCTCACGTGCACGAGCAGGAGCGTCGCGGCGGCGCCTGCCGCGCGTGCAAAGTCGTGCTGCAGCAGCGCCTCGTGCAGCGCGGCAAGAAGGTTGTCCGAGTGCTGGCTCCGCCAGCCCTGCAAGCGCTTTGAGTCAGCGACAGCGTACACGCTGACAGGCAAAATGCTGAAGCAAAGTGCTGCGCCGCAAGCACCTGTGCAAGTGATGGCTTGGCATAGGCCGGTCCGCGATAGGGATGTGGCGCCTCCGGGCCATCATCTGGCTCCTCGTCCTCGTCACTGGCGGAAGCGGACATACTCGCGTCCGCTGGTCTCTCTCCTAAATGACACCCCTTGACACATCTCCAATCCAGGATGCACCTGTTTCAATTTGACGGTGGAAGGTTTCTGGGTAGCTGGAGCAAGTCGCGACCAAGCCGATGCAGCTGCATCGGAGTGCCAGTGGCTGTCGCAGACGCAGACGCTAGGCTGCGCTGCAGTTCCTTGCTGGTGGAACAGAGCCCGAGGCGTTGGCCGGACGTGCACTGCCTTGACTGGCATAGCACAGACCGTTGACCGCGCAGGTAGTACGTGCCACAGTTCCTGAGGACCTGTGCGTGGTGGTCGCACAGCGAGGGAACTCGTGAGCATCCTTGAGCAACAGCGCATCAGCATCAGCCACGACCTCACTTTGCGAAACGCGCAAGTATGGTGAGCCAAGAGTATTCCCTTTTTGTAGCAGTGTTGATGTGCGCGCTGGAGTGTGGCAGGGATGCGCTGTGTTTGCAGCGCATGCACACAGTCTTATCTGCCTGGTATGACTACTCGCTGTGCATCTGCGCAAGCAAAGTGCGTGTCCTGCGCCTGCAGTGCGGTAAGAGACGCGAGGTGTCAGGATCACCCTGCTACTGACTCGCCTGTCCATGTGAAGGCAATCACAAAGAAGGACTTGGTCAACGCAAAAAAGCTGGTGGCAAAGTATGTGAAGGAGGCTCCCATCAAGGTGTGCGCTGTGTGGCTGCTGACCTGGCTGCAGCTATGCACTGAGCAGTGAGCCAAAGCGCTGTGCTTGTAAGTTGACTGACGCATCGCTGCTACAGCCGCTCGTAAAAAAGAAACAGTCGCGGAGCAAGAAGCGCGCGCGGGAAGCGAGTAAGCTCGTGGAGGAGTTTGGGTGCGTCGGATCCCTATCACCTGCAATTTCTGCGTGGACGCGCTGCGTGAAACTGACTCTGTAAAGTGTTGGAGGCTGAGTGGCTGCTTCACACCGCGGCTACATTGCTTAGCAGAGCACAGGGAGGCCTGCAGCGCGTCTGACACAGGTTTCAACGAACAGGCTGTGCCCCATCAGCCTGCAGCCGATGCGGCGTCCAGTGCTGCCCAGCTCGGGGCAGGCTTTTGACGAGATCAGCATCGTGAGTTGCACTCTCGCTGGACCACAGCATTGCTGACTGCTGCTACTGTCAACCTCTTGCTGGTGTCTATCTATTGTCGCGTCTGTCTCGTAGCGAGCCGTGCTGCTTTGAGCACTAGACGGACTGACCCGCTCCTGCAACCTGTCTGCAGGTCCGCTACTGCAGCGATGCTGGAGGAGACAGAAAGCGCCGGTGCCCTGTCAGCGGCGCGGCGCTGAAGTTCAGCCGGGGAAAGGTCACGCGCACGCCTGACTACGCGCTGCGCAACGTCATCCGGCACCAGGCCGTGCAGGCCAAGGCGCGCCGGCAGCTGTCATGGTCTTGTGCATGGTCTCCCATTTAGCCTAAGTGCTAGGCGTAGGCTTTGATACTTGGCATGCGTCGGGGCAGAGCAGTCATGACAGCGGGCGTTGAATAGGCGATCCTCATCATTCAAGGGGTCTTGAGTTGTACAGAGACATGCTGACAGATGAATTCTGTTGGCAGGTGTACATCCCGCCTATTGACAAGGAAGAGCTGGTGCGAGACCTGAGGGCGGCGATCGGCGGCTCGGAGCGCGTGTGTGACCTCGCCCTCCCCAAGGTAGTCCACCGCTTCCTTTGTGCCCTGATGTGCCTCTCTGTAGCACTCTGGTAGAAATCACCCGTCATTATGACGCTTGTCGCTGTAGACGAGGTCTACAGCGCCCAGGCAGCCACCTCACTGTGTCAGTTGCATCAACGTTTGGTTGTACTAGTTTTTATAATGGCCGCCGCGGGAGGCGCACACGGCTCTTACAGCACAGCACAGCTCAGGTTGCGCATGCAGCATTGAACGCTGCATGCAAGTCGTATTCGTGGCACAGGTGGCATTGCATGGCATGCACCCGGGATGTGTGGCATGGAAGCTGCTGGCGCTGCTGGGCAGGACCTTGGCCGAAATGGCGCCCTGGTGATGAGAGGTCAGCTCTGTTCTCCCGCAAGCATTCTGTGCAACACACGCCGTTCCAGACTGCGTGTCCCTAAGCAGTCCCATTGCTCCGACCTGCTGGCGTGCTGAGCGCGGCGCTCGCAGCGTCCGCCGCGGGCGCAGCCTGGCGCCGCCGCGTTCGCCACCGCGGCTGCATGCCGCCCCCGCCCGGGTCGGGCCAAGGCGCGCGCGCGCAACGCAGGCGGTGGTGGATGACGCATACCTGGGCTACGTTGGCGTGCCGGAGCTGCTCGCGCTGCTGGGCGAGTCGCTGGCAGCGGCCTCGGCGCCCAACGGCGCGGCGACCGCGCCGCTGGGCGTCTACCGCGCGCTGGTCGCCGAGTGCCTGGCCTGCCGCGCGCCCGGCATCGTGGACGTCGGCCTCGCGCAGCTCGCGCTCGCGCCCGAGGCGTGGACCTGCCCTCGCGTGCTGGCCGAGGCGCTGGCCGTGGGGCAGGACCCGGACTGCCGCGGGCAGGCGCGCCCTGCCGGCGCCCCGCAGCAGGCCCACATGTGCCCTGTGTCTGCAGGTTACGCCACGCTGGCTAGGGTGCTGTGCCAGGCGCGGACCTGCCCGTGTGTGGTCGTGCCTGCGTGAGCCGCGGAACAGGCACCTCAGGTGCGCGGGACGCTGGAGGCGCGCGTTCAGGGGGGCTCCGGGCGCTGCGGCAGGTGCTCAAGATCCTGGAGGCGCAGTTCCAGAAGAAGCACTACTCGCCGGCGCAGGCGACCGCGGTGCTCAGCTTCGACACCGAGTCGGTGCGCAGCGCGCGGTCTCAACGGCCGCACTCCTTCTCGCCTTGTGTGATGATGCAGCGCTTGTTGATTGCACGCTAGTCCAAGGAGAATCGTTCAACGCTTGTTACCGCCGCCAGCGTTTTGCACTTTTCCACCACAAATTCTCTGCAGCGTTGCTGCTGTGAGTATAATGCTTCATGAGCCGATGGGGCGCCGTGTTGCACCAGGTGCCGCTGCAGCAGCAGCAGGCGCGCATCGCGGAGATCGTGCTCAGCAACGGCAGCCACGGCCTCGTCAAGCCGCAGGCGCGCGTGCTTGTTCGCCCGGGAACAGCCGTGTCCGTGCATGTGTGCCCTGCAAGGCTCTCGACGTCGGCTGCCCTGTCCACTGCATGCGAACGACCGCTTACGGCCTTGAAATCGGCAAGTGGAGAGGGTTGGGGAGTGCACTTGCTGCGACCCCGCCTGCGGCGCTTGTGCTGATGCCGCTCGTGTCGCGCAGGGAACCTGGCGAGTGGAGAGATTAGGCAGTGCATGTGCTGCACCCCGCCTGCGGCGCTTGCGCTGACGCCGCTCGTGTCGCGCAGGACGAGTATGTGGGCGTGCTCAATCTGGCGCTGCGAGTGCGCAGCGACCTCAGCGGCTGCCTCAGCAACGGCGCCTGCTCGTTCAACCTGTGGAGCTCCGCCATGCTGGCGCGCCGCGACTGAACCCCCTTTTGGTCGCAGAGGGTGGCTGACAGGGCTTCTGCAATGGAGAGGGGCTGCGTGCGGGTGTACTGCATATCCTATGCACGCATTGCAGCCTCTGTCTGGGTGCCTGCGTCAGCCTGCATAGGTTTCTGGTATGCTATTTGAATGGGCCAGCCCTGCTCGACGTGACCTGCTTACTGCGCGGGCTGCTGCCGCGCAGGCGCTGCGCAAGACGGGCACTGGCGGCAGCCTGGACGAGAACAACCTGGAGCGCCTGTTCTGGCGCGAGAACCACGCGGTGCGCTGGGCACCTGGCAGCGCTGCCCACAACCTGCATGCCGCACACGTGATGGACCTTGCAGCTTCACACCCGTTACTAAACGCTTTAGTCGATCATGGGAATGGGCCCATGGCCTGCCCTGAGTGGCCATGGCACAGTATGTATTTGTGTGTAGTCCACCACTGGACTAGTTGCGCATCACCATGCGACCTGATGCTAGCAGTGCGTGTGTACTCGCAACTGCAAAGCCCGGCCTGGTGCTGCCCCCTCTGATTGCCGTGGGAAGGACGCCAGGGGCGCGGTGGCATGCCGGCCTGCCCACACACGCTGCTTGTGGTGACGGGGCGACCGCCCTTATTAATGCGCGCGGTGCGCAGGTGCTGACGGCGCTGGCGGCGGAGCAGCCGGCGATTCTGGAGTGGCACCTCGCGCGGCACCCCAAGCGCGCGCTCGCCCTGTGCATCGCCCAGATCGGCCGCGACCCCGACGACAGCTTTGACGGCGTGGCGGTGCGCGCCGGCGCTGGCATCCAAGCAGTCTGCGCGCCTGGTCGCGGGCGGCGCGGAGCAGGCCAGAACTGCTTTCAGCGCTCGTCGGCCTGCACCGGCCTCTGGGCATGCTCTCGTGACTGTATGATGAGCTGCGCGCCTGTGAGCTGGACTGGCAGACCAAGGTTTTGGCCAGGTGTGCGCAGCGCTTTGCACAGAGTGCAGGCACTGCCGCGCGAGCCAGTATTGAATACATTGCAGGGGCCGGTGCCTGCCTGCCCGTCCCCCTCGCACCCTCGCCCAGTCAGGACCCCGCCGGGGTTCTGCGCAGATCGGCGACCTGGAGTACTCGTCCGACGAGGAGATGTACAGCGACATGGAGGACCTGGAGCCGCCGCCGCGCCGCGGCGTGCTGCACGGGCGCGCGCTGGACGATGAGGCCCGCGGGCACGGCCCGGGGGCCATGGGCGGCTTCCCGGGCGCCGGCCAGGGCCGCCGCGTCATCTACCATGACCTGAACGAGCACTGATGCGGCAGCGGGTGTCGGGCCGCAGAGGGTGCGGGGGTCAGGGCGCTGACCTGAGGGCTCAGCATGGCCTCGCGGCAGCTGCCTCGGATTGGGGGCCTCACGCCCTCTTGTCCTCGCCCCACAGCATACACTTCAACCGTACGGGCAGCCATCTGGGAGCACAGCGGCGATGGTGAAGGCCGTGGAAGGGCTTGGAGGGGTCTAGAGCTTAAGGGCTTGCCCACAATCAAGCATCCGCTGGTATTTCGCGCAGTGCATGCGGGCGAGGGTGCATGCGGGTATAGAGAGCTGAGCTCCTGGGGCCGGCCATGTGCGGATGGACGCAGGGTGGGGTCGCTTGCAGCTTTTCAGCCTGCATATGGCAGGGGAGGGGACGAGGGATGCTGGCAGCGAATGGCCAGCAGTGAGCAGGGCAGTTACAGGGGCAGCGCAGGGTATGTGTACCAGCCGCGAGGTGGAGTGCACAGTGGTCACAGCCGCTGTTAGCCGTGTCGGAAGGGACTGCAGAGGAAGCGCCCCGATCGAGCGCCATAAGTGAGCAGCGGGGAGTCACACGGGAGTGTCAACACTGGGCTGCTGCCATCATTGCATGGAGGCACGCGTGGGACGTGCGCATTGCGTATTCACCTGCGTGTTGTGGCCTTGCCGCCCACTGTACAGTCGCACGTGCAGCTTCAGGATTGCATGCAGGCATCGCTACTCACTCTTGGGGACGCCGTTCTCCAGGCCCTGACCGGCCAGGTGGGGGAGGCGAGGGGGATGGCAGCGTGTGTACGCTAGAGCAGGGGTGCAGCTGGCGGCCACCCATACCAGGATGGCAGCTTGACATTGCAGGGGGAGCGCTGAGCTGCCGCGGTATGTACTGCTATGTACAAGTATTGGGAGTCCCTGCTGGCGCAGCACCCTTGGCGCTTGCACGGCACTTGCTGCAAGGCTGCGGAGCGCGCTTTCCTCTGAGCAGGTTGGCTCTGCTTTGCAGCCTGTGTGGGCAGCCCTTGCTGCCGCAGAATTGCTTGTAGCTGTGCATCATGCACCAGTGCAGGCTCTGCCAAAGTTTTGCATATGCGGCATGCAACCTGGGGGATGATCCCCAGCGAATGCTTCGAACAGCAGTGTAAGCTTGTGTGTGTGCGGTGCACGATGCCATTCTCTGCTTCCCACCCTCGCGACAGCAGCTCGGCTTTACATGCTGGCCATTCTGTCCAACGCATCACTGAGTCTGGCAGCATGCATCAACCATGTGAGATATAGAGGTGACAACCTCTGCATGCGCTGCACCTGGCACCGTAATGGGGCCGCCCTATGGTGTGGATCTCCAGTTCTGATGCCACAATGCGTTTGTGTGCCGCAGCAGCAGAGATGACATGCAAGCTGTTCCAGCCGACCCTGCAGCAGGCTAGTCCTCCCTCGGGCAAACAACCGTCTAGCTAGGACATTCTGCCAGCGCATACACATCCCCTGGCTATGCCACGCACGTCCTGCAACGCGCTGCTCCAGCATGAGGCTTATGTATGCCTGCTTGCAAACTCCTGCGCACCACGCGCACAAAACAGCCTCAGCAGCTGGGTGCAGTAGCCGCTCTCTCCCATTCGAGACACAATGCCACTCTCGCCCCTGTTTACTGGCATTGGCGGAATCTGCAACAACGGCATATGTCAAATCTCTGCCGGCCTGGGCCTTCGGCACCAGCGCACAGCCTGCCACGTGACAGCCACGCAGGCCGCAAACAGGCTTCCAGAGCGCGCCTGCATGAAGGCGGCCAGTTCCCGCACGCCGTCCATCGGCATGGAGTTGTACACCGACGCGCGCATGCCGCCCACCGAGCGGTGGCCCTTGAGCTGCACCTGCGGCGCCACAGCTCCCACCTCGCACATGCCCTGTTCGTGCCACCGCGCATATCTGGTGCAGCAGCAGTGCATCTGCGCCCCGGGTGCAGCAGCAGAGGCGCGGAGAGTGCTGGCGGGGACCCTAACCCTATCCACCCTAACCCTATCCACGCAGCGCGCACCATGCCCCGCTTGGACGCCTCGGCCACAAAGTCCTTCTCCAGCTCGGGGCGCGACGGGATGGTGAACGGGATGTTCATCAGCGAGCGCGCGGCCTCCGCCACGGGGCTGGCGAAGAAGCCGGCCGAGGCCGCGATTGCGTCGTACACCACCTTGGCCTTGGCCTCGTTGGCGGCCTGCACGGCCTCCAGGCCGCCCTGCGGGCGCGCGCGCGCCCTGAGGATGCACAGGCCGCAGGCCGGCGATGCGGTTGCAGTTACGCGCTTATTTGCATGTGCTCTGTCAGAGAGCGTCGCTGGACAGGCACCCATTTGACACCTCCTCACGCGCGGTGTGCGCGGCCGCCCGGCCGCACCTGGGCCAGCATGTGCTTGAAGACCAGGCCGCACATGTAGATGCTCCAGCAGGGCGGCGTGTTGTACATGGACCCCTCCATGACCTGGTAGTCCAGCACCGCGGGCGTCTCTGGCCTGCGCGAGTGCGCGCGCACCCCCCCCTCGCCGCTGCGGCTACGACAGGGACTTGCCGCTGCAGCTGCGACAGGGACCCGTGCCTGCCGCAAGCGCGCAACCGCGGCCATGGCGTGCGACCCAGCAGGGACTGCTGGGGGCGAGCCCCATCCCTTGCAAGGTCAGCCAGGGCATCAGGCCTGACAGCCGTGGTGTCCAGGCCGGGGCGAGCGGCTCAGGTCGCGCCACAGCGACAGATCCCAGACCCGGCCCAGCTGATGGCGCCGGCGCGCGCAGCGTGCCCGCCAGCCGCAGGCTGTTCCACCAGTGCAGCACGCCACGGCTCGCTGACAACGTCTGACCGGCGCCCTGGCCTGTGAGGTGCCCCGCCACACGAGCGGCGCGCCTGGCGTGGCCGACCAGGTCCTCGCGCGCGATGACGACCACAACGCCGGCGGGCCCGATGTTCTTCTGTGCGCCCGCGTAGATGAGCCCGTACCGCGCCACGTCCACCGGCTTGGAGCAGAAGTTGCTCGACATGTCGGCCACCAGCGTGGCGCCGCCCACGTCCGGCGCGCCCTTGAACTCCACGCCCTGCGCAAGCTCCACGAGGGTTACAGGGCGGCTCTGAACAGCACGCCGAGCACGTGCTGGCAGGAGAGGTGCAGGCTGGAGGCTGCCCGTCCGCTCGGCTGCCGGCGGCGTGCTAGCCACATCCCATGTGGGCTGAAAGCCACGGCACCACGTTGTGCTGCTGCACCTGCTGTGCTGCATGAAGCAACTGGGGCTTGACGTGCCGGCCGCCAGCGAGGCGACACCCATGTCAGTGCAGGCACTCATCTCCAAGCAGAGCGGGGTCTTGCAGCCGCATTTAGCCAAACGCGCTGCTCATAGTTGCAGGCGCAATGCGCCTTGTCCCCGCAGGAGCGCCTGGTGACGGCCCTAACAGTGGTCAGACTGCGGCACGCCGCGCCTGGATCGTCTCGTTGTCGCAGTAGTGAACGTATGCGGCGCCGGGCGTCAGCTGCCAGCCGTCGCGCGGCGGGATGCTCTGGTTGTCGCCCTTGGCGGCCACGTTGGAAGTGCAGTACTTTTTGGCCTCCTCGGCCGCCTTCTTGCTCCAGGAGCCGGTCACGATGTGGTCCACGGTCGCGCCCGGCGGCGCCAGGTTCAGCGGCACCGCGGAGAACTGCGACGTCGCGCCCGCCTGCGCGGCAGCGGCAGCAGCTCAGCGGCGCGCGGCTCTGTTTTTTAAAGGGAAGCCGCACAGTGGCCGGACGTGTCAGCGCTGCGCAAAGCTCGCCTGGCAAACCTGGCCGACAGGGCTCAGGCTCGTGTACTGCTACTGTTTTTCACGTGTACTGCTAAGGCACGCAACAGTAAAGCTGCCGTGCTCGGCCATAGGCGCCGCCCTCCTGAGCATAGTTGAAGCACCAATATTTGCATAGTTGAAGAAGCGTAAGTTGCGATCGAGCGTCTTCCCAGAACAGCGAGCGCGCCCTTTTCAAACAGCACACCATACTACTAACCTGCACAGACCGGAAAGCACCACCTTTTGCCCACCAGCACACGCCTGCACTCTGTCAACCGCACTTTTGCAACTGTGTCCTGCACCTTCTGCACTGAGCAGAGCACGCAACAGCCGACCGGACGGTCTGCCGTGCGCTTAGGTAATACCAAATTGCAGCTGCTGCTGGTGATCCGCGCCTGCAGAAACAGCACGCGGTAGTTCGCGGGAATAGCCAGCAGCGTCCGCAGGTCTGCCTCAGCTTCCTCGATGATCTGCGAAAACTCCTTGCCGCGGTGGCTCATCTCCATCACGCTCATCCCGCTCCCGCGCCAGTTGAGCAGATCCTCGTGCGCCGCCTCCAGCACCTCCACAGGCAGCACCGCGGGGCCCGCGGAGAAATTGAATAGCCGGCCGTGCGGCTGCGTTGACTGAGCGGTGCCGCTGGCGGGCCGCGCAGGCGCCTCCTGCGCCATGACCGCGCGGGGCGCGGCAGGGGCGCCGCGCGGCAGCCGCGCCCGCTGAACAGGCAGTCGCACCGGCTGCGCCTGCTGTCCGGGCAGCGTGTGTGAGCCGCCGAGCCGGCCGCTAAACATGGCCGCGCGCGGGTGTGTGGGGTGCTGCTTTTGCTCCGATGCACCTGCAAATTATGATCGATAACGTTGACACAAATATATATATTGTCGTTCAAGTTTCGGCAAAAGCCGGGAGCCTCCACGTGCACGCCAAGTTTGGCACAAGAGAAAGCAGCTGTGCTTGCTTGGCTGTACTATTCTATCGCACAGTGCGTTGATAGCGTATATACAAGGCGGCTGCGGAGCAGGCCGGGCCGTGGTCGTGTGCAGGATGGCCGGCCGGCAAGCAGGCGGCGGGCGAGGCCGCGGCCGCGGGAAGGTCATTACTGACCCGCGCTTTGCCCGTGTGCAAACAGACGCGCGCTTCCAGGTCTTCCCGAACAAGCAGCGCACCGTGGAGATTGATGAGCGCTTCCAAGGCGCGGCCCCGGCACCGCACAGGCCTGTTTGCCTTGTATCGCTTGAACGGCGTGCTAGACTCTTCGCAACGAATAGTTGTGCTAGCACGTCGTCGCCGCATGACGTCCTGGGCCGCCGTCCAGGCCTGTTCAATGACAAGGACTTCCAGGTCCGCGCACCCGTGGACAAGCGCGGGCGCAAGGCGCGCGACGTACTTAGAGTCTCGCTCACCGCTTACCTGCTTGTGGGACAGTCTCTGTCGAATACAAACGAGTGGACTGGTGTATGTGCATTGCACAGGTTCACAACGTGCACAAGAACGAGGACATGGCACGATACTACCGCCTGAAGGACACGGTGCGTTGCACGTGCTCCACATCGTGTGTCACGCAAGTGGCACATTCGGTCTGTTCACCTGGTTGCACAACCGGTCTATTTACCTGGCTGCATGCTTCCATGGAGCTGCTGTCAGTTATTGTAGAGGCAATAAGACAGGACCAGGTTTGCCGGTGCAGGACGGCGAGCATGCGCGCGAGCCGCTGGAGGACGGCGGCGTGCCTGCAGCGCTTGGTGAGGATGGCTCGGCTGGCGCGCCGCCGCCTAGCAGTCCCCACAGCAAGGAAGGCAGGAGCCGTGAGCGCAATGAGCAGGCTGCGCTCGACGGGCCAGCGGCTGGCCGCGCTGCAGGCGCACAGCCTTCGCGGCCGCCGGGGAGTGCGCAGGTCACGGGTGAGGGCGCAGCTCCGCGGCGGGCTGGCAAGCCGGCGGCAGCGGCCGCGCGCGCGGCGCCGGCCGCGGCAGCTCGCGGCGCAGGGGCGCGCGCGGCGGCGCCGGGGCGGCCAGCAGGGTCGGGGGCCGGCGGCGGCGGGGCTGCGGACGAGGACGGTGAGAGTGACGGGGAAGAGGAGGAGGCGGAGCAGGACGAGGCGCGGGCGCGGTGGGCGCGCATGCGCGGGCTGGCCGGCCCGGAGGAGAGCAGCGAGGAGGAGGAGGAGGAGGAGGGAGGCGCGCACGAGGCGGCCAGCAGCAGCAGCGCGGGCGACGGCAGCGGCGCCGAGCTCAGCGAGGTGCGCGCCTGCGCGGCGGCGGCCCGGACGTGCACTGCGCTCCTGACGCTGCGCGCGTGCACGCTCGGCGTGAGTGATCATGAGGGGCGTGCTCCTGAAAGTGCCGACCAGCCTTCTGAGCTACAAGCAAGGCTGCGGGGGTGAAGCGGTGCGTGCAGGTGAGGTGTGTGCCCGGCGTGCCTGCTGGCAGGGAGAGGGTCTGGGCCTGCAGGCTGCGGGGCTAATGCTTGTTGCGCCGGCCCAGCGACGCCACCAGCTTGCCTCAACGCTACAGTCGCCAGCGGGGCAGCGCGATGCGGGGGCTGCAGGCGCTGCATGAGCCAGCAACAGACAGACATGCGCGCGGGGGCGGCCGCAGGAGGAGGAGGACCTGGGCGCCTGGGGCGCGGGCGCGCTGGCGGCCAACCCGGCGGAGGCCGTGCCGGTCGCGGACGCCGACAGCGCGCGCCTTGCGGTTGTCGACCTGGACTGGGAGCGCGTGGCCGCGGTGGACCTGCTCGCGCTGCTGTCCTCCTTCCTGGGCCAGGCGCGCCCCTATCTGTCCGAAGCGCGCCTGAAGCGCGCCGTGTCCGATGCGCGCCTCTCTGTCTGAAGCGCGTCGTGCCTGAAGCGCGCCGCGAGCGCGCGCGCCATGATGAGGACTTGTGAGCTGCTCTATGTCGCATGAGCCCCTGCATGGAGCGTGGGGTCATGCGGCGGCGAGCCGGCGGCGCGCGGCGGAAGGCTATGGGAGTGTGCTGCCCCGCAGCGCGGGGCGCGCGCATGCCAAGCGCGCCGCTGACGCGCGCGCCGTGCGGAGCGTGGCGTCACGTAGCAGCAATCCGGCAGCGCGCGGTGGAACGCTACGGGGAAGTGCCGCCCCACAGCGGCGGGTGCGCGCGCAGGGTCAGCGGCTTGAGCGCGTGAGCGTATACCCGTCCGACTTCGGCCTGGCGCAGATGGCGGAGGAGGCGCGCGCGGGTCCGCGCGCGCTCTTCGGCGACGCCGCGCCCGGCGGCGGCGGCGCGGCCGAGGATGAGGCTGGCGCGCAGCCCTCAGGTGAGCGCAACGGGCCGCCGCCGCCGCGCCTCCGCTCGGCGCCTGCTCCTGCATGCGGAAGCACGCATGAGCCCGCTGCTGGGGCAGCACGCATGCTGACTAGGTCCCGAGCGTCAGCGGCAGGCGGGGCGCTGCCCGGCAGCCAGCGCGCTCGTGCCTGCCCGTCTCATTATGCCGGCGCCAGGCTCGTTCGCGCGCTGGTCGCTGTAGGACAAGGGCCATCAGCACAAGGGTCATCAGCATCGTGCGCACTGCCCCGGCCTCCACCAGATCTATACGCGGGCGCCCCGCGCCAGGGGAGAGCTCTGACGAGGAGGGCGAGAGCGCGGGCGAGGGCGGCGTGGACCAGCGGCGCTTGCAGCTGTACGAGCGCTCCAAGCTGCGCTACTTCTACGCGGTGGCCGAGTTTGGCAGCGCGGCGGCTGCCGCGCACGTGTACGCCGAGTGCGACGGCCTGGAGTTTGAGCGCAGCGCGAACAAGCTGGACCTGCGCTTCGTGCCGGACGGGCAGAGCTTTGAGGGCCGCGAGCCGCGCGACGTGGCCACCACGGTGCTGCCCGCGGTCGCCTGCTGCATGTCAGCATGCGGCAATCTGATGTTTGACCTGTTTGCCTTGGATGGCATCTGTCTGCGTGTGCGGCCGGTATCACAGGCTGCGGCCTTGCAGGGAATACAAGTCAAGCGGACTCGGGTTTCCCAGGCCAAGCTTGCCAGCTGTTCTCGCGCCTTGACCCGGGGTCCCAATGCAGCAAGCGCCTGTCCTGCCGCCGGCGCAGGTGCCCCCGGGCTATGCGCCGCCGCCGGCGTTCGCGACCGCGGCGCTGCAGCACACGCGCGTGAAGCTGACGTGGGACGCGGACGACGCGGTGCGCAAGCGCACGCTCGCGCGCCGCCTGACGCAGGACGAGCTGCACGAGGACGACTTCCGGGCGCGCCCTGCGCCCTTGCCCTAGCCATGGCCCTAGCCTCAGCCCCTGGCCATAAAGCTGCTGGCTCCTGACTGCTTGGTGTTGCTTGGGCAACCTCAACGTACTGTGGTGTTTGTTGGGTAGCTGCATGCAGGCTCGCCGCGTAACGATACATCGCAGGGACGGCACTGGCGCCTGTTGCGTGCGATGGCAGTCAGGAGTGATGCCAAGTGAGACAGGCAGCAGGTGCTGCTAGAGGCGGAATAATGGCTGATATGAGGTCATTCCCGTACGTGGTCTTCGAGCTGGCTCGCCGCCCCGCAGGCGTACCTTGCCCCCGCGAGCGACAGCGAGGGCGACAGTGCCGGCGACGCGGACACGCGCGACGGGGACGGCGCGGACGACGCGGAGCGCTACCGGCAGCTGCTGCTCTCCGAGGGCGGCGCGACCGCCGCGGCACAGCAGCGCCGCGGCGGCAAGGCCTGGGCCGGCGGCGAGGGCGGGGAAACAGAGGACGAGGAGGAGGAGGAGGAGGACGACGCGCGGGGAGCGGGGGCCTTGGGTCGGAAGGCAGACGGCCGCGGCGTCGATATGGAGGTGCGCCACCGCGAGTGCGTGCGGTCTGGCAGGGCCACGACGGCACTGCTGCGCGCGCCGGCAGGCGCCTGTCTGGGTGAGGCGACGGAATGTCGTGGGGGGGCTTGGCAGGTGACCTTCACGCCGGGCCTGGAGGGCCTGGCCGAGCGGCTGGCGGGCCGCAAGAAGGACGCGGCCGCGCGCAAGGCGGAGACCGTCTGGCAGGCCTACCTGCGGCGCAAGGCCGAGCGCAAGGCCGCCGCGCGCGCGCGCGGCCGCCACAACGCCAGCAGCGGCTCCGAGGACAGCGGCGCCGACGGCGGCGCGAGCCCGCCGGCGGGCGGCGGCGGGGACGCCGACGCCTTCTTCCAGCACGAGGCCGACCCGTTCGCTGACCCCTTCTTCCAGGCGCGGGCCGCTGAGCGGGGTCCAGGGCGCGCTGAACGCGCGCGCATGCCGGCAGCCTGGCAGCAGCCGTGGACCACGTTCCTTTCCCGTTGGACAGCGCCGTGAGGCCGTCGGCCGGGCGGGCGCGGCAGCAGAGTGCTCATAATTGTGGCAATTCTGAGCGGCCCGCAGCCCCTGCTGTCGTTTCAGACGCGTCCTCATAGTATGGCGAAGGCCCTGCAAGCCCAGCAAACGCTAGCGCACCAGCCAGGGAATCTGTCTCCCGCATACATTGGGACTTTTGCAGGACCCCTGAGGAGCAGTGCACCTTTACAAAGGGGCCGGTGCCAGCTGCTGAGCTGTCAGCTGCGAGCGCAGTTGGCAGTGTAATGCCCTCCCATGTTTCTTACAGAGGGTGATTAAGGGTGAATCACAGGGATGCTACCCTGACCCTCTGCTTCAGCCTGAGCGTGGCGTGTAGGACGGCGGCGACGGGCCGGCGCCGGCGAGCGGCGCCGCGCGGGAGGCGGCGCGCGAGGCCACGCGCGAGAAGCGGCGCGACGAGGGCGCGGCGGCCGCCGCTGTGGCGGCAGACGATGCGCGGCGGCGCGCGGAGCTCGAGCAGCTGCTGCTGGACGAGGAGCGGCTGGCGGCAGGCATGGGCCTGTGCCCTTGTATATTGGCACATGGCGGGCCGGTACTGGCTTGTGCGAGCAGGTGTAGAGTCTACCCCTGCTACACTGTAGACAGGCACCAGTCCGGCAGGGCGGCCCCGGGGGGGGCGGCCACGCGCAGAGGGTGCCCTTGGGGGCCTGCTGCACTCGCCGCCCCCACAGTTGCGTATCCGCGCTGCGCGCACATGCCAGACACCGGCCGCGGAGGTGTGCTGCAGATGGTGCCGCCCTGCTGGGGGATTGAACACGCCGTGCCGGGGGATTTGGGACGTGATGAGGAATGCTTTTCAATCACCAGTTTCTGCGCTCGCCCAGGCGCGGCTGCGGGGACGGCGGGTGCAGACGGGGGCGCCGGCCGCGGCGGCGCGGGCGGCGCGGGCGCGAAGCCATCGCGCAAGGAGCGGCTGCGCGCGCGCCGCGAGCAGCGCGCCGCGGCGCGCGCGGCCGGCAGCGACGACGAGGGCCCGGCAGCGGGCGCGGGGTTCCAGGTGCGCACTGTCCGGACGCCGTGAAGGCCTTGGTCCTCGCGCGCGCGGGCGGCGCGGGGCAGGATGTGTCAGCGTAAGCACTGACGAGCTTGATGTGGCTTCGTGGCTGCGCCGACTCGCTGCTGTTGCGATGCGCATGCTGCTTGTGCACGGCCGGCGCCGGTGAGCTGGGCCGACATCCAACGCATTGCGAGGAGCTGCAAATTCAGCCTTGCAGACAAATGATTCGCATATATACTATGAGGCGCCTGCCTGCGGCGCGAGCAGGCGGACCTGGCGGACTCGCGCTTTGCGCCGCTGCTCGGCAACCCCGACTACGCGCTGGACCCGACCGACCCGCGCTTCGCCAAGGCGGCGGGCGTGGCCGCCGCGGCCGCCGCGGCCGCGGCCGCGGCGCGTCGCGGCGCGGCCCCTGCCAGGGCCGCGCCGGCCGCGCCTGACACGCGGGCGCCGGTGGACCCGGGCACTGCTGGTGCGAGCTCTCACTACTGTGTCCCAATCCCGAAGGGTCCTGTGTACATGCTCTCAGGGGAGCCTGCTGGGGAGCCTCAGTAGCCGCTGTGATAGTAGGGCGGCCCAGATACCTTGCGGCCAGCATCACCTCGGACGCGCCTGCAAGTGAGCAAACACTTTGTCAGACCCTGTCATGCTTGCTGTCATGCTGCAGCGGCCTGCGCTGCTGCATGTCACTCATGTGAGCTGGGATGGAGTCTGTGCACTAAGTTCTGCTAGTGGCGCCGTCACCGTCGCCCTTTGTTGCCGCCGGCATTAACGTGACGTGGTCGTGCTGTCTTCGCGCCGCATCTGCATCGCGCACCATGACGGCCTCGGGGCCCGGAAGAGAGCTGAGCGGGCACCGGCTGTGGCAGGCGCGGGCGCGCCCGCGGCCAAGCCCGGGAAGGAGCTGCGCGCGATGGTGGCGTCGCTCAAGCGCAAGGCGGGCGCGGCCGCGGCGCCGCGCGCGGGGCCGGGCAAGAGGAAGAAGAAGGGCGGCGCGGGTGCCGGGGCTGCGGGGGCGTAGTGCGTGTCGTCTTTACCCATGCGTATGGGCGTGCAAACGTGTGTGCGTCCTGTGCGTTGTGAAAGTCACCGCCCTGCATGTGTGCGCACCATTTGTTCCCAAATACCCTGAAAGCACATGCATGTTTGTCATGTGCGTGTCGACTGGGCACCAGGCTGTGTTGCACAAACAAATTTGCACAGTATGCAACCAGGCGCCAATGAACCTGGTCATCCTGTCATGGCCTTCTTTAAGATTTTCAGCAGATCCTCCATATGCACAGCGTAAAATGTCAATACATCCATGACATGGGTGACGCCCGCACTCAGCAGCGCCGCTCACACTGCTTCCATACATGCACCACATAGGGGCCGCGCAGGCGCTCAGCAACAACCCGGTTTGTGAGCAGACAAGCACCCAGCTGAAACCAGTCTGGTCTGCTTCCCAAGACATTGGATCTGGCCACATGCAGCTTGCAACGCTGCACGCCTAGTGCTGCAATAGAGCAAGTGATGCCTCGCTGGCTGCCACCGCAGCCCCTTCGGGCCAGACATGCCGAGCCGTAGAGGGACAGCCTTTGCACCACCGCGCGCGCGCACTACCCGACCATGGCGCGCTTCCGGCCCCGCATGCGCACTGCGCCACACAGGTTTGGAGCGTTGGCGCCTGGTCATCACAGCGCGCATCTGCTGGCCCATGCAGCACGGCCGGCAGACACAGAAACATGTTTTTTGTGCCTCAATCATGGCTGTGAAGCATGGCACGCAGCAGCAGCGCTATGCTCTGAAAGGGGCGTCCAACGACACGACCGACACGGCCGACATGACACGGCCATGGCGCACCTTCCGCAAACTTGTTGAGCGTGGGGCACCACAGCCTGGAGTGCTGGCGGTAGGATGCCAGCACGTCGTCGAACTGCGCACGCGCAGTTGCGCACGGTCGCCGCGCGCGCCACATGTGTTGAGCGCACAGCGCCAAGCATTTTGCAGCAGGAGGCCACCACAGTGGCGTCAGGACATCCACCTTCACGAAAAGACACCCTGCGAGCCCAGGTCGGCAGCCACGCCTACCCCCACAGCACTCGCAGCAGCCCACACTTGGCACAAGGTCTTTGCTGCTGGAGAAAGAACTAAGCTTCGCCGTGCCACACACGCCCAGCACTGCATGCAGCTGCCGGCGCTGGCCCGGCGCCGGGCGCACCAGGGGCCCGCAGGAGGCGTGCGCGCTGGTGAACGACCGCTCCAGCACGTACAGGTCCACGGCCTTGTCCTCGGCGATCGTCGAGTTGGAGCTCAGCCCAAAGTCGATCACGACCTGGGCGGCGCACCGCGCTCTATACGGCGAGCTGCGCCGCGGGGTGTGTCGCGGGGGTGCGAGGACTTAGCCATAAGTTCAAAACTGCCTCGCAAGCGGCATGACGCGCAACAGGGCCGGCGCGTGGCGCAGCACATTAGCGTCGTGTGCGGGTACGGCCTGCCCTACCAGCGCGCTGTCGGCCTCCCGCACGAGCAGGTTGGAGGTGGTGAGGTCGCCGTGCACCACGCCACCGTCGTGCAGCGCCGCCACCGCGCGCCCGATCGCCCGCAGCAGCTCCATGCGCGCTGCACAAGCAGCGGGCAGGGACTTAAGACATGCGGCTGTACTTGCAGCAGATGGCATGTGGCTGTGTTTCCACACTCGCACAGGGCTCAGCTAAGCAGAGCATGCCGCTGGGCATGCACTGAAGCATGCCAGGACAGCCCTCTAGTGAAGACGCGGCGGGAGCCGGTGTCACAAGCACGCCTGCCGGCAACACTTGGAGCGGTTGGCATGTGGCAAGGCAGAGGCATGCACGTCATGTTTCACTTGTGTTTCTGTAGCTTGTAAGGCATGCTGGAGCTGCCAGCGAGACAAGGCAGCACAGCGCACCGCGCTGCAGGCTCGGCGACACTCCCAGGCACAAAAGTGCTGGGCTGCACAGCAGCCCTTGCGGCAAACGCGAGCTGCGCCGGGCGCACCCTCGGGCTGAAGTTCTCCGTCATGCAGCGCTTGCTTGACAGGCATGCCCGTCACGCGCTCAAAGTAGATTGTGCTCGCCTCGTGCTCCACACAGAGCACGCATGGCGTCAGCACGCCCAGCTTGCGCGCACGCAGCACGCCCCGCACCTCCTGACGCCACGCAGGTTTGAGCTGAGTTCCTTGATCCCAGGAGCAGCTGAGGCAGTCTGCTTGGCCACACGCATACACCACGTGCACGTCCATAGTGTTATGGCCACAGCTCCACGGAGTTAGCACGCACAGCTTCACCAGTTCGGTTTCACCCATACAACTGTGCAACGCCTGCCGCCACTCGCGTGCAGGCCGCCACTCGCGGCGCTGTTTACAGCTCGAAGCTCACACGGGTTTCAAACAGCTGATTCCTGCAGCCCTGTACGATTTTCTGTAGCACAAACGCAAAAGCAATCTTGCATAGGCATGCCTGAGCCTGGTAGCAGCATGCTAGGCGTGCACCTGCCGGAGCCGAGACTGCGTCAACCTGGTGTCCAGCGCCGGATGCCGATACCTCTTGCTGAAGCGCTGCTTCAAGATGGCAGGCCTGCCCAGGTAGACGCCCTCCCAGATGCGCTGCCGCGCGCGAGTGTCAGGCTCTTCTGGCGGCTGAATTGTTTTCACAACAACGCAGGTCACGGCGACGTTCCAAGATATCGATATTGGGATAACTTGCGGGCACTTACAGCTTCAGCGCCTTGCTGTATCAGTTTGCAGCTCTGCAGGCCAATGATGGGCTCCTCATGCTCAATATGTTTGCTTTCCAACACGCCAACGTTGTCCGCTTGGGCGTTGCCGTTCATATTTGTGCTATGCTGCGCCGTTGGCATCAATTTAGCACCAGACCTTGAGCTGCCCCACTCCGCGTTTCAGCAGCACGGCATTGCGCAACCAGCAGGTTGCACGTGCATCTCTTCCTTCAGCAATGCTTCAGTACCTTTATCGGCCTCTCACACCTGAAGCTAAGTAGCAACACACAGCACAACATCTAGTTGGCCGGGCTTCCATAGGGTGTTGGGCCTGGCAAGCCTTGAAGTGGGAAGGCACGCCATTGGTTAAAGTAAGAAGCGCAACATAAGCACAGTGAGTGGAGGGGGTGGCAGAACAGACTGACAACGCTCGCTGTACTGTGTGCCTCCTGCACTTCTCGATAATGTTTTGCAAAAGCAGTGCAACCAGAGGAGCGATGCCAAGACTGTCTCTGCACACTGTGTAAAAGGAGACCTGTGTTGTTGTGTGACACACGCGCGTAGCGTAACCAGCAAGCGGCCGCTGCACTGCTTGCAATGGACCAGGGCCTGCCTTTCGCCAATGTGTCGGCTGCCTCGGCTGTGCTGCTCGCGCAGCTGCAGGGCCTCACGCAGGCCGGCGTCCCGGGCGCTGCGGCCAACGCTGCGGCTGCGCTGTCAAACGCGCAAAAGGAGCAGCTGCTCGCCTTCCTTCAGCAGGCACCGTCCCCAAGCGTGTAGCTTCTTGAGCGGCAATGCAACCCTCTGCGCTCCCATGCAGGCTGGCACAAGACGGGGGGCTACCTGTGTGACGACGCTGTCCTGGCCTCGCGCAGGCACAGGCGCAGCAGGCAGCGGGCGCCGGCGCGCGGCTGGCCGCGGGTGCCAGCACGGCAGGCAGGCCGCCAGCGGCCGGGCTGCCGGGGGCCCCGGCGCGCATGGCCGAGGTCGCACCGGCGCGCAAGGTCATGAAGAAGCGCAAGCTGGCACCGCCGCAGGCGGTCCTGCCGGCGGAGCGGGTGCGGGCGGCACGCGCGGCAGCAGCCAGCATCTGGTCCTGTGCTGCTGCACCTGTCAGAACGCTGCTCACCTCGTGTCTGCCCTGCAGCGCCAGGCGCCGGTGCAGCCGGTGGTGGTGGAGTACGCGGAGAGCGCGCTGTTCTGCGAGCTGCAGGAGCTGGAGCGGCAGGTTGACTACCACATTGCTGTGCGGCGCGCGGAGGTGCGACACTTCTGTGTGGCCTACTCTCACACAGCGCATGCAGGGACATGCAGAGATGCATGTTCAGGATAGCATGCTGCACGAGGATGCGACGCGCTCGCACTTGTGTTGAGCGCTCCGAGCCTGCAGCAGTCTATGTTTTGGCCAGATCGCACGCGGCTGGTACTTACATACATTCATCGCAGCTCCTGTCATGCAGTGCATGTCTTGAAGGGCATACTGCGCCACAGTAGTAGAGCATGCATTGGCATTGGAAAGCGTACCAGGCTATGATGCTCACGTGTTGTTGCATGCGCGCTGCAAAATACAAGAGGCGAGCATGGGTGTGCAGCTGCGGGAGGCCGTGCGTTGCCCGGAGCGCATGCCAAAGCGGCTGCGCATGTACGTGTTCAATCGCCACATGCACCAGCCGCAGCCGGACCTACCGCCCTCTCCTGGTGCGCGCGGCAGGCCCCTGCTGGCAAGGCGTATCTGAGGCTGGCTAGCAGATTTGGTAGCATGTGTAGGGAGGGGTTAATGCAGGTGTCAGAAGACCCTGCTGCACATGTGCAGTGCGGCGGCGGCGGCTTGCTTCAGCAGGCTTATTCCCCGGCATGCTTATACTCGCCAGGAACCTTTGGGAACCCTGTCCATTCTGCTCAGCACTGCAGCCATGGCTACATCATGCGCTTGTCAGCCATGCCACATGCGTATGTTTCATGCAGGCTGTGTGACACGCAACCATGCAGCTTGAGCATGTTGAGCCTGTGCCTGTATGGAGCTTATGCGCGCGCCCGCGCGCCCGCCAGACCCGCCGAGCTGGGAGCTGGTCATATCGGGCAAGCTGATGGACATTGCCGAGGCAGAGTGCATCCACACCGCGCCGCCAGCGCCCAGCCCGTTGCCCGGCGCGGCTGCTGAGCCCCCGGGCGCAACGGCGGCCGCGCCGGCGGCGGCAGGTGGCACAGCCCCAGCGGCGAGTGCTACGCCTGCTGTGCCAGCTACGCATGCCGGGCCTGCTGCGGCGCTTCCGCTGCAGGTGCGCCATCCGCGCATGGCAGGCTGTGACCTGCCGGAGCAGATGCCATGTCGCAGACTTACGTATGGTTTATTGTGGCTGGAATGCACCGATGCCTTCTTCATGGCGTACTCATTGGCAAACTGAGCTGCAGACGCTGCGGCGTTGGCATACAGAGTTTCCACGTCTGGGGCGTTTGCATCTCAGCTGGCCTGCAGCCGAGTGTCCTGCCGCAGCTGGGCCACACAAGCGCTCGCTGGCTCGCAGGCACCCGTGCTGCACCTGGACCCCCCGGCGGAGCCGCTCACGGCGCACCTGCGGCGCCTGCATGTGCAGCTGGACCCGGAGCAGTACCCCGGCGCAGATGGTGAGCTGGTCTATGAGCGCGCGCGGCACCAGGGTCCGCACCTCAGCGAGATCAGCGTGCGGTGCGCCCCGCCGCTTCCTTTTCTGAGCCTCACTGCGGCGATGGCGGAGAAGCAACAGTCGCGCAAATGCATGTGCCGCTGGTGGCTGCACGGCTGCCCTGGGGACGCTCGGGAGCGTCGCGCGAGCGAGCCAGCACCCCAGGCCTGGCCGGGGACGCAGGCGGCGGGGCTCCAAGCCCGTGGCGGTGCGCATTGCGGTGGAGGCCGAGCACGCGCTGCCGCGCTACGTGCTGGCGCCGCCGCTGGCGGCGCTGCTGGGCTTTGAGCACGAGACGCGCGAGAACATCACGCGCGCGCTGTGGACGTACATCCGCATGCACAGCCTGCAGGCACGCTCGCCTCATGTCCTCGCGCCAGCGAGGCCTGTGCTGCGCAGCCTCGTGCAACTCCTCACATCAGGGTATGGTGCTGTGAGAGCCACTGCTGCCCTCGTGGCATGCCAGGGGCACACTGACTTGCCAGCTGACTGCACTCATTGCTGCACCCGTGGGTTGATGCATGACTGGAAGGGGCTTGTGCGTCGCCTGCGAAACAAACCTGACGCACAACCTCCGCAGTCGTTGACCGACCCGGGCATGGTCGACTGCGACGCGCGCCTCGGCGCGGTGCTGGGCGAGCCGCACGTGCCGCTGGCCTCCATGGAGCAGCGCCTGGCGCACCTGCTGGCGCCCGCGCCGCCGCACGTGCTGCACTACACCGTCCGGTGCGCGCTGTTCTGCCGTGCTACGCCTGTGCTTGCTTGCATCACCTTATGAACGGCCTCGCTGGAGCAGCTGTTGCGCCCTGTGCTCTGCGCCCGCAACGCCGCACATGCCGCATCGCTCGCTGCTTCTGGGCGGGTGTCTGGTTGCGTGCTGCGCTGTGTCAGGGCAGCGTGCGCCTGCCTGAGCTCGCGCCTGTCCACCGGCGAAGATGTGCTGCGGAGCAACGCAGCGAGCGGCCTGCATGAAAGAGGGGTGCTATTGGGGTCCACAGGGTGAGCGGTCCGGCCGAGGCGCCGCCAGAGTGCTATGACATCGATGTGGACGTCCCGCGGCAGCCGCGCGACGACCGCATCGGCGACCTGCTGGACGGTGTTGGCCGCGACCGCAACTTCCACGCGGTTGCGCCGCCCGCTCATTGCAGAAGTCGCATGCCGCAAACGGACGTCAACCCCATGTTGGGCCAAGTCTTGTGACGCCTGGGCATCCTGCTTGCGTCAATGTCCGCAATAGGGGACATGCATCGGAGTCCACAACTTCTTGTGAAGTGCTTGTATACAGTTTACGCCACTGCACGGCCGACTTATTCTGCCTATGTTGCTCCACCTGTCTGCATCTGACGCGTGACCATGACGGTCGAGCGATGCTCTGCAGATAGACCAGAGGGTGGCGGCGCTGGTGGCGCGCTCGCGGGAGGCTGCGCGGCGGCGCTCCTTCTTCCTGGCGTTTTCGTCTTCGCCGGTCGACTTCATCAACGCCCAGGTGCCCCCCTCCCCGACAATCAACACAAGGACTTGGCGCCCTGCATGGCTGCACATCCGGCATGGCCCCCAGCAGAATCCTACAGCCATGCAACTGTGCACCCTGATCATCTCATACATCCATTCCAGCATCCCAGACCTCAACAGACCCTGTGTGGGCATTGCTGCCTTATGTTTTTTATATATAAAGCGTGTTGGAGCCTTACCATATGACTTATCCATGTGCTAAGGCACTGTTACCGTGAATGCACCTGACTCGGCGACTCATGGCCACATGCAGATAGCGAGCCAGCACCGCGACCTGCGCGCGGCGGCCGCGGCGGAGGCGCCCGCGCCGGGGCAGGCCGGCCCGCCCGGCGCGCTCACGCGCTCCGAGCTCTTCCGCGGCCGCTGGGTGGAGGACGCCGTCCTGCGTTTCCTGCATCGCCGCATGGCGGCCGGCGCGTGAGCGCGGCGCGACGCATGCGCATGACGGGCGGGGGCCGGGGCTCTGCATATGCATGCGCTGGGTGGATGGAGGACCCGCCGTGGGGCTGCAGGCTGCCTCCGCTCGGCCCGGCGTCTGACATGTGTCTGTCCTAGGCAGGGCGCTTGACTGTATATGCGACCTGCAAGAGGAGCGGAGGCTGTGTGGCAGTGTGAAGTGCGTGAAACTGAAACAGGAATTTTGGGTCGAGAGCTTGGCGCGCTGCCTGATGGGCGACGCGTCCAGGGCGCCCTGCCCCGCGCCAGGCTGCTGCCGTACCCATAGTCCGATGTGTGAGCCAGTCATGTGACATATGTCGTCTGCTGCCTGTGTGCTTCCAGCATGTGCGGTAGATTGGTATATGTAAGAAGGCTCTAGGTAAATGTAAATGTAAATGTAGCGTTCATTTATCAATAAACCCTTTCTGTCAGGGCAGCAGCCCTTGGCAAACCTCCTTGCCTCGCTCGAAGTTCCAGCGTTCTGCTCCGTGTGAACTGGCGCCCAGCATCGTTGCACAGCGTCCCCCTGGTCCTGGCTGCGATGACGCACCTGCCAGGCATCCCTTCCAGCCTGGAGGACTCCTTGGACATTGTAATTCCTACCATCCGGGACTTGCATTTTCTGGAGCAGTGGCGCCCCTTCTTCCAGCGCTACCACCTCATAGTCATCCAGGTGCCCGGCCGCGCCGTGCTGCCCGCGATTGAGTGCAGCAGTTCTGGCAGCTCGGGGGTTGTAACTGCAGTAACTGCACGGCAGCAAATTCAACTGCAGCGAGCTTGACTGCTTTTGCACGTGCCAGGACGGCGACCCGGACCGCAAGATAAGCGTGCCGGACGGGTTTGACGTGGAGCTGTATACGCGCCGCGACATTGAGCGCCTGCTGGGGGACCATGCCTGGTGCATCTCGTACAAGGACTCTGCCTGCCGGTGCTTCGGCTTCATGGTAGGTCCCCGCTGCACGGGCACGCGAGCTGCGCTGCGCACGAGGCAGCGCACGTATGCTGTTGTGCCAGCATCGGCCCTTGTGTCACAGTTGCCTGCTCCCGCCGGCGCGGGTGACCACAGCACACCTGCGTTCCAGCACACCACACCTCCAACGCGTGTCGCCAGGTGGCGTGCCCTGGAATGCGCGTGAAACAGCGCAGTCAGGAAGTTCCCGACTGGGAAGCACGCCCTGTTTCCGGCGAAGGTGAACGGGTGGAATTTGGACAGCTGCCCACTGGCAGGGACCGCTGTGTGGCGTACATGACACTGCGCCGCGAAGACATGTACGCGCCGGAGCAGCACATCTGAAGCCACCTGCTCAAACGGAGGGCGGCGCTTTGGCGCAGGTGTCGAAAAAGAAGTATATCTACACGATAGACGACGACTGCTTCGTGGCAAAGACGCCCAGCGGCGACGACATCAACGCGCTGGAGCAGCACATCCGCAACCTGCTCACCCCGTCCACGCCGCTCTTCTTCAACACGCTGTACGACCCGTACGCGGCGGGCGCCGACTTTGTGCGCGGGTACCCCTTCAGCCTGCGCGAGGGCTGCCCCACGGCCATCTCGCACGGTGCGCCGCCCCAGGACAGCGCCCGGGACGAGCTTGTGCCAGTTCTGGGAAGCTCGCGCGCCAGTGCGGCCACTGCTAAGCCTGGGGGCGACGCCTCTGGCCCGTGCGGGGGCTGCCTATCAGTGCTTTTGGAAATGCGTGCCTCAGGTGGGAGCGCCGGGGAGCACCACTCGCCGCGACCGGGGAGCTGGACAGCTTGTGCCTGGCAGCGCGCGTACGCGCGGCCCCCGTTGGCAACGAGCCCGGCCTCTCGTAGAGGCACTCTCCTGCCGCAGGGCCGCGTGGAAGAGCCTAGGCCGCGCTCCCACCCGCTGCCGTGCACCATGGTCCGGCGCGGCAGCGCTGCGCGCGGACGTGCGCAGCTGCTGGAGCTCACTGGGGCGGCGTGCGCGCGGGCAGGCCTGTGGCTGAACATCCCGGACTACGACGCGCCCACGCAGATGGTGAAGCCGCTGGAGCGCAACACGCGCTATGTGGATGCGGTGCTCACCATCCCCAAGGCACGCCGCGTCGCTGCGCAGCACCCTGCACCACCTGGCTGGCACGCGCGTGTGCGCTCGCATGGATGCAGCGCCTCAGGCTGCGCGCGCGGCTGGACGCGCCTCCCCACCCTCGCAGCCTGTGCTCGTGGACTATGGGCGGGTGGCCTTTTGGGCTTGAGCCCAGTCGCCGTCAGGCCCCACAGAGCGTTCTGCCACAATCTGCCGGACTACCATTCCCCAGCGCCTGCTGGACACATATCAGCATACAAACCTACATGAGGCCCTACGCAGGGCACGCTGTACCCCATGTGCGGCATGAACATGGCCTTCAACCGTGAGACGGTTGGGCCGGCGATGTACTTTGGGCTCATGGGCGACGGGCAGCCGCTGGGGCGCTATGACGACATGTGGGCCGGCTGGTGCACCAAGGTGTGCTCCCCCTCCCTTTCTAAAGTTTTCTCCAACATTGCCTTTGCTTGTTCTTGTGTTCATGCCCGTCTTTCGTAATGTATGTTGGTCGGCCGTGTACGAGCGGGGACATGTCGGCTGGGGCATGGTGGAGGAAGGAGGCGTGTACATGCCCGCCTGCAGAGGTTCAGGGCCTGGCTGCTGCGTGCGCGCTGCGCGAGGCAGGCGGCCTGCACCAAGCAGGGCTGAAGCCCAAGCGAGCGGACCGGCAGCGCGGCGAGCAGAGCGGGCGCGGCGCCGCGTGGCGCCGCGGGCCCTCGTGCCGCGCTGACGCAGCTGAGCGCGCGCAGGTCATCTGCGACCACCTGGGCTGGGGCGTGAAGACGGGCCTGCCCTACATCTGGCACTCCAAGGCGTCCAACCCGTTTGTCAACCTGCGCAAGGAGTTCAAGGGCATCTTCTGGCAGGAGGACATCGTGCCGTTCTTCCAGGGCGCGGCGCTCTCGCCCGCGGCCACCACCGCCGCGGCGTGCTACCTGGAGCTGGCGGAGCAGGCGCGGCCCCGACTCTACGGGCTGAAATCCCATGGTTGGCATCATCTGACAAATCAGAAACTTACAGCCCAGTTAGCCTTCGATCCCCCAAGTTGTTAGTTTAAAGAACTAGCCTACACTCTGAGGGGCGCTTCCTCACGCCGCTCGGCCCGCATGTACTCGGACATACAGTTCCAAGTTGGCCTCACTTGTAAGCAGTGCGCTTCCGCTTGGTGTGTATTTGGCAGGATCACGCAGCGTGGCTGGAGCTACGTGAAGCTGCACACGCCGCGCCAACATGCCCGACTCGCGCCGCAGGTGGAGGCCAAGCTGGGGCACCTGGACCCCTACTTTGGCAAGCTGGCAAAGGCCATGGTGACATGGGTGGCCGCCTGGCGGATGCTCAACCCTGAGCCCGAGTCCGCCGCCGCGCCCTCCGGCGCGGCAGCCGCGGCGTCGACGCCGGCCGCCGCCGCGGCGCCGCCCGCGCCGACAGCTGCGGCGGCCAGCGCGCCCGCGCCGGCGCCGGTGCAGGCGTCGCCGCGCGGCGGCGCGGGCGGCGCGGCAGCGCCCCCGGCGCCGGCGCAGCCCGCGCATGCGCCCGGCGCGCCGCCGCGGCCGGGCGTCGCGCCGGCAGCAGCCACGCCGTCGCCTGCGGCGCTCGTGAAGCTGGCCAATGGCCATGCGGCCGGGCTGGCCAAGGCGCACCAGGCTGCCGTGGCCAACGGCGTCCTGGCGAATGGGCGCGCCTAGGAGCGGGGCAGCCAGGCCCGCTGTCGCCTTGACGCGCGGCTACCGCTGCACCTTGTGCGCCGAGCGCCCGTGCTGGAGGACTGCTGGGGCTGGGCGTTGGGGGCTGCTTTATACATGTATATGCTGCAGTGTGTTGACCACAATTTGTAGAAGCCAGTTGTACCGGACGGCGCTGGAATTGCTGCGCCGGCTGGTTGGCCGCCTTTGTACGGGGCGGCATGGGCATGGGTCGGGGCGCGCTAGCGAGGCTGGGCGGAGTGCAGTGGCGCTCCATGCCTGCCACTGCGTGCCACCATGCGTTGCTCTGCAGGGCGATCCTGGTTGCAGTTGTGATGTGCGCGCGCACTGGAGAGGCAAGCCAGCTCGCGCGTTGCCATGTTTGGCTCTCTCGAGTGCGCGCACACCCCGCGGGTCCCGGTGCATGAACCCTGTGAGAGCCCAATCAACTCGATGACTAGCTACTGATGGCATGTAACACGGGTTGCAGTGTCGAGCTGCAGCGCCTGCTTCAACATGGGTCGTTGTCATGTGCGGCTCAGAAATGGGAGTGTGGGCCCAGATGGTGCTGCACTGAGGCTGCAATAGATATGAGTTATAGTGGCACGGCACGGCTGGAGTGTGTGGCAGCTGCAAAGGCAGCTGCACAGCCGTGCTTTATCTCGGCTGCTGTACCTTTCCTGCTCGGTGTGCATTTGAGTGCGGGCACCAACAGATTAGCAGAGCATCGCATGTTCCCGGCCTTGGGCTACGTCCTGAGCTCAGTGCATGCCATTATTCATATTTGAGCCCTACGATAAGGTCACTGAAGTGCAGGCGGCTGAAACACTGGGAGTCATGTAAGAAACGCATGACTGTTATGCTGACATGTTCCTCGGCCCGTGCCGAATGTCTGTACATGTAAGCTACAAAGCAGAAGACCTTTTGGTAGCGCACACGCTCTGCTAGGAAACACAGTGCTGTGTCCGTGTGCCAAACAGATGGTCTCAGTGCAGAACTGATCAAAATGACATGAAACTCACATGCCAGCTAATTGTAGCCCTACAAGGCACCCAAGTCAGAAAACTCTCCCAAGGAAGTGCCGCACGTGATAGAAACGCCCGACTCCCGCTCAGAGTGCGCGACATTGCGCACAATATGTCAAATATGCATGCAGCAGTGTGCAAGTTCCGGTGCATCCCACACAGACACACAGTGCAGCATGGATGGCAGGTGTAAAGCTATGCGGGCTGCCTCGTGTGGCCAGAAAGCAGGCAGTCGCTCCCGCGCAGGAGCAGGGAGCGCCCAGGCAAGCGCTTGTACTTTGCGATGGGAGCTGCCCAGGGCGGCGGCGCCACAGACCCCGGCGCCATGTCCTTGGGTCGGAGGCCAAGCGCATTGCGGAGCTCTGGGTCGGCGCCAGCGACAAGCAGCGCATGCACCGCTGCCTCCTGGCCGGCCGCGGTCGCTGCATGCAGCGGCGTGTCGCCTGCGGCGTTGCGCGCATTGACGTACAGGCCCTGCGCAGCGCATCCCGTACTGCGCGCGTTCAAGCTGCGCCGGTGGCACAAACACATGTGTGTCTGGCCATGAAAATCAGCATGTGCGTCTAAGCAGCATTGCACGCCTGCCAGCGCTGCTGGGAGAGCGCTCATGGTATGTGTGCGATGTGTGCGAACCTTACGCAACAGCAGCTTGACCAAGGAAGCATCGCCGGCACGAGCAGCCATGTGCGTTGCGCTGTTCCCAGCTGCGTCCACCGCGGTTGCAGGCACTCCGGTCGCGAGGAGCGCCTTCACCTCATCGTACCTAAGTGACAGGAACGCGTGCATGGAGCAGGCCTGTCCTCCTGGTACTTCATTACGTGCTGTTGCTGGCAAGCTATGCAAGAGGAGCACTGACATCTACATGCATGGCATAAGGGAGCCTGTCACGCGCTCCTTGCCACCAAACTTGCAAGGTCATCAAGCTCGATGTAGTGGCGCACAACTGGACATGCACTGCTGCGCCTGTGTCAGTGGTAAGCAGGCGGGGCACAGGGAAATCAGAGATGCGCTCGTACTATAGGCGCATGGACTGGCCAGTGCCATGACAGGTCGTGTGTGAGAGCGCCGAGCAGGGCACCTGCCATTGCGGGCGTACTCCAGCAGGGTGGTCTCAGACTCCCATGCTGCGGCGCCTGCTGCTCTCACTGCTGCAGCCGCCTCTGCTGCTGCCGCTGCTGCAGCCGCCTCTGCTGCTGCCACTGCTGCTGCTGCATGTGTGGCCTCAACGTCTGCCTGTGCTGCTGTGGGTGCGGAGGCCGCAGCCTCGGCTGCCTCTGCAGCCGCGGCATGCTCTGCATGAACGGCTGCTGCATGGCCTCCTGCTGCGAGACACGCATCGTCTGCTGCCTCTGCTGCCAGTGGAGCAGCACATTCGCCTTCTGCAGCAGCAGCCTCCGATGCTGTAGCGCGCTTCTCAAGCGCGGCAGATGCTTGCGCAGCCGCCGCAGGCTGCTCTGCTGGAGCGGCTGCAAGCTGTACCTGAGGTGAGCCTGTAACGACCTGCGCCTGCTCATTAGAAGCAGAGCGGCTTGCAGGTCCTGGCGCATGGCCCGCGGTGCTGTGCAGCTTGCTGGCATGCTGGTGAGCATTGCCTGCTGGCGGAGGACCGCTGTCAGCTGCTGCGGCGGCAGCCCTTGGAGGACTCCTATCGCCTTGCACCGCTTCACTGCAGATGCATGATGAGGGCCCAGGCTTGTCTGCATGCGCGGTCAGACTCACGCCAGCTGCGGCCTCGGCTGCATGGCTTTCGGGTGAGGCGATGACGTCCTCACCGGCCTGCCACCGCGCATCCCAGGCACGCGGCTGCCTGTACAGGCCGCCCGGCTGCGCTTGGAGACCGCCCGTGCACAGCCCCGAGCCTGCTGCCGGGCTGTCTGGCACGCTGCACTCTCCTGGCCCGGGCAGAGGGTCAGCTGCAGCGCTGCATGACGCTGCCTCATGCAGCACCTCCGTGCTCATGTGCTGCAACGACTGGGGTGGTGAGGTGGGTGTGGCGCTCCTTGGTGTGGCGACCGGGGCATCCTCGTTTTCCATCGGCGCAGGCCCTGGGAGGCTGACTGGCTGCCCCAGCTGCTCAATCAGGGGCGCTGTGACCACATCTCCAGCATGGGGCAGCAGGCACACATCGTCGCCCGCTGCGCCCGCAGCAGGTGCCGGGATGCCAGCACTGCTACCCAGGACGCATGCTGGGGTGAGGGGGTCGGGCGAGCGCGCCGCCGCCCCGCTCGCGCTCTCTGGGAAGGAGAAGGAGACCTCGCGCGGCGGCCGCAGCCGCTGCCCTGCCCCGCGGGGGCCCCTGGCCGGCCGCGGCCTTGCCATGGCGGGCGGCCCCGCTTCCCGCGCCCCCGCCGCGCGCCCCCCCGCTGGCGGCAGGCGCGGGTGCAGCGGAACCTGTGTCATGTGCTGGGCCGGCGCGGGCGCGGGGTGCAAGGGGAGCCGCTGCGCAACCGCCCTGTGCCGAGCTGTGCCGGCAGGGGGTGCCGGAGGCCGCACGGGGCGGCTGCTGGCCGCCAGCGCTGGCGCGCTCGCGCGCCCCGCTGGGAGCCGCAGGGCCGCAGAGCCCGCCGCGGCAGGGAGCGCCGGCTCCTGCTCCGCGGTGGCCGCCCCGGCGTGCTGCGCGCGGGCGCCTTCCGCGCGCGCGCGCCGCTGGGGGGCCGCGCGCGCCCAGGGCGGCGCCCCCGTGCCCGCGGGCGCCAGGGCGGGCAGCGCGGGGGCGTCGGGGCCCGTCAGCAGCTGCTGCAGCAGCGCGCGCAGCAGCGCCGGCTGCGCGAGCATCTGCGCGACCAGCGCGTCCAGCGCGCCCTCCTGCGCCGCGCTGAGGCCGCCGGGGGCGGCCACGGCAGCGCGCTCCCCGGCGCCAGCGCGTGCGTCCATTGCGCCACCCCGAGCGGCGCCGACCCCGGCGCATGCCCCGTCCGATGCCCCTGCGCATGCCCAGTCCAGGTGCTCTGCTGCGTTGCCTGGCCGTTCGCCTTCAGCGCTGTCCTGGATTGCGCTGAGGGGGCCGGATGCAGCCTGGGAGGAGGCGAGCTCCCGTGCACAGCCTGCATCAGGCCCTGGCTCGCCCGCTCGGGTGGCAAGGCCGCCGGCCGCCTGCGCTGGGGCGTGGCTGCCTCCTTGGCAGCATGCGGCTGCGCCGGGCCCATCCTCCTGTGGCGCGCTGAGCGCGCCGCGTGCCTGCTCTGCTGCGCCGGGTGCGTGCCCTCCTTGCGTGCTCTCCTGGGTCGCGCTGAGCCTGACGCATGCGGTGTCCAGGGCAGCGTCGCTGCCTCGACATGTGCCCGAGGTGTCTCCACCCCCATGGGCCGTAGGGTGGCTGTCAAAAGCCGCAAGGCGGACCTGGCCTGCACATGCGCTGCCACAGGCGCGCAGGCCGCCCGCCTCATCAGCGCACGGCCTGGATGGCACAGGCGGCTCTGCCAGCACGCCTGCATGCGCATGTGTGGTGCCCCTCTGACGAGCAGCGATGCTCGCGTGTGCTGGAACCGCTTGCGCTGCTTGCCCAGACACCGCGCCCGCTCCGGCGGCACCAAGGTCGTCGGTAGGGAGGCCTGCTGGTGCGAAGTGAACGCCTGTTTCGTCAGCGGGTGTGTCGCAGGCGCGACCCGACTGCGTCAGGCTGCTGCGCTCGGCCTCCCCACCTCCAGCGCCTGGCGCCCCGCTGTGCGGAGCGCAGCCGCCGCCCATGCGTGCGCTCCCGCCGGCTGCCACCGCATGCAGGTCCGCCGCGTGCTGCTGCGGCGGCGCCTGGGGCTGCGGGGCGGCCGGGGCGGGGTTCAGGAGCGCGCACAGCTCCAGGTCCGCCGAGCCCGGCCGCGCGGGCCGGCTGTCCAGCTCCGACGCTGAGCCGGTCTGCAGCCGCATGGCTGCCAGGCTGCTGGGGCCTCCCACCGCAGCTTCGGCGCTGCACGCACGCGGCGAGCAGGCGCGGCCGCCCAATGCGACAGCGCCCAAATCTGGCCCCAGCCATGCAGCGCCTTCCGGGCACGCGGATGGCAGGGTAGGCGCCGCGCCGGCATGCCTGTGCGCCTGCACCGGCGCACCCTCGCGGCCCAAGCTGCTGCCCGAGTCTCCGGCGGGCGCGCCGCGCGGCACCAGGCGGGCCGGAGCGAGACCGGGCGCGCATGCATGCCGTGGGGACCCCGGCCCCAGGGCGGCCATTGTGTGATCGCTGCCAACATGGCATTCCCAAGCAGGCCCTGGCCGGCTCAAAAGCTGAGCGCCGCCGCTGTCAGCACGCTGGCTGCCGTCAGGCTCCGCCGCAGACCTGGAGCAAGGGGCAGGCCATGCGGGGCCGCCCCGCGCTGGCCAGGCCCCTGCCGCAGCGGCCGCCGGGGCGGCTCTGGCGCTCGGGTCAGAGCCGCCGTTCATCCAGCGCGAGCCGCGAACGCTGCCACGCTGCTCAACCGCAGCACGCCGCCCAGCTGCACCCAGACCAGAGCGACCTCACTGCACGTGCCGTCAAGGCACTGAACGCAGAGGTGGTGCTTGGCGCACGCACAAGCCAAAGCGGGTGGGCGCCATGCGCAGCATGCCTGGCTACATTCACGCATACAGAAATCCAGCAGCCTACTGCAACTGCACACGAGCGCATGATATGTCCCGACAATGCCGCGGGTACTTTGCCACGGGCGCACTTGTGCTGGGCATGAGCCGCATGGGCGCAGGCGCATGCTGCCCCGCGCCTCTCTCTGCCGCCGCCAGCCACATCCCGGGATTTGGCTGCACGTCATCTGCGTATGGCCCCGGCGGGCTCGCTGTGCGCCAGCGAACGGAGCCACTTGCCAGCGTGCGCGGCGAGGTCGTGCCCGCCGCGCCACCCGGCAGAGGCCCGCTGCTGCAGGCTGAGCTGCTGTCCCAGGGCTGGGCGCATGCGGCATGGCGCGGCGAGGCGGCCGCAGGGGCCGCGCCAGCGGCTGGGCCACCGAGCTGCGCTGCACCCGGGTCCCAGGACGGGCCCGGATGCAGGGCGCGCGCGCGCGCCAGCGCCGCGCGCGCCTGGCCGGCCGCGCGCTGGGCGACCGCCGCCTGCAGCGCCTGGCGCTCCGCCAGCTCCTGCGCCGCCAGCCGCGCTCGCTGGCGTCAGCTCTGCCAGTCCCCTGCGCCGCCACAGTGGCAGCCTCCTTTTCCAGGCACGCCCAGACACCAACCTAGGCCTGTCTTGAGCTGTGCTTGTACGCGTCCCGCGGGGTGCTGCTCAGCAGCGCGCCTGCAGCGCCTGCGAGGCGCGCAGCTGCCAGGCGCGCTGGTGCGCCGCCGCCTCGGAGCGGCCGAGCGCGTCCACGGCGCGCAGCAGCTCCAGCGCCTCGCGGAAGTTGCGCTCGCGCACCGCGCCGCGCTGCTGCGCTCGCACCACGGAGAGCCTTTTGTTTTGCTGGGATGCTGGAGTGGCCACCCAAAGGGGCGTGCGAGGCACGGGCGAAAGCCGCTGCACTTTGCACTCTGCACTTACGGTTATAGAAGCGGAGCGGCCTGCTTTCCGCCAGTGCTGCAGCGCCCGACTGAAAAGCCCAACACCACCTGAAGCAGGCGCTGCTCGCCGGTTTCAAGCTAGCGCAGTGCGCCCTGGTCGGGCTTTTTTAATATTTTGCAGCACCAGCAAAGCAACTCCTGCCTAGACTTAACCTGACACGGTGTCACTGGAAGGCCTGACCGCAGCAGCGCACAGCACAGAGGGGGCCTGTTTGTGTTCGGGCTGCGGTCAAGTGAGGCAGTGCGTGCCATGGCGTGCAGCTGCTGCAGCTGCTCGCTTTGTCGCGCCGGCGCTGCAAACGCCTGGCGCTCCATGCGTGTCAAGAGCGCGGCGGCGGCATGCGCGTGCTCTTCTGTGATGCCTTGCACGCAGCGCTCCGCGTCCAGTGCCTCTGCCTCCAGCGCGCGCAGGTTGGACGCGTAGGCAGGCATTCTGAAGGCCTGCTTGACAGCGGCGCGTCTGAAAGCGGCCGAGGTGTACGACAGCATTTTGTATTTGTAGCGGGCCCGGGCCCGGGGCCGACCCTGCTTCACACAGTCTACACAGATCTCTGATGCCTGTCGCAGAAACGTGCGCATGCAATGGGCGATCCAGCAAGCGCAGGCGGGGCGCGGGTCTCCGACACAAAGAAGCGCAGGTGCTGCCTGTAGCACACTTATGACGCGCTGCTTTGCACGTGAGCCGGCTCCCGCGTGCGACAAACGGCTGAACACCATGCTGCCGACGGCGCAGGCTCGCTGCGCTCGAGAGGACGCTCCAGAAGCGGCCGGCAGCTGCTGCGCACGCAGCCTCGCCTGCCGGCGCGGCCCGCGACACGTCGCAGAAGTTTGCGCCAAGCAGCGGCCCGCAGCCTGCGAAACGACCGCGGACCGGCCAGCCCGTGCTGTCGCCTGTTGCTGCGCTGCCCAGCGCTGCGGCGCCGCCCGCTCACGGCGCTCCCGCACCCCCCGCACAGCCGGACAATGCGCCGCCGTATGACCGCCTGTGCGCCAGTGCGCGCGAGGGCGCGCTGCCGTGCCTGCGGCAGCCTCACGCCCGGCAGGCACGCAGCGCGCCGGCCTTGCGTCGCTGCACAGAGCGCGCCGTGGTGGGAGCCTGCATAAAGCTGTGCCTTGCCACGCAGCGGAGCGGCGCCGGACGGGGGGGCGGCGGCGGCGCGTCCGTGGACGGCCTGCTGGAGGCGCTGCTGGCCACGCACCCGCGGGCCGCCGACGTGCGCGGAGCGGTGGGGCTCAGAGTGCAGGCGCGCGTCCGCACCAAGCACGCTCCGTAACCAGCCTGGGGGCTCGCCACTGGCTGGCCAACCTCCGAGCTGCTGCTGCTGGCCGCTGCGTCGGCGGGCTGGCACTGCCCGCGCGCAGGTTGACGACAGCGCAGCTGTGTGCAACCCTAACTCTGACCGCCCTGAGCGTCTGACAGCGCGTACTCACGCGGCGCAGGACAAGACGCTGATGCTGGACAACCCGGCGGTGGTCGGCGCCGCGACGGGCGCGGCGGCGCGGGCGGCCGAGAAGCGGCGCGGGCGGGCGCGCCGGCGGCCAGCCAGCGGCCGTGCCCTGCGGCGACTGGGCTTGGCTGCGTTGCCAGAGGTTGAGCGCGGGTGTGCGCGCAGTCCCGTCTGTGGGGCATCGCTCTCGTCAGGCACTCCCTTCCCATGGATGCGAGCCGTATGCGCCGCGGCCGGAGCAGATTGCATGCCCTGCGCTGGCGTTGCCAGCTAGCAGCCCATTCCCGCGCTCGCCTGTACGCGGGTCACACGAGACTGCGGCCCTTGCAGGCCGGACGTCGCCGAGGCCCTGCACGCGCGCTGGCGCCGGTACGCAGCGGCGGCGCTGAGCGAGCGCAGCGCCGCGTTGAGCACGCGCCCCGGCGCCGGCCCGCCGGCCGCGCGGCTGGCGGAGCGCGTGGCCGGGCTCGAGCTGACGGGCGCCCGGCTGGGCGTGGCGCGCTGCCGCGACGCGCGCTGGGCGGGCGCCGAGGGGGTCGTGGTGCGCGACGCGCCGGGCGCGCTGCACCTTCTGCTGGCCGGCGGGCGCGTGGCCGCGGTGAGCAAGCGCGGGTCTGAGTTCCGGCTCGCGCTGGGTACCGGCGCGGATGCGGTGCTCGATGGCGGCGCGCTCGCGCGCGGCGGCGGGCGGCGAGCGTAGAGGTCAGGGCGTGAGGCCATCGTGCAGAGCCTGCCAAGGAATGATGACGGGCTGCAGCACTCCCAGCATTAGTAGTCTACCGTATAGGTCAGCGCATTCCTGAGGCAGGTGGCTCGTTAGGAGACACAGATGTAACAAAGGGAGTGTGTGAGCTCAGCCAAGGATGGCATGGCGCAGGCGCGGTCTGCAGCATCTGCTTTTCAGCACGTGTGCTTAGCAGTGACACCTGTCAGGGTCACTGGAAACAGCTTGCATATGCAATTGGTCAGTCTTGAGTGTGCATCACCTGATTTCTGGCACGGTGCCCAGCTGACCCTGATATCATGCACTGGCTTGCACCTGTGCACTCCGCCATTGACAGGCGTCTTGCTTGCTTGTGTGGCCCAGAGCTAGTCAGTGCTTCATGCTTTGGTGAGATGTGTCATGGGTGGTACACTGGCAGGAGCACGAGCCTTGCCCATCCTGGCAGCGGTGATGCGCTGCACATGCAGTCCAGCTGTGCAGCTGGAGGCTGGAGCATGCAAACCCTCCAGAGGCAGCAGACGGCCCACTTCAATGGCTGCTCCAGACGAGACAAGCCATGCAAGCGCGCCTGCGACTATGCTCGCCTGCATGCAGCTGCGCGCCCACTGGCTTGCAGGACATACACCTCGGACCCCACCACAGAGCAGCACCTGCGACACACACAGCCAGGAAGGGACAAACAGGTTGGGGGGGGTGGGCGTACAGGGCGACGCAGAGTGCCGCAAAACCACAGTTTGCAGTCGAGAAGCAAGCCCTTGCAGGCGCATGGGCGCTGCCCCAGGTGCTGCATAAGTGCAGACACGTACACATGAAGCCCCGTGCGATGCATGTATATACAATCCCATACGAAGAGCCTGACTAGTGCAGGCGCCCACTGAGTCGTCCGCGCACACACTTATGCTTTGCTCAAATACTGCATTGCCGACCCTTCCGGTCGCCCCTGCAACGACCATGCACGCCCTGCTGAGCATAAGTCCAGCCAGAGAGGACCGGCATTCAGTGCGTGCGTGGACAGGTGCAGCACCCATGCACACGCGTGCCACGGTTTGTGAACCCAGACATGCGGTGGCAGCATGCCGGCCGCTGCGGCGGGCTGCGGCGGCGCCCAGCCGCCGCAACATGCCCGCGCCACACCTAGACAGTGCGCACTCACTCTCTCCTCACCCAGTCGCCCTGGGCCCGCGCCTATGTCCCACCTACACCCCTCAGCCCTCCGCGCTGCGCTTGACCAAGTGAGGGGGACCGGGGTTTCAGCGCCCCAGCAGACCCCGCCCGCCCTACACTCTGCGCGCCTGAATCCTTGTAAAGAGACTACGCGCGAATGACCGTCTTGGCCAGCCCGGCGACGCGACTGCAATTTGCACTCGGTCGGAGCAGCCGCAGACGTACTAGGCACCCCGCAGCCCCCTGAAAACCTCACACCGCCCAGCCCTGGAGACTCCAAGGGCCTGCCCTGCAGCGGCCCGGCCGCACGCCCAGAGAGCGCTGCAGCGGCAATGAACGACGGCAGTGCCGTCATGTTGCCACGCACGGTAGCATACCCTGCAAAATGCCGCTCCCCACGACCGCTCAGAGCCCCGCGCTGCTCAGCTCCGCGGCGCCCAGCCCGCCCAGCGCGTCGCCCAGGAAGCCCGCCGGCGCGACCACGCCGTGCACCTGCCCATTCACGGGCTCCGCCTGCAGGTGCACATACGCGCTGGCGTCCGCCTGCGCGCCGTACATCGCGGCGCGCACGGGCTGCCCCGTGACGGGCTGCTCCGCCATGGGCGCCGTGCCCAGCGCGGCCGCAGCGCCGTCCGCGGCGGGCACGGCTGCATCCGGGTGCTTGCGCTTGTGGCCCACCTGTGCGCGGCTCGGTAGTCACGCCTCACCCCATGCTGCATGCATGGCTTCCTCAGCCCAGCCCGGCTCATCCCAGCCCAGCCCAGAAGCAATCGGTGTCATTTACATGCGCAAGACTGAAGCACACATTTCAGAACGTGCTGGAAAAGGCCTGCTTTTGCAGTTCAGCGCATGCAGCATGCGCTGCTCGGCAAGAGGGCCGACCTTGCGATGGCGCTGTGCAGACGAGGCAGTGCATATGCAACATGAGCCGGGGCACACCCAAGCCTACCACATCAGCCGGCCTGCTGGGACTGCACGTGCGGGATGCCCGGAAGGGGGCTGGCGGCGTGCCTGCGGCTGCGCGGTGATGGCGTTGGCGAGCGCTTGCGGCAGGTTGGCGTACACCTGGCGCCCCGCAGCAGTCGGCGCCGCCAGCGGAGGCCGCAGCGCGCGCACAGCGATCGGTGGCGGCACCGCATGGGACTCTGGGCCTGCACGGTGCAGGCACAGATGGTCGGTCTCACTCTGTCAGGCTGGGCATGCACAGAGCAGCGCAGCTGCGTTCGGCCTAGCTGCTCACCTCCAGCGCCTCCACCGCGCCTCTGGCAGAATCAGGCGAAAGTCACATGTTTGGAGGCAGGCGCATGACTGCCCAGCAATGCGCATTGTGCAGCTTTGACGCAGAGGCTGCCGACAGGCCCATGCAGTCCTCAACGCTCTCGTGACTTGCCAGGAGAGCGCACATGCATCCTGTCCCACGCCCGTGCGAGGCGCCCCATGGTCGGAGCGCAGCCCGGGCGCACCGGCCGCGCCGCCCTGCGGCGCCAGCAACGCGCCGGAGCGCAGCGGCGTCTGCGGCGCTGGCTGCGGCAGCGCCGGCTGCGCGGGCGGGGGCGCGCCCGCCGCTGCGGCCGCCCCGGCCGCTGGCTGCGCCTGCGCCTGCTGCTGTGGCTGCGCCTGCATGCCATTTGCAACGTTTCATACCGTCATAAACAGCTTAGCATGCCCAGATTGGGGGATCAAGGTGGCTCACACTCGACAAGCCCTTCCCACCGCCATGCAATGCAACCTGCCCGCGCGTGCAAGCACAGAGGGCCGCGGCACATTGGGCGCGTTCGCATGCTGGCAGCACTGCCGCAGCGGCGTCGCTCTGAGCCAGCGCACACAGGCGCGCAGGCCTGCAACCTTGCGCATGAGGCCCCTGCGCCACGCGCCTGCTGCACATGCGTCTGCTGCTGCGCGGCGGCCGCGTGCGCGTGCGCATGCGCGTGCGCGGCCGCGGCCGCCTGCGTCGCCTGCGCTGCGGCCTGCTGCCCGCGCAGCGCGGGCCCGCAGCTGGTCGCGGCCAGGCACTCGCGCAGCGCGTCCGCCTCCGCCGCCAGCCGCTGCTTCTCCGCGAGCGCCTCCTGCGCGCGCGCGGCAGGCTGGGGGTCAGGATCAGGGTCAGAACATTGCTGGCGCAGGCGAGCCCAGTGACATCGCCCGACCTTACATATGTACTAATCAACTGCTGGCGCACTGGTCACCTGCCAGCGCCCCCACCTGCACCTGCTGGCGCGGGCGGAGCTCAATGACGTTGCCTGACCAGAGTTGCGTGCTGACCGAGTGCTGGCGCCCTGGTCACTTGCCAGCGGCCCACCCGCAGCTGCTGGCGCGGGCGGAGTTCGTTGACGTTGCCTGATCCCAAGGATACGCTGATCAAATGCTGGCGCTTTGGGCATTTGGTAAAGCCGCACCTGCAGCTGCTGGCGCAGCAGGAACTTCTCGGCGTCCGCGGCGGCGCCGGCCTCGACGCCGCCGCCGCCGCCGCCGCCGCCGGCCGCCGCGGCCAGGTAGTTGGCCAGCTCGGCGCGCGCCGCGTCCGCGATTGCCTGGTTCTTGGCCGCCAGCGCCTCGGCGTCGCGCTTGGCGACGGTCAGCCGCTGCACCTCCACGCGCAGCACGCCCACCTGCGCGCGGCGGACCAGTCACTGCTGGTTCTCGGTCGCGCCAAGCTCAGTGCTGATGTGGACCGCGCAGATGCGCCACATCATGACTGCAAGTGCGTTTCAGGGCTGAGACACTGCAGAGGACCGGCACGGAGGGTTCACGGGTACATGCATCCTGGGCGGAGGCCTGATGTCAATAAAGCCGCCCCAAAGCAGCAGCAAGGCCATGCAGAGCCTGGGCGGCTGGCGCGAGGTGCCCAGCCTCCCTGTGAGGAGCGCGAGGTCAGCAAGGCACGGCCGTTCAGTCCGGGCCCCCTGATCGAGGGAGGCGCTCTGCAAGGCGGGCGCGCGCGCACCATGCGCGGCACGGTGACCTGCGAGCGCGCGGCCAGGCGCTCCTTGGCCAGCTCCCAGGTGTGCTGCCCGAGCACCTGCCCCTGCACCTGCACCGCCGCGCAGCCCTGCGCCCGCTCAGCACAGGGTTAGGATACCCTTCCCTTGCCACCCTGTGTGCTGCCAGCGGTCATGGCAGCGACCTTTCCCGCGCGGGCTGCCCCGCCGCAGGCTAGGGCACCGTGCGGCCGGCTGGGCTTTACAAAAGCACAACAGCGGAGGTCGGCATTACGCCCTCCGAGCACTCTTCAGACATGCTCTTTTCGGCCAGGCTGCTCGGGCGGCTCGCGACACATGCAAGCGCGTGCCTGCACGCCTTCGCAGCACCTGAGAGCCAACCCCCAATGCATTGATCACTACAGGTGGTGAGGCAGGCAGGCAGAGCGCTGACGCCCGGACGCGGCCGCGCCGACAGGCAGGCGCCGGCGACGCAACCAGGGCGCCGCACCGGCAGCGCGGTGGCGCGCTGCGCGGCGGCGCGGCTGGCGTCCAGGTCGGCGCGCAGCGCGTCGGCGGCCGCGCGCGTGGCCTGCTCCTTGGCGCGCGCGTCCTCCAGGCGCCCCTCCAGCGCCATGCGGCCCGAGCGCAGCACGCGCACCTGCGCCGCGCCAGCCTAGCGTTCAAGGGACCATGTTCGCTGCGCACCAAGAAAATGAGATTGCAGGACGGCCGACGGAGCGCCGTGTGTCGCAGGCCATGCAGAGGACAGCAGCTTCGTTCCTGACCTTCTGACTAATCTAAGTTTGACATCGAGAGATGCTGCAGTGAGCGATATATGGAGCAGCTCTGCGCACTGCCCGGCCGAACCCTGCCCTAACCCTGACAAAGAGCAACCTGCGCGGCACGATTGGACGCCTCGGGCACATCACCTCCTCCTGCAGGCGCATCAGGTCTTCATCCTTGTCGGTGCGCGCCGCGCCGCCGCCGGCCGCGCTGCCCGCGCGCGGCGGCAGATGCGGCCCATCCTCGTCCGGCTCCGTGTCGCTCTCCTCCTTCTCGCCCTGGCCACGCCCGCCAGGTCCAAGTCAGGCCCTCCCCAGAGGTGTGTGCGCTGAAGGATCAAGCGTTGTCAGGCACTTTGCTACCCAGCTGCAGGTCGACCACCGGACCCCAGTCCACTGCGCCAGCCAGGAGCCTTGCAAGCAGTCGGTGCTGCCTCACAGTGCGGATGCGCAGACCCGGTCGCGCTGGTGCTCTGCGGGCGCCAGTGCCCCCGGCGCACCGCCTCCGCGTCGTCGCCGCTCTCGCCGACGCGCTCGGAGCGCACCGCCGCCGCGCGCGCCGTGGCGGGCCGGCTGCCGGCGGAGGCGGCGCGCGCGCGGCCGCCCGAGCCCGCGCTGGCGGCGCGGCCGCGCGGCGCGCGCGCGCTGGCGCGCCGGGCGCCGGGCGCGGGCTCCGCCTGCCCGCGCAGCAGCTGTCAGGCGCACGCAGTTGGGCCATGGGGCCGCCAGGCAGTCGCTTGAGCACGACTGGCAGTCGGAGCGGAGTGCCGGTCCCGGGGCCAACGCGCGCCGCCCCGCCCTTGACCTGCACCACGCCTCTGCGATCCACGCGCGCGCAGACAAGCGCCGTCCTATTTTGCTCACTGCCGGCGCATCAGGCACTGTGCATGGCTGGGATGCCCGGCTGCTTTCCGCAAGCTCCGGGACGCCTTGACCGTTACGTCCATCTGCAAGCAGAGCTGACAGACAGCCTGCTCATGGCTGGCCGGCTGAGGCGGCGCACCCGCGCGGCGGCGGCGCCGGTGTACGTGCGCGAGCGCGGGCGCGTGGTGACGCCCTCGCGCACGCGCGCGGGCAGCGGGCCATCCTCCGCCTGGCCGCCCTTCTTGCCTGGCGCGCCGGCCCCAGGGTGCGCCTCAGCGCCCGCGACATGCATCCCAGCTTCGCAGGCGCATTGCAGCCGCGCAAGCGCGCGGCCCGCTGGCGGCTGCCTGCGGCCCGTGCGCTGCCGCAGGCCCCTGGCCGACAGGAGCTGCCGGCAGCCTGGCCTCTGCGCCGCAGCCTGCTCGCCGGCAGCTCAGATCAAGCCATCAGCCCATCAGCCCGAGCGCTGCGCTCTGATCAGCATGGCTGTGGGCAGTGGAGGGCGCCTGGTGGCCTCGGCACGCATGCATCATCCCCAGCCTCTGCAGCAAATAAGCTGCGCGGGCTCCCATCCACGCTAGGTCATGGGGGACCCCAGGCTCCGCAAACCCCAGGCCCTTCAACCATGCAGAACGACTCCCGGCCGCCGGAGGTGTGCACCGTGCGTGGCCGCCTGCAGCAGCATGCCCAGCAGGTCCGAGCCGAGGCCGCTCTTGGTCGGCTCCAGGCCGGCGGCCGCCTCGCCGGCGTCGCCCGCCGCGGTGCCCGCGCTCAGCGCCGCCGCCATGGGCCCCTCCGCCGCGCTGGGTGTGCTGCCGCCTGGCGGGGCGCCCGCGCTGCCGCTGGGGTTGGCCGACCCCGCCGCGGCGCCCTCAGGTGCGTGCGCGCTGCCCTCGCAGCCGGGCGGCACCGGCACGCCCACCACCTCGCCCGGGGACGGCCACGGCACAGCGGCCATGGCGCCGGGAGGCAGGACGGGGACCCCAGCGGCAGGGGCTGCGGGGGCCGCGGTGGCGGCGGCGGCGCCCACTAGGAATGCGGCGTCCGTTGCACCGCCGCCGCCGCCGCCGTTCTGGCCGCGGTCGGGGCCGCAGGTACAGAAGTCGTCGCCGGCCGAGACGAGGCAGGTCGCCGTGCCGTACCTGGCGGACACGCAGCCGCGCCGCATGAGGAGAGGGAGGACGGGCCAGCATGCGCACGGCGCACTCCGCCATCGGCGTGCCCTCCAGGACGGTGCCTGCTCAGGCATGGCCTGGCCGGCGCCACGACAGCATGCACCTCCGCTTCTTCTACTCCGCTCCACCAGCGCAGCCACAGGGACCCCGTGAATCACACTACACACCGCTTCATGCAGTACAAGAACGGGGGCAAATCCCGAATGCCAAAATAAAGTAGACAAGGCTCGGGCGGGAGCGCGCTTGGCGTCCACGATCTCCACGTCCACCAGGCAGGGGCAGAGGCGCAGGAACTCGAGGTCGTAGCGGATGACGGTGGACAGGTACTGGTCGTCCTGGCCGTAGCGGTTGCGGTCCAGGTTGGTGCTGTACTGGCCGCCCGCGCCGTCCGACAGCGAGTGCCGCCGCAGCTCGTCCGGCACGCTGCCAGGTGCCCGCGGTGCTTGTCAGTGGGGGCTGGCGCACAGCCTGCCGGCTCTGGCTTGTGAGGTGCTCAGCTATGCGCAGATGAAAGGCCGAGGAACGGCCAGAGGACCTGTGCACTTGACAGGAAAGCATGATCATGATCACGCACTATACAAGTGGCGCGACGAGGTCCCGGCAGCGCCGCTCGCGCGCACACCGGTGCGTGCCGCTGGACAGCTCCACGACCTTGGTGCGCCGCGTGTTGGTCGACAGCAGCGCCAGGATGTTGCGGGCCCCCTCGATGCGCAGGCTCTCCACCTCGAACAGGATGGACATCACCTGCGCGGGGCGGCCGGTGTCAGCCCGGCTGCCGCTCACTCTGCAGCGCACTGGCAGCGGGGAGTACGCGCCGCGGCCCGAACCCAAGGCGGGCCGGCACCTGCAGAAAGGCGCTGGTCACACTGGCGCACGCCTCGGTCTCGGCCGGCAGCACGGGCTGGCCCTGCAGGCGGTGCTTGTAGTGTTCCCAGCGCAGGTGCAGCTTGTACCTGCGCCCGCGCGCAGTCAACTCACCATCGCCGGCAGGTGCCTTTCGTTCCGGAACGGTGGGGTTTCGTCGCCAGTGCCTTGCGGGGAGCAACAGGAGACTACAAGGCGGGCGGCAGGCTCGCGGACGCACGCGAGGTCGTTGTTCTTGGGCCGGGCACGCGGGCCAGCCTTGGCAGCAGCCGCTGGCCGACCCGCTGCTGGCTCATGCTCCCTCGCAGGAGCTCCCGCGCCGGCTGCCGGCGATCCGCCACCTTGCCCGCGCACACAGGCAGCTTCACAAGCCTGCAGGCATCGGCCTCAGTGCCAGTGCAGCGCCGGACGCAGCAGGCAACCATCCGGAGCATCATGATTGAGGCTGTTGCGCGCTGAGAGACGCACCGCCGGCGGCAGCAGCTGAGACGCCGTGCGCCTGCCAGGGCAGCACTCCCGGGTGCTGCGCGCCTGGCCGGCACTTCGTGGGTACTCCATACAGGCAAAACTCCTGCGCGCGCACACGCCTCTGCTGCAGGCCGCGTCGCAAGGACCGCTCCGCAGGTGAGCCGCTGGTACGGTGCACATCAAAGGGCCACACAGCTGGACGCAGACAAGCACCCAAGTGGAGCGTGCGGCAGTTTGCGCACGGTGAGGCGCGCACGAGCAGCACCTGCACGCTCTGAGCGGCGTGCAGGGAGCGGGGCAGCGTGGCAGGGCCGCCGCTGCAGCAGCAGCCTCCGGGAGGCAGAGCAGCTACAAAGCTACAAATGCACTAAAACGTCCCCAGGCGTACGATACGGGACGCTGGCGCTGAGGCGGGTTCACCGTCCCCTCGTTGCGGCCTGTGCTGTCTATGAGCACCCGGGCCGCCATGGATCAGGCAACGAGGCGTGCGGGAAGACAGTGGGTGCCGGCCTGGCCGAGAGCATGTTTCGTCGGCCGGGTTTACTGTGGAAGGGTATGTGTGCGAGACCTACTCTTGGCACAAGTTCCCCGGCCTTGCCTTGACACCCCTTTCACGCCACCACCAGCACTTGACGCCGCGTCAACAGGACGCGTCAGAACACGGACGCAGCTCACACACTCGCCAGAACATGCACGCAGCTCACACACTCGCCAGAACACCACCTCAAGCACGCGCCTCTCGTCAGCGCACCCCTGGCGCCTAGCCGTGCGCGCCCAGGCCCGCCCCGCGCAGCGGCGACGGGGCCTGCTGGCTGTGCTGGCGGGGGGGCCTGCGCTCCAGCAGCGCGTCCTCCTCAGGGTCTGAGCCCTGCTCTGCATAGGCCCCCGGGTGCAGCGCGGCGCGGCGGCTCCTGGCGGCCCGGGGGCCAGGCGGCGCCTCCTCGGGGCTGCTAACGCCACCGCCGTCCAGCTCCGCATACCTCCACGTCCGCCGCGCGGCCGCGCGGCGCGGCGGGCCGGCGTCCCGGCGGCCCGGCTCGGGCAGCAGGTCGTCAGGGTCGGTCCCAGGGTCGCCGTCGCTGCCCCGGTCAGCATAGAGCCCGGGCCGCGCCGCGGCCGCGCGGCGCGGGCGCGCGGGCGCGGCGGCCGTGCCGGGCGGCGGCGGCCGCTTGTTCAGGCTGATACGCAGGCGCACGCGCCCGGCGGGCGCGCCGGCCTCCGCGGGCTCCGCAGCACCGCCCGCGTCCGCGCGCAGCGGGCCGCCAGAAAATCCCAGCCCCAGCTCGGGCCGAGAGCACCGTGGCGTGGCAGCGGCGTCCCCCAAGGGCGTCGCACTTCCGCGCAGCGGGGGCGCGTGGCCCGCTGGCAGCTCCGGCGCCGGGTCCCAGCTGTCGCGGCGCGGGCGGCC
>JAABUV010000707.1_pt1 | contig 50687 bp, 62 predicted proteins | sample 5559971 | NCBI WGS metagenome assembly JAABUV01 (sample SAMN10711881, study PRJNA513362) | rock metagenome | isolation source: Antarctica rocks | place: Antarctica: Victoria Land, Knobhead nord | collected 2015-12-19 | reverse complement strand
TGGCAATAAAAAGCTTTTTTTTTTTTTTTTTTTCCAGAATTTTTAGCGATTTACATTGTGGACAAAGCTTTACCAATGTTTTGCCATGCTGAGCACGGGCGCGGCGCGCGCAGGCTCGTTCACGTCCGGCCTACCGCAGCTGGTGGACAGGATGCGCTACACGCTGTACGGCAAGCACCGGCGCACGACGATCGATGCGTCCTCCAGTGCGCGCCCCCCTGTGTCACGGCCACCCCAGCTTGAGTGCATGCTGTGCACGCAACATAGCGGTGAGCCAGTGCCTGGCTCAACGAGTTGCATCCGGCATGCGCGCCTGGCACTGGCCGCGCGCGAGCATGCGGAGCGCTGTCACAGCAGCTGTGCATGGAGTCTGTGCGGGCCCTGCTGAGCGGCTGGCCTGCGCCCGCGCAGGCAGGCGGGACTGGTACTCGCAGATCCGCGCCTACTTCGACAAGGAGCACACGATGTTCGAGTACGATCTTTTCAAGCAGAGGATAACCCGGCGCCTGTAGGCAGGACACCCCGCTGTGCACCCCGTTATTTTCCTGTACGGCTTACCTGTGCGCCGCCCGGTTGACTCGGAGAACACACTTGCGTTACTTGCGTTTGGAGTCTGCTCGCCCCTGTACGTCCCTGCTCGCCGGCCTGCCCAGCACTGCTCCGTTCCCTGCCCTGCCCTGTCTGGAGAGTGACACACCTTTTTGGGCCCGCGGCTGCGGCCTTGCCAGGCTTGCTCTGAGCCCGGCTTCTGGCGTCCCAAGCGCACAGCCTGGCGCCTCTGTTTACTATGTCTTTTTGTGACTAGCACCCTGCGTGGTGCTCGCTCATGTACCCTGCATGCTGCCTGCTTGCTTGCTGGCGTGCCCCAGGCTCATCACGAGCGTGAGAGGGGAAGATTTAGAGATGCCCACCTGGTCCTCACACTTTTTTACCAGATGGCTCCATGGGGTTGCCACCCAACTCACACATGCACCTACAACGCCTTGCTGTGTCGACGGCGGTCATTGGCACAGTCTGTACGACAGTCTGTACAGTCTGTACGGACCTCCAGCTTTAACGGCTCTGTTTGCTGCATGGCTGGCAGTGATGCTGCCACACGGTGCTTTTGGCACATGCACTGCACGTCTGCCCCACGCATGCATGCACGCAGCGCGGCAGTCTTGGCTCTGCCATGCGCATGCTGCCTGGGGTGCATGTCACTGCATGTGCGCATCAGTGTGGGAGCTGGGTGCCTGTGCTGCATTTCCTTGCTTTAATCAGCAATCAAACGGCGGGCGGTAGATGACACCCCTGATGCCACCAGTTGTTCCCCTGGCCAGCACCTGCGCAGTTACTGCTCCTCCTCTAGGCTACATGCTGCACTTGACTGACACATGTGTTGAAATCATGCATTTCTGACCTTGAGGACAATGCAGTCTCCCCAGCGTGCCATGGTGTGAAGTGCTGCTCACCTAGACTGCCCTGATTCCGCTTTCATGTCCTCTCGGGCATGGACCTCCTAGATCTCCACAATATCCGTTCCCGCAGGCTGCAAGTCCATCACAGAGGCCCCCTTACAGGTCCGGGTCGGCAAAGGGCTGGTGCCAGTGGGCCCCAGCTGGTTCAATGTGATTTGAAATCAGGCAGCCCCGCTCATGAATTCGTTAATTCATAAGGATCACCGCCGGGAAAGACCCTGGTGCAGCAAGCAAAGTTGCGTCACTGCTTGCAGCACTGTGGACACAATCCGCAGCTATGCGCTGTCAAGGCGGACGCCCCAGTGGCTGGCTGACGCTGGCAGCGGGCGCAGCCTGCTGCGCGGCGTCAGCCAGCGCCTGCACGGTGTACGACCTCTTCTCCAGCGGCCTGGCGTCGAGCCTGTGGCACATGATACCCGCCGTGGGCCTGATGGCAGACAACGGCACTTTCTTCGTTGCGCACAGCCCCTCAAACAGCCTTGACTTAGTGTGCTGGTTCGGCTCAGGGACGGTGACTGAATGATGGCTCTGTGCGCAGGTAAATAACCACTACTTCCCATGTGCGCCCCTCGCTTGCGCTTGAAGGGTGTGGCGTGAGCGGTGCGAGTCGCATGTGACTGTGCGACTCGCACCGCTCACGCACACCTTTCCACACGCGCTGCCTGCGCTGTCCACTGAGGGCAAGGCTTGACGGACGCTGCGTGCACAGACAAGTGCTCGGACAGCGGCGGGCTGCACGACTGGTTTGAGAGCAACGTGACGACAAAGTGCGCCCCGCGCGGCGCGGCACGCCGGCCCGCGCCTGTGGGCCACGCCCCCAGCGGCTCACTGCGACGACGGCGGCCGCGAGCAGGTGGACGCAGGCGGCCGAGGACGCAGACCCTGGGGCCCCCTGCCGCCGCCTGAACTCTGTCTACGCCATGCACGCCATCCAGGTCGGCGCGGCCGTGCAGCCGGACGGCTACAACGACTTGCATGAGCTCGCCATGCCGCAGGCGCGCCTGCTGCGCCTGCGCCGCGCGGCGCCGCACGGCCGGGGCGCGGGCGCCCCACCGCCGCCGCCCGCGCCGCTGCAGGTGTGGCGGTACAAGCAGAGGATGCAGGCCACGGTCGGCTCGGTGGTCGCCCAGCTGGACGGGGAGGCGCGGCCGACGATCGGCTTTCACGTCCGCGGCGGCGACAAGCTGATCGAGGACCGGATCGGGTGCGCGCGCGCCTCTTGGGCCCTCGCCTCCGAGCGCGCCGCCGCCGCTGGCTGCCGGCAGCGCGTCACGCGGCCGCGGCGCGCAGGAACCGCACCACCACGCTGGCGCACCACTACATCGAGGCGTTCGCGGAGGAGAAGCGGAGGCGCGCCAAGCGGGGCCGGGTGCGCGCGCCCGCGCCGGCCCCGCCGCCCGCCTGCGCCCGCCAGTCCCCAAGCGCGCCACTGTGTCCTAGCACAGAACTGCGTCCGGGAGCCTCGCGCCCGACACTGCAGGGCAGCACAGCATCCCATGCACGTACTCGTGCGGGTGTCCGCACCATGTGAAGCGCGCACGCTGCGGGAGTTGCACCGGCAGCTCCGCACGTCCTTACCGCATGCCGCCGCCCTGTCCGTGCCAAGCCGGCCGGCTCGCCCACGCCCAGGCTCAGGTCTGCAGACAGAGCACCGCCGCGCGGCGGCGGCGCCGGCGCTGACGGCGCCTGCTGCGCGCGCCGCGCAGCCGATGGCCGACGGCACGTGCGTGATCGTCGGCGACGACGAGGCGCTGCTGCGCGAGGCAGAGGCGCTGGCGGTGGAGCGCCTGGGCTGCGCGCTGTTCCGCGGGCGCGAGGCGTACGAGATGAGCTCGCACATGCAGCACACGTTCAACCGGCTGCCGTACGACCAGCGCTGCGCCGCGTCGCTGCACCTGCTCACCGACATGGAGCTGCTGGCGCACGCTGACTTCTTCGTGGGTGCGTGCCGGGCTGCGGGCTGCGGGCGCGGCGCACCGGCGTACAGCAGCGCTGCATGCCTGGCACCGCGCCTGAAGTTTGATGCGTGCTCCATATAGCGTCGCCGCATGCACCCATGGGATGTCCGCCGCTGGACATGCGCTGGGGCGCCGGCGCAGCCGGCTGGGCACGCGCAGGCACGGCCTGCGCCGCGGCCATCTCATGTCGTGCTGCGCGCGCTGCTGCTCGCCCGCGCAGCGCGGCGGGCGGGGGGTCCGGCCTGCATGGCGGCGCGCGGCTGCTCAGCAGGGCGCGGGGCGCAGGCTCGTTCACGTCGGGCCTGTCGCAGCTGGTGGAGAAGATGCGGTACACGCTGTACGGCAAGCACCGCCGCACGACGTTCGACGCGTCCGCCTGTGCGCGCGCCCCGCCGGGCCGCCCTGCGCCCTGCGGCTGAAGCGGCGCGCAGCGTTGCCCAGCCAACTGCCGGCATGTCTCCGGGTTGCGCGCGGGCGAGCGCAGCGCGTGTTGACCTCTGCAGCGTGTTTTGGCAACATCTTGTTGATCTGGCATCTGGTGAGCGCGCTGTGTGGCCGGGGCGCAGATAAGCTGGACTGGTACGCTCAGATCAGGGCGTACTTCGACAAGGAGCACCCGCCGTTTGAGTACGACTTCCACAGGCAGAGGGTCGCCCGGCGGCGGCGCTCCTAGACAGGGCATTGTCTCTGCGCGTCACGGAGCACGCAGCGGGCCAGCCTGTGCGCGGCCCGGCAGCGCGTTGGTCTCCCCCGCATTTGATCTGCATTCTCATGAATGGCTTTGGGTGTGGACCTTGTGGGAGCACATGCCCCGGATGCAGTCAGTACTTTCATTGCAGTGGCCCATGTCAATGCGCATTGCTATCAGCATCCGGGCCCGCGCTTCGCATGCGTGCCGCCAGGGCGCGTCCTGCGCGCCGCTCTGGAGCTCCGGCAAGGCCTGCGCTGCGCCGCGCAGCCGCCTGCCGAGCATGGCGAGGGTGACGCGCATATGTACAGGCGAGCCTATACTGTGCATAGCTGCATGACAGGGGTATGCGCTTGCGTGCTTGGCAGACGTCCTGCGGCTTTTGCGGAGGCAAAGTATGCTGTTGGGGTGCCGCTGGTCACTTGGCTGTACAATGTGCATGTCAGGCAAGGTGTGCCTAGTGCTGCTTTCCACTTCGGGCAGATACGCCATCAAGCGCATGATGAGACCCGCGCTGTAAAAGCTGAAACGGATGCAACACCATGCTGGAGTTGCATTTGGGCAAACGAAAGCTTTCACCCCACATGCGCTTGGTAGTCATCTGGTGCGCTCCCAACTACCCATGCATGCATGCCAATATTCCCCGTGCTAAGCCTGCACGCTTTCACGCATAAATCTCTTGATAAAACTGTCGTCACGAGGTAGAGCCCGCCGATGCAGTTTGATCAGGCACCAGAAGTAGAGGACACAGGATGGGCAAGTACGCGAGGGCGCCCATCGTGTTTCGGCAAGCCTAAGCGTATGTAGTTGTACACTGTTGCGCGTCGACATCAGGCACTTGCTGCAACGTGCTGTTGAACCTCAGGGCGCAAATGAGAGCCGTGTCCTTGGTGCATGCACGCTGCCTCGCCAGTGAGGTGGCCAGCAGGGCAGAAAGAAGAAGAAGGACATGGCTGGTCACTACTGCAGCACGGAAATGAGCAGCACTAGTTCCAAAAGGACATCCAGACACACTGCGGCCCGAGGGCTCACACCTGCACATGACCACCCCTGGTAGCTTTGAAGCGAGGCGATGGTGAACAGCACCCAGCACTCCTGAGCAATAGAGTCAGCCAAGGCTGCACGCTCTCAAAGTATGTTGTGCCAACGCCCAGCCTGTCTGCACAGCAGCGCCGCAGCGGCGTGCCAGCTGAAGGTGCGCTACAGTGCTCACAGCTCAGCTGCAACAAGCAGTCAAGGAATGCGAGTGGTGCCACGCTCCACCCCTTTATCTTGCACGTGCTGGTTGTGCGTGACGTGCAGCCAACGGCATGATTGTGCCTGCGCTGAACAGAGCTGGGGCGTGCGCAGGGCCCACACTGGCTGTGCAGGCGCGGCCAGCTGCGGGGAGCGCACTGCTTGCCTGCTCCCTGGGCCGGCCGGCCACGGCACAGCCTAGCACTGGGCCGGCCGGTGCGCGGCAACTGCAGCACACACGTGATGTGGTCACCGCACGCGCTGCCCTTAAAAACACACTTTTGTGGCACACAGTTGGCTGGCCCCCGCGCCGAGTGCGAGGAGGCGGGCTGCGGAAGGCGGGCCTACTACAACTTCAAGGGCGGGGCGCCGCTCTTCTGCCGGACGCACAAGGAGGCGGGGATGGTGCGCTGCCCCCAGTGCCCCAAGTGAGCGGCGGCTGCAGAGCATGCGCACGCCTCCCCGCCCTGGTCCTCTGTGCTGAGCGCTCGTGCACCTGAACCCACGGCGCGCGGACAGCAGGAGAACGTCAAGGCCGTCGTGTGTGCAGCCGAAGGCTGCACGACGCTGGCCGCCTATGGCTATGTTGGACAGCGGCGGCAGTTCTGCTGCGCGCACAAGCTGGACATCATGGTGCGCGTGGTGCCAGCGAGCAGGCTGCCTCCACCTCGCTCACAGCTTGACGCAGCCGGGCGCCCCAGGAACAAGTCGTCACCAAGCGGTGCAATGCGCCTGGCTGCAAGAGGCAAGCCAAGTACGCTCTGCCATGTCACGAGGCCCAGCTCTGCAAGGCACACATGAAGGAGGGCATGGTGCGCGATCCAACACGTGTTGGCTGCTCACTCCCAGTTATGGGTTCTGGTGAGCACTGGCTTTTTCTGGTGAGCACTTTGGGGTGCCCACCGGACATGCAGGCGTCGCGTGCGAGTGCCTGCACCAAACAGGCCAGGCTCCGCGGAAGTGAGAGGTGTGAGGGGCCTGCAGGAGGATGTCAAGGGAAAGCGGTGTGAAGCGGACGGCTGCAAAGCACGGGCCCTGTACGGCGTGCCGGGTGGGAGAGCGCGGCTCTGCAGAGCGCACCAGGAGGCAGGCATGGTGCGGCGCGGCTCCCGCCGTGCAGTCCCGCGGGTCCCACCTGCATGGCTGCGCTGAGGCGTCCTGCGCGCTGCCAGGAGGACGTTGAAAGCAGGATGTGCGAAGTGGACGGCTGCAGGAAGCAGCGCAACTTTGGTATGCGCGGCCAGCGTGCGCAACGCTGCAAGGCGCACGCGTTGGCGGGTATGGTATGCCCCACGCGCGCATCGCATCGCTTAGCAGCCGCCTGGGTGCCGCTCAGACGCGGCGGCACCCAACGCGCGCGCGCGCCGGCAGGTGAACGTCGTCATGCAGATTTGCGACGCGGGCGGCTGCCAGACGCAGTGCTCCTTTGGCTTCCCGGGGCAGCCCGCAAGGCGATGCCGGGCGCACGCGCTCAACGGCATGGTGAGCGCGTGCGGCGCGCCCGCCGCGGCCTGTCGAGCGCCACGCGCTGCTCACGCGCATCGCGCGAGCACGCTGTGGCGTGTGGGCCAGGTCGACGTGAAGAGCAAGAAGTGCGAGGCGGGTGGCTGTGACAAGGTGGCGAGGTTCTGTTTCCCAGGCGGTCGGGCGCACGCTCTGCAGGGAACGGTGTGCCCCGGCGCGGCGCGGCTGCTGCAAGCCGTGGATTAGCGCTGGGGAACAGCTGTGAAGGGCGGCAGCGTGGCTGCTCCGTGAGTGCCGTCGTTGCACTCCGCGCACACATGGAAGATAGTGCTCTCACATGGTCTCTAACAAGCTTGGCGCGCTGTCGCGTATTAACGCGGCCGAGGGGGCTCCGCACGTGCAGGAGGGGTAGTGGAAAAGTAAGGAGCGCAGCGTAGGAGCCGCGGTAGCCGATGACGACTGAGCGGCGCCTCGCGCGCTCGCAAAGGCGTAACACGGGGTGGTGCCCTGCCGGCTCGTTCCGGGCTCCATGGGGGTGCGGCCCTGCTACGCTGAGCTTTACTGTTGCGTGGAGGGCAGTGCATGCCGCCTTGTTTATTTGTTGCTCCACTAGAATCACAGCGAGCTTCTTGATCCGGCAGGCGCTGTGGATGCGGTTGGACTGGTTGCCCTGGCGATGACAACTGCGGAGCGCTGGCGCTGGGCCTGTTGCGGATCAGCGGCGCGGTGCGCTGCTTGGATGCCGTCTGCATCCAAGCCGCAGGTGGGCGCCTGCTCTGGCTCTCCTGCACAAACTGGTGGGGGGGACATGAGCTGCCTGCGCTTGTGCAATTCGCAGGCCCTGCAGGCACAGCGCGATTTTGCTGCACCCGACACAAGGGTCTGTTGCAACTAGGGTCAATCTCAGGATGGGCGGACATGCGCGTCCTGACGGTGCTGAGTCCGCAAGAAAACACATGTTGCAGGCTTGTGCAGAACCATGCGGTGGTAGCAGAGGCGCTGCCATGCTTTCCAGCGTGCCGTGGTGGGCTGTGCGCCAGCCAGACCTGTGTAGATGCCACCATACAGCCTGCGGACCCAAGCTCTGCCCTCATCTAGCACTGCACGCCAGCTTTCGGCAGGATGCCATTGCAGCAACGCAGGTTGTGGCGCGGGGCTCGCAGGTGGGTTTTGGATATGAGTGCAAAGACCATGTGACTGGGAGCAGCTCGTGCATCATGTGGGTGGCAGGCGCTTGACGGCAGCTGCTGCCGCGTCAGGCAATGCCGATCGCGGAGCGCGCGTTGCAAAGGGCCTGCTGGGCGAGGAGCAGCATGCTTGCATGTAAACAACCCTGCATGAGTGCTGCACTGCTGTGATGTATGGCAGCCTGGCGGTGCGCGTGTGTTGCATGTTGATGGTTTTGCATAAAGTGCTTGGACTTTGCATGAAATGTATGCAAAGGACTATTGCAACAGGAAGCTCGCCCACACATCCACCACTTATTGTGCTAGTCACCAGTACATCCCTCCATGCATTGCAGCAAGTGGCTCAAGCCGTGCTCGGCTTACAGTGCCACCGCCGGCTGCCGCGCGCTCTTCTATGCGCGGGCCTCACCCAGCCACGCCATCCACGACATGCCCCGGCCGATCAACGGGCAGGTCGCCTGCGTCAGGCGCCTCAGCGGCGGCCCTACGCTGCGCTCCCACGCCTGCCAGCGCCGCGAGCAGCCGCCGCCGCGCGTTTGCCAGGCGCACAGCCGCGTCGGCCGCGGCCTTGAAGTCTGCCTGCACCACCGTGTGATCGCAATGTCAGCACAGCCGCTCCTGTGGCCGCAGCCCTGTCACTGACACACTTTGACCGCTCAACGAGCGTAGGACTTGCAAGACCCAGTACATGCTCAGGTGACGCGCATGCGCTCCGCAGGAAGGATGCCTGAGGCATCAGCATGAGGAGGTACAGCGGCCACAAGCAGCGCAGTCTGCAAAGCACGCACGCTCGTCCTTCCCCCAGTTTGAACGTTGTCATCTGCTCTAGGCTCCCACCTCGGGCTTACCCATACACTGGAGCAACACTGCCGGGCGCGGGCTCCGCGCCTGGCCGGCGCGCAGCGACGGCGGCGCCAGCACGCCAAACCAATGCAACGGGTCCCGGCGCGTGCGTTCGTCCCGGTCTGGGCTGTCCGCTGGTGCACCCGGTGGCAGCTCCGCGCAGGCGGGCGGCTGGGGCCCCGCTGTCGCAGGCGCAGCGCCCATGCTGCCGCCCTGCACTGCCTCAGGCGGGCGCGCAGCGCCGCGGCGCTTGTCCGGCACGGCTTCAGGCGCGCCTGCAGCGCCTTCCGCGCCAGGCGCGCCGGACGCGGCAGCAGTCGCGGCAGGGGCCCCAACGCCTGAGCCTGCCTCATCGGCGCTGCAGGCAAACCTGGTTGCAAACTCGGCGACGAGGCTGCTGTAGCCTGCGTCCGCGCCACCGCGGCTGCCGCCGGCAGGCTGTGCAGAGCCTGCTGGAGACGACCCCGCTGTGCACGCAGAGCTGCCCCCGGCCGGCACAGCTGTGTCGCTGCCGGCGCTCTGCGCGCCTCTGCCGGCGCCGCGGCCCTCACGCTCGACTGCCCTGCTCTGCAGCCTCCAGTCGCCGGGCTGTCCGCCCGTGCCCTGCTGGGCCGCCACGCAGACGGAAGCCTCCATCGCGGTCGCGTACTGCGAGGGCCGCACGCTGCTGGCACCCATGGCGTAGCGTGCGCGCGCCATGTTCAAGAAGCCAGACCTGAGCAGCGCAGCCAGCGCATGCTGCTGCGCCAGGTACTCATCAGCGGCGTCCAGGGCGTCCACAAGCGCCGTTTCGGGGTCATCGCTCTGATGGCTGCGCATGTAAGCGGGCGTCCAACCGGTCAAGCACCAGCTACTCTGAGGAGAAGGCGCGCGTCACTGACTAATCTATTGGACAGGAGTCCAGGAGGACTGGAGAGGAAAAGCTCTGTGAAAGAGCTGTCCAGAAATATATTAATAGGAGAATCCCACCAAGGTATTTGGCCCTTGGACTTGCTATAGCCTTGGAGAGAGATGGTTCAAAGCCACATATCATTTGGCCCAAGGACGTACAGCAGTCAATAAGCTCCACCTCAGCATCGCTGCTCACAGTGCGCTTGAAGCTACACGCCATATGCAAGCTGATGCCACTGCATGCACCATCTCGGGCGTCCAGCCCAAGACCGCGTCTTTGCGCTTGTTGTGCCAACCAATTGTGCTTGTGATGCCTCCTGCAAGTAGTTTCAGGTCGCCATGGCACTGCAAACAAAAGCTGCGCTGCAATCCCAGTGCATGTAAGCATCGCACAGAGGCACAGTGCGAGCAGAGCCAGCGCAGTCCAGCCACCAGTAGCCCCGGCTGCGGCAGGGCACCGCCGCGCAGGGCCGCGCTGCTTGCTGCAGCCTTTGCAGGCCTGGCCGCGTGCAGCGGGTCCCCTGAAGCAGCCGCGGCAGGGCTCAGCGCTGGCGAGGCTGCCGCGGTGCAGCGCGCGGCCGGCGTGGTCCCCGCGCTGCCGCCGAGCAGCTACCTGAGCCTCATCGCCGCTGCACGCCCGGCCGCCCTGCGCGCCCTGTCTGCCCAGGTGCCATGCCCCGGCCGTCTCCGTATGTCACCGCCCTGCCACGCACTTCCTGGGGCAATAGGGCCTTTCTGCGAGCCTGCTGCATGCTGGACACCTGCCTTTGTAGCGGACCTGCTTACGTCATGCAGTGCATGCATGACATGAACTTGGTTCTTCATTATCACTTTCCAAAGGTCTCCCCCCTGCCTGGCTCATGCACTGCGAGCAGACAGCCTGCTCACGAGCCTGCTAGCATGCTGGCGGCAAGCCGCTGTACTTCGTTCTGCTGACATGCAGATCATGCACATGCATGGCCAGCATGCATGGCCAGCATGCTTGATCTCCTACGCCTTCTGCCTTCTCTGCTCCTGCGCTCGGCTGCTCGCTTGCTGCCCCACCTTGGGCAGAGCTGCACTGCAGGCTGTCAGCCGTGTGGCATGCCACCCTGCCGACATGGATGGCTCTCCTGTGCACCAAGGAATACGACCAAGCGCATGCATTCGGGTTCACCAAACCGGCGTTGTCCCACCACCCCTGCCAGTGACGTGCTGGGACCTTGGCAAGCCCTACAGCGTTTGCCGCTGGCGCTTGCATACGCAGGTCCCTCATGCCTGCTTCAGGGCATGCGCTGCAGGACAGGCGCAGGTGCAGGCCGCATGTGCCCGTCATGAGGGCACGCACAACGCACCAAGCCTCCCGGCCTGGCCTACGCAGGCCATCCTGCACGGGCACACGCGCTGACGCCCGCGCCGGCGGCCGCCAGATCGAGGAGGGCCGCTTCGCCGAGCTGAGCAACGAGCTGGTGCTGCCGCCGGTGGACGACCTGCGCCAGGCCGCGCTCTACCTGCCCTACGCGCTGCTGCCCTCCGACGCCGACGCCGCCCTGGCGGCCAAGGCGCGGCGCGCCCAGCGCGGCGGCCCGGTCAGCACCTGCATGCACAGCCTCGTCCCCCTCTCGGCCGCCGTGCCTGCGCGCACAGCCGCTGCCGCCCGCCGGGGCCACATACCTGCCTTGCTCCAGGGCCAGCTGGTCCCCACACCCATGATCTGCAGTCGCCTGGTGTCAAGCAGGTTGCGGTGTGCGCGAGGGCCGGGAGCTATTCTGCACCTGTGCACGCGCATGTGCTGGCACGGTCTGTGGTGTGGGAAGCATGCTCTGGACTGCTGGCAACACGGGCAAAAAGATGCACATGTCGACGCAGAGGCTGCCTTGTCTGCAGCGGGACTTGCAAACTGGGCGCCTAATCTACATGTCCGTGCACGATTGGGCGCACATGCCAAGCTGGACGATAAGCCGGGGAGCGCAGAGGCCTGATGCGGCGGCCGGCGCGCGGCCAGGACGCGTACGCCGTGTTCCTGGCGCGGCTGAAGGCGCTGGACGGCGCGGCGGCCGCGGCGGCGCGCTTCCAGGCGGACGAGCCCGATGTCGCGGCCGCGCTGGGCGCGCTGGCGGCCGCGCTCGACGGCGTCGTGGCGGCCGCCTCCGGCCGGCCGCCTCAGGCAGCGCTGCGTTGAGGCGCGCCGGCATACCTGCTGCCTCGTGTGCTTGACCGGCATGCCCCGCCGGTGTTGGGCCTGTCGCAGCCTGCTGCTTGAGCCACGCGCCTATCGGCCTGCTGGCCCCGCCGCTGGGGCGCGGCACCGTTATGGCCAGCCTCCAGTCCGCACTTGCCTCAGGACGCGGCCCGGCTGTGAGGTGCCCTGCCTTGCGCAGTCCTGGCCTGACATGACGTCATGCGCGAGCGCGGTTGCTGAGGCATATCTGCACGCCGCCGCTGCAGTGCCTGCGTAGCATCTGTACGCGGCGCAGCGCGGGCCAGGGATGGCATGCAGCCTGCACGGTCACACAGTGACTGGCGCCGGCTCAGTGGAGGTGGGCGCTGAGGTGCCAGGAGAGGGCTGGCACTGTTCTCGTCCCGGTGGGAAGTGTACCACAACAGACAGACGCGTGAAGCAGTGCATGTCAGCAGCATGACACTGCCAATTTGCAAAGTATTGTCCGCTGTCCAACGCGTTGCCTGGGTTGCTCCACATTATGCTATAGGTTCTGCACCGCTTTGTAACAAGGTATGGTTGTGGTTGATTTGTCCTGGCAGGGCTCTCCATGAAGAGATGCCCATCACCATGCACTGGGAGAGCCCTGCCAGGACAAGCCAGCCAAAGCATGCCTTGTTACATCGCGGCGCAGCATATAGTATAGCTCACGCGCTTCAAAGCAACCCAGGCAACGCGTCAGACAGCGGATATCATCTTGCTGGCCGACAGCGTCACGCTGCTGGCCTTTGCTGCTTCATGCGTCTGTCTGTTGTGACACACTTCCTTCAGGGTCTGGACCGTGGCCTGCCCTCTCCCGGCACCTTGAGTCTCACGTCTGACCAGCCGCCGCCAGAGTCTCTGTGTGACCATGCAGGCTGCATGCCGTCCCTGGCCCGCGCTGCGCCATGTACAAACCGTGCTCGCAGGCGCTGCAGCGGCGGCGTGCATGTATGCTCCGCAACCCCGGTCGCGCAGGTAGCGCCAGGACTGCACAAGGCAGGGCACCTCATGGCCGGGCTACGCCGGGCGGCATGCCGAGGTGCGGGGGAGCAGCACTTGACCTGCTGGCAACAATCGCAACAGCCAACCCCGCACACCGCCCCTTGCCGCAGCCCGCCCAACGGCGGGTCGCTCGCGCTGTGGCCAGCGCGCAGGCGGGCCAGCAGCGCGCTGGCGCGCAGGCGCGCCGCAGCCTGCAGAATGTCTAGGTTGGGGATAGCACGGGATGGCGTGTTGACGTGCCGGGGAGGCCCCATTGTAGCCTCGTCAAGAGGATGCATGACGGGTGCTGGCCGTTTGCATGCAACCGAGGCGGCACGATGTGAAGTGAAGTGGGGCCTGCCCCCCTCTAGAGTAAGTTGTAAAAGTAGGAGTGTGGACTCACTGCATCCTGCCTGCCTGACTGCAGCCTGGCAGAGGAGAGCACGCACAACTGCAAACGAGCGCCGCGATGTCAACGCGCGCGGTCGTCATCAAGCTGCGTCTGAGCAAGAAGCGCCGCTGCGCAGTGCCCGCACAGCGGCGCTTCTTGCTCAGGCGCAGCTTGATGACGACCGCGCGCGTTGACATCGCGGCGCTCGTTTGCAGTTGTGCGTGCTCTCCTCTGCCAGGCTGCAGTCAGGCAGGCAGGATGCAGTGAGTCCACACTCTGTGCAAGCACTGCTGCCAGAAGGGTGTGCTACAACGTTGCAGGGTTTCAGCCCTTGTGCTCCTTCTGCCTGGCTCCTCCTGGTCCGCGCAAGCAGGCCATCACTTACAACCTGGCAGCCGGCAGGGAGGCCTCTGAGCAGCTGCTCACCCTGCCGTGCACGGCAGGCGCCTGCCGCGCTGCAGCGCGCCTCCGCGTGCGTCCACGCCTGCTGCCGGCGCCACGCGCTGGCAGCGAACATCCCCGCTGCAGCTGCAAGCGCTGCATGCCGCGCGCGCCGCCAGCAATCTCCAGCAGGCGCGGGGACTGCCAAGCGGATACCAACAACCAGCACTGCAGGCCGCTGTACTTGGTATGCTGACATGCAATCATGCACATGCATGGCCAGCATGCATGGCCAGCATGGTCAAGCTCCTGCTCCTGATTGAGCTAAGCTGCACTGCAGGCTGTCAGCCGTGTGGCATGCCGCCCTGCTCACTTGGCTGCAACTCTTGTACACCAAGGCAACCGGGCATGCGCATGCTCTTGGAGTCGATCGTGTGGTCCCATTTTTGGCAATGACGTGCTGGCAGATAGGCAAAACTAAATGGATTTGCCGTGCAGGGCCGCTCGCATGCGCAGGTCAGCGCATGCCCTGCTTCAGGGTATACGCTGCAGGAACGGCGCAGGTGCAGGCCGCACGTGCCCGTCATAAGGGCACGCACGATGCGCCAGGCCTCCGGCCTGGCCCGCGCGAGCACCCTGCACGAGCAAGCGCGCTGGCTCCGCGCCGGCGGCCGCCAGATCGAGGAGGGCCGCTTCGCCGAGCTGAGCAACGAGCTGGTGCTGCCGCCGGTGGACGACCTGCGCCAGGCCGCGCTCTACCTGCCCTACGCACTGCTGCCCTCCGACGCCGACGCCGCCCTGGCGGCTAAGGCGCGGCGCGCCCAGCGCGGCGGCCCGGTCAGCACCTGCATGCACAGCCTCATCCCCTGCTCGGCTGCCGCACCTGCATGCACAGCCGCTGTAGCCCGCCGGAGGCACATGCCTGTCTTGCTGCAGGGCCAGCTGATCTCCCACACCTGTCACCTACAGTCGCCTGGTACTGAAGCAGGTTGCGATGTGCGGGAGCTCCGGTAGCTGTTGTGCACATGTGCATGGGCATGCGGCGGCACGGTCTGGTGTGGGATGTGGGGAGCATGCTCAGGACTCCGGGACAACACCTGCGTGAGACGCACATGCGAATGCAGACGTGGCTGCCTTGTTGGAGCGAAATTGCAATTTTGGCGCATAATCTGCATGTCCGTGCATGCTGGGCCAAATTGGATGGCAAGCCGGGGAGGGCAGGGGCCTGACGCGGCGGCCTGCGGGCGGCCAGGACGCGTACGCGGTGTTCCTGACGCGGCTGAAGGCGCTGGACGGCGCGGCGGCCGCTGCGGCGCGCTTCCAGACGGACGAGGCCAACACCGCGGCCGCGCTGGGCGCGTTGGCGGCCGCGCTCGACGGCATCGTGGCGGCCGCCTCCGGCCGGCCGCCCCAGGCCTCGCTCCGTCGAGGCGCGCTGGCGAGCCTGCTGCTGCATGTTCATGATGGGTTGGCCCTGCTGTTGTCGGGTCTGTCGCAGCGTGCAGCTTGAGCTATGCGCCGACCGGCATGCCGGCCCTCAGCCCCGGCAGCACCAGCACAGGCTGCATGCGGGAAGCACACAGCCGGCAGCCTCCGCCCGGCCCGTGCGGGCCAGGCAGGACCAAGCCAGGGCGCGCGCGGCGGCCACGCACCGGTGCCGGCGCGGCGGCCTCCTGCATGATCTCGTCGTACTCGCGCCCGGCGACGACGCTGTCGCCGGCGAAGCGCGACTGCGCCCTGCGCTTGCGCGCGGGCTTGCCATCGTCCTGCGCGCCGCTGGGCACATGCGCCGTCGGCCAGGACCGTGGCGCGCGCAAGCGCAGGGCGCAGCAGCGCTACGCATGCGACAACATCATCGCCGGGCGCGCGTACGACATCTTCATGCAGGAGGCCGGCACGCCGATTTTGGCGTACATGGGCCGCGCGCCCTCGCTTGGGCCTGGGTGGCTCGCACAGTGGCCGGGCGGAGGCCGCTGGCTGTGTGCTTCACCGTGCCGCGCACTGCCAGGGTTGTGCTGCCGCGTGCGCATGCCGCCCCGCTGCACGCCGATCATTTGCCATGCAGCCCGCTCTCACCGACGCGCCTGGCGCGCAGGCTGCCATGCCGGCCGGCGCCGCGCCCGCGCCCGCGCCCGCGCGCGACCGCAAGCGCGCCGTGCCCGCGCGCGCCACGGCCCAGGCCGCGGCGGCCCGCCAGCGCGCGAGCGTCGCGGCGGCCGCCGCGCAGCTCGACCGGCCTCCGCTGAGGACGCCCAGCTCTAGGCGCAGGCGGTGGCGCGCCTGCGCGCCAGCGCGCTGCTGGCCGCCTGCGCGCTGGCCAGCGCGTGCGACCTGCCCTAGGGCGGGCTTCGGCGAGGGGCAGACATATGCGGGGTTGGGGTGTTAAGCTCGTTGGGTAGTTGCATTTGGTTGGTTGCTGTACGTGGAGCAAGGCAACTGCTGGGCTCCACCACATGTCGGCGTGCCCTGGTGGAGCCCGGCTTGTCGCCGGCTTGTCGAGCCGCACTGGGGACTGCGCCTATAGGGCGTCCACGGCACCTGCGGCAAGCTGTGCCCGGGTGCGAGCGAGTCAAGCGCTGCTCCCCCGGCACAGCTCGCAGGAGGTGCCATGGACGCCCTGTAGGCGCAGTCCCCAGTGCGGCTCGACAAGCCGGCGACAATCCGGGCTCCGCCGGGGGGCACGCCGACGTGCTGTGTAGCAGCACGTGCGTGCCCTGCTCGCACCAACTGCGACTCCCCAATTGCAACTACCCAACGAGCTTAACACCCCAATCCCGCACACCTCTGCCCCTGGCCGCAGCCCGCCCTACGGCAGGGCCCTGGCGCTGGCCAGCGCGCAGGCGTCCAGTAGCGCGCTGGCGCGCAGGCACCCCGCCGCCTGCTCGGCGGGTCGACGGGTCGAGCTGCGTGGAGGGCGCCGCGGTGCTCGCGCTTTCGCATGCCGCGCTTGCGGCCTGCAGGCGTGCGAGCAGTGCGGTGGCCGCTACGCAGCACGGCCTGCCGGCCGAGGACGCCGTGCTTTGGTAACACGTTGGCAGGCGGAGGCACGCGCGCGCGCCGGTGCGCTGCTGCACGCCTGCACGCTGGCCAGTGCTGGGGACGCAGCTTGGCAAAGGAGCAGCGGCACTGGCCAGCATGCAGGGGTCCTTGTGATGGCTGTTAAGGACAGCAACAGCCGTGGAGTCCAGGGCGCCCGCTCGCCATCACTTGGCTGCATGCTGGGACCATGCGGGTGCGTGTGCGATGCACTCGTGCAGCCAAGTGGGCGGGACGGTGTGGAGTTGTCTGATGCACTCAGTCCCAGGACCCTGACTGCCGTGCTCGGCGACTCGCGGATGTCACTGCGTTGTAATTGTAGAGTCATTGCACGACAGAAGGTCAGCAACAGGCTGACAGTGCACTACTCGGCTGCATAAGTACATTTCTCAAATGATATACACGCAGACCTTTTAATGTGTACAGCATATGTATGCATGCGCTATGTGTTTGCAGGCGCCGCTTCGCGGAGAGCCCCTGCCCGGACAAGCCAACCGCAACCACACCATGCTTTACACTGGTGCGGCACCGCCAGCACAAGTGGGGCTCAGACCAAGCCAGGCCACACACCGGCCGGCGGACAACGTTCTCGCCTGCAGCGTCACGCTGCTGGAGTGCTCACGCCTCCATGCATTTGTCTCTTCTCTTTGTCTCTTCTCTCATACCAAATCAGATGTTCTACATGGACCGCCCCAGTGTCTGCCCCCTCCCGGCACCCCAGCTTGCGCGTCCGCCCAGCTGGCGCCAGGTTTTGAGCAACGAGGCAGGCTGCATGCCGTCCCTGGCCCGGGCACCAGCGCTCGGCTCGCTCGCACCCGGGCACAACTTGCAGGACGCGCCCTATGTGCGCAGTCCCCAGCGCGGCACCCAACCGCAAGCACCCAACCTCAACTATCCAACCGCAACACCCAACCCCGCATGTCGCCCGCTGCCGCAGCCCGCCCTAGGGCAGGTCGCGCGCGCTGGCCGCCGCGCAGGCGGCCAGCAGCGCGCTGGCGCGCAGGCGCGCCGCCGCCTGCGCCCACAGCTGGGCGTCCTCGGCGGATGGCGCATCGAGCTGCGCGGCGGCCGCCGCGGCGCTCGCGCGCTGGCGGGCCGCCGCGGCCTGGGCCTTGGCGCGCGCGGGCGCGGCGCGCTTGCGGCCGCGCGCGGGCGCGGCGCCGGCCAGCATGGCAGCCTGCGCGCCGGGCGCGTGGGTGAGTGCGGGCTGCACGGCGGGACACTCGGCAGGCAGCGGGCCGCCGCGCGCACGCGGCAGCACAGCCCCGGCAGCGCGGCACAGGGCCAGCGCGGCCGCCGTGCGAGCCAGGCAGGACCCAGCCAGGGCGCGCGCGGCGGCCACGCACCGGTGCCGGCGCGGCGGCCTCCAGCATCAGCTGGTCGTACTCGCTGCCGGCGACGAAGCTGTCGCCGCCGAAGCTCGACGGCGCCCTGCGCTTGCGCGCCGGCTTGCCGTCGTCCTGCGCGCCGCCGGGCGCACGCGCCGTCAGTCGGGGCCGCGGCGCGCGGCAGAGCAGGCGCGAGCGCCTCGCGGGGCCTCAGCAGATGCACCGCGAAGCAGCGGCCAGCAGCGGGCCGCCGCGCACGGCAGCGACGCGCCTGCGCCGCCCACGGCGGGCCGGCGGCGCGCCGCGGAGCCAGGGGCAGCTGCCGCTGCAGGGCGGCCAAGGCACGGCGCGCTGCAGCGCTGCAAGTGCAGCGGGGGAGGCGCGCACGGAGGTAATCGGCGACGGCGGCGCCGACCCCTCCACGCGAGGCGGCGCAGCGCGGTCCGGGCTCTCAGGCGCGCCCGCGGCGGCGCCGTCCTGGCCTGCCGCGCAGCACAGGCAGCCTCGAACCGGCTGCACCCCACGCCGGAGCGGCCCCGCCTCCCGTCAGGGGACGGCGAGGCCCTCGCCGCTGGTCGACGAGCACCTGGCCGCTGGGCGCCGCTTGCGGTCGGTGCCTTTCACGCTTTGCGAAACCCTGCACAAACCCTACGCGAGCGCCTATCCGCGACCTACCCGGGGCAGCCCCACGCCCAGGCCCTGGCCAGGCCGGGCCTGCCGGGGCAGCGTGCGGCGCAGGCCGCCGCGCCCCGGGCGCAGGGGGCCCGAGGCGCAGTGCCGCGGCAGGCTGCTGACGCTCTGCGGGCAAGCCCGCCGGACGTGCAAGCGCAGGTGCCAGCCGCAGAACGCCCCCGCAGCCGCCCAGCGCAGAGCGCAGGCGCAGGCCGGGCGCGCCGGGCGCGCCTGACCGCCAGATCCTGCAGCAATGGCTGCGCAGGCCCGCCATGAAAGTCGCCGGGCACCACCCCCAGACAGGGTAGAAGACAGGCCCCTGCTCGCGCGGCCGGCCCTGGAGAGGCCCTGCTGCAGCGCAGCGCTCCACAGCCCGCACCGGGCAGCCCGCACCAGCGCGGGCCGCGCGCCCCAACAGCCCGCAGCAGGTCAGGCCAGGCTGCGCGGGGAGCGCCAGCGGCCAGCCCCCTCCCCTGCCCCGACCAGCAGCAGGCCCCGCCTGGCTCGGGCAGCGCACCGCGGCGCTTCTTGGTGCTCAGGCGAAGCACGACCTTCTCCGCGCGCGTTGCCATCGCGGCGCTCGTTTGCGGTTGCGCGGGCTCGCCTCTGCCAGGCTGCAGTCAGGCACGCAGGCAGCTGTGAGTCCACACTCTGTGCAAGCACTGCTGCCAAGAGTATGTACTACAACGCTGCAGGGTTTCCAGCCCTTGTGCTCCTTCTGCCTGGCTCCTCCTATTCAGCGCAAGCAGGCCATTGATTACGACCTGGCAGCCGGCAGAGCAGGCAGGAAGGACTGCCGCGCGCCTGTCGCGCCGGCAGGGAGGCCTGGCAGCAGCTGCTCACCCCGCCGTGCAGGGCAGGCGCCTGCCGCGCTGCAGCGCGCCTCCGCGCGCCTCCACGCCTGCTGCCAAAGCCACGCGCTGTCAGCCAACAGGCCCCGCCGCAGCTGTGAGCGCTGCAGGCCGCGCGCGCGGCCTGCAATCTCCAGCAGGCGCGGGAATGACCAAGTGCATATCAAGCACCCGCGCACAGTTGCCCTGCAGAGAGCTGACGGCTGCAACGCGCTGCTGCAGGGCCACGCAGCACACTGCTCACCTCCACGGGCAGGCCAGCGGGGGCAGTGCGCGCGCCGGCAGGGCCATCAGCGGCCCGCCGCCTTGCGCGCGCTCGACCACGCGGAATGCCCGCAGCGGGCTGCAGGTGAGCTCGCCTGCTGGTGCATTGGTGCTCGTACGCACGCATCCAGACCTGAGCGCCAGGCCTCACCGCTCAGAGCGGGTCGCGAGAAACCGATGCTGCAATGCACTGGCGCGCGGCTGCGCCAGGCCGCGCTCCCCGGCGCGCACGCTCGCACGCCTCAACCCCACCTGGCTGCAGGCAGCACGTGCGGTGCCAGCAAAGCTTGCCAGCAACACTGAACATGAGCTCTTGGATTGGTCATGAATGCGCGCGTCGCACGCCTCACTCAAGTGCAGTTCAAACGTCACAGAAGCGTGAAACACCTTTGCAGCCTCGCGAGCGCAGGCAAGCAAGGCCGAGGTGGAGCGCGGTAGACCCAGGCTGCTGGCGGCTTGAAGACGGCTGCGACGACGCATATGGCAGCGCATGAGAAGCAGGCATGAGCTGCAGCGCGGGCTGGCCGCACGCGTGCCTTTCGAGTGGATGCTTCTCGTGCCTGCAGCACACACGTTGCTAAAGGCTGCTCCTCGTCCTGACCTCTACTCGCAGACCGATCGTGCCTGCCACGGCAGATGCTGCGCAGCGGGGCGCGCACATGGCTGCGCCAGGCCCAGGGCGCTGCACGGCGCGCTCCGCCGACCTCGCACCGCACTCGCGCCGCCGCTGGCGAGCCGCGCCAGCGCCTGCGCGCGCACCCGGATCCGATGAGATCTGGAGCATGACGCAGGCCTCACTGCTGCACGCGCAGGCGAATAGGCCGACCCTGAGCGCGGCCTCCTCGACCCGCCGGCGGCGGCGGCTCGCGCGGCGTTCGGGTCCGAGACCATGTTTGCAGCACCAGGCTGCGCCGGCGCCTCTCCGCAGGCCAGCTTGCCCGTCAGGGCGCCGCGTGCGCGCCGTGTGTCAAGCACACCCTGCAGAGCGTCGCTGGTCGCGCTGACAGGGCGTCGCACCGGCGCCCGCGCGACGATGCCGCGCCGCTCGCGCGAGGAACAGCCGCACGCGGCTGCCGGGCTTGCCTGTCCTGTTCGGTGGCAGCGGGCTTGCCAGCGCTGCCGTCTCCGGGCCGGCAGCAGCGGACGCTGTGTTTCTGTCAGCCTGCTGCCTGGCCCGGATCCCAGGGTAGCGGCGCGAGGCCCGGGGCTGCTGCCAGGCGGCACGCCCTTCACGCCTCCGCGTGAGCTCTCCCGCCCAGCGCACGGACAGCGCCCATGTCGACCACCGCGCCGGACCGGGCCAGGGCCCGCTGCGTCGCTCATGCTCGCAGCGACGCCCTCTTTGCGGCCGCCCGGCAGCGCCCGCTCAGGTGCTGGGGAGCGGCGGGGCATGCATGCCAGGCTGCCGCATGGCCCTGCATGCGCCAGCAGGCTCATGCAGTCTCGAGCTGGCTGCCGCGGCAGAGCAACTGCGCTTATGTGATTATGACTGAGGGTGAGTTCGCTTCGAGGCGGTCAGGCAGCCAGTGTTGCCGGCAGAGGTTCTGCCTTTTGCCCGGCAGGGTTCTGCCCGGCGGGCAGAAGGCTTCTGCCCGCATGCAGAAACCATGCAGAACCTTTTTCCAGGGTTTTGGCCAGCAAATGCCCCTAACCCTAGGCAGTTTGACCCACACATACATACATTTCCTACATTCCCTGGGGGGTAGGCACACATTCGGCGCCGTTCTGCCCAGGCTTTTGCCACACTGCCGAAAGGGCTGCCGTTCTGCCCAGACCCAAAACGCTCTGCCGGCAACACTGCAGGCAGCGACGGCCGTGCTCCACCAACCTCTGCACAATCGTGGGTCTGCCTCCCATGTCTGTGATACAGTAATTGCAGCTTGAGGTGGTCTGCCCGAGCATTCGGCGGGGGCGGGCATCGGTTTTGTCAGTTGGCAAGGCAGCCCGCGCAGTGCGCGGCGCGCACAAAGCGCCAGGGGCGCCGTCGCCCCGCTGACGGCGCTCGGGCGTGCACTCCCGCCATGAAGGCGGGCATTCAAGGTACCGCCTGCAGACTGTCCCCTAGATTGTCGGGGCGAACGGCTGGTGTGAAGAAGCTTGCATGAGTTCGGCCGGTCACGGGCCATGGGGGGCCGATGGCATTATGTAGAGGGCCTCTAGCCCAAACCACCGGCTACAGGAGAGCGGAAAGGACTGGCCCAGAGCTCTGTGTGAACAAGTGTGGAGCTTGAAGTGGTGTGGCAGCTTCCATGCAGTAAGTGGGGCTGCACCTGGGGGTGTAGCGTTGTCAAGATGAGGCACGACGCACGAGTGCTGGCCATTTGCATGCAAGTGAGGCCACACATGGCGGGTGTGGCCTCAGAGCTGCATATCATGACAGGTGCCTGGCCTCAGATCCAGCCAGGCAGACTGCCTGGCTGGATTTTGCTCATGTGAACACCTCTGACCTCCTTTTAATCATTTAATAATCAGGCAATTCATCGCTTAATGAACAAGAGAGGAAGGGAAAAAAAACATGAGTCGTATTTTACGGCATTTCGCCCAGCTAAGCAGTGTATCCTATCACGCAGTAAAGCAAGCGTTGCGCAAGGCGGCGCAGTTGCAGCCAGCAGCGATGCTCCAGCGCCTGGTGCGGCGCAGCGCAGTCGCGCCTGTGGCCCTGGCGCGCGCGGCACTGTCGGGCGCAGCCGCGCCCTGCGCGTGTGCGAGCGTGCAGGAGCTCGTGCCCGCCGCGCCGGGCACGGTGACACCGTATAGCCACCATGTCTTCATCCGCTGCGCGCCTCCGGACGACCTGGCGCCTCCGGAGACAAGCGGCCGCGACGGCCTGGCATGGTGGCCGGCGGTGGTGGAGAAGTGCGCTTTCTCCGAGCTCGATTGACACATTTGTATGGTGCTGAGCTGCGAAGTGTTCGTCACCCGGCACGCGCGCGCAGGCTGCCGGTGCTCGTGCGTGCGTTCATGAGCGTCGCCAGGCAGCGCGCTCACATTGACGGTGCGCCCAGGCGCGCCGCCGCGCAACTGCGCCGCTTGCAGGCGCGGCGTGGCGCGCCCTGACTGCGCGCTGCGCAGGGACCGTGAAGGTGACTGCATATGACGCGCTCGCCGGCGCCGCGCCGCGCTTGGGCAGCCAGGAGTGCGACCTGATGGTGTTCCCAGACGGTCAGCGCGCCCCTCCGCATGTGCTGTTCTCAAGCACCGCGTTGAGTGTGCAGCCTGCTTCATTGAGCGTAATTCCTCTCAGACAGCAGCGCAAGGCCGCGATGGAGGCGGCTCCCTACAGGGACGGGCTTGCAGTGCCTGTCAGGAGCGCGGTGTGTCCTGCGCGACTCGCCGACCGCCGCCGCCGCGCTCACGCGCGCGCGCGGCCGCAGGCGTGGAGTACCGCGGCCTGCCGGTGGTGGCGGTGTCGGACGTCGTCGCCGCGCACGTGGCCGAGCCCACCGAGGACGACCTCGCCTTCCAGCCGCCGCCGCTGCCGCCCGGCGCGGAGCAGCTGGCGGCGCACGTGGAGGGCCTCTGCCTCTTTGTGTGCGCGCTCGGCGCCACCCGCCAGCGCTGGCATTACAGGCCCGCGTGCTGACAGCTGTGTGCACGCGTGTGTGCATGAGGGTTGTGCCGCCTTTCCCGGGTGCCAGCAAGGGGTTGGGCGCACTCGCGGGCTGTCGTCGGGTCAATGCTCTGGCGAGCGTGCGCAGAGATGACTACGTCTTTGCCAGTGGGCACGCAGTGCGAGGGTTTGTACAGTGCTGCTACACTGGCCCAGAGTGTGTGCGGTAGTGCGCCGGCAGCCTCCAGAGGCGTGGCAGGACAGGAGAGGCTCTGACGACAGCTTTGCATGCAGCGCTGAGCAGCAACTGCCGCAATGCCCAGCGACGCGGCTCTGGCTGGGCCGGTTGCAGCTGGCAGCAGCCAACCGGCAGACGGCGCGGGCGCGCCGCAGGTGCTGCCACGGCTCGCGCGACGCGCGTTGCGGCGCGCTGGGCGAGCCGCTCGCGGCGCGCCTGGCGGCCGCGGCGCGCGAGCTGGGCCTGAGCGAGGCCGCCGTGCGCGTGCTGCGCTGCTCCCACATCGGAGGGCACAAGGTGCGGCGCAGCGCGCGCCAGCCGGGCTCGGCCCCGACACGATACGACTGGCCGCGCGGACGGCGGGCGGCCCCGCGCGCACAGCGGCGAGCGGGTTAACACTGTACGGTGAAGGGCAGGCTTGCGCCTGCTGCGGCTGCGGCCACGCTCCCAGCCGGGGCCGTGCGCAGGCCCGCCCGTGCTGTACAGTGTGTGGAGGGGCAGAGCAGCCGAGAGCACGCCTGGTCATGGCGCAGCAGCACGCCCACCGTCCCTGCGTGTGCCTGCATACTCCGAGAAATCGCGCCGGCACTGAGGCGCGCTGTCGCCGCGGCGCGCCAGTACGCGGGCAACGTGTGCGTGTACGGCCCCGCCTCGCCCTGCGACGGCGACTGGTACGGCGGCCTGCGCGCGGCCGACGCGCCCGCCTTCTTGGCCGCGCTGCTGGATGCGCGCATCGACTCGGCCGGCGGCCCGGCCGAGCCGCTGCTCGCGCGGCACTGGCGCGGGCGCCTCGGCCTGACCAAGGACGAGCAGGCGCGCCGCGTCAGGCGCTCGCCCTGAACAGGGCCCTGCCTGTGGCCGTCTGGCGCTGAGAGCCTCGTGCGGCGCGCGCCGCTCTGCGGCGGCGCGGAGTAGCCTGGACCGGCAGCCGCCGCGACCCTGCTCGTGGCGGCCACAAGCAGGCCAAAGGGAGCAGGGTTGCCTTCTGTTGGCGCGCCGTGGCAACACCGCTTGCAGCCTTGGTTGCAGGCGTATGTTGCACCGTGTCTGTCTCAGCATCAAGAAGGCGCCGGCGTGCCTACACCTGCGCGCAGACGGCTTGCAAGCCGCCACGAGGCGGCGTGCCGGCGGCCCACCAGGCCCGGCGCACGCAGGTGCGCCTGGCCACGGGCGAGCGCCTGGATGACGCGACCAGCGAGGACGAGCTGGACGAGGCCGAGGGCGACGTGACGGACGGCGAGGATTTGCCGGAGCACAGGGATAGGGTTGCGGGCGGCGGCGCGGACGGCGCCCCGCCGTCCCAACGGCGCCGCGGCTTCGCGCGCCTGCTGGACGGCGGCGGCGGCGACGATGACCGGGGGGCCGACGGCGAGGATGACCAGGAAAGCAGCAGCGACTATGATGATGACTGGGACAGCGATGAGCCGGGCGGCAGCGAGTCCTCAGACGACTCGACCTCTGACGATGTGGATGCGGGGCCACCGCTGCGTTAGCGCCGCGGACGGGGCACCGCTCTTGGAGCACGGCAGGGCGCGAGGGTGAGGTAATTGCTGCGGGACGCTTTTTGGGTGAGATCACACTGCAGGGCGCGCTTGGGCAAGCTGGGCCCGTGCGCATGCCTGCAAAGTTTTGGGTCTCAGGTTGTTTACTCAGATGTACACGCACATCGCGTCTGGCAGTGTGCCTCCGAAATGTATGTATTTGCATGCATGCGATGTGCTGTGTACGGGTACTGGTCTCCAGAGACATGCCAAGACACCAGGTCTGCTCGTCACAGACGCGCTGACAAGCGCAGCCAAACATCCGGGCGTGCTCGCTCATCGTGTTGTGACTCAGAGGGTGCTGGACAGCCTGAAACCAGGCACAGTTCCGCCGAGGTTCCCGCGCGCGGTTCGCATATTCAGACAAATGCAGCCCTGCCCGCCACAACCAGCGCGCCGCCTGTGCATTTAACACACCTAAGCGGGGCGGCGCCCTGCGGCGGCTGCCCCGCCGGCCCGGGCCGTCACTCTGCCGAGTCTGGCGCCGGCTGCGCGGGGAAGGTCGCCTGCGCCTCCGCCCAGGTGAGCGTCATGCTGGTCAGCCGCTGCAGCAGCGCCGGCGCCTCCGCGGTGCCCACGCGCACCTGGCTCCGCGCGCAGGCCTCCCGTGAGCCCCCAGCGAGGCAGGCGCACACAAACACCCTATTCTTATACCCTATCATACACACGAGCCCTCAGTGCCGCCGCCACCGGCACGCGGTGCGGCATGGCGGGCGAAGCACTCGCGCTGGCTGCGTTCGGCTCAGCAAGCGCTCAGCGCACAGCGGCCACGCGGCAAGTCGTGTGCCGCAGGCGCCCGCAGCAGCAGCGCGCCTTACAGAGCCTGGAACGTGGTGAGACATAGGGGAGGCTTGAAGGCGTTCTTTGCCATGGCATTCTTTGCCATTGGCGTTCTTAGTCATGCTTGCAAAGATCCCCTGCGTCCAAGCAGCACGGACGGGCGATAGAGATAAATGCGCAGCCGCCGCCGCTGCGCCCCGTTGTCAGCGGGCGCGCCTGCGCGGTGGAGTCGCGCTCGCGCAGCGTGACCGTGCCGTCCTCCAGCGTCCGCCCGTCGACGGTGAGCCCGAACGGGACGCCCAGCTCGTCGGTGCGCGCGTACCGCCGCCCGATGCTCACGCCTGCGCGCCGGGCCCGCCGTCAGCAGCCCGCCCGAGCCTGCATGCATCCGGCTGCCGCTCCCCTTCGCGTACAAGGCTCCCTGTAGCATGCGCGCACGGGCTGCACGGCAAGGCTGCACACCGGTCGCCCCTTGACAAGCGCTGCGAAAACCCAGTGTTGATGCTCTTGTGGAGCGTGCCACACCAGCACGCGTCCGCATGTCCCCCTGACGCCGCTCCGCCCCGCCCATGCCAATAGCATGGCCGGGAGCGGACTGACGTCATGCACGCCGCTGCTGAGATGGGTGCAGCGACGGCCGGGCCGTGCTGGGTCGCCCGGCCGCGCCCGCCGTAGGCCAGCGCTCGCAAGTCTTAGACTGTTCAATCTTTTTTCTTGAAACAAGACAGACGGCAGAATTGGCACATGGGCAAAGCGGCCCCGCGGCGCGCCTGTCGTGTCCACCACGTTGGCGAGGCCAGCGGCGGTGAGCGCGGCCGACAGCGCGCGCGCGGCGTCCGCCAGCCCGTCCTTGTTCACCAGCGGGAACACCAACGCCTGCGCACGGCGCGCGGCTCGCGGCTGGGCAGCGCCGACCGCTGCTGTACTGTGTTGTGCTTGAAGATAAAGATACTGTCCCTTAGCAGCATGCACCCGTCACTCATGCAGAACAGCCCGAGTGCATGTCAGCATACCCATGGTTCGGGGTGGGCAGTCAGAATCCAGGATTAGGTCGGTGGGTACATCCGCCTTGGGCAGAGGGCGGCACACCTTGATAGGCGCAATGAGCGGTTCCAGGCCGAACACGGCGCGCTTCTCGTCGCCCTCGCGCGTGTAGTAGCAGTGCTCCAGCAGGCAGTAGATGATGCGCCCGATGCCGAACGAGGGCTCGATCACGGAGGGCGTGAAGCTCCTGCGCGCTCCGGACACCCAGGGCCCTCAGCCAGCCAAGCTCGGCATGGCCTAATGCCACAGGCGGCCAAGCTGTGACAAGGGCATCAGAGGAGCGGCCAGGCCTCTGGGAAACCCTCCCACACGCCGCCGTCGCTGCCAGCCACTCGCAAGCCCCATGCTCAGCTCGCGCTCAGGCTGCTGGCGGCGGTGCGGCGCGGGACGCGCGCCGGCCCGAGACGCGCTTCTGCGCGCGGCTGATGTCCACCATGGCGGGCGTGACCTCGAACGCCTGCCCCTCCGCGCCCGTCACCTTCCCGGGCCCGCCCGCCGCCAGCTCCGCCTGCAGGCACGCCGCATCCTCCTCGCCCAGCGCCTCCAGCGCGTCCTGCCGCGCGCCGCGCGGCCCCGTCTGCGGCCGTCCAATGCACACTCCCACAGCCCCAGCGTGTTTCAAGATGCCAACTCACGTGCTCCAGCACTGTGAGGCAGTGCTCTCATGCGGTGCTGTGCGCACTCCCGCCACCGCACGCACGCCGCTGCACGTTACGCGGCAGTCGCATGCCGTTCACACCGCCGGCAGACCAGCCGCGTCGCGCTGTCCCGCGCACTTGGCGGCCCCAGCGCAATAGCTTGCACGCGGTCGGGCTCGCGGCGCGCACCTGGACCGCGCGCGCGTCGCGCTTGAAGGTCTTGCCGATGAGCTGCTTGTTGGGCGCGACCACGGTGACGTCCACCGTGCGCGCCTCCGGGAACTTCTCAAACGCGGTCAGATCCTCGCCGCTCTTGGCCGAGTGCGCCTGCGCGCCCCGGCCGCACCCGTCTCGCGGCGGCGCGCGCCTGGCTGCCGCGCGGCGCCGCCCAGCCTCGCGCTGGCGCGGGGCGCGGGAGGCGTGCGAGGCACGGCGCGCACCGCGTGAGACGCGCTCGGGCAACCGTGAGGTGCATCGCACACGCCCTCCTGTCCTAGCAGGCTAGCAAGTCTCCGGCGGGCTCGCGGGCGGGCATGGAGCCACGCGCAGACGCTCCAAACACACGCGCTGCACCACGCGTCCCGCGCACACGCCAGCGGCGCCCCCGCTTCTCGCCTCAGACGCTCGGGCGCGCTCCGGGCGCGACAGGCGCGGCAGGGGCGGGGCGGGCGCGCGCCCGCAGGTCGTACGCGGAGCGGTCCGCCAGGCCCGCGCACTCGATCCAGCCGTAACTACACTCCACCTCGGCGTCCCAGCAGTCCTCCGCGTAGTGCGCCATCTCGTGCGTCAGGTGCTGCCGGAAGCGCAACCGCGCCGGGCGCACGCCCGCGCGCACCATGAACAGGTACGTGCGGCCGATGAAGTACGCGAGCGTCTGCGGGGGAGGGCGCGCGCGATCCGTCAAGGCCGCTGCGGTGCATGACATCGGATGTCCCTTGCCCCCGCACACCGCGCTACTGCGCAGGTGGTACACATGCATGTGCAAGGTGAACCGTGCCAGCTGTGACCATGATGAGCCTTGAAGGAAGGCACGCTTGCGCCGCCTGCATGCGCGGCTCAGGAGCCGCGACTCACCGCGACGGCCATGCTCGATGCCTCGGGTGCAGGCCCTGGGGCGCCGGCGCGAGCCCAGGGCGCTCAGGAAGCACCCGCGAGGCAGGCCCGGCCGCTGCGCCTCACCCTACCCCTACCCCGCGCGGCACCTGGTTGGCGATGATGCCCTTCTCGACGGCTTCGCCCAGCGGCATGGGCTGCGGCAGCTTCTCCGCGCCCATCTGCAGCTGCCGGCTGAACAGCAGCGGCGCCACGTCCGCCACCGCCGCAAACTTTGGGTGGCTCTGCGCGCGGCACGCACCAGGTTGAGTGGCGCAGCTATAGGGCGAGATCCTTCGTCTGCGGACTCTCAATTTGGCTCACATGCGTCACACTGTCCGGAGCGGCAATCCCCGGTCTCAGGCAGGCGGGGCGGCCAGACTGGCAGCGGTGCGCGCCCCGTGCCATGCAGACCGCGGCACTCATGTGTGTGCCCAGCCCAGGGCCACGGCCGCGCGCCTTGTCATTGGGATTGCAGAAATGCTCGGCCTGCGTGAACTCGCGCACGCGCAGCAGGCCCGCGCGCGGCGCGATCTCGTTGCGGTACGACTGCCCGATCTGCGCGGCCGCGAACGGCAGCTTGCTGCCGTTGTAGTACAGCAGGTCCCTGCGCGCCCGGCGGCCGGGCGCGCGTCAGCGTTAGGATAGGGTTAGGCTATACCCGACACGGCGTCAAGCTACACCCTATACGGCAATCAGGTGCGCATCAGCGCGAAGCCCCCCCCTCCCGCGGCCGTACAGACCCCGCACAGGGCACCCCTGCCAAGTGAAGCAGGAGACTGGCGGCGCCTCACCCCCGCCCAAGCTGAGCCAGGCCACCTGCACCAGCGCGGCACACGGGAGCTCGTCGCACGGCCGCACAGGGCACGGGGGCGGACGCGGGGCGTGCTTGAAGTTGACGAAGATGCCCTGCGCGGTCTCCGGGCGCAGGAAGCCGACCTGGTCGCCCTTGGGCCCGATGCTGGTGCGGAACATGAGGTTGAAGGGGAAGGGGTCGCTGAGCTCGTTGCCGGTGTCGGGCGCGCGCACGCCGTGCCGCCGCAGCGCGGCGCCCAGCGCGCCCGCGTCCAGCTCCTCCACCGTCGCGAGCTCCGTGCGCAGCGCCTGAGTGTAGGGTTAGGGTCATCGTCTGAGGGCAGGGTAGGTTTAGGGTCAACACTTGCATGGAGCGGCCAAAGCGTGGCCCGCTCTGCGCGTCCTGCCAACTGCCATGCCGGTCAGGAGCGGCCTCCTCGAGGCCAGGCGGCCGCCGCGCGCTGCGCCTCGGCGCTACGGCTGCAGCGCCTGTCCGTGCGCCGCAGCGGCTCGCGCCCGCTGCGCGCGTCCGCCGCATGTGTGCGCGCCGCGCGGACACAGCGCAGGCCCGTGCGCGCGTGTCGCCGGCGGGTGGCGCGTCTGCTGGGTGGCGGCGCCTCCGCGGCCGCATCGCCCGATGCGATCGCACCCACCTCATCACAGCCCTCCTCCAGGTGAAACTCCCGCTAGACCTGCTGCGAGCGCGCTAGTATCCAGCATGACATGCGGGCTGCGGGAGCAGGGCCCGCGGGGCCCCACCTCGCGCTCGTCGGCGGACGGCGGCGCGGCCGCGTCCGCCAGGCGCGCCTCCAGCGCGGCCTCCAGCAGGTGGTCCGCCCGGTGGCAGTCGTGCGTGAGCGCGTCGGTGACCATGAAGTCGGTGAAGCGCTCCACATGGCCGCTCGCGCGCAGCACCACCTCCGGCGTCACCGACGGGCACTCGACCTGCGGCCGCGCGCGCGCGCAGCATGCTTTGGAGCAGTTTGGGGTTTCAACACGTGTGTGTGTGACGTGATTCATATATAGATCCTGGCGCTCCCTCTGCCTCGCGCCACACTATCACGGCTCACTATCAGCGTGCCCGCTCAGGCCTTTGCCATGCTCGCTGCCTCGCTTGCTGCCTCGGGGCTTGAGAGACTCTGCCCTGTTCGTCGCCTCGCGAGGCTTGGGATTCCATAGTTATCCTAACGTAGCTTTGCGGCTGCATGCTGTGTGGCTGGACTGAAGGTCTGCGACAGACAGGCGTGTCCTCTGTGCAGGCCCGTAAGCCCCCGCCGCATGCATGCAGCATGCACGCGGCTGCGCTGCGCATGGCGCGGCAGCCATTCCGATCGGGCAGGTTGGCGCGCAGGGCCAAGCTGTGCATGGCATGCTGCCCATAGCATGCTGCATAGCATGGTGCTCTGCATGCATGCTGCCCGCGGGGCCGACGGCCGCGCGCCTCGAGCATGTTCTCCTCCAGGATGAAGTGCTTGCGCCACAGCGCGGTCAGGTTTTGCTTCACGGCGCAGCCGGGCGGGCCGTAGTCATAGAAGCCCGCCACGGAGCCGTAGATTTTGAAGCTGGGCACGTAGAACATGCGCCGCTGCAGCGTCTCGGCCTGCGCTCGCCGTGCACACACCGCTGTGGGCGCCCGGTATTCGTTGCCCGGTATCCGGCCCATGGCGCAGCGAGCAGAAGATGCCGCGTGGACGGGCCAAGAGCGTGAGCAGCTCACCATCGCTGCGCGGAAGGCCTCCTTGCTCTGTCCAGCAGCTTTGCCGGCGACGTCGGCATAGGCCTGCAAGTGCGGACGGTGCCCTCTTAGCCGCGAGTCACTGCCCAGCCTTCCTGCGCATTTGACACGCGGGTGTGTGTGCTCCAGACGTCAAGGACAGCGAGCCCCACCGCTTGCTTGGCCTGAGCGGCCAGCTTCAGGTCCTTCAGCCTGGCGATAGCCGCATCGACCTCTGCCTGCGCCGCTACAGACCGTCTTCCACACCAGCACGCTCATCATGTGCAGCCTTCCGTTCATTGAACATGCAATGTAGTGAGAGCAGAGGGCAATGCCACGCCTTGTCGGCCTTGCCGTCCTTGGCCAGCGCCTTGAGCGAGCGCACGGTATCGCCCTGCTTTGTGGCCGCCGCCTGTGCAGCATCCAGCTGCGCCTTCAGGTCTCCATTATCGGTGGTCGCAGCCATCTTGATGCTGCTGATACGCGCGCAGCAAGGCTCGAAATCTCCCTTGCTCCCGCGCCCGGCTGAAGCTTGACAGACCCTCCTGACCCTGTCTCTCTGGCAGATGGCGAGTACGTGCGTAGAGGCAGGCCTGCCCGTGCGTTCTATTCCTGGTGACTGCGTGAATGATACCGCACACGTTGCAGGCTTGCACAGCGCCTGCGTGCGTATAGGCGAACAAGCAATTGCTGGCAAAAGGCCTGCTTTGCGCTGCACAAGAGTCCTACAGCTGCAGCTGGACTCACAGGCAGGCCGCGCACTTGTAAGCGGAACCTGCGCAGCGCGCCAGGACTTCAGCTCGCGCACCCTCGCAATAATCTAGCACGCGGCCGGGCGGGCGCGCAATGCTGGCGCTCGGGGCCAGCGCGCCGCACAGCGCGGCCCCCATGCTGGCCGCAGGCGCCGCGCACTCGCCCGCCGGCGCCTCCCTGCTGCAGCCTCTGTGCAGCACCAACCAGCGGGTGCGCCTCACCCGCAGGCCTGTCTGCGCCGAGCACGTCGCTAGACGTCCAGCCATGCTCACCGAACAAAGCGTGGCGTGCAGGCGCAGGACCCCATCGTCGCGCTGCTGGCCAGTGACTCCGCCTTTGCCAACGCCGTCAACGCCAAGCAGCTGGACGCGGCAGCCGCGATAGCCGTCCAGCTCGTCAAGGTGTGCCTGTTGGCCTGTTCTTGGCGGATGGCGCCTGCCGTGACCCGAGCGCGACACGTGCATGACGCACGCGGTGGGGCGCGCAGACGCATGTCACGGCGGTGGCGCAGCTGACCCGCGCGGCGCGGCCGGACGCGTCCAGCGCGACGACAGCCTACCGCGCTGGGGAGGCCGCGGCGGCGGAGCCCTGCGGCGCGGCCGCGCCGGCAGACGGCCCGCTCGCCGTGGGCGACCGGTGCGCCCGGCTTGGCCTCTGGCGGGGCGTGCTTGGGTTTGCTGCACGTCGTGGTAATCACAGCCCTCACGAGCGTGGGGTGCTTGAGAACCAACAAAGGAATGAGGACGTCAGTGTCGCTGAGGTGAAGAGGGGCCATATGCGCAGGCAGCACCAGCTGCAAGAGGGACCTCCCCGCCACTTACTGCTCATATCATTGTGTCCGCGCTTGGCCTAGACAGAGTGAGAATATCTGACAGCCCGCGCTTGGCCTAGACAGAGTGAGAATATCTGACAGCTGTTGCACGCGCGCGCCTCTCCTTGCTTAATGCGTGGACCTAAGCCTGAGACTAAGCCGCGCATTGCCGGCAGGGTGGTCGTGACGGCCGGTGCGGCAAAGGCGCGCGGGCGCGGCGCGGCGGCCGCGCCGGCAGTTGGCCGCGGCGCGCGCGTGGTCAACCTCGACGGCCACGGCTGGGCGGTCGTGCAGGCGGCCGGCACCGGCGAGCGGCTGCGCCTGCAGCAGCGCTTCCTGGCGCGCGCGCAGGCCGGCGCCGGCGCCGCCGGCGACGGCGTCGCCGGCGACGGCGCCGGTGGCTGCGTCAACGCTGGCGCCGACGTCGGCGGCCGCGGCTCGCCGACGAGCTGCACGGCCGCGCTGGCGCCGGCACCGACAGTGCCTGCGGGTGCGCAAGGGCTTGTACGACTTGCTTGCGACACAGTATGTGAGGGCCGTCAGCAGAGCATCCATGGCGTCGCGGAGTGTAGGTGCACCCTCTGCGCGGATTGTAGGTGAACTCTCTGCAGGGATCAGCGCTTCTGGTGTAGGTGCGTGTGGCGAATTGATCACATATATGTGCGAGGGCGTGACAGCCCCCCTTCTGCGATATGTGCTGCGGTGCCCTGCAGCTGCAATGCCGGTACCTCTGCGAAAGTCAGTGCACGCCTGTACATGTGTGTGTGCCATCATGGCTGTGGACATGACCTCTGGGCAGACAACTGCAGGAGTTTACGTTTATGGCGCGCATGCAGAGGCCGGGCTAGCTGCGTCTGGCAAAGGCTCAAGGTTGGGTGTCGGTCATAAAGGGTGAAAATGGAAATTCTGCCCGCTTTCCGGGATCACTTGGCCGAGTTGGTCTAAGGCGATAGCTTAAGGCGCTATTCCGAAAGGGCGTGAGTTCGAATCTCACAGTGGTCAGTCTTAGATTTTTATTTTGTCAGGCGGTGTGGGGTGTACCCCCCACCATTTATTTTGGGGTTGCAGGGCGTTGAATGCTTGCCATGTCATGCTGGATCTCTTACACTGGGCTGATGGGTATGTGATCAGTGCTCTTTGCAAATTCAGCATGCTGTGCTTTGAGCACTTTAGCCGCATTGCCTGCGCCTCGTTTCGCTCCGCTCTTTGGCATAGCTGTTGGAAGCCTTTGCTGTCATTTGGCACTGCCGTACACATTTGCTGCTGCTGAGCCAGCGCCACACCAGCAGCGGGTTCACAGCAACGCTGCATGGCGCCAGGCGCGGAGCCTGTCGGCAGCCCCCGCGCGCGCAAGCGCGCGCGGCCGGGCGTGGACACGGCGGAGCAGCGCGCCGCGCTGGACCGCCTGAAGGCGCAGATGGTCAGCCTGGAGGAGGTGTGGCCGCCGCGCTCCTGCCGGCCCCTGTGCGACAGCTCTCTGTTGTGCAACCAACGTCAAGTATGGACCGAAGAAAATGCGAGTGGAAAAGTGGTCGGGGATATGGTAGGGGCCTGTTGATACACTGCAAGCACTTGGATCCGCACGAAGAGCGCAAGTTTGAGCGTCACCCATGCGGAGCAAGGCCTGCAGGAGCCTGTGCGGCTGCCCTGCAGCCCGGCGCGGCCGGCCGTGACACGCGTGGCGCGGCCAGGTAATACCCTGGGGCGCGGTGCGTGCGTGCTGGCGCACGCGGCGGCCCGCCTGGCGGCGCGCACTGCGGCAGCGCTGCGACGGCGTCCCTGGCGCCGCCCTGCGCATGCAGGCGCGCCCAGGCAGTTGGACACATGCGCCGCAGCGCGCGGCCGCTTTTGACCGCGCCTTTGCGGAGGAGGGGGCACACCCCAGATGGCTTGCTTTGCTGAGGGCACGAGTCACAAGTGCGCTGCCGTCTGTGCCCTTGTTTTGTCACGGGCTGAGGGTGTAGGACCCAACAGTCATTTGCGCCGAGGCAAACCAAGTCGCTGCGAGATTTGCTGCTGCAATGCCTAGTTGTGAAGGCGTGCTGCTGGGTTCGCATGGGCCCTGTCAGCTGTGGCACGCTGCAGCCTGACCCCCCGCTCCCTCTGCGGCGCGGCAGGAGCTGCGCCAGGCGCTGGCCACCGACGGCGCGGCCACGCTGGCGGGCGGCGCGGCCTGGGACGCGGCCGCCGACGCCTGCGCGGCGGGCGCGCCCGGCGCCGGCCTGGACCGCCTGCTCCAGCTGTGGGCAGACCTGCGGCAGGCGCGCCGCGTTCCGCATGTAGCGGGTTAGGGTTTGAGCGGTTGGGTAAGCGTAATGTTAGTGGCAGGGCCCGGCGGCGTGCCGGCCGGCCCAGCAGTCATGTGTAACGCATAGTGTGCAGCGCTGGGCGGGTCGGTGCCGTCGGGTGTTGTGTCCGAGTGTCGAACGAGCAGCAAGCTCAGGCAAACGCTGTGCTGGTCTGAATGTGTGTGCTGATGTGCGCGGCAAGCTTTAATAGCTGGGTGCAGGCGCGCGGCGTCCGCAAGCCGCCCAGCTTGGCCCGTGTGTTATGGGTGGGACCATGCTCACGATGCTCACGCCAGCCATGTGCACAGCCGGTGCTCAGCGCGCTGCCTGCGGCAGGGCATCCACACGTGGCTGGAGGGCGTGTCGCTGTCGGCCTCGCCGGCCGGGACAACCGAGGAGGACGCCGGCATCGACGCCGCCCCGGCGCCCGCTGACCCGCCGCCGGCCGGCCGCCACGCGTGCGCGTTCACGGCCGACGAGCCGGCCTGCGCGCTCGCGGGCACGCCCTTTGAGACCTGGCCGGCCGGCAGCGCGGACGGCTGGGCTTCCGACGCCGAGTTTGCCAGCGACGACTTTGACAGCGGCGCCGAGACCGAGCGCGAGGAGGGCAGCGACGTCACCGTCATGTGCGACTCTGACTAGCCCGCTCACACCTGGCGTGGCAAGGGCTGCCTCTTGGGGCAGCCGGCTGCCATGCTGCGCAGCCGCCTGCTGCGATGCGCCAAGCAGAAGCCGGCGGGACTTTGTGACACCAGCATCACAGCAGCTGTGACAAGACAAAACATATACAGCTTTGCAGGCTGCTGTCCCCCCTGCTGGCTGGTTGGGGACTGGATGAAAGCTGCAGCTGTACTGAGCAAAACGACATAACACACAGCGGGTTGTGTAAGCCAACTGGTGTTGACACGAGCACCTGCAAGGAAGGCCAACGTGCCTGTCATTTTAGCCTACGTAAGGTCACCAGCAGGCCGCAGGCATGCTGGCTGCTTTGTGCTTTTGCGTGGGAAGCATGCTTGGCTCATGATTCAATCAAGTTCATTATCGCTTGCTACGCTGAGATTAAGCATGCAGGACGCTCTTCGGGCCATTTGCCTGATGGCTTCCACGCTTTGCTACCTGGTCTTGTATTTGATGTATGGTAGCAAGGGCCTGCGCATGTCATGTGTGAGCAGAAGGTCTGCTTTGCAGAGGCGCATGTACAACTGCCGCTTGCAGCTTGCATGAGGCTGTATTGTGCTTGCAGTGTGTGACATGCGCATGTTGTATGGAAGACGGCACAAGCTGTAAGTTGAGGGTGGAGACTGCATCTCCACTACTGCACTGGGTTTGCCAGTTGAGTATCAACTGTCCTATTAGGGTGCTATTCAGTCACTACACTGCTATTCTGTACATGGAAGTGACCTCTCATGCACACAGAGACTCCACACTGTAATTTGTGAGCATCTGAGGCTGCAGCATCTGCATCAGCACCTTGCCGTTGGAACTGGCCTGACAGACGAGCATCACCACCGCAATGTGCCGCTGCTAGACGCCGATGGAGACACCCTTTGACATACGCGACTTTGTGCGGCAGTGCCAGATACCCGAGGAGCAGGAGGTGCTGCTTGCGGCCCTGCCGGGTGCGCCATCACTGCCGCACTGCCTCCTCTTGCCCAGGACAGCCCTCTCTTGTCGCTCTCCGTGACACGCTGCGCTGTGCTGCTGTCACTGGTGCGCTCCTAGCCTGGCTGGAGGTCCCCCAGTGCTTCAGGCAAGCTTTAAGGAAAATTGCCGTTCACAATGCTACACGCAACCGCAGTTTCGCCTGGTCTGTGCTTTCCGTGTGTCACGCAGTGACCGCAGAGCGTCCGTTGCAGGCTGGCGCGTGCTCAGGCGTGCCTCCACCCCAGTGCCGCAAAGCTCGGACCCCGCGCCGCTGGACGCAGCACCCGTGTCCCGCCAGCTGCGCTTCTCGCCAGGCGAGGCGCACGCACGCCCGGCCCTCCCCACCGCTGCCGGCCCGAGCGGCGCGCCTGCAGCCGCTTCGCCTGACGGGGCGCCGCCGCGCCTGGCAGCCGGGCAGCCCGCCGAACAGGGCGAGCCTGTCGGCGCAGCCGCAGCCGCGTCGCTGGGTTGCGCGGCTGCGCCCCCGGCCGCCGAGCAGCCCGCCGGCGAGGACGCCCGGCGCTGGAACGACACAGCTGCTGCTGGCGACGCTGACAATTCGGACGGCGGGCAGGAGCAGCCATGGGAAGACGCGGCAGCGGGCGCTCCGGCCTCCGAAGCCCCGAGCGCGGCCGCCAGCCCGGACCTCAGCAGCCCGCCGCCCGTCGCGGCCTCGCCGGCGCCTGTGTCGCGGCTGGACTTTGGCGCGGGGCCTGCGTCCGAGGCTGCCGCGCCCGCCTCGTGCGCCCCGCGCTCGTTCACGGATACTGCGCTTTGAGCCGCTCGCGTTCACCCGGCCTGATTACTCTCGAACGCAGCCAGTGCGGACACTGCACGCCACGGGTGGTCGCGGCTTGCCTTTGCTGTACTCTGCGCTGGGTGCAAGGCGTGGCAAAGAGAGCGGCACGAAGCCAGCCAGCCTTAAGGGGTGGTCTAAAAGGTGCTTGGCTCACTGCGCGCAGGCTGCCGCGCGGTCTGCCGGCGCTGCTGACGCAGGCGTTTGACGCCGACTGGGTGGCCCCCAGCCTGGGCGCCGGGTCGCAGCTGGATGACGGCGGCGTCTTCGACGTCACGCAGACGCCCTGGGCGGGTCCGAGCGCGTACACGCCGCCGCCCGCGCGCGCCCGGGCAGGCGCGCCGGCGGCCGGGCCGGGCCCGCGGGCGCCGCAGGGCGGCGGTAGCGGCGCGGGAGCTGCGGCGCAGGGCGCCGCAGCCCCGCCGAGGGCCCTGGCGGGCGCCTCCCCTGTCATGCGGGACGGCGCCGCCGCGCTGCGCGCGCCTGGGGGCGCGCCGGGGCGCGCCCCGGTCGCTGCGGCGCGCTCGCCCGCGCTGGGCGCCGACCTGCGCGCCGCCGTCGCAGCGTGGCCCGCCGGCGGGCCCGCGGGCAGCCTCCCCCGCGAGCCTGCGCGCGGCGCCGGGCGTGCGCCCGGCGCGAGGCCAGAGGCCCCAGCAGGGGTGCAAAGGCAGAGTCAGGTGCACGAGGCCGCGCGGGTGTCGCCGGCACAGGCTGCGCGGCCGGCGCCTAGACAGGCTGACGCCGGCCCGCTGAACTGGCCTGCGCCGGGCGAGACCGGCGCCTGGGCAGCGCCAGACAGCGCTGGCGCGGGCCGCGTCACCGGCGGCGGCGAGGCGCAGCGGGCGACCCCTCTTCCAGCGATGCCGAGCGGCTGCAGGGCATGCACGCCGGAGGCGCACGGCGGGGCTGGCAGGCGCGTCCCGGGCAGCGCGCCGGCCGCTGGGGCCGAGCTGGCGCGCAGGCCGTCCGCGGAGCAGCAGCGGCGCGGCGCGGGCGCCGCGTCTGTCGGCCGGCCGCGCGGGATGCTGGCGCGGCTCGTGTCGCCCCTGGAAGGCGCGTGCGCCGGGCGGCCCCCGCCACTCCCTGAAACGATAAAGGATTCTGCAGCTTGAGGCTTGAGGCCATGTGCGCGACGGTCTCAGCAGTGCGTCCGACAGCCGCTCACGGTGCTGCGCGCACGCACTGCAGCACCTCGTTGCGTCGCGGCCGGCGGTCTGCGAGCAGCAGGGCCTGCAGGCTGCGCTAGCCGGTCGCGCAAGCGCTGAGCCATGCTTCGACAGCGCGGTGGTCTGCGACGCCGCTCGGCAGGGCTCGGAGCGTGCGGGCAAGTGCCCCGCGCTGCTGAGCCCCGGGCGCATGCGCAGGCGTGTTTGACTTCCTGCGGCGCAGCCCCGCCGCCAGCCCCGCGCGCACGCCGCCGACCGCCTCAGCCGCGCGCGCGGCCGAGGAGGCCGCCGCCGGCCTGGACGACTTTATCGACCCCACAGCCGCCGGCATGGTCGACTTCGTCAGCCCCACGCCCGCGGATACGCAAGCGGTGGCCCTGGGCCTAGGCCCTGCAGGATACCCTGGCCCTGCCGCGGCGCCGGCGCGCGCGGCCGCCGCGTCGCCCGGCGGCGCCCGCGCCACCGATTCGGCCGCCGGCAGCAGCGGCGCGGGCGCAGCGGCGGCTGGGCCGGAGGCCGAGGACGGGCCTGGGGCGGGCGCGGGCGCGGCGGACAGCGGCGGCGAGCGCGCGCCCAAGCGCAGACGCGTGCCCCTGGTCGGCCTGCAGGCGCGCCGCCCCCTCAGCCACCGAGCGCAGCACATGCAAGCGCTCGGCGGCCTGCGCGGATGACGGGCACTTTCGGCCTGTGCGGACGATGGCCGCTGTCAAGCGCGTGTGGTCGCTGACAGCACCTTGCTGGAAGCGCCCCTGCCCAGCATGGGCAAGCTCTGGCTGGCCAGCGCTCGGTATGCCGCGACTGCTGCCTGAGGCGTGCGGGGGCGGCATCCTGTGAACACCAGTGAATAGCGCCCGCCCGCGCCGCCTTCGCGGAGCTCCCGGCGGGACGGTCGGCGGGCGCGGGGCGGGCGCGCAGGCCGTGTGGAAGTACTGGCTGGCGCAGCCGCTGCCGCCCGGCTACGACCCGCTCCTGCCGGCCGACCTGGCCATCTGACGAGGCCCTCAACCGGAGACGCGCGGGTGGGACGAGCCTACGGCGCTAGCTGCGCCGCAGCGATGAAGGGGGGCGGGGCGGGCTCGCTGGAAAGCGCGCTGCCCGCGAGCCTGCTCGCGCCGTCCGCTGACGCCGGTGTACTGCATGTGTGATGCGTGTACACAGGAGGGCCTGTGGGCTGCAGGCTTGGGCCTAGGGGCAGGTGAGACTCCGTTATGCAGGGGCGCGTGCCGCAATGCGAGCATATGTGAAGTGCAGGCGGCAAGGACAAGCGCTTGCCTTGGTGCTGTACATGCTCGGCGATGTCCAACACAGCTGAGTGCTTATGTATCGGTCTGCAGTGGTGAACCATGCAGTGCCACTGGCACAGACGTATCATGTATGTAAAGTTTCAGTGTGCAGAGCTCATGCAGTCAAACGGCCTCAATATGACAATGCATGAAGCGCCATCATGCATGTTTAATGCATGTTTAACTAAAAAGTGAAAAAACCGTTTACCGATACATCTGCCAAAGCATTTTCAACACAGGAATGGCGCGTGCACCGTCCCACAGCATTGACACGGCAGGCCAACCGCCCATGGCTCTGCCCATAGCACAGAAGACCTGAACAGCCAGATTTGTCTGACACACTGAAAAGGACCGCCACAACGTAGCCACCTGTGCACACCTCTCGCTACAAACCCACGCTGCGCAGCATGCCGCTAATGTACACTCACAGCGCCTTACAAGGCCGGGTCGCGGATGATCTGCGGCTCGAAGTCCGGCCGCGCGGCGCGGGTCAGCAGCTCGGCATACATGTCCAGCCGCGCGGTCATGCGGAAGCCCCACTTGTCGCGGACCTGGCGGCGCGCCCGGCGCGCGCTGTGGCCCAGCACGGTCTTGACCGACTGTGGCTTACAGGCGCAGATGGCATGCATGGGACGAGGGCCTGTGCACGGCCGGTTCCAGCTCCAGACCTGCCCTGGCCCAGCAGAGGCGCCGTCCGTGACACACACCGAGCCTCGACGGTGCGCCAGACATGCGCGGCCTGGCCCAGGGTTAGGGTACAGGGTTATACCTGGCGGCACAGGTTGAGGTCGAGCACGGCGACCAGCAGCCCGTCGCGGCTGCGCGGCATCATGGGCGTGCGGCTGGCGTCCGGCGCGGCTACATAGCTGCTGCCATAGAAGTGGCCAAAGTCCTGCGCGCGCGGCGCGGCTGCATCGCACGTCACCGCAGATTCCTTGCCTTCCGCACAGCGCACCTGCTGCTCCGCCCCCCCCCGCCTCGCACAGTGCCAAGCGCGGACCCAGTTGTGTATTGACAAGTCAAGCGCCGGACGCCCAGCTCTGGCGTGCCGCCGCCGCAGGCCTCCCTGACCTCCTCCGCTTACACACACGCGCCGGGCGCCCGAGCGAGCTGCAAGCCTGCGGCGTGCCATGTGTTGCGCGCCAGCCTGCAGGTCACCTGAACCTGGGCTTGGGCCGCCCCGGGCGCCGCGGGCGCGCGCCTTGTGCGCCGGCGCGCCGTCGCCGCTGGTGAACGCGTTGGGGAAGGTCTCCGTGCCCACGCGGTTGATGGCGCCCACGAAGTAGCCGTTGGCGATGGCCGCGCAGCGCGCCTCGACGCCCCACATCGGCTCACTCAGCGCGCCGACCGTTGCGCTGGGGTTGAACACGATCTGCGCGGGGAGATATTGTACTTCAAGAAAGGTGTTCAAAAAAGGTACTCCTTCGCTGAGCACGCCTACTGCTGCGCTGGGCTTCATCGCAATGTAGCTACACAGCGGACATGGGTAGATCGGTCCCGCAACATACTGTCGGTTTGCTGCCGCTGCACAACGCACAGCCGTCTACAGCCGGGCCCCTCGCGCCGCGCCGCACCTCCGCGCCGTTCAGGCCAAAGGCCAGCCAGTTGAGCGGGTGGTGGCGCCCGTAGCAGATGTTGACCGCAATGCGCCCGAACGCGGTCTGAAATACCGGGTGGCCCGTGTTGCCCTCCATGTAGTACGAGGACTCGTTGAAGTCGCCCACGCGCGGGATGTGGTTCTGCGCGCGCGGTGCCGCGCGCGTCACGGCAGCGGCGCGCCCACAGTGTCGGCTTCGTCATTAGCCAGCTGCTGGTGCCAGCCGAGAAGGCAGTGTGCCCACATATGACCTGTTTGACTATTAGCGCACGACCACAACCATGCGCGCAGCGCGCCTTGCGGTGCTTGCCGATGATGTTGCCCTTGTTGCCGATGATGACGGCGGTGTTCCACAGGGTGTCGCCGTGCACCTCATCCCGCTCCTGTCACACCTAGCTCAGCCGCCCCGCTCAACTCTGCGTGAGCATGTGACACGCTCGCGCGCAGTGGGCTGCACTGCTCAGCCCATTAAACAGCTCGCAGGCCCGCCCCCCTGTGTGCCTCCTTCGCGACACTCTGAAGCTTGCGTTGTATCTACAATATCACCGACATGCGGCGGCGCAGCCCAGCCAGCCTGGCTGGCCCACACCAGGCACGATCGATATGCCACAGCGCCGGCCGTGCGAGGCTCGGCCCGACGCGCGCGCGCGCGCGCAGGGCCCGCCGCGGGCATGCGGGGCGGCGCGGCGGGGGCGCACGAGGATGGAGCTGACGATGACCATGTTGTGGCGCTTTGCGAGCGCCTGCAGCATGAGCGTGGACGCACCGCCCTCCACCGGCTCGGCAAACTCGCACCAGCGCCGCTCCCGCGTGCAGAACCTGCCAGCGGCCCGCGCCCCACCCTGACACCCTACCCTAATCTGGAACCTGCCGGCAGCCCGCTCCCGCGTCTGACGCAGAACCCGGCCCAGTCGCCGGCGCGCCGCCGGCGCGGCGGGGACCCCCACTGCTGCTCATGTATGCCCGCGCGGCCGACAGCGCGCTGCCGCAGAACCCGGCCCAGTCGCCGGCGCGCCGCCCGGGCGGCGGGGGACCCCCGTCGCTGCTCATGCAAGCCCGCAGCGGCAGGCGCGCGACCGGACATAAGCAGCAGCGCCGCGCACACGCAGGCATGGCACAGAGCGCGAGGGCGGCCCCGGGCAGCACGGGAGGGGCGCGCACGCAAAGGGCATCGTCCATGCCTCCTGCAGGCACAGCACGTTCACGCCCATCTGGCCGGCGGTACCTACTATTCCGCGCATGCGGTCCATCAACGCCTGCGCCGGGCCACAATATTTGAAGTGCCCGAGGCGGAGCGCGCACGCCGTGCAAGCGCGGGCAGCGACCCCCGACAGGCCATAGGCAGGGCCACAGCTCACACGCGGCGTGCGTTGATGACGCGAGCAGCCTTGCACACGCTAGCTCAGCAGCCCGCTCCTGCTGATGCGAGCACCCTTGCTCACGCGGGCTCAGCAGAGCGCTCCTGCTCCGGCGCGGCGCAGCAGCGGCGGACGGCGCACCCTCGACTGTTCCGCAAATGGCGCGGTTGTGGGCGCCACTATCGCGTTCTGCACCAGGCCGACCTTGACCTCGCGGCTCTGCCGCAGCTGCTCCGGGGCGGCAGTGAAGCTGTACGCCTGTGCCCCCGGCCTGGCCCCTGTCAGCTCTGCCAGATAACCAGAAGCAGATATGCAGACCAATAGTGCAAGGTTGCATCTGTAGCAGAGCGTCTGCCACAGCGCGCATGCAAGAACCGGCTCGCCAGCGTGCCGCACCTCTATGACCAGGTTGGCTGGTTTGTCCAAGTCGCAGGGAACGCCTAAGTCGCAGGGAACGCCGTTGCCCTGGTTCAGCCCCAAAAGAATGGGCTCCACTTGCTCCCACGCAGCCTCATCGAGCTCGCCCTGCACCCCCTGGATAAACTCAGCAGCCACACTGGACGCGGGCCTGCCACAGACTGGCACAAGTGTGAGCGCTGCGCTGCGAACCTGCGCTCGCACAAAGCAGGCAATCACTCCTGGGACCTTGTTAACTGCACAGTCAATGCGGCAAACCACAGGGCAGCGCTGTCGGCCGGGAGTGCAACACAGACAGACCTTCAGAAAGCTGTCCAAGCTCTGGCCTCCCATGACCTCTGCTCCTCTGCTCGCAGCTCCATCGTCGTATGTTGGGGTCAGGCTGCCCTGGAAAGCGTGGTCTTGCCCGCCGTTCGTGCTCCCTGGTTCAGTGTGACATGGTGCGGCCTGGATGCCTTTCGCCATATGATCGACCACAAGACCTTCCCCCAGAGCTGGTGCGCCTGACAAACCTCTTCCCGCCGCCACACCTAGAGTGCTCTGGCCCCGCTAAGACAGTATGGGACCAGGTACTGATGGACTTTGGACAACTGTCCACAACTGTGTGAAGCGCTGTCTTGCTCGCACCAGTTGTCACTTTGGAAGCCTCAACTCAGATAAGCTTCAACTCGGGGAAGCTTTGATTTGAGCATTCTTTGGTTCGGTCCAGCCACTCCATGGAGCCTGATCAGGCATCATGCAGCTAGCTAGCTAGCTGTGCATGGGAAAAAAAAATGCGCACAGTGCCGTCACTCTGATAGAGCCTGCTGCGTCACCAGGAGCTCAGCATTAGCACTACGGCGATGAGGTAGCGGCCGCTCAGTCCCAGCGGATGGGGCGCCGTACATATGCACCATGCCAGGTGGGCGCGCATGCGTTGTCGCTGCATCACCAACGGTGTAGCCTGCCGACGCTTGGCCCGTGGTGGCCGCTGTCTGTGCTATGCTGTCCAGTGAGCGAGTGGAGCGTCCAGCATCACCGGCAGTTGTCGGCCGTGACACACATGGTGCCGGGTCGTGCAGGGGGCCTTTGCGCTGCTGTTGTGTGCAGCAGCCAGCATAGCATGGTGCGGGCCGTGACAAGGCAGCACGCTGTCTTACAGGCTGCTGTTTTCCTGCCTCTAACATGCTGTCAACTGTAGCAAGGCCCAAGCCTGGTTTCCCCGTCCTACAGGCCAGCCACTGCTCAGCACGCGCCTGACGCCTGGCGCACGCGCGACCATGCGCCGGGCATGTGCGCGACATACGGCATCTGCGGCCACCGCAAGGACAAGGACGTGCTCAACTGCGCGAACAACACCGCCGCGCAGCCGCTGCCGGCCGCCGCAGCGCGCAAGCTGGTGGGCTCCCTGTCGCGTCGCTGGTAGCGTTGGGGGTAGCACGGGGTCAAGCAGAGGTCACAGGCGAAGCCTATGCGCGCTTGGTGCCACCAGACAGCGAGCCGGCTCTTCGGCGCCACGACACAGGCTCCCTCATGTCCCTCTTGTCTCTGCTGGTGTCACCGCGCGCGCGGACAAACAACGAGCAGGCTCTGCGAGCTTTGCTCTGCAGTCCGCGCTTTAGAAGAGACGAGGCGCAGCCGCGAAAGCGTGCAAGCGCGGGCGGACAACCTGCTAAGCACGGCCGACAGACCAGTGACGTTACCTTGATGCAGAGAAACATGTTTGTTCTCAGCAGAGCATACTCGGTAGGTGTGAGAGGGCAGCTGCAGGAAGGGAGTGGGCGCTGCAAGCATGCTGACACGCACGGCATGCATGTCTGGCAGCGCCTCACAGTGTCCAGGTCGGGCAGCCGAGTGCGAGGCAGACGCGCGCGCGCGTGCGGACGCAGGCGGACGCATGCCCGCGCCTGGCGGCCGAGCGCGGCGGCGCCGGCGCGGCCGTCTGCTGCACCGAGGAGCAGATCGACACGCTGGCGCGGCAGGCGCGTTCCGCACGCGCTTGCCGGTGCCGCGTGCGCTGCGCGCTGCGCGCCTGCCGGGCAGTCTGGCAGGGCCTGCGCCCAGGTGGGGTCGGCGGGCTTCCACTGACGGCAGCCGTCTGTCCGCGCCTGGTGTGCCGGAATGGAGCAGGGCAGCCGTCCGCCATGCTCCGCACGCTCCTCCGCGTGGCGCAGCGGCGCTGCGGGCCCCGCTGTGCGCAGCTGTGTGGTAAACAAAGGGTGCGAGGGGCTGGCGCGGGCTTAACTCATGGTGGCCATCACTGCTGGTCACCGACAGTGTCCTGGTCCCACTGACAAAGTGCGGGCTGGGTGGGACAGGAGGCGGGGTCCGGGCTGGTGCGGCTTGCCGCGCTGCTGGCGTGGCCAGCAAGCAGGCAACCATGCCCCTCCCAGCCCGCGGCCGGGGCCGTGTTGGGTACCCTTTAACCCTAATCTTAACCCTATCCCTGTACAGGCAGCCGCGCTGACGCGTGCCCGCGCTCACCCCGCGCGCAGGTGCAGGTGGCCAGCATCTTCCTGATCGGCTGCCCGGCGTGCGCGGCGAACTTCCAGCACTTCTGGTGCACGCTCACGTGCGCGCCCGACCAGGCCGCCTTCACCAACGTCACAGCCGTGCAGCGCGCGGCTGACACGAACGCGACCGCGGTCGCGTCCATCGACGTGTTTGTGGACGCCGCCTTCGGCGAGCGCTTCTACAACTCGTGCAAGGCGCGCGCGCGCGCCGCCCGCCGGCCTGCACGTGGTGCAGGCGTGCATGCAATCTGATGCTCAGGTTCAACAGCCAACTGGCCTCTGTGAGTCACAACAAGGGCCGCCTTTCGCGTGTTGCCAGGGCGGCCAGGTGCGTGGGGTTGATCCTGCACGCTGCGCTCTTCTGCAGCCGACCAAGGAGGCGCACTCCTGACTGCTCACAAGACAGTGTCAAAAGCATGCGTGGGTGGAGCGTTTCTGCAATCAGGCACCCCATGCGCCCCCCATGCATGCGCAGCTCCTGGACAGCGGACGCACGTGTTGCTGGCCGTGACAAGGATGGCATCTTGCTCCACCACGTTGCATCGGAAATTTCAGGGTCAAACCTGTTCGTCATGCTCAGCGCCCACGCGCGCGCCGCGCGCAGGACATGATGTGCCCCGTCATGAACGAGCGCGCCATGTACTAGTTTTACGTCGCGCTCAGCGCCAAGCCCGCGCCCCGCGCAGGATGTGGTGTACCCCGTCATGAACGAGCGCGCGATGACGTACGTGGGCGGCGGCGCGCGCGACGGCCAGGCCTGGCTGGACTTCCTGGGCACGGTCAAGGACGCGCGCAGCCCGCCGGCCGGCTCGCCCTTCCAGATTGACTTCCCGGCGGCGCCCGCGCCGGCCGGCATGGCCGCGCTGGCCGGCGCGCTGCCGGCGTGCTGGGACGCCGCGCTGCGCTGCTCCTGCGGCGACTGCCCCGACGGGCCGCAGTGCGCGCCGGTGCGGGGCCCCGTGCGCGCCGCGCATGCCGCGGCGCGCGCGAGCACCGGGTGTGCCTGCCTTGCCAGTGAAGCAGACTGTCACTGGGTGTGTGATGAGAAGGGCTGCAGCGCTGGCGCTATTAATAATAGTGACCCTTTCGGGATATTACGGATGACAATCGATCAACACCAGTCCTGCCTGCCAGCTGCACCTGACCCGCCGAGCGCGCGCGCGCGCGGCAGCCGGAGCCGCCGCCGCCGCCGCCGCCGGGCGGCTGCCCGGCGCTCGGCCTGGGCGGCCACGCCGCGCCGTCCTGCCTCAGCCTCGGCCTGCTCGCCGTCTTCGCGGCCGCGCTGCCGCTGCTCGCGCTCCTCGCGCGGCGGCTGCGCGGGGGCGGCGCCGCGGCCCACCACGCGGACGCGGGCGCGGGCCCGGCGCGCGGCCTGCTGGCGCGGCTGCGCGCGTGGGGCGCGGGCGCGGGCGCGGGCGGAGCGCGGGGCGCAGGCGAGCCGCTGCTGCCGCCGGACGGGGAGGCGCCGGATGGCGGCGGGCGGGCGGGCGCGGCGCTTGCGGGGCCCGTGGACGGCGGGAAGGCGGTGGGTGGCGGCGCGGCGGGCTGGGACGGCGCCGTTGCCGACGCTGAGGACGCGCTGGCCGACGGGGAGGCCGCGGACGCGGACTTTCCCTGGCTGGAGCGGCGCCTGCGCCGCTGGTTCCGCGCGCAGGCGCGCGCCCGCCCCCGGCGCCCGGCCCAGCGCGGCCCGCGCGCCCGCTCGCGAGGGGCGTGCTGCATGGCCAGTCAGGGCCGCGGCTGAACCCGCACAGCAGGGCGCGCTGGGACAGTCGAGGCTGATAGAAAATGCGTGCATGCGTGCAGGGCCGCTTCTGCGCGCGGCGCCCAGGGCTGGTGCTGGCGGTGGCGGCCGCAGTGGTCGCGCTGTGCGCTCTGGGCCTGGTGCGGCTGCGCGTGGAGACCGACCCGCAGCGCCTCTGGGTGGGCGCCGGCAGCCAGGCCGCGCGCGAGAAGGCCGACTATGAGGCGCGCGCGGCCCCGCGGCAGAGGGCATGCACTGGGGCGGCACTGCCTGCGCGCGAGCTCGCTGCGCCCGTCCTACGCACACTGCAGTCCCCCCGGCAGGGTCTGTCCCTAAAGGGTCCAGGAGGGACTGTCCCTGGAGTGCGCGCGCTTCCGTGCCCTGTCAGGGTGGACTCGCGGGTGGGCGCTGCGAGGAGAACGCGCGAACCAGCAGCTCTGGTAGACCGCCGGGGGTGACCGGCGGCGCGCGGTGCCGGCCGCGACGCCCCGGGCCGCCCGCGCAGGCGTCCTTCGGCGCCTTCTACCGCATCGAGCAGCTCATCCTGACGACGCTGCCGCCGGACGGCGCCGCCGGCGCGGGGCAGCCAGAGCGGCCGCCCATCGTGACCGACGCCAACATCCGGCTGCTGTTCGACATGCAGGCGCGGGCAGCCGGGTGTCACCCTGTATCCCATAACCTATACCCTCGTGCAGCAGGTGTGGCCGCATGCGTGTACGCGTCCCGGCAGAGCGCGCGCGGCAGCTGGCCGACTCGGGGCGGCAGGCGCGCGAGGCGCGCCAGCGCTGCGAAGAGCGCGCGCGGCGGCTGGCCGACTCGGGGTGGGAGGCGCATGAGGCCGGCGAGGCGCTGCCAGAGGAGTCCGAGGTGGCCGACTCGGGGCAGGAGGCGCACGAGGCGTGTGAGGCCAGGCTGCAGCGCTGGCAGCTCGTGGCAGCGCCCGCGCGCCTCGTGCGCCTCCTGGCCAGAGTCCACCACCTCGGACTCCTGGCAGCGCATGCGCGCCTCGCGCGCCCGCCCCCGCGATTCGTCCAGCCGCCGCGTGAGCCTTCGCAGCGCTCGCGCGCCTCGCGCGCCTGCCGCCCCAAGTCAGCCAGCTGCCGCTGGAGCGCTGCCAAGAGGTCCCGCTCACAGGACCCTATCGACTGGAACACATTGCCCTAAATGCGCGCGTCCTTGGGGCAGAGTCTTTAAGGAGGCCATGTCAGGCTGAGTGGCTGCTGTCGTGCTGCAGACGTTGGGCGATGGAGGCTCATCACTGGAGTGCAATGCTGTTTAAACAACTTATTATGAGCTCTGTAAGTGCCAGGCTGCGATGAAACCGGTGAAGCGCAGGCTCGCATTGATGCGCTGGCGCCGCAAGTGCCTGGCGGCGGCACCGCGACGCTGGACGCCGTGTGCTACAAGCCGCTCGGCGACGCCTGCGCCACGCAGAGCATCCTGCAGGTGCTGCACGCCGCGGCGGGCCCCTGCGGCCGCCCGGCGCCTGCGCCGACCGTGCACACCAGGGCGGCGGCGGGCGCGCCGACACCCCCCCGCGCTCGAGGTCATGCGCGGGACGGCTGCGGGGGAGCAGATCAACTGTAATCCTACATAACCCTACCATATGATCAGAGTCAACGGGCGCGCGCGCGCGCCGCAGTACTGGAAGATGGACGCCCAGATCTACGCGCGCGGCGAGCCGCCGTTCTACACCAAGCTGACGCCCGAGTTCTGCTTCGGGCACTGGTCCACGCAGTGCCGCAGCGCGTTCCAGGTGCCGCCGCGCTGCCGCGCAACCCTAACCCTACACCTCCCCCCAACCGCGCACCCGCGCTGCTGCAGGCTGCAGCCGCGCGCGCTGGCAGGCACATGAACAGCCTCGCGGGGACCCGGTGCCTGGGAGGCGCGGCAGCCACGCTTGCTGGACGCTCTAGGTGCTTCGAATACTTGAACAATTGCACTGCTTGCCGCAGCATGTTCGTTGACCGGCACATCAGAAATCTCTCGATGCGCGCGTTCAGTCTCCTGCGCGCCGCCACCGACGGCAGGCGCCGACCTCACACGCGCATGCAAGCCCTGCGCTTGCGGCCCTGATGGCGCCGCTGCAGCGCTGACCGCGCGGCCGCGCGCCGCAGGCGCCCATCGACCCGCACCTGGTGCTGGGCGGCTTTGACGAGGCGGACCCCGGCTTCGTTAGCCTGGCCGCCAACGCGACCGCGCTCGTGGTCACCTTCCCCGTCGACCCCGCGCCCGGCAACAGGTGCGCGGCGCCGCTCCCAGCAAATGTCAAGCTTCGACCTTAGCACGGCCTGCCTCCCTCCCTGATGCGGCATGCCTGTGCGAGTTAGTGTGGCCGCTGCACATGCGGGCGCCCATGGGATGGACGACAAGCATCTTTGCCCTAGATTGTCAGAATGTTACCTGCGCTGTAGCTCAAATGCATGTCAGGCATGTGCCGAAGGCCAGGAGCACCCCAGTGCATGTGACGAAGCCCTGCAAAGACCCTCAACGGCCACCGCGCTCTTGACTCCGCGGCCAGGGCCGCGGCGGAGGCGTGGGAGGCGGCGTACCTGGAGCTGGCGGGCGGCGAGCTGGCGAGCATGGCGGCGGCCGCGGGCCTGGCGCTCTCGTACTCCGCGGAGCGCAGCGTGCAGGACGAGCTGGCGCGCGAGAGCTTCGCCGACCTGGGCACGGCGCGCCCCGGGCGGCTGGGCGCTGTATGGCAGCGCGGCGGGCTGCCGCATGGGACGCTGAGGCACAGCGCGCTCGGCGCTGGCGCGTAGAGAACGGCGCAGAGTAGCGCGGCTGTGTGCAGCGCATCTGGTGCAGGAGAAACTGCAGTACGCCTGCAGGTTGACGGCGTGCGCGCGGTGTGCCTGTGTCACTCAAGCCTGCTTGTCTGCAGCACTTGCTACACTTTGGATGCGAGTGTTAGCCAATATACGAGTCATATGACACAACGAGCTGGCTCGCAGGTGGCGGTCTCGTACGCGGTGATGCTGGCGTACATCGCGTGCGCGCTGGGGTACCTGCCGGCCGGCGCGCGCCCGGCCGCGCTGCTGGTCACCGGCCGCGCCGGCCTGGGCCTGGGCGGCGTCGCGATCGTGGCGGCCGCGGTCGCCGGCGCGCTCGGGCTCGCCGCCGCGGCCGGCCT
>JAABUV010000705.1_pt1 | contig 50693 bp, 62 predicted proteins | sample 5559971 | NCBI WGS metagenome assembly JAABUV01 (sample SAMN10711881, study PRJNA513362) | rock metagenome | isolation source: Antarctica rocks | place: Antarctica: Victoria Land, Knobhead nord | collected 2015-12-19 | reverse complement strand
ACAGGAGTTTCTCAATGCGAGGAGGGAACGGCCTGAGTGTTTGCAAGCGGTCTGTTCGTTGCATGCCGTAATCACCTTGCCTTTGCTTTTATTGACCCTGGCGATCATGACATCACGGAGGCTTGCAAGCCACGGCACCTCCATGGGCAGCGCATGGCCGCGGCCCCGCGCCGGGCCGCGGGACGCTGGCCGACCGCCGGGCCCGCGCACCGCAGGCGCGCGCCAGCGCCGGTGCTGGAGCGCCTGCACGCGCCCGGCGCGGAGCGGCCCGCGGCGGCCGGCGCGGCCGTGGTCGGCGACGCGCTCGCCGGCACCGCGCTGGCCGCCGTGGACGCGGCCGGCGCGCCGCGCTGCCTCTGGCCCGCGGCGCCGCCCGCGCCCGCCGCGGTGCGCGCGCGACCCGCCCGCGGCGCCCGCCCAGCTTATAGCCTGTCTCGCATGCGCGCCTGCTGGCCGGTCGCCGCCCTCGCAGCGAGCCCACCCGGCGCGCTGGAGGTGGGCATGCTGGGCGGCCGCGCGCTGGCGCCGTGTGCCTGTTCCGCCGCGGCGGGTTTAGTGACGGGCAGAGTTAAGGACCTGCAGCCATTGCCCTGGTCGGGAAGTGCTGCCCTCCAGCGCCCTCAAGGGGATGCCGGCGACGCAGTCAGCGCATACTTTGCCCCTCCCCCGTTCAGACATCTGTCTCGGCTTGCGGCGCGACACCCAGGACACCATGGACAAGCGGAGGCATGCACAGGACAACCCAAACTCGCCCCGTAGCGCGCCGGGTGGCGTCATTGCGCTGGCAGCAGGCACCGCATCTGCGCCGCGGTCAGGCCCTCCTCCTTGGCGACCGCGTTGGGCGTTGGGCTCCATGCATACAGGGCGCGTCCACCGGAGTGCGCTTTGCAGCTCATCCAGAGAGCTATGCTCGGAGTATTTGACCGCGGCGCAGTGATGAGGTGCCGGCTGCTCGCGCCTGACACTTGCGCCGCGGTCAAGTACAGCGAGCCCAGCTCGCTGGAGAGCTGCCGCAGCCACTCAGTTGATGCGCCCGGTATGTGTGGAGCCAAACGCCTTTCGATGAGGAGGAGGGCCAGACTGTGGCGTAGATGCACGGCCTGCTGCTGGCGCCGTGACGCGACCCAGCGCGCTGCGGGGCGAGCTTGGGTTGTCCTGTGTGAGCGTCCGCTTGTCCATGGTGTCTCGGGTGTCGCGCCGCGCCCCGAGGCGCCAAGGGGGAGGACTGAAGCATGCGCCGGCTGGGTCGCCTGTGTCCTCTTGAGGGCGCGGAAGGGCAGCACTCGCCGGCCAGGGCCAAGGCGACGCAGCAGGCAACACCCGTTCTTTTCCTGTTCCCGCTCACCATCTGCGGGCGGGCAGGATGCGGCGCCGCAGCCCGCGGCCGCGGCCGCGCCGGACGTCGCGGCCGCGGTGGACGCGCTGTACGGCGAGCTGCTGGACGGCGCGCGCCGGCGCGGCGCGGGCGGCGCCGGCGGCGAGCCGCGGCTCGCGGCCGGGTCGCCGGAGGGCGCCGCCGCGCTGGGCGCCGGCATCCGCGACCTGCGCGCGCGCCACGTCGCATACGTGCACCAGGCGCACCACGACCTCGCCCAGGTGGCCGCCCCGCTCGCGCGCCCCGCGCGCCGCTGCCGCCCGCCTGCCTGCCGCCCGACGCGGCTGCCGCGCCGGCCGCCCGCGTGCGCTGACACGCGCGCGCGCACCGGGCGCGCCGGGACCATGCCCCGGGGCTGGCTTGGCCGTGGCGCGCCTTTGCGCCCATCCTGGTTGATGCAGGACACTTGAGCAGCCTGGTCCTACCATGTGACAGCTGTCCTGCTGATCCCAGGCGAAGCGGACTCGCTGCACGGCCCGCTGAGAGGGCTGCCTGCGCGGCGCGCAGCGCGTGCGGGAGCTGGTCACGGAGGCCGGCGCGCAGGCCGAGCGCGCAGGCCAGCTGGAGCGCGCGGCCGGCGCGGCAGCCGCGCGCCTGCCGCCCTTCGCTGAGCGGCTGGCGCGCGCCTCGGCGCTGCATGCAAATCTGCAGGACAGGTGCGGACTCGGATGCCGGCCGCGCACGCGCACGACCCGCGCCTGCCCCGCCCTGCCAGCGCTACCCAAGCGCGCGGCGGCGCTGCAGGCGCTGATCGCGCGGCGCCCTGCCGCGGCCAGCCCAGGCTCTGCACACGCCCGCGCCTCGCGTGGCGCCCGACGTCCGTGCCCGAATGCAGAAATACATGATGTTTTCTGCGTCCGCATGCTCCGCATGCGCGCGCGCGTCACGGCACGCATGAGCGCGTGCGGGGCCTCGGCTGGCCATGCGGGCCGCCGCCGCGGGCGCCCGCCGCCCCCGCGTGCGGCCCTGACCGCGGGCGCGCGGCCCAGGGTGCGCCTGCTGGCCGAGCTGCACTGGGCGCTGCCGCACCCGCTGAGCGCGGCGGAGGCGGCGCTGCGCGACGCGCGCCTGCCGGCGCTAGAGGCCGACGCGGCGGCGCTGCGACGGGACCTGGACGCCGCGCGGCGCGCGGCGGCGCCGGCCGCCGCGGGCGCCGACGGCGCCGAGCGGGCCACGCCGCCGGCGCGCGGCGGGCTGGCCGTGGTGCCTTCCGGGTCCAGCTCCTGGAATGCGCTGCCAGGGGGGCAGCCCGGCGGCGGCGGCTCGCCGGCGGCCTCAGCGGACTCGGGCGGCTCGCAGGGCGGCGGCGGCGGCGCGGTGCCGCCGGCGCAGATGCGCAGGGTCAGGGTCGCGCTCGGCGACCTCGCCGCGCTCACGGCCGCGTCGCAGGCGACCCTGGCGCGGCTGGAGGCCGCGCTCAGCGCGGGCGCCGGCGGCTGAACACGCGAGCCCGAGGGGCGCTGCGTCAGTGCCAGCGGCAGCACCCGCAGCCCTGCCGCGGCCTGCGCGCGTCGAGAGCCGAGGCCTGGGCGTTCCATTGCTGGGTGTTGGCATCGGCCGGCATCCGGCATCGACACGGGCAGCCTGGATGTGGCACTAGGTCAGGTCTTTTTGGACCCAGACGCCAGCATTACCAGGGTCTGGCGGCGGCCTGCCCAGCTGCGGCACAGGCAGGTACTCGCGGCTGGGAGCTCGCTGCCGCCTGGCGCTGCCGGATGATATGGTAGTGCGCCTGCAAAGCGGCCACGGATGGTCTACTTATGGCGGCACTGTAGTGAGGTGAAGGCAGTCCTGGCGAGGCTGCTGATTGATGCCCAGCATGAGCGAGTGAAATTGCCTGAATGCTGATGCATCTAGGCGCCACTGTGCCAGCACACACGCTCATGCTCATCCAGAGTGCAGCCGCTGTGTGCGGACCTGTTCGAAATATTTATGCTGCATGTTCAAGGAACCGCGAGCTTCAACTTGGTTTTTCCGGGACTAAGTTCACGACAGCCTGCATAACAGGCATTTCATGCGCTGTCTGTCACAAATGCCACCCCAGATGACAAGCAAACTCCAAAATACAACCTCAGTAGACATGCAGCAGCTGAGCCCGCCTGGTTATGTACCAACAGCAACAAGAGCGGGACCATGCGCGCGTGTGCAACAGCAGCAAACGAAATACTCGCTTCACGAGCAACAACATGATCCGGTGCGCGATACATGCGCACCAGCCCCAGTCCAACTTGCATGCAGGGTTCTGCATGCCACCGTTATGCTCTTCATCTATGAATGCATGCAGCCTTTTCTCCCTCGCCTGAGCACCCCTCGCACCCCATATCCCCGGCGGACTTTGCAGCACCTCCACTGAGGTCTCTGTCCATACTGTCATGACTATCAGGACATGCCACAGTGACACAGGCCGAGGCAGTGGCAGGTGCGCGGCGGCACCCGCCACCAGCGGCCTCCGCGCGCCGGCTCACCAGGCAGACACACAGAAGTGCGAAAGGGGGCGGCGCGGGCCGAGATCCGCAGGCGCCGCCCTGGCGGCCCTGCTGCGCGCCCAGTCGCCACCAACCGCGGGGCGGGGGGGGGCGCGCGCGCGCCCGCCGCTCACTTCTTGTGCTGCGTGACCGTCTGCAGGCTCTTGTGCAGCGAGTCGCTGCCCTTGGGGGCGGCCTGCGGGTGCAGCACCGTGACCGCCGTGTGCGCCTTGGCCAGCAGGTACTTGGTCACCTGCGCGCGCGCAAATCCCCGGGTCGGGCCAAAAAAAAAAACCGCTGCCAGAGGCGTGGCAGGCGCACAAGAGCGCATCTGAGGACAGACACTGTGTGGGTGCCAGCGCGGTCGCGTCGTCGCCCGCGACCTGGACACCAGCGCTCACTGCTCAACGTTCGGCAGGGGTCTCGGCGCTCTCTCTGCGCTGGGCCAAACTCATGTCAACACCCATGAAACGCAGGTTGATATACATGTCGCTGTTGGGCACCCTGCTCCCGCAGCGGGAGACCGCAGGGGGGGCGCACGCTCTGGTGGTACAGGCTGTCCAGGAACTCGTGCGGGTGGGGCGCCAGCACGATCGTGCTCGCCTTGAGCTTGTCCGCCAGGCGCACGAGGGCCTGCGCGGCACGCGCCACTCAGTGCCAGGGCGCAGTGGCTCACTCGCAGGACATGCGCATGCCCTCAGGTCCGCGAGCGCTTGAAAGGCAGCCTCTTGCTTGCTGGTGCGCGCGCTCGCACGGTTGGCCACGTCTCGCAGTGCTCTGCCGCGACAGCGCTGGCGACGAATGCGATGAATACAAATCACCTGGCCCGGCTGGGCACCCAGCGCCCGTCCACTGTCAGAACACTCCTTCTCAATCGCACCTCGCCCGGGTGGCTGTCATGCGTAGGCTTCCGCAGGATGTCCACCACGGTCGTCACGTTGGCGGCAATCAGCTGTGGCACCAGGTGCTCCTGGATGAACGCGTTGGCAGCGTCCTCCTGCGCGGGCCGGTACAGGCTGCTTAGCCGGAGCAGCAGGACACCGACTTATGCGTACAGGAACCCTCGCTTTGGTTGTTGCCAGGGCGCCGCCCAGCGCGACAGTGCAGCCGCTGCACCAGCGTCGTCACAGGCCTCCAGGACGCGCGGGAACACAGCAGCGCAGGCACCACTGACAGACCATGCAGTCTTGCAGGCTGCGACCAGAGCCAAAAGCTGTGCGGTTTGTGACACCCAACCTGAACTGCCTGAAGCCTGGTTGTCTCACTGTTGCAACAATCAAATGCCTTCCAGTGCCTTGGCATGCGCACCAGGGGCCGCTCACGGTAGTACGGCCGCAGCTGGTCAGTCTCGTCAATGATAACGCACGCCAGGTGAAACTCGTCCCCTGCACAGCCCCCGTTCTCCCAGTCACAACGCCTGCTTGTTAGACTCACAAGCGCTGCGTGAGACTGAGAGCAGGGTGCAGCTGCGTCCTCTCAGATTGCGTCTGAGCTTTCGCACTTGCAGGGAGGCCTGAGCTGCTGTTCAGCTTGGGTTGCTTGTCAGTGCACATGTCCAGCTTTGAGAGAGGCAACATTGGCGCACCAGGCCTGTACAGGTTCGTGACCGCGTAGTTGACGGCATCCACAGAGGCCTGCGCGTTGCCGAGCACTTTGCAGGAGGCTCTTTGGATACAGGGATACAAACGCCTGCACAGCACGCAAGCGCCCCTTGGACTGACAGCGCCAGTGTGCAGGCAATCACGCTATTCATAGTCGCTCGCCTTGAGGACAGAGCTCAGCAGCTCCAGGAGAGACGGCCCAACCTAAATGCAGACGTCACTGTTGAGAGCTTAATGGTCAGAACCAGAAGAGGTGCGCACACCTCAGTGCCGTCAATGGCGATGACCACGTTCTTGGGAGGGAAAAGCGCCCTGCAGCGCAAAGCATCATTAGCACAAATCAAAAGCATGGTCCCATTAAAACGTGCATGGTCTTTTAGCTCGCTGCATTGTGCATGGGTTGCAGCATGCCAGGCACCAGGCCATCAATTCACGACAGCACTGGGTCCTGAGGCAAAAGGGCGAACATGGCATATGCTGGGTGTAGGAGGCAGACGAGCAAGCGAAAAGTTCTGCTTCACGACTAGAACGAGTGCAGTGTCGTTGCAAGGTTGCGTGCAGGCTGCAACAAAAAGTATATGCCTCTCACGCTTCACTTTCGACGAGGGTCGATGTTTGCACAGAGTGGGGACCTCCCGAGGGCTTTTGCTTGTCCCAATAGAAAAACTTCATTCATATGTACATTTTCATAGAGCAAGAAAGTGAGTGTCTTCACAGCTACGTGCGCTGTGGTGGCGCACTCCTGCTGGGCTCCACGCGAGGTTCTTAGGCAACAGGCCGTTGATGCCCGGTTTTAAATGTCTCAAACTCGTTCCGCAGCAGTGCGACGGAGTGCTTGCATACATGTACATGGTCGGTGGCTGACTTACCAGCTGTGGTGACGCAACGCTCACTGTAGCGCAGTTGCATGCCATTTAAGAAAGGCAAGCCAGCAGTGTGGGTATATCTGTGCTCGGCCATGCATGGCACGAACTGCATGCATCACGTATATCTTTTAACGCATGACTTACAGCGCTGAGCTGACTAGAATCAGACGCACGGCACCAGGTACCCAACAAGGGGCAGATCAGACCACAGCAAACACACACCATGGTCATAACAAGTACACCAAACAAATCTTGGCAGCCCACCCACGCACACTACACCGCACCTCCTCACGTCCTGGCACACTGAATATGCGAGCTTCCCCACGGCATCAGGGCACTGCGCACGCCTCCTGCACAGCAGGCATGTGTGTCTACGCAACCTAGCCGGCCATGCTTGAGCGGATGCCCACCACACACGCAGGTTGACAACAGGCTCATACCGGCTACAGCGGCCCTCCTTGAGCGGGCCTCCTTCTCACACCACCCCCATGCTTTACAGAGCACCGGAAAGCAGCAGCCTGCCCACACCCAATCTCCGCTCGCGCCCACTCAGGCGGTCACCGCCTCTGCCGGGCCGCGGGATGTGCTCGCAGGCCGCGCGACAACATTGTTCGCCTGGCGCGCCGTGCACAGTATGCTCAGCATGTCGCACAGTACAAGCAGAAGGCCTTCACAACAGTGCCTGCTTCGGGCAAGAGTGTGACCCGAAAGGCCTTTGCAGATGCGCAGCAAGCTGCACCACACACAGGCTCAAACATGATGCCGCACACGGGCTGCACGCACTGTTTGCATGCTTATTGTGCCATGGTGGAAGGGCGCCGCCGACACGAGCACACCCGGGATAAAAACTCTATCAGAACAAACGCCGCCCCGCACGTGCACGCCGACGTGGGGCACACGTGGCGCCAACAGGCCAACAAGCCTAGGTTCAACACGTTGCCGTCAACCCAGTGCTCCACAACAGCAAGCAGTGGGGAGCTCGCTTCCATGGGGAGCCACACCTGCTCCGGGCGCAGGTGGGGCTCCACGTCCGGGAACACGTCGTGCATGTCCGCGCCGCGCAGCGCCTCCGTGCCCAGCGGGCACCGCGGCCCGTTGTGCAGCGCCAGCGCATCCCTGCGCGGGCGCGCTGAGACAGCTCGCGAGCAGCTCGCGGCGCCCGGCGTCCTCACTGGCAGAGAGCTGGTGCACGCCGAACGACCATAATCACACACCATGTGCTTCGGAAGGGACCCTACGGAGCACATGAAGGCTGCCACGTGTGAGGCTCCTGTGCGCAGGTCAGGTGCCCCTGCGCCCTGGCTCGACCTGGCAGGGCCCAGAACGTGAGGAGGGAGGCTGCGGGGGCGTGCGCCGCGCCTGAGGCGCTGGATCTTGGACACGGACGCGGAGAACTCGGCCACCTTGCCCTGGGAGCCGCGGTACAGGTGGAAGAAGGGCAGCACCTGCCGCGCAGCCGCACCAGGCCTCAGCTTGTGGTGCCGCAGCAGGCCTCAGCCGCTGGTGCCGCAACAGGCCTCAGCCTGTGGTGCCGCAACAGGCCTCAGCTTGTGGTGCCGCAACAGGCCTCAGCTTGCGAAGCCGCGACAGGCCTCAGCTTGTGGTGCCGCAACAGGCCTCAGCTTGTGCGCGCATTTGTGTGCCTCCACACGACCGGGGTGTGCGAGCGGCGGAGCCTCACGTGCCCGAGCGCGGCTGCGACCCCGGGCTGCTGGGTGCAGGCCCCCGGCACGCCGGCGGCCGGCGGAGCGGGGCGCGCCCGGATGGAGAGCGGCTTGACGATGTCGCGGTTCTCGTCAAAGTCGACCTTCAGCAGCAGGATGTCCGGGTTGTCGTTGCACAGCTGACACAACTGCCGCCCCCGCCCCCGCCTCAGTCCCGCACCAGCCTCGCTCTCCTCAGCAAGCAGGTGCAGAGCACGACGCTCTCACGTGGCGGCACAGCTCGGGGCGCGCGTCGCACCTTGGGGAACAGCGCCCGGCACGCGTTGCACCACTTTGCATAAAAGTCGACGATCACCAGCCGGTCGCCCGCCTGCGCCTGCGCGCCACGCATGCACAGGTCGCGCGCGTACCGCACAACGCGCAGCAGCCAGGCAGCTCTGGCACAGGTGCGCAAGCAGTGGAGCGCGAGCGCCCCAGCATCAGGCGTGTGGCCGCGCTAGGTTTCCAGGGCGGCGCGGCGCCGCACCAGCTCGTCGACAAACTCCTGCACGCTGTGGATGTCTGCCATGTTCTCCGGGTTGTTGCGCGTCCACCAGGGCTCCGTGACCGCGATCTTGCTGGCCGACACCGCGAGCGCCCTGTGCGCCCCAGGCCGCAAACTCGGCACGTGTTGCAGGCCGCGCAACGCCACTGGGGGCAGGTAGCAAGGGCGTCCCTTGACGCCGCGGGCACCGTCACGGGGCAGCCAGGCCGCAACATGACGCAGAGGGATGCGCGCGAGCGCACCTTCGCCGGTGACACCTCCGTTCCCTGACTGCTGCGCACAGCGCCTGCGGCAGCTGCGGCCGGAGGCGCAGCCCATGCGGGCACAGGCGGCCGCGAAGCAGGTGTGAGGCCGTGGGGGGGAGCCGCCAGGCCCCCGAGACAGCGCTTGGGCAGGACAGCGCTGAGATCGCCATATTGCACCGTCTCTTTGGACCATCGAAGGCAGCGAGTCGCTGCCAGCGACTGTGAGGAGTGCCAGGGCTTGCCCCAGGTTTCCGTCGCGATGCAAAAACTCCATGTCGCCTTCCTGCCACCACACATGCGCGGCGCGGGAACCACCGGCATGCCCTGTGCGCACCTGGCAGTATATCGTGTTAGTGGAGCGCTGCGCGGTGTGGGCCCGGCCCGTTGCCTTCTGTGCTCCTGAGCCCTGCCCCCGCCTGCTGCGCTCGGAAACCCTGCCTATTTCCTCCGTCGCCGCAGCTGGTGGCGGCAGCACCGGGCGGGGTGCGTCAGCGCTGGGTAAGGCACGGCGCTCATCTCCCGACGCGACGCGACTGCTGGGCGTGCAGACGCGCTGAGGCGCGGCACGCAGGACAGCGCGCCAGCAGGCCAGTCAGCGGGGCTGCCGACGACAAACGCGGGGTGCCGAGCGCGGTCTGAGCTGTCAGCCCCGTAAGCCCACGCTGCGGCGGGCCGCACTCGCGTCGGGCGTGCCCCTGAGACCTGTCAGCCAGCTCCGGCCAGCGCGAGCGGCGGCCTGTGAAGCAGGGCGACGTGAGCAGGCCCCGTCACACGGCCGCCGAGCAGGCGCGCCGCTGGGCGCTGCGCGGCAGGGTGCATGGCTGCGTCCCTGCGTCTTCAAGCTGCTGGGCGTGCCCGCCTGCTCAGTCTTTCGGTGGCAGCTGCGGTGTGAGCATCGCACAGAGCGAGCGCAGTGCACGCCGGACGCTTCTCCGCCTCCCCGAGCGCTGGTCGGTGTGCAGACTGGCTGCAGCCGCGTCGTGTGCCAGTGCGTGGTAGGCCTGCTTTGCCAACCCGCGCAGCACTCTCTGCACACTGGGCAGAGCGGCGCAGTGGTCTCACAGGGAGCGGCAGAGCAGCAGGGAGTCCCGTGTGCGCCGCTGGCGCAGCGCCGCGGACGTCCAAGCCTGCTACGCGCGCGCAGGCCGCGAGCGGCCATGACCGGCGCGCTAGGCGTGCGAGCGTGGCCGCCGCACCGCTCGGACGGCCGCGCCGCGGCCGCCGCCGTCGGCGCGACCGAGGAGCTGGATGGCGCGCCGCCGCACAAGCTGCGCCGCATCGGCGCGTGCGGCGCGGCCCCGCCGCGCGGCGGCGGCAGCACGTGCGGCGCGCTGTGCGACGCTCTCCAGCTGAGCGGCAGCCTGCCCCCGCGCGGCCCGCCTGAGGGCGCGCCGCGCGCCGACGCGTGCCCTGGCGGGCAGCGGCACGCCGGAGCGTGCCTGCCGAGCCCCGGGCGCGAGCGCAGCCCGGGCGCGGCGGCGCTGCCGCTGGACCCCGGCGGGGCTGTGGCGGGGTCCGCGCCGCCGCGCTGGGCGCCCCGGGCGGCCGACGCTGCGCCCACAGCAGCGCCCGGCCGCCCGCCAAGCTGCGCCGCCTGGCGGCTGTCGGCTGCTGCGCCGGCTCGAGCGGCGCGACGGCAGTGGCCGCATGCGCCGCGCCCGAGGCCGGCGGCGCGGCTGCGGGCCTGCAGGCACAGGAGGCCGGCGCGGCGGCTGGAGCCGTGGCGGGCGCTCGCTCATGCGCCCGCCTGGCGGCGCCTGCCGCGGCACGGCAGCCCCGCGGTGCAGCCGACGCCGGCGCCGTCTGGCGGGTCGCAGCGTTGCCGCCGGCTGCGGTGCCAGCGGCTGCGGCGCCACAGCCGGTCCCGCTGCAGGCGGGCCTGCCGGGCGCTGCGGCGGGCGGCGCGCGCCGCGGCAAGCCCGCCAGGGCAGCGCGCGCGCCGGTGGCGAGCGAGGCAGCGGGCGCCGGCGCGCGCCCTGCGGCTCCGGCGCGCGTGGCCGCCGCCAGCGCGGCGCGGGCTGGCGAGGCGCGCTACCCGCGGCGCGCGCGCGGCAAGGCTGACGCCCCGCAGCGCCCAGGCGGCCTCGCGCCGCGCGCATCACTCCCTGCAGGCCCTAGAGCTCGGCAGCCGCGCAGCTCCTGCGATGTGCCGTTCGGGTGGGAGCCCGGGTGGGGGCCCGCGCCCCGCAGCGGCGGCGGCGGCGCGCAGCGGATGGAGGAGCACGCGGGCGTGCGGTTCGTAGCGCCGTCGGAGGCGGGCACGTTTGCCGCGCCGCCGGTTGTGACGTGGAGCGGCGCAGCCGTGGAGCAGCCGGGGCAGGCGCGGCGACCTGCGTGCCCGGCCCGCCCGTGCCTGGAGCCTGCACATCAAAGCTCGCGCGCAAAAGATTCCAGGCAGGGGTGCCTGGCGGGAGGTTGTGGCGGCAGCGGCGCCGCGCCCGCTGTGCGAGGCGCACAATCCCGGCGGGGCGCTGCGGAAGCACTGCATGAGTGGAGTGCCGTGCCTGACTCGCTCGCAGCTGTGGCACGCGCCTGTGCCGCCCAAACCTCTGCGTGGGGCATCGGGCGCAGACCCATGTGTTAGCGCAGACAGCCTGCCGCGCGGGCCGCCAGGTGCGCTTTGTGCCGGTGCCGCCGCCCGACGGGGCGCCGCCGCGCGTGCCGCCCACGGCGCACGCGGACGCGCACGACCCGCCATGGCGGCAGGCCGGCTTGTGCGCGCCGCCGCAGGTGCCAGCGCGCTGTGGCCCTCCGTGCAGCTGTGCAGACTCGTGCGTGTGATAGAGTGTGCGTGATAAAGAGCAGGCAAGGATGCGTGCCCGGGGCAGCACCAACAGCAAGTGGTGATTACTGGCTGGCCTGCATGCCTGAAATACAAGCGCCGTGCAACATGTGCTCATGCATGTGCGCATGCGCCCGCGTCTCTCAGCATGCTGACAACATGCTCCGCCCCCGCAGTGGCTGGACACGGCGGCCGCCCTGCGGTGGCTGCGCGACCTCGCGCGCGGCGTCGCGCGGCCGGCGCCCGCGCTCGCCGGCGACCGCCCAGCGCGCGGCCGGCGGCGCTGGCGCGAGGCGCTGCTGCGCGCGCGCGGCGCCACGCACGCCGCGCCGGGCGAGGCGGTGGGCCGGCGCAGCGGCCGCGTGCGCAACCGGCCGGACGCGTTTGTGCCGGAGGACGGCCGGTGCGCGCCGCGGCCGCCGGTCTGCTGTCTGCGCTCGTCATGCCGGCGCTGCCTGAGCATCCACCAAGCGCCCATCCACCATGCTGTAGCGCCCAGCCATGTTCCGGACGCACGGCCCGAGCCAAAGCAGGGCCGCCTCCGCGCGCCGCAGGGCGACGGAGCGCTCAGACTCGTCCGATTCGGAGGACGACCGCGACTGGAGCGAGGTCCGCGCTGGCGCCGCGTACCAGGCGACGCCGCCGGCGCTGCGGCCGCGGCCGCCCGCGCCCGACGCGGCCGAGGCCGCCGCGGCGGGCGTGCTCGTGGCCGCGCCGGGCGCGAGCGGGCCGCCCGCCGAGCTCGTGCCCATCTGCACGGTGCCCGCCGTCGTGGCCGCGCTGGGGCCGGACGCCGCGGCCGCCGCCGTGCGCACGCCGCGCCGGCTGGACGCCGGGGAGCCGCGCGCCTGGTGTGCGCCCTGGGCTCTGTCTGCCTGGCGCTCTGGAGGGTCGTAGCGCCTGCGCTGCCCGCTGGGACGCCGGCGCTGGAGGACTGCGCATCCATCTGCGCCGTGCTCCCGCTGTGCATTTCGCGCTACTGCCGGCAGGCGTGCTGCTTTGCTGAGGCTGGTGACGCAAGCGCAGGGCGCGCAGTGGCCTTCCTGACGTTCTGGCGTCTGGTGGTTCGCTTCTACGTTGCCGCCTGAGGCCGCTCGGCCGCGCGCAGGGTGGCTATGCCCCCGCTGGGCCGCGCATGGCAGCCCGCGCTGCTGCCTGCGGCCACGGCGGCGGCGCTGGGGCTGGCGGGCGAAGGCGCAGGCGCCGGCGACGGCTGGCCCGACGCCGATGTGGCCGCGTTCGAGGACGGGCTGGCGCGCTTTGGGAAGGACTTTGATGACACTGTCGCTGAGGCGCGCGGCCCGCCCGGCGGGCAGCTTCGGGGTGCAGGGCGTTGCTGATGCGGCGGTCATTGCCTTGGGGCGGGAGAACAGGAATAAATGCTCGTTGGGGGTGGCTGTCTCCGTGCTCGGCCTGGAGTCCCGGCTCTGTCCCGGGCTCCTTGCACCTCAGCGTGCACCGCACGCATGCCCAGGAGCGCCAGAAGCCTGTCCGGCCCGGGGCCCGCCGGAAAGGCTACTGCACGCCCTGGACACTGCCAGGCCCAGGGCAGTCTCGCGCGACTCGCCACGGCCGCCGGCCCGTCTGGGGGCCGCGCCGACGCGGGCGCCGCGCGCGCAGCTGCTGGCGCACCGCAGCTGCGGCGAGCTGGTCGGCTTCTACTACGGCGTGTGGAAGCAGCGAGCACACCCGCGTGCGCGCGCGTGGTACCACCGCCTGGCGCTGGTGTGCTCCCCCGCGGGGATTTGCCGGGACGCTGGCTGTGTGTGTCTTGGTGAGGGTGCCAGCATGTGGCGCAGCGCGCTCCAGGCAGGCTTGCCGCCCGGAGGGGCGCCGTCCGCGCTGCGCTGGTGACGATGTGGTGTGGGGCCTGGCCAAGCGAGTGCTGCTCGCCCAGGTCGCTAGGGTTGCGGATCTGTCCCTGGAGGGAGGCGCAGGCGGGACGCGCCATGCGTCGTGCGTGCATGCCGTGAGTGTCACTGCGGTTCTTTTGCACGGAGAAATAAGACGGAGAAATTTGTCATTTGAAGATATCATGAAGTCGTTATGGTTTATGTACAAGCTGGGGAAGGGAGATTCATGCAATGGTCAACCCCCCCGCTCTACGCAGGAAGCTGCGGCGGAGGAGGCAGCGGAGGCGGCGGCCGAAGCCGAGAGCGAGGCGGCCGCGGCGGCCGCGGCGGCCGTTGCGGCTGAGGCGTCGCGGCGCCGGCAGGCATGCCCGCAGCGCGAATGAGTATTGCAGGCATGACAGTTTGCGACTTCGCGCAGTCCGTGTTCTGGCCTGCAAATCGCTGCGTCTTTGCCACATGTCGATGGTCACGAGCAGGTGGGCGCATCCGGCGCGCGACCCATTATGCATCACTGGTGCGAAGTGTGCCGGTGGGTAGCATGAGCGTGCTCCCCGTCTGCCAGACCGCCCTGGGCGGCCGCGCATCTGCGTGCGTGTGTGCCAGCATGCCTAGCCCTGCCCTGCCCAGCATGGCCCATGCCTGCGTGGTGAAAGCGCGCGTGGGTGGCTCAGCTCCATGCCCCTCACGCCAGCCTCCTGCGCAACGCATTCCATGTGCAAGTTTATGACCCTCCCCTGACCTATGCCGCGAGCGGGCCCAGAGCGCTCACGGCCGTGCCGGGGCGCGCAGGTGCGCGAGGCGGTGCACTGGCTGCGCCACACCGCGAGCGATGTCGACGCCGCGAGCTACCTGCGGTGCGCGGCGCTGCCCTGGGTGCATGGATTGCCTGCTGTTGGGCGCGCCTGCCCGTCCGTGCCTTCCACTCCTGTGCCGCCCCGCCTGGCTCTCTGCCCGTGTGAGTGCTCCTGCCGGCGCCGCCCGCATGCGGCCTCGGAAGCGCTAGGCTCGCGGGCCGCTGCGTCGTGTGCCGGGGCTGACGCGAAGGCGGTGCGCGCGCGCGCACAGGCAGCAGAGGGTGGAGCGCGCCGAGCGCGCGGGGGAGGCGCTCGCGCTCGCGCGCGTGCAGCGGCTCGGCGCCGCCGCGGGCGCCGATGCCGCCGCTGCCGCCGCGGCGCTCCGCGTGGCTGACGAGCCGCCGGCGCCAGCGGGCCCCGCGCGGGCGCTCTCGCCGCTCGCGCCCGCGCCCGGGCATGCGGGCCTGGCCGCAGGCCGCGCCTAGAGGGCGTGAGCCTGCCGCGCCCTGATTAGATTGTTGCTGCATTGTCCGGGGTACGGAGCGCCCGGTGCTGCGCGCTTCGCACGCCTCTGGTTGAGCGCTTCGCTGGCGTACACATGTACCCGCGAAGGGCGGAGCGTGCTGTGTACAAGGTCACAAGCGAGCTTAGGGTTCGTGTCGGATCTGCATGTGCGCGCTCAGCCCTCTGTGTGCAGAGAGGGCCCCGAGGTTGAGTGATCCTCAAGACCGATTTGTCTGCTCTGTGCGTAGAGCTTTGTGTGTCTATAGAGGCGCCCTGTGCATTTACGTGAGTATGTCAGCTGCTGGGGCTGCGTGCAGGTTTGCTTGAGGTTTGTGCGGCAGACACCCTGTTTCTTGTCAGTAGCACAAGCACTGGTAGGTTTAGCCAAGGTGTTTGTGCTGATTTCAGTCTGGACCAGGCGAGCGACGCAGCATGCTGGCTTGGTTTGCTGCATGACGCTGTAAACTGGAGGAGGCGTGACAAGAGTATGACCAAGACTGCCAAGGGGCATGCGGCCAGGACCCCATTAGTGTGCCCACCCCTTGGCAGCCACGGCGCCCAGTCTACCCCTGCCGCGCGCGTTTGGGCCGCCGAAACGGCACCGCCCAGGCTCCAGCGTCGGCGCATGCCCTGGGCTTGCGTCGCCAGTCTTGCCAAGCCCTCCTGCGATCCTGCCCAAGCCCTCCAGCATGCCTCTGCCAGGCGCGCGGCCGCCCCGCAGCGCCGCGCCTGGCCAGGCGCGCTGCGCCCTTACCCCTGTCGCGGCCCCACCCCGGCCCCGCCCCGCATCCCCTCGCGCGCCGCGGGCGGCTCCCGCTCGCGTGGCCGTGCCGTGGCGCCCTGCCGTCTCGGCGGCACGCTCAGGGTTCGCGCGCAGCGCGCGCGCGTCATCGACTGGGCCGTGCCGCGCCGCGCCGGGCCTGCGACCCTGCGTGGCCGCGGGCCAGGCTGGCAGGGACCGCGGGGGCCAAGGCGGACCAGCGCGGCGCGGCGGGCTGCCCGGTGCGGCGCCCGCCAGGCCCAGCGCGCCGGGCGGCTCTGGACGGGCATGCGGCAGCGCATCCGGGATCTGGCAGGCGCCCGCCGGTAGCAGCCAGGTGCTGGCCGCCAGGTCGTCGGCCGGCCCGTATGCGGCCGCGGGCGGGGTCCAGGCGCCCGCCGCAGCCGCGCCAAGCGCGAAGGCGTCCTGCCCGCTGCCAGGCGCGGCCGCGGCAGCCGCGCCGGGCTCCCTGGCCGCGTCCCCAGCACAGCACCATGGGGTTGCCTTTGGGCTGCCTTGGGGTCGCGGCTGTGGTGCGGCTGGCCGCTTGTGCGCGCAACATGCATGTTCGGGGCGCTGGGAGGGAGCGTCCCTGTGCCGCAAGCTGGCAGGAGGCAGGGCTGGCGGGGCAGTGTCTGTGCGCGCCACCGCCGCTCGCTCTCTTTTTATGCCTATTCAACGCCTGCGTCGTCTGGGCATGCAAGCGCATGACTGCGTCCAGCGCACTGCACAGCGAGGGCGTGTCGGGCAGGCAGTCCGAGCAGGGGATGCGGGGCGCTGCAAGCCGCCGGCACGCGCACCGCCGGGCGCCCGCCACGGCCGCCTGCAGCGCGAGCACGGCGGCGGCCTGGCGCGCAAACTCACCGCGCAGCTGCGCCTGCTCCGCGCGCAGCTCGCCCAGCAGGGCCGCCACCTGCCCATGGCGTGTGGTCAGCTTCAGTGCATGCCTGCCGCCTGCGCGGGTGCACAGTGCACGCACTCGACCTGGCACCCTGGCGTGGCGCAGAGAGCGCGTGCCACAGCGTCGGCCTGGCGCGCAGGCAGCGGCGCGCGCGGCGCCGCCCGCGCTGCGTGCGCGGCTCACCCAGCAGGTCCGCCACTCGTTGGGTCTGATAGAGTGGGTAATGTCAGAATATGTTCTGTGGTCTTATCCCTCCGCTTGTTCCCAGCGCCTGCAGGTGCGACGCAGGGGAGGCCGGGTCGGCCCGGCCGGTGCCTGCACTTCTCTCGTGTGCTCTTGCCGCTGGTGCTGCTGCCGCATGTGACCCACAACCAGCCGCATGCGTGTGAGGGGCCCAGACCGGCATACGCGCGCTCGCGCGCCCCTCACCTGCTCTGCCTCGTGCTGCGAACTGCCGTCCGCGGGCAGCGGCGCCGGCGCGGGCGGCGCGTTCGGCGCACGCGGTCCCCGCTGCAAAGCCCCGCCTGGCGCCGCGCCTGGCTGCTGCGCGGGAGCCGCGCCCGCCCGTGCGGGCGCCGCTGCGCCGCAGCGCGCGCCGGCCTCCGCGTCCCTGCCAGGCAGGCAAGTCACGGGCTCGCCAGCCGTGCTGGAGCTGGGCCGGTGCACCCAAGCGGGTCGGATTTGTGTGCGCGGGGCGGCAGCCCTGCCAGGCCAGTACTTTGCATTCTCGCGTGCTCCTACCCACCCACGTGCTTCCCGGCCACGCACATGACCAGCATGCGGAGTGCTGCTGATACTGCTCTGCCCGCTTGACTCGCGTTCAACAGCACCAGGACACAGGCGCGCATGCTTCATGTTATCATGGCGCCTGATGCATCAAGGTCATGCTGTGATCCTAAATTTATTTTGCGTGCAGGCCTGACTATCTGACGGGCAGTGAGCGTGCCTGCTGTCACGTTCGGCGGCGCGCGGCGGCGCCGGCCTGTACCTCGCATCGCCAGCGGCCTCAGCAAGCTCCTCAGCAAGACGCAGCGCGGCCTCTCGCGCCCGGCGCTCGCGCTTTTCCTGAACCTGCACAGCATAGCGCGCCTGGCCTGCTGCCACTCCCCAAGGCCACTAGGAAGTCGAGCGCTCGTACGCACTCACTCTGGTGCCCTGAAGGCTGGTGTGCGGCCCCTTCACTGCCGTCCCGCATGAGTGAAAATGGCGTGCCTTCCTGAGGGCTCCCTTGCTCCCTGACATGCAAAATTTGATACTCTCAACGGCAGCTTCTGCCGCCGTCCCTTCTCCTAGGCACCCGGCGCACATGCGTGAGTATCGCCCTGGTCCAGCAGGCGCTACCTGCGCGTCCAGGTCGCGAACGTACTGCGCGCGCACGGCCTCGCGCCGCGCGCGCTCGCCCGCGTCACCGGCGCCATGCAGGCCCGCCAGCGCGGCCATAAACGCGCCACGCGCCGTGCCGGCCTCTCCACAGCCGCCGGCGCTGGGGTGGGCGCCGCCGCCGACGCCGCCCCAGCGCTCGCCGTGCGGCTCTGCTGGGCTGCGCTCCAGGGAACGCCTGGGCGAGGCGCCGCGCGCGCCCGGCCGGCCCCTGTGGCCGGGCTGGTCAGGGTGGGGCGGTCTCCGCTCACCGGGGGAGCGCTCCTGGGCGCGCCTGGGCGGCGACGCGCGCGCGCGCGCCGCGCCCATGTGCTCGGACGGGGGCGCCTGCTGCAGTGGGGCTGGCGCGCCTGCCAGGCTCACCGGCCCGGCGTCTGCGGGCGCGGCGGCTGCCGCAGGAGCGGCTGCAGCCTGCGGCGCCGCCGGGGCTGCAGCGCCGGCGGGCGCGCCGCGCCCCGCCGGGGGCGGAGGCTGCTGAGCATGGGATCGCAGCGCCTGTGCGGAGCAGCCAGTCAGGGCTGGGTGTCCAGAAGCTGGTGCGTCCGCGACGTCAGACCTGTCTCTGGGGTAGGACCGGGACAGGGCCGGGACACGGGCGCGACCTCTTTTATCGTGGCATCATACTTGTGCTCAGGTGTGCCTGGTATATGTCAGGTGGCAGCAGCCGCTGAGTCGCACTGCCAGACAAGGCTGCGCACTCTCACCTGTATGCACGCTTGGGAGGCCCGCGGCCAGAACAGGACAACACGGTGCTTTGGAAGCGGGCAAGTTGGGTTTCATGGCGGCCGTGGTGCGGTAACAGCTGCGTGCCTGTGCTGCCGCCGGGTTGGAGCCGCGCTGCAGCGCGCGCTCGCGCTCCAGAATCTGCGTTGCCTCCACTGCTTGCTGCACTGCAAGGCCCACGCACAAATACACACGCCGTGTCAAGACGTATGCCAGTGTGAGTGTCGGTCAGAGCGTTGACAGGGAGCCAGGACGCACGGAGGTGGCTCTCACGCCGCTGCCGCACGGCCCTCTCCTGCGCTGCGTGCGAGGCGTGCTGCTGCGTTTTTGCACGGCTGGGCGGCAAGCGCGCAGCGGCTGCCCGCATGCTTTGTGCCGTGGCGGTGCGCCTGCCGGCGCCTGCAGCCCGTCCGCATCAGCGCCATGTTGGCAAGCATTTTGACTGCAGACTGTGAACATGCCGGGCACAGGTCGTGTCAACACACCTGCAGGCATCCTGCCCGTCGTTCCGTGGTGGAATACGGGTGCGCAACGCCTTTGATCGGCACCACTGTCCAGCCGGGTTCCGTCGTCTGTCTCTTATCAGTTTGAAAGAGCAGTTTTTTATATGCCTCCGTCCGAAGCGCGGCGATGTTGACCACACATGCGCGCCTGCCACGGCGCACGCGCTGATGCGGCTGCCGCGCGAGGAGCTGCGGCGCTTCATCAAGGAGACGCCCTTCAACCGCGGCGAGGTGCTGAAGCTGTGGACCAAGTTCTCCTACCTGGACAAGGACCGCAGCGGCTACTTGGCCCTCAACGTGCGCACGGCCTGTCTGCGCCAGACAGCACGTGCTCTGGCGTCGGCACCTCGAGAGCAGCCTTGGGTGCATGCAGTCATGCCTGGCAGCCCTGCTATGGCACGTTGCAGCTCCTGGGCAGGTGAAGGTCGTCAGATGGCAGGAGCTCCTTGCCCAGTGCTCTTGGCGCGGCGGACAGGAGCTGCTGAAGGTGCCGGAGCTGCGCTGCAACCCGTTCGCCGCGCGCATCGTGGAGCTCTTCAGCGAGGACGGCAGCGGCGAGCTGGACTTCCAGAAGACGATCAACCTTTTCAGCGTGTTCAGCCCGCGCGCCACGCCCGAGACCAAGGTTGTCTGGGCCTTTGCCGTCTGGGACTTTGACGGTGCGAGCTGCCTGCTACGCCTGTCCACGGTCTCACGAGTGTATCGAGACAGAGCAGACTCGCGTGTTCACTGGCGTGTGCATGGTAAGCACAGGGGCGCTTGCTGCTAGCTTGTGCGGTGCTCCCCCGGTCCACCGCGCGCGCACTGCACGGTCTGCCCTGCCTGTCCGCCAGTGAGCAGCAAATGCACCACCCTGTCGTCTGGTAGACGTCCTTGCTGACTGTGAGCGCAGAAGACCGCCTGACCAGCGTCAGAAGGTCCGCTACGGCAGACGGCGCCTGCTGACCCGGGCGCAGGCGACGACCTCATCGGCCCCAAGGACATCAAGCGCGGGCTGCACCTGCTGACCAACGCAAACATGACCGTGCTGGAAGCGGCCGCCGAAGAACCCGATGAGCAGGCTCAGGGTGCGGAGCCCGACTTGGAGCGCGCAGAGCGCACGGGCGGCGCGCGGGAGGCGCGCCAGCAGGCTGAGCTCCTATCCGACGACCAGGTCAACCAGGCGCGGACCGCTTGCGTTTTGCTGTCTGCAGTGATCTATGTGTGGCGCATAAACCTACTGAAATTTGGTGGTCCCTGAAAGGCACAAGCATGCTGGCTGTTGGCCAGCCAACCAGTGTGCACACTATCACAATGCTGCCTGTGCAAGGAGCTCAAGCTCTAGCACGGACGCGCACTGGGACCGCTAGCGCGCGCGCTCACGTCATTGTTCCCTGGCGGTAACATCTGCTTGTAAACCTTGGCGCGCGTGTGCAGATTCTGGAGCGGATTGGCGAGGAAATTGACCCGGAGGGCGTGGGTTCAGCTTCAGCGACTTTGAAAACCTGGCCAGCAGGATGCCCGACTTTGTCAGCACGTTCAGGATCAGCCTGTGAGCGCACGAGCGGCGTTGGCGTCGTCTGAAATTTTTTTGTAGCTGTCGATGCATGAATCGAAGTGCAACCCTCGTGCCAGGTCATGCGCCCAAGTGAAGTGCCTTTTTCCGTAAACAGCCGCATTTCAATTCTCTCTCTGTCCAACCTCTGAGATATAGCCCACACACAGATCCGGGTGCGCGCCCGCGGTGCGCGCTTGTCCTGTTGCTGTGTGCATCAGGCGGACAGGCCAGGGGCTGATACAGCTGCACACTGTGCCCACTGAGCTCGTGCATGGCTCCTGCCGGGTTGGGAGGGTCCTCAGTGACGCCCTGTGACGTCAAAGCCCTTCAGGCCTGCCTGGAGCAGAACGGCGGCGACCGCTCCAAGTGCCAGCGGGAGCTGGCAGCATTCCAGAGCGCCTGCGGCCGCCCCAGGGAGCCGCCACACAAGCCGCAGTGAGGATTGACGCAGCGACAGTCGCTCCAGCAGCTCGTATCGAGGGGAGCCAGTAAGCGAGGACATGGCTGTGTCCGTGAGCGCTGCCGGCGAGGATGCTATCAAAAAAGCCATCAGGGCCTTCCAGGCTGCGAGTTTACTGCCGGACACCGTAGCGCCTGCCGCTGCGCAGCCTGTATGCGACCAAGGTACCCGCACACATGGAGCTGCCATACTTGTATGCCTCACTTCAACCTAGCTAGCCAGTGCCCACGCCTGACCTGCAAGCGTGGGCAGTCCTCCTCCAGCATGCTTCGACTCACCTGCACACGCTCTAAAAATGATGCGTTCCCAAAGCCTCAGCACGGCTGCAGAGCTGCTTTCCTGACATACAGGCGTGATGCGGGGTGCCTGCAGGGAGCGCTGCTGCCGCCGCAGCAGCGGGCGCCGCGCCCGGCCCGCGCGCGCTGGCCGCCACTGCGCGGCAGCTGAGCGCGGAGGTGGCCAAGTGCGCGCTGGTCTGGGGCCTGGGCGGCGTCAGCGGCGGCGACAGCGTCTCGCTGCTCGCCGGCCTGCAGACCAGGATGCGCGCTTTCACCGCCGAGTGCGGCGCGGCCTCTGCGGGCGCCGGTCGCACTCTACAGGTGAGTGGCAAATCGTGACGCTGCCACGCTCCCCGCTCTCTGAAGCACCGCGCACGCTGCTGGGGCCGTCAGATCCGTGCGTTGCTTCGCGTGAGGCGTTCACAGACTCGCGCGCCCGATTTGGTCTCAAGTACCGTTCTCAAGTACCGTTCGACGAATTTGTGAGCCCAGCTGCGGCGCCGCGCGGCAGGGCGACGTCAGGGCGGCGGCCGCGGGCGTGGCCGGCGCGTGCGCGGACCTGGTGCGCAGGGCGGCGCTGGAGGGCGCGCGCGGGGACGCGCTGCGGCACTGCGCGGGGCTGGCCATGGAGCGCTGCGCGGCGGCAGAGCGCGCCCCGCCGGACGACCGCACCGCGCTCGCGCGCGTGTTCATGCAGGCGCGCCAGGCAGCCATGTGCGCCTCAGAGAGCTGCACTATGCACTCTCCTCTGCATGCGCCCAGCGCTGCGTCTTGGGACAAGGGCGCGCATGCATGCACCATGGGGCTGGCGGATGCGGGGCCGGCCAGCCGAGGGCGCGCCTGTTTGCGTGCGCGCGCCACCTGCGCCCCGAGGCCCTTGCATGGGCGCTTGCATGCGGCGCCTAGCAGGCGCTCTTATCCCAGTGAACGCCTGGGTGCCGATGTGCTCCCTGCGTCACATCATCTGGGGGGGCTGTCCAGAGCCGCTTTTGAGAAATTGTGTGCAGCATTCCCGCCGCGCCAGGCTGGGCGACCTTGTGCAGCCTGCTGGCGGCGCAGGTGGCGCAGGGCGTGGCTGACGCGCTGCGCGAGGTGCGCGAGAGCTGGCCGGACCTGCTCGCCAGTGCGCGCGGGCCGGCCGCCCCAGCCACCCAGGGCGGCCGCCCCGGCCACGAACCGGACGAGCCGCCGCGGCCACGCGCCGCGGGCAACGCGCCTCGCCAAGGCCCGGGCGCGCCGGCCGGCATGTCGGGGCGATACAGCGGCGAGCCGGCGAGCGTGCGCACTCGGGAGGGCGACGCGGGTGAGGACGACGTGGGTGAGGAGGCGCCGCGGCGCACGGCGGGCAATGGCGCCGCGGGCTGCGCCGCACCGCCACCGTCAAGCGCCGCCGCGGCCGGCGGCAGGGGCGGCGGGTGCGGTGCTGATGGCGAGGATGGAGAGGGCCAGGAAGGGGAAGACAGCGATGGCGGCGGCTCCGTCCTGGGCTTTGAGGTGGACGCGCTGTCGGGCGCCGAGCGGGGCGTGGCTGCGGCCGCTGCCGGCCTGCTCGAGAGCGCGCGCGCTGCGCTGTGCCTGGCCGCGCGCACCCTGCTGCGCGCGCCGGGGCTGGACGCCGCTGGCGTGGCCGCGTGGGAGAGCGCGGCCTGGCACGCGCGCCAGCTGGGCACCGCCGCCAATGACCTGGGCGCGGGTGCCGGCCCCGCGCAATTGCAGGGCCCTCCGCTGCGCTGTGTCCTTGCATGTCCGCTCGTGCGTTCTTCCCGTCATCTGATGAAGTGATATCAGGCGACGCTGCGACTTATGCAGTGCTGCTCTCTGTGGGCGGCGGGACGCTGGGCGTGGCACAACAAACAGTGGTGCCAGCTGCTGCAGGCGCGCTGTACCTGGCACGCCAGGCGTTCGTCAGCTTGGCATTGCTTGGGACACGGGTTGCATGGCGCGTTCCAGCTGCAGGCGGCAGGCCCGGACGCGCCACCAGGGTGTGGCGGGGCCGGCAGGGCGCCCGGGGGAGGCTGCCGTAGCCGGCGTGGGGCTGCTGCCGTGCAGGCGCTGGCTGCCGCGGCGCAGAAGCGTGACGCGTCGGGCATCGCAGGCTTCCCGGTCGTGAACACAGGCTTGGCCGTGCGGCGCAGGCCTGTACGCGCCCCAGGACGCGGACGAGCTGGTGGGCGCCGGGGAGGCCGTCGCAACTGGCGTGGAGCTGTTGCTAGAGGAGCTGCCGGCAGCCGGGCCAGCGCGCGAGCAGGCAGACGCGGCCGCGTGCCGGGCGGCCGACGCGCACGGCGCTCTGACCGGCTGCCTGCGCGCGCTCGCAGACGAGTCGCCCGAGTGCAGCAGCCAGCAGCCAGAGGAGTGAGGTCGTGTGTATATCGTCTCTGCCTTGCAGAGGAGGGAGCCGAGGGCGAGTGAGGAGCCACACCTGGCGTAGATGACAAGCTAGGCAATCACGGGCTAGAGGAGAACAGTTCTGGTGGACTGGCCGCACAGCAGTAACCAAGTTTGTGTCCACCCTGTGTGCCTTCCTCAGTGTCCTTCTTCTCCTTCCTCTCAGTAGCCCCGGGTCCCCCCGCAGCGAGGCGGCTCACTGCCTGCGGCAGCGAGTTTGCGCTCCACCGTTTGTTTCACCCGATATTCCAAGGCTATTCAAAGGTGCGTGGCAGGTTCAGTATCTGCCTGCGCTGTGCCCCTTGCGCCGAGCGGCCGGCCAGGGCGTGGAGCTGACTGGTGTGTGCGCGCGCGGGGGCAGAGTTGCCCAGCATGGCAGGAGAGGCTCAGAATGCGTTCGACCAGAAGAACTATGACCAGAAGATGCAGGAGTAGTGCGCTGCCCGGCCGATTGTCCGCGCGCCGCCGCCTGCGTGATTCGCCGCGCGTGCCGGCTGCGGACGTGCTGTGGCAGTGCTCGTGTTGGCGGCTGGCAGCGTTCGCTGCCGTGCTGTGCGGGCAGGGCGGCGTGCCGCTGCACGCTGCGGAAGCTGATTGCTGGTGTGGTGCGCGGCGCAGCATCACGGAGGGCGGCGACACGTTCTACACCGACTGGGAGGAGACGTTTGACTCGTTTGACACGATGAGCCTGCACGAGAACCTGCTGCGCGGCATCTACGCGTGCGTGCCGTGCCCCGCGCCTGTGCCTAGCTACGGCGCTCTTGCGCGTCGCAGCGGCCTGCTGCCCTGAAGGCCTTGGGACGCTCCATATGCAGTGGTTAGAGGTCGTGTGGCGCCTGGCACCTTTGTGCGCTGGTGGTATGTCGCCACCTCGTGTGTGTCGTGTGTCGGCTTGCTCACGCAAGGCCTCCTTCCGCGTTCACAGCAACCTCCTCCTGCCGTCACTGCTGCAGGCGTGGCGGAGTGCTTGGAGTGCCTGGTGCTGGGTGCTGTTTCAGGGCGCACTGGAGCCGCCGCGTGTGACTTTCGCTCAAAACATGTGTTGGGAAACTGCTCTACAGAGCGCGTGTCGCTGCTCGTGAGAGGCGAAAAGTTCACGCGTGTGCGCTGTGCGCAGGTACGGGTTCGAGAAGCCGTCCGCCATCCAGCAGAAGGGCATTGTGCCGTTTGGGAAGGGACTGGACGTGATCCAGCAGGCGCAGTCCGGCACCGGCAAGACGGCCACGTTCTGCGCGGGCATCCTGCAGAACCTGGACTACAACCTGGTGGAGTGCCAGGCGCTGGTGCTCGCGCCCACGCGCGAGCTCGCGCAGCAGATCGAGAAGGTCATGCGCGCGCTGGGCGACTACCTGCAGGCGCGCCGTTATGCAGCGCTCTCGCATGCCACTGTCAGCTGCGTGCTCTCGCTTTCTATGAGTGGCAAGACTGATTGAGCTTTTGACCAGCCTGCAGCAGCCTGAGACGCCCGGGGCGTGTGCAGGTCAAGTGCCACGCCTGTGTGGGCGGCACCAGCGTGCGGGAGGACACCCGCATCCTGCAGGCGGGCGTGCATGTCGTCGTGGGGACGCCGGGGCGCGTATACGACATGCTGCGCCGCCGGGCCCTGCGGGCGGACTCCATCCGCATGTTTGTGCTGGACGAGGCCGACGAGATGCTCTCGCGTGGTTTCAAGGACCAGATCTACGACATCTTCCAGCTGCTGCCGCCCAAGCTGCAGGTAGGTACTGTCTGTCATGGCTGTGTTGAAGGCGTGTGAGCTGGGCACGTGCACTGGCGACACCCAACAACAGAAAGTGGCTGAGCATGTGCCTGTGTTGCGCAGGTTGGCGTGTTCTCAGCCACGTTGCCGCCGGAGGCGCTGGAGATCACGCGGAAGTTCATGAACAAGCCCGTGCGCCCCTTGCTGTCGCTGATTCTCATCTTACAGGACTGTGAGTTGCTTTGTGGCTCAATGCTTAAAGACAAAGACAGACTGTGACCCGGGAGCGATGTGTTGATCACCCACCTGTGCGCAGGTGCGCATCCTGGTGAAGCGCGACGAGCTGACGCTGGAGGGCATCAAGCAGTTCTACGTCAACGTGGAGCGCGAGGAGTGGAAGCTGGACACGCTGTGCGACCTGTACGAGACGCTGGCCATCACGCAGTCCGTCATCTTCGCCAACACGCGCCGCAAGGTGTGCTCGCGCCTGTCAGCCAGCCTGTGGTGCAGGCGGTGGGCGCATTGGGCTGATGAGTATAGCCTGCAGCCAGGTATGCTCATGTTTGTTCCCTTGCTCAAGTTCAGGGGCATGCAATGTAAACCTGTATGGAGAGCCTGCGCCCTGCGGCCGATGACGATACGATGACGAGTGCTAGCGCTGCTGTGCTGCCCTAAACTATAACTTCTGATGGCCACTCGAGGTAATATACTGCTCGCCAGGTGGACAAGATCCCAAGTTCCGGGGTGTTGACGGCTCTGGCGTAGCACACGGCCCAGTCGAGCCAGCGTCGCGCTGGTAAAGCCGCCGCGCGTGAGCGGAGGGCCGCTAGCCCTACCCTAACCCTAAAAGTGCCGCAGGTGGACTGGCTGACGGAGAAGATGCGCGAGCGCGACCACACCGTGTCGGCGACGCACGGCGACATGGACCAGAACACGCGCGACGTCATCATGCGCGAGTTCCGCTCCGGCTCCTCGCGCGTGCTCATCACCACCGACCTGCTCGCGCGCGGCATCGACGTGCAGCAGGCGCGCGCCGTGCCGCGCTCAGGCTGACTCCTTGAGGGGAGCGGTGCTGTGGCGCAGCACGCGCATGCTGAGGCCAGACAGCCATTAACACTTTGAGGCAGTGACCCGCGAGCGTGTTTGACGTTTGTCGTCAAGCAGTCCAGGTCTGTATGACTCTGTTCCCTTACCGGTGCTCATGCAGTGTGCTGAGACGCCTGGTGAAGCTGGCAGCGCACATTCGTGATTTTTGTGAAGCCAGCGCAGGGCCGTTGACAGGCGCGCCCGGCGCAGGTGTCGCTGGTGATCAACTACGACCTGCCGACGCAGCCCGAGAACTACCTGCACCGCATCGGGCGCTCGGGGCGCTTCGGGCGCAAGGGCGTCGCCATCAACTTTGTGACCAAGGACGATGAGCGGTTGCTGCAGGACGTGCAGCGCTTCTACAACACCGTGATCGAGGAGCTGCCCTCCAACGTGGCGGACCTCATCTAAATCTGCAGACCTGAACACCTCAGGCATGTTCCTTGACCAGCCGGAACACTAGGGGGAGTCGAGCCACCTGGCTGGGGCGTCGGCAATAAGGGTGTCGAGCGGGGATGCTCGGCAGCAATGTGGTGGCTTGGCGCAGCGAGCTGACATATGCCAATCGAGTTGCCTGCTGCGGTCATAAAGGTTTGCGCCAGGGGTGCAAGGGAGCGAGCGACGTGTCTCGCGCTGCGTGCGCGTAGCGCTGCTGCTGCGCAAGGCTCAAGCATGCGCATGAATAGGCGTCGTGAACACGAGGCCTGCACAGCGCCGCGGGCTTGCAGGGCTGTGTCGCTGCACTCGCACACAGGGCAAGCGCATCGTATTGCGCAAAGGCGCTGGGGCGTCCGGGTGCTATATGCTGGCAAGCATGGCTGCAGTGTCTGTCAAGCGAGAGGCGTAGCCTGTGGGGAGGGTCGCAACAGGATTGCATACGCGCGGTAGGTCAAGACAGGTGCATGGCTGTGTGCGCTGAACTCTCTGGCACTGTTTGGACTGGCTGAGATGGGTCACAAGCAACCTTGTGCTCGGGATGCAGCTAACTTCGAAAGCCTTCTTTTCACGCGCATGCACTTGCAAGACAGGGGCGTGGGAACGGGTGCATGTCGCTTGCTGTTTGTCATGCGCGGCCGCATGAGCAGGCTGCGCGGGGCGGCCTGGGGCAAGCAGGTCACGTGGGTCCGTGTGCTTTTGTTAAGTCAACAGTGTGTCTGTCGTCAAATGTGGGTGGGGGCTGCACGGATTTGTTCTGGGGAAAGATGCAGGGCATTTGTTCTGGGGGAAGCGTTCTGGGGGAAGCGGGCAGCACTTGCTGGGAACTGTGCTGTGGTGCAGCTAGGCGCAGAATAGAAGCAGGGGAGCCACTGGATGCAAGCTCTGCATTTGCGCTGACGAATGTGCACCTGTCTTGTGTGACAGCACAGCAGCAGTAGCAGTATAGATTTATTTGAGCCGCAGTTTTGTGCCGGCGCTCATGCGGCCTGAAGTTTGTGGCCTGAATTGGAGTGCACATAGCGACCTTTGAGCAATGTCGTACACTTGAAGCGTTCTCATATTGTGTTGAATAGAGCAGTCTGAGCACAGCAGCAGGCGACAGCACAGGTTCTTGCACTAAACAAGCATGTGCATGCGCGCTGCCAGTACAATGACCAAGCCTGCCTCCTACTGGCCCTGATCCAGAGCGACAAAAGCACTGCTTCAAGCTGCTGCTCTACACAGCAGTTGCCTGCAGCCTGGGTCTCGTAGTGTAGCCTGTGCGCAATAGCTGACAGAACCGAGCACTGGCTGTTTCAGGTGCATCATATTGCTCAAGCTTTTACTTTTCACAGGCAGCGCCTTGGGCGTGCCGAGGGTGTCAGCTTTGCAAGTGCACACAATTGTGCAAGCTTCAGCAGTTGTCCGCTGCAGCTTGCAGCACATTGCTGACCTGCATAAGCACACATGCGGGACCAATGCATACCTCACGAATGTGAGCGGGAGAGAGGTTACCTGCGCAGCCTGGCTAGCGGATGACGCAGGCACGACTTCAGCAATAAGAGACGGGGACACGTATAGTGCAGCATCTGCACAGCTTTTCGTCCACCTTCAAAAGTGCGCAGCGTGAGATGTAAAGGGGAACGACAGATAGCATGCCAACGTGAAGGGCCTACTGTGCTAGCGTTGCAATTACTGGTGCCTAGCCATTCCTGCTGCATGCAGACCCCCCAGAACCATACACAGCTCTATGTAATGGGTGCATACTCAGTGCTGCAACATACAATCAGGCACCACAAGTGCACTGGCGCATGCACACCTTGATGCGCAAAACTGCTTCTGCAGCGCAGCCGCAGGGTCAGGCAAGTGCTTCCCGCACACCCCACAGCAGGCAGGCTCCTACCTAGGCAACCTACACAATTCTGGTGTCAGTTAGTCTTGGTATACAGTGTTGACATATGCCAGCCGCCGCCGCATCACTGGCTGCGGCACTTGAGCACCGGGTTGGTGGTGCTGTTCCCGCTGTACCAGAAGTAGTCCGAGCACGGCTCCGCGCAGGACTTGGGCGCGCAGCAGGTCATGTCGGCCTCCGGCTTGGCCAGCGTGCACGGGCAGCTGGTCAGCGTGCAGGCTGACGATGAGGGCGCCAGTGCCTGCATCAGCCGACGCGGGGCGCGCACGCCGCCCGCCTGCGCACGCCGCCATAGCTGTGAGCACGGCTCTGCAAAAGCACCGTCGGCATCTTGGTAGCGTACTGCCAGCCTCCAGTCGTCTTGGGCCGATTTCGTGGACAGGTGCCACCGTGCAGCAAATAGCTCTGCAGGCCAATTTGTCCCTCCTGGAGATTTTAGATAGGCAGGATGTGTTGCGTGGGCCTAAGCTCCTGCTGTCAGGTTTGAAAGCAGTTTGCTGGCCAACACTACATATGTAGGTGCCACCTGGCAGTACAGCGTGCCCAGCCGTCTTGCCTGTCTGCAAGCAGGCTTGCACACGCTTGGGTTTTGCAAACGGACAGTGTCCGCTAAAGGCCGCAGTATGCATGTCGGTCAGGCGTTCAGGGCAAGATGCCACCAGACGCAACCCGCAAGTTGTGGAACAGCTTTAGGCAGCGCACCGCTCCAGCATCGCCCTGGCTGAACCCACTGCTGAGGACCAGGGCCAGCAGTACAACGAGTGCCACCCGCGTGGAAGCCATCAGCGCCGCGTGCCCGTCGCGTCCCTGCTGCACCTGCTTCAATAGCAAACCAAAGAGAGTAAGCTTCCAGGCACAGCTGCAGCAAGCATGCACTGTAATACTACAGATGCACTGCCCCGCTGAGGTGTCAGCGCCTCTGGGCAGGCAAGTTCAGGACCCTGATAAGCCGCTGCAGCGCGACAAGAACGCCAGCGTGTAAAAACCCGGCCACCTCGGCTCTAAGCAGCAGCTACCAGGCAGTTATTCACCTGCGCGCAGTCGAGGTTGCCAAGCCAAGGAGTGAGGCTTCGTGCTTGAGGCGTTCACAGCAGGCTGGGCGGGCGCTTGGGCGTGCTTGACAGATCAAGGGGACTTCTTGGAGCTTGCGACGCTGCCCAACAAAGCCCTGCTGAGCACCTGCAGGGTACTTGAGGAGAGCCAAGGGGCAGCCAAGCTCCATGCTTTGAGTGACTTGCTGAAGTGCAGACCTCGACGACTGATAATATATTGAAGTGTTCTGTGTTACCCCGGTTCACGCATACGCACGGTGCTGGGATGCGGGGCGGCCGGGGCCGTTGAGGGCAGGGAATGGCTTTTGTCGCCCTCAGAAGGCGTGCGGCGCGTGCCTTATGGCCAGCCGCCGGCACGCTCAGCGCATGCCCAGCGCTGCAGTTCAGCGCAGTTGCAGCTGGCCCCTGCAGAGGCAGCGCGTTGCGTCGCACCGCTGCAGAGGAACAGCAGCTGCCGGTGTTGCTGAGCGGCCTGCTGCGCGCCACGCCGTACGGTGAAGCAGTACCGGGCGGAGGACGCATGCACGCACTACGCTGGGTGCAGGCGCGGCAGCTGAGCACTGACGGCAGCACTGGCGCCGCCGGTTCTGAAGCCAGGGGACAAGCCGCATCTGGCGAGGCATCAGGGGACGCGGGTGCCGGGCTTGGGGAGTCTTCAGGCGCGGCCGCCGCAGGGACCTCTGGAGACAGCGCCGGTAGCAGTGCGACCGGCTCTGCGCACGCACGGCCCGCTGCCGCAGCCGGGCGTGGTGTGCGGGGGGGCGGCGAGCGGGGCAGCGATGCGGGGGGCCCTGCGCGCGCTGCCGCAGCCAGCAGCAGTGTGAGGGACGAGGGCGGCAGCGGCGACGGTGCGGCGGCAGGAGGCGCTGGCTGGTACGCCGCGGGCAGCGGCAGCGCCGATGGCGGCGAGGGCGACAGCGACAGCGACGGCGAGCTGACCGCCGCCGACTTTGAGCCCGGCCTGTACCTCAGCGACCTGGAAGGCGTGGAGGATGGGGAGGGCGGCGGGGAGGACGCGCACGGGGCTTTGGCCGCAAAGGGAGGAGGCGAGGAGGAGGAGGAGGAGGAGGAGGAAGCGGTTGACGATGATGACGACGAGGAGGGCGAGGAGGACGAGTCAGAGTTCGCGCTGTCCCTGGGCGAGGGCGGCCTGGTGAAGGCCGAGGCGCTGAGCGCGGACGAGGCGCAGGCGCTGCAAGAGATGGCGCACCCCATGTTTGCCGGCGCGGTGCGGCGCGCTCGACTCAAGTGCACGCGCTCTTATTGAGTTGTGAGCAGGCTGTGCTGCTGTTATATGTTGCGCAAATCTAGCGGTTGAGCTTGTGCATCACCGCGTCTTCTGCCAGCATGTCTGCTTGTGCAGAGCGTACCTTGGCGACATGTTAACAAACACTTTGGCATTGTCCCGCCTGCATGGCATGCTGATTCCGTGGCATGCGCCTGCGCCGGCTGCTGACGGCAACGCAAGAGGGTCCATTCAAGCCTGCAAGGCAGCGAGCAGACATGGCTCGCATGCACGCCGGCTGCTGGCGCCTCCCCCAGCAGATTCGCATAGGAGCGGGTCCCGCCCTCTGCGCTGGGAAGGGCGAGCACGCGCAGCCGCGCCGCGCGCCACCTATGAAGCACGCGGGCGCGGCCGGCAGGTGCCAAAGGCGGCCGACTACGTGGACGCCGAGGGCGTGTACCGCTTTGACTGCCTGCCCTGGCCGCTGGCGGAGGCCGGCACGCAGAGGGAGGTGGCCAACAGCGGCGGGCGCGGCGTGGGCGCGTGGGCGATCGAGGACGCGGACGACGAGGAGCTGAGCATCCTGTGGGCGTACGACCTGCTCGGCGGCGCCGTGCCGCAGAACGAGCGCAACGCGCTGCTGTGCGAGGCCGCCAAGACGTGGGTGTACCGCATGGCGACCGAGGGCGGGTGCGCGGCGCGCGCGGCCGCCGCCCGGGCTTGCACTAGGCAGCGCTGCGCGTGCAGGCGGCGAGAGGGCAGCTGCGGGATGCCGGCAATGCCCCCGATCGCCAGCTTGCGTCCAGATCTCAGCGCAGCATGGCGCTCTGGCGCCGGCAGGACCATGTGCCTGGCCTTGTGTATCAAGCCACGACGCCTGCTCGCGCTCGACGACTGTCTTTAGTTGCGTAAACTTCAAATGCGCAGGTGGTCCACGGGCGCGCTGGCGCGGATCTTCCGCATCCGCCAGCAGCGCGTGATGGCCATCATCGCGCTGAAGCAGCTGGAGCGCGACGCCGCGGCGGCCGGCGAGCCCGTGCACCACGAGCTCAGCGAGTACTTTGAGGCCGCCTGGCAGGCGTTCGGGGACGTGGGCGTCGGCGAGCGCCACGTGCGCCTGCTGCCGGCCTACCCGGCGTGGGAGGTGCGCCCTGGACGTCCTCGCTGGAGTGGCGGAGGCGTGACAGGGATGCTGCAAGCTTGAGGATATGTGGCAACTCAAGCGTGCTGCAACTGTGAGATGCGGTGCATGTAAGCAGGCATGTCAGATGACGCAGTGGCGCGGTGCCTGTGTGAGCACGTTGATGCGCTCACGCTGACAGCTTACCAATCTGAAGGCACATGTCATGCGCTCTGAGCTTGTCCCCTGTGCATGCCAGCTGCCGCGTTCGCAAGCTGCCAGGCAAGCGCTCCGGCAGGCCCGCCCAGCGCACCCAGCGCACCCAGGAACCAGCGAGCGCTGGCAGCATGCCCGTTTAGGCCGCTGAGCACGGCTGCCCCCGACGCGGCCGGCCGGGCGCGGGGAGCAGGTCCAGGAGGTGAGCCCGGACGACATGAGCGACGTGGAGGGCGGCGATGACGCGGGCGCAGACGCAGAGACCGGCGGCGGCGGCGAAGTGCGCGCGGACCAGCTGGGCGTGTCCTACGACGGCGAGCGCGCCTGGGGCGACGACAGGGAGGACGTGTCGGAGGCGCCGGCCGGCCGCGGCCGCACGTTTGGCGACGAGAGCGATGAGGACGACGCCGGCGCGCCCATGGAGGGCCACGGGCTGGCGGACCCGCTGGGCGGCGGCGACGCTGGTAAGACCCTATCCTCTGCTGCGCTGCACACCTCTGCCGAAGTGGTGCACGACTCTACATCTCCCTTCATGCTGTGCTTGTGTCCGCTGTGCAGTTGTGTGCGACCGACAAGAGCCATGAGATAGCTTGTACACTGCGTGCTGGGCCTGATGCGCAACAGTCCTGGGTTGCGGCCGGTGCGAGCGCGCGCTGATGCAGGCATTGTCTCCGGCGCAGAGGATGAGGAGAGCGCGGCGGAGCCCAACGCGGGCCTGGGCGACGGCGACGGCGGCGCGTTCTGGGAGGGCCTGGGCGGCCGCGCGGGCCTTGCGCCCAGCTTCTCGGGCGTGCCGCCGCCGGGACCCGGCGGCGAGTTTGAGAGCGAGCTAGCCAAGCGCGAGACGGAGCTCGCGCTGCGCGAGGAGAGAATTCTCGTGCGCGAGTTCCAGCGCGACCTGGCGTTCAACCTGCGCAAGGCGCGCGCCCTAAACCTGGCATCACCCTGCGCTGGCGCCCGGCCTGCCAGCGCCCTCGCTTTCAACTTGCGCAAGGCGTGTCCTGTCATATTGACCGTACGTGCTGGACATGAAGCGCCCCCTCTCAATGTTTTTAGGTCCACCGTTTGCGACCAGCTCTAGCAGTGCATGCTTCCTTCCTTTAGTTGCTGGAATAGTATACATTATACATTGTCTTGGCAGAGAACCCATCTAGTCATGCGCGGCTGCATAGACGCGTTGCAGCCCCTTAGCGGCTGCTTAGGTGGCCTGCCTCCGTGCCAGGCAAGTGGAGTGAGTATGACTGTCGTTGCTGCGCGATCGTCGGCGCTTTACCTGCTCAAGTGCTAGGGGTAGTGCGGATGCATAGATACACGCTTAGACCAGCAGCCCATGTTGCAGACTACATATATGCAAGAGCGTTACGCTAGTGCTTAGGACTGAGTTATGATGAAAAGTGCTCATACTATTGGTGCACCAAGCATTCAACAGCGCGGCAGCTTACGAATGGGTTAGACGCCAGCGCTCTGCGCCCGCGCAGGTGGGCGCCGGCATCCAGGTGAAGGGCCGCAAGACGGCCGCGTCGCAGCGCCCGCCCGGCGGCTACGCGGTGCTGGTGCGCCCGGCGCGGCGCGGCGTTCGCTTCCAGCCGTTCGTCGCGCGCCCGGACGGATCGCGGCGCGCGCTGACCGCGGATGAGGCGCTGTACCTGGGCCGCCAGGTGCCGCGCGCGCGGCGGCGCATCCTGTAGCTGGCGGCTTGGTAGGGGCAGTGTTTTGGGGGCGCGGGCTATGCAGGGGTGTCCCCTGCGAGAAGGTGCCGTGTCGTCACTGCTGTGTAGCAGGTAGGAAAGTGCCTGGACAGTCCAGTGCAGGCAACGCATGCACTGCAGCAGCAAGACGCTCTGCTGGGGGATAGTTCCCCTGTGGGCCGCCAAAGTACATGTAATTGACCATAAGTGCATGCAAACTCGACTCGCCATCATTGTGTGTTACAAACATGCATTTCAGCTAGGGACATGAGCCAGGCGCTCACATGCGCTACAGCCGGATGCAGCCCCATGGACATGTTGCACCGAATCTAGCGCGGACTGCCATTTGGTGTTGCATACGGTCTGGCTGTGCGCAAGGCCCACCACACTGGACGCACTATGCAATGGCGACACACGTTCATCTCGCGGAGCTTGGCAGCGAACTTGTTGTGAACCAATTGCCCACGTGGTCCATTAAGTTGCAGGCGGTGGCCGCGCGCCTCGAGCGTGAAAAAGCAGTTTCATGATTTTCTGGATCAGATGGGGTCGGGGCATGCAGGCTGTCGCCCCATCAGGAGAGGTGCATGCACAAAAATATTAGTACAGGCTGTTAACAGGAGTAGGCGCAGGCTGATGCACATACGCGAGGTGCTTGACAGTGTGAAAGCGGTCTCAGTAGTGGTAGCGCCCGCTGCCAGCTGCATAAATCCCTGCGCAGCCCTCCAAAACCCCAAGTCAATAGATGTCCTTCGCATTAGGAGCACTGCTGCGCAAGAGGACCAGCTCCTTCAAAAGCAACCCTCTTTGGCCTGAGCCAAGTTACTCCGTATCGCTTGGTGGACTTCCTTTCGCATGGGAGCTGAGCAGGATGCGCCGCCGGCCTACTTTGATGGCACGTCAGCAGAGTTCCAGGCAGACGCAGACATGGTGCTGCAGCTGCGCGACGGGGCGTGCCTGCCCGTACACAGCCAGCTGCTGGCGAGCGTCTCGCCGGTCCTGTGTAAAGTAATCAAGGTGGCTGCCAGCCAGGTGGTCACAGATGAGAAAATGGTGCTACCGTTCCATGAGTTCTCCAAGTGCGAGGCTGTCGACATATTAAAGGCATGCGGCGCGTTCTTAACAAGCTGCTAGCGAAACGTGCAAGCGTGCAGTAGAGTACTGCATGGTTGTGATTCATGACAAGATCGCTCAGTGCAAGAAAGCAATCTTACTTGCCCGCATATGTTTTCATCATAGGCGCACAAGAATAATGCAGAACCTGGACAGTCAGGATGACGGTGCCATGCATGCAGTGATGCAGAGAACATGGTGGCCTAATCCACGGTATTTTGCAGGCCATCTATCCTGCGATGAGCTGCGACGAGCTGTCACACAAGATCTCTCGACATGAGAGGGTGGCCTATGATGCAGCCATGCGGCAAGCCATGTCGCTTGCGCGGTGGGCGCACATGTTTGATGCAGCGAAGCACATGCAGCGCGCTGAGTGTTTCCTCGGCGAGCGCATGCGGCACATGGTCACCGTGCGGCCCCGTGTGCTCAGCATCTATGCACACACTGACACTGTACGAGGTGCAGAGGCAAGAAAATGCTCTGGCTTGCTGCAGGAGGAGGTCGAGTACCACATGAGCACTGGCTACGATATTGTCTTTGAGTGCTGGGCGGTTGCTGACAGGCTGAGCCTGCATGCAATTGCAGCAGACTGCGAGTGGGCCCTGGCACGGCTGTGGAAGACAGAGAGTGTCTACACGCGTGCCGCGCTGGACTTGAGCCCGAGTGCACTGCAGCGCATTGCGCGCAGCCTGTGCGCCGGCGCAGAAGCCGCACAGAACGAATTCACAAATGTTGTTCCATACTTACGCAACTATTCTTACGCAATGGGTGCGCTGGAGAAGGCCCGCAAGTTCCTCATTAAAAATGCGCCTGCTCAGACCATGATGGAGTGGCGCAAGAGCAAGGAGGGCCAGGCATAAGCACGCGGTGGCAGAGTCAGAGAACTGAAGGTACAGTAACTGTTGTCTCGCAACAGGACGAGCAGCTGTGCTGCTACTGCATGTGCAGTCATACATGTGTATCTGGTGTGCGCCCCTCTTGCCTCTGACGCGCTGTCTTTCACAGCGTGTGCAGGACCTTGTCTGTGTCTTCTGACAGAGGCAACCAAACGGCATGTGCTGGATGAGGTCAGCAGTCTTGCGCCCTGCACTGTAAAGTCGGCTTCACGTTATTATTTCTGGAAACTGGGTGTGTCGATGTGAATGTGACTTCTTATATGCAGTGTGGCATGGTTGTATCCTCACGATGGCCGGCATGTCTGTTACCTCCATACTGGTCAGAACACACAATGGGTGATGCATAGAGTGCTGCGCTGTGCTTGCACAGAACTGCAATCGCCATGAAGCGAGGTGTCGGCAAGTTCAGGTGTATGCAGTGGGTATACACAGGCCAGGTGCCTTTGTCTGGACACCCTATGTACGTCAACAACAGCTGGCATATAATGAGCATCTTCCCGCATGCGCCCCATTGCCTAACGGACCGCTTGCAGGCATGCTCCACAGAACAGAAGCGCACGATGCCAGAGACCCTACCCACGGCTAGGATGGCGCCCAGCATCGCCCGCGCCCTCCCAAGGGGCCAGGTCCCAGCATCTGGCCAAACATGAAAAGCAAAGGGTCCTGAAAACGCCAAAGTCAGCGGCCGCGGCCCTAGATGGGGCTGTGGAACCACAGGTTGTAGAAGAAGCCGTGGCCCTGCGTGCAGTGCGTGTACGTTGCATGGCCCGACTCCACCAGCGCTGCAAGCATGCCTGCCGCGCACGCGCCCGCGCCCGTGAGGAGCCGTCTGCCAGTGCACCTGACGGCGCGGAGGGCTGGACGATGCTGGTGGCGCCAAGCGCACCGGCGTGCACAAAGAGGGCGCAAGCAGCACAGAGGCCGGCAGCACGCAAACAGTCCCTGCGCAGCGCTTGGGCACAATGCAGGGAGAGCAGGCGTTGCCGCGCGGCTGGGTACAGCTGCTGACCCGCTGCAGGCTGGCAGGCGCGCGCTTGTTTGTCAGGGAGGACACCAGGGAGGGCAGGCCGTTGGCGGTCTCGATGCAGGCGGTGCAGGTGGCTGCGCAGGGGGCGGCGCGCTTGTGAAGCCGGCGCTGTAGTCGAGCGCGACGCGGCTGTTGACCAGCGAGCGCTGATCCTGGTACGCGTCGTTGGCGAACGCGGGCCCGCTGACCAGCGCGCCCTCCAGCACGTGCGGGTTGGGGCCGGTCGCGTAGAAGGCGCCCATGTCGCACGGCACCTGCGCGCCGCGCGCCCGCGCTGCATGCGCGTGGACCCAGCGGCGCCCACCCCTAACCGTATCCTGGCAGCTGGCGCTATGTCTTTCCGTGGCTTCCTCCTCGCATGCGCGCAAAGCCCGCACAGCCATGCCCGCCTTTGCTCACAGAGCCTGCCATGCGCTGCTTGAGGCCATTGAGCGGGCGCCGCCTCAACCATGCATGCACTGGGTCCTGCCTGCGCTCGCAGAGCTGCCCCGCAACATGGGGGACAAGCGTAAGCTTGAGCACAGGTGCTCTCTGCTGCAGGCCATGTAAACCTTCACAGAGTAGCACACATGAGAGACACAGCATGCAGCAGACAGTGCGAGCGCGGGAGGCGGCGGGCGGCACGGTATAGTTGCCGGCGCATGAGGCCGCCCCATGCGTGACGCGCAGCGGCGACTTGGGCCCAAAGCCTACCACAAAGCTCTCTCCGGCGTCTCCAAGCATGTAGCGGATCTGCACCGCAAACAGGTGATTATCGGGTGGCCGCGCTCGTGGCAACCACCGGCTGAACCCGAGCAGTGCTGCCTGATGAGCCATGACTGGCCCTTGCATGTGATGCACTTTCTCAGCAGGGGTTTATGAAGCTTGCTCACATGGACGCCTGCTGGCATGCATGTACGCATGCAGGAGCCGCGACCGCCGCCTGAGGTCTGCAGGCTGGCAGGCGGCCCCTGTGGCCTGGGCGCGGCAGCCTGCCTGCCTGCCCAGGACCGCAGCATAGCCTACCTGGAATTCCGCCCGGCACTGCAGCTTGCCGGGGCCGCCGCCGCTGCCGCGCGCGTAGATCCACGCCAGCAGCGCCGCATTGGCCTGGTTGCGCAGCGCGCCGGTGGGGCCCATGTACGATGCGAACGCGGGCGTGCGGCTGATGCCGTCCGCGGCGTCCAGCCACCACCCCAAGAATTTTTCCGCCTGCGCGCGGCCGCCTGCTTCAAGCTGCGCAGGATACGGGGTTGCGCTGGCTCGCCGCACACCGGTGCGTTGCTCTGCATGCCGCTGCCGCCAAGTCATGCGGTGTGCACCTACGCCTGCCTCACCAAGGCTTGAATTGCTAGGCCGCTCTGTAAGCATTACGAGACCTTGAGGGGCCACGCATCCATCCGCAAGCGACGCTAGGCCAACAGGCGGGCGAGGGCTGAGTGAGGCGCGTAAGCGACATAAAGATTAGCGAGGGGCCGCACCGGCGCGGTGAAGGTGGCGTTCTGGTAGCCGGTCAGGTTGCTCAGCAGCACGTACACGCCCGGCAGCTGGTTGTCCCAATTGAAAACCTGCGCACCCGTGGTCAGGGTAGGGTAGGGTTACTGGTGCGGGGCGCGCGCCAGGCCCTGCGGTGGGGCCGGCCCTTGGGGAGCTCGGGCACGCGCCATGCAGGCGCGCAGCCCGGGCGCAGGACTGCAAAGCGAACCCCTCCCGGGCAACCCAATGCATGCGGCGCCTCTATCGCGCCGGCCGCCGCGACGACACGCAGTGCCGACCGCGCATCCCGACCCGGGGGCGCCCGAGCACCCGCGCGCCTGCGGCTGCTGCAAGGCCTGGCTGGGCATCGCGGCCGCCGCGGCGGCCCATGCAGCCGCATCGGCCAGGTAGGCGGCCTGACCGTTGGCCGCGGCCAGCCAGGCGGCGCCCCAGGCCAGGTCGTCCAGGTACCCTGAGCTTGGGTACAGCGCGGCCGCGTCGGGCACCGCGTCGCTGTAGCGGCCCTGCGGCTTGCGCGTCGCCGCCCTACGCGCCACAGGGAGCCGTGCGGTTGCGTACACGGCATCCTGCTGAGCGCGTTGGCGCCTCAGCAGCGCAGACCAGGCTGCCCGGCCGACCAGGAAGCTGGGCTGATGGCTGTGCCCGACTGCCGCCGGCACAGCGCTGCGGCATGTTCACAGGCTCCCTGCGCGGCGGTGCACTGCACGGCGGGCTCATGGGGCCTGGCCAGGCCCCACACATGCGCAGGTTCCTGTTCCAGGCGTCATGCGCCCTCGGCACGACACTGGGTGCCCATGCGTCCCCACTTCGCGCGCGCGGCGCCAACGCAAGCCATGACGGGCGCCCAACGGACGCGTGGCGCGCCCGTAGAGCTGCTGCGCGGCGACGATGAGCCGCGTGGCGTACACGTTGTCGTCCGCCAGCGCCATGCCGGCCGCCGCCAGCGCCGCGGCCGTGGACGCGAGCAGATCCGTGCCGGGGCTACCCGCGGCGTCCACGAGCGCCACCGGCCGCGCCATGGTCATCAGCTCCGGGCGGCCCCAGAATGCCCGGTCCGCCTCGTAGCTGCCCACCTGTGCGCGGTACAGGGTTAGGGCTAGGATAACCCTTCCCCGGGTCGCCTGCAGCGCAGGCGGGCCGTCCAGGCCGCTAGGGGACTCGCGGCGATGGGATGCAGGGTCCGAGGCGTCAAGACGCATGCCTGGTGCGACTGCTGTGCACTCCCGGCTTGCAGTCTGGCAGCCGGCCCTGAGCATCCCAGGTCGGCAGCCGAACGACTGCCGTGGCCGGCATTTACTTAGCGCGCATGCGACACGGTCGCATGCGGGGCCCAGGGCGCGCGCGCCATGTGAGGCCGGGCGGCTACCTGCGCGACAAAGGAGCCGTTCGCGTCGCCCAGCCGGCAGGCGAGCATGTAGTCGGTCGCCCAGCGCAGCGCGCCCTGCGCGGTCGCCAGGTTGCCGCCGGTGTAGCCGCTCGGGAACGTCACCAGGCCCCAGGCCAGCAGCGCGGTCGCCGCGGCCAGCGGGAAGCCGTACTTCACGGTGCCTGCGCGCCCCCGCAGGCACCGTAAAGTAGCGCGCGGGCGTGGACGCGCAGGAGTGGCGGCATGCATGCGGGGCGAGCGTGTACGTTGCGTTTTGCATGGAAGGACCTAAGGAGGGCTGCGCATCATGGGGACGGGGAACGCAGGTCATGGAACGACCTGCGGCAGACTGCTTGGGTCTGCAGAGAGACAGCTTGCGGCAGCAGCATGGATGAGACGCCATTGGCGCGGGTGCGTCACACTGTGCGTAGTGCACAGCTGGATGATGTGCACGGCGGCAGCCAGGGACCGGCAGCCGGCGCGCACCGCCGTCGTCGTAGTAGCCGCCAACGAGCGAGGCGCCGTTGGGCGCACGGTCGCCCAGCGCGGAGTCGCCGCGCCAGGGGACCGGGTTGTCCGCCGGCAGCGCGCCCGAGCGCTGCGCGGCGTAGAACTGCAGGCTGCTCGCCAGCATCTGCACGGCCCGCCGCGCGTCGCAGCGGCACCGCCCCGGTGCAAGTCCAGACCCCAACCCAAGCACCCCAGCTTGACTTGCTGCCAGAGGTCTTGCGCCCGCGCAAGAGCCCGCCGGCTGCCTTGTGTGTGATGTATGCGGTGTCCGAGGCGAGCCGCACACGGCGGACTCTCATTCTGTACACCGTGCTGCAGTCCCTAGTTACCGCCCAAGGCCCGCCGCTAGCTCGACCTGCACCTTGTCAACCTCGTGGCGGCGCGCGCTGCCCTGCAGCCCAGCACACTCAGCATTTGCAGCCCTTAGGGCTTTGCAGCGCCCCAGGGAGGCCGCAGGCGCCAGGGATGCAGCCCACGGCGCGCGCTTGGGTTGGGGTGGCTATTTCCTATGGCTATACCCTATGGTGCGCGCCTGGCTGTACGCGTACTCGTTGGGCAGCACGATCCAGATGAGCACCACGATGGCCATGACGACCGCGCTGGACAGCACGGCCGCGAACGTGGTGATCACGCGCAGGCCGCGCCCGCGGAACAGGCAGAAGTAGATGAGCAGGAAGGGCGCCGTCATGTTGTACAGCGCCCAGCCCATGCTCACCTGCGCCGCACGCCGCGATGTCTCCAAACAGTTGAGCATGATGCCGGCCTGTCCCGGCCTGCGGCGCGCTCACGCCCAGCGTCGCGCCTGTAAGCGTGTGGGACCGCATCCGACTCTGTGGCGGGCAGCACGGTGTGCGCCGCCCATGGCGATTCCTGGACTCAGCATGACGATGCACGCAGCGGCGCAGCACAGGAGAGCGCGCAGACCACGCCGCGCCAGCGTGCATTCAGGGCTGCTTGGATGCAATGCGCGCAGCAGCAGCACAGGGCGTGCGTGATGCGCATGGCGCGCCGCGCGGCTGCAGCTCGCCCGCGCGCGCGCCCGGCGCACCAGGATGGAGTGCGTCTGCGCGACGTTCATGTTGTACTCGTTGTGCAGCCGGTAGCCGCCGCACGCCGCGGTCGCCGCGCACAGCACGAAAGTGATGATGTGGATCCACACGTCCTGCGAGCACCGGGCGCGCGTCCCATGGCCCGTTACCTACGAGACGCTCAGGCGCTGCCTCTTTGACCTCGGCGGGCTTGGGGGCACACCCGACGGGCTGGACACATGAGCGGAGGGCCAACTCGTTCCAATTTAAGCATTAAAACCGAAGACTAGCGGCCGCGCGCCTGCAGGCTCATCCAGGCGACGGCGAGCGGCGAGCGCCGCCGCTTGCTCTTCTTGACCGCCTTGTTGGCGGCGTCGGTCACGCCGGCGGCCATGATGCTCTTGTCGGTCGTCTTGAACTTGATCTGCCGGTTGAGCGCCGCGCTGACCAGCGTGTTGAACGTGGCCTGCGCGCGTGCGGCGCCCTCACGCACGGCGGGCGCGCGGTTGCGCCGCGCATCCCTGCCGCCCGGCTGAGCCCGACACGGCTGGTTCTCAGATTGTGCGCCTCTCCACCCTGCACGATCAGTGAGTCGGCATGCACCCGCTGCGGGCGAGTCCGGCCAGCCAGCGCATGGCGGGGACACGGTCCCAACTGCTTCATAGTCCCAGTCGCGGCAGACCTCAGGGCTTGCTTAGAGGCCGAGGGGTTAGGGTAGGGCTTGGTGGCAGCCGGGTCCGTGCAGGGCCGCGCGCCTTGGCGTACGCGAACCAGAACATGTTGCCGGCGGTGACGGAGAAGAAGATGGAGCGCATGTGGCTGACGTCGTGGCAGTAGTACAGCAGTAGGTGCGTGGCCGGGAAGTAGATGCTGAACGCGAGCGCGAACATGCGCCCGAACTCCAGCGGGAAGTAGCCCAGCCACACGCCGATGATGGGGATGATCTGCGCGCGCACAAACGCCCGTGGGCTGTAAAGGGTGGCGGCAGGGTGGCGGCAGTGGCCCACAGGACGCCGGGCGGGGCACAGGCACGCTGTCGAGCTGGTGAGGGGCGCGGGTCTGCGGCGGGCGTACACACGGCGCTCCGCCGAGCTGCGACCTGTGTGCGACTGCGGGGTTCATGCACCCAGCGGAAGCTCTGCCGTCCTGACCCTAACCCTATCAGAATGCCGCGGGCGCGGCCGCGGGCGCGCGCCTGGAACATGGGCGTCGTGACGGTGGTGCAGATGTAGGCGTGATACCCTTACCCTAACCCTGTCCTGATGCTGCGGGCGCGCGCCTGGAAGACGGGCGTGGTGACGGTGGTGCAGATGTAGGCCCAGCCGGACGTGTTCCAGATGACCTTCTGCATGAAGGTCAGGTTGGGCGCCAGCATCGCATTGTGCCGGCTGAAGAAGATCTGCATGCCGCCCTTGCACCAGCGGCTCTTCTGCATGAACGTGCTGCGCACCGTGGTCGGCACCTCGCCCATCGCCAGGTACTCCTGCGCGCGCGCGCACGCTGCTCACTGCATGTTGGCCGCTGACGGGCGGTGAAATGCCGACCCTTTGCAACCTGCCATGGCACTCTTACATCCTCTGCGAGAGGCCAGCCTCGACCGAGACATGCGCCCAGTACGCCGGTGTGACAGCCTCGCCTGCTGTGGGGGATACCGCGCTGAAAGCTCAACAGGGGTTGCCCGGGGAACTGTCACGTATGCCCCACCCGGTGCCCCACTAAGGCCGCCGTGAGGCAACGCGCCCGCCGCCAGCCTGCCTGCCTGACGCATCCGCCCTGCAGCTGCACCGCGAGCCTTGCTTCGCGCCGCACTGCGTACGTGCCCGTCCATTCGGCCACAGGTAGCTTTGCGTGTGATGTGGAGTTATGCCCACGGCGCGCGCTGGGCCGGCCGGGGCGCGCCTTGACGTAGGCGCCCTTCCAGCCGGCCTGCTGGATCTCCAGCGCCAGCGCCATGTCCTCGCCCAGCGTGTAGGTCGGGAACCAGCCCGCCTGCGGCGCCGCGTCCGGATCAGGCCCTCGCTCTTCGGGTTACTTTCAGGCTTCAGCTTCTGGCGGCGCTCTAGGCGCTCGGGGCGACACTCATGTCTACCTGCAGGGTCCTCCTCAATGGAGGTATGGTGGACAACCCTGCAGGTAGACATGATACGTGCGGGTGCATGCCTGCAGCATGCACCTGCATGCAGGGCAGAGGCCGGCCTGGGCGCGCGCGCCTGCGCAGCGGCCTTGGCGCGCACGACAAAGTTGGTGCCGGTGCACGACACGTTGTCCCAGCCGTCCAGGCCGGGTAGGCTGATCTGCCAGTAGATGAGATTGGAGTGGTTGAAGATGTCCGTGTCCAGGTCGTAGTTGTGGAACTTCTGCGGCGTCAGCACGAGCGCCACCTGTGCGCGCGCGCACCATACCCTAATCCTAGTGCATCAATAGACAGTGTCTAGTAGACAGTGTCTAGTGAGACTATATATCACCACCCCTAGCCGCACACGGCTCGTCGATCCTGGACAGTTGCATGCCGCGGTGCCTTTGAACCTACTCAGCGCGCTCTGCAGTGCTCTGCTGCGCGCGCTGTGCGGCGCTCTGGCCATGTTGTGGAGCCAGCGGCAGCGGCGCGATGCCTGCCTGCAAGCAAAGGCCGCGCATGCAGGCCTTCCGCCCATGCGCTGCCGCATGGAGGCTGCGTGCCCTGCCGGCGCCCTGGCAGCCCCGGGGGGGCGTGAGCATGCAGGCGCGCATGCGGTGATTAGGTTCAGGGTTGCGCGCGCCTGCGGGTCCGCTAGCTCGGCCAGCACGCGCACATAGAACTCGGGCGCGGCCACCATGTCCGCGTCGAACACCACCACCAGCTGCGGCGCGCAGGGCGCTTTCGGTCAGCTGCGGCCGGCAGCGCGCCCGCCACACGGCAGCGCAAGGCCCGCTGTGCGCGGGGCGGAGGGCGGCACAAAGCAACGCGTGCGAGCTCGGCATGCTGCCAAGCACGCGCTTCATATGGCGCTTCATGTGCACTGCTCGATGGAGTTTGCGAACGCCGCTTCAACAGGCCGTGAGATAACAGGACATATTTACCCCTGGAGCGGCGGGCGTGCCTCCATGTCGTCGACGGCGCTGCCCGGCGGGTACAGGTTGCGCAGCGTGTGGTTGAGGTTGCACGCCTTGCCGTTTGACTCGCCCTTGGCGCGCACGCGGCCGGAGATGTACACAATGTCGTCGCGGCCCTGCTGGCGCGCGCGGGCGCGCGCGTGTATGGAGCGGCCTGCCCTTGGCAGGTGCATGCGGCCCACCAGCCGCCTGCTTCGAACATGCGTGCGCCCGAGCATGAAATGCCCGTGTCTGAGCCTGGTAAGCCTGGAATCACATCACTCATCACAGCCTCGCTTTGCCAGCCAACATAGCAAGCCATGTCGCGGCTGCCCCCGGACTTGTTTGCATGCCAGCCGCGTCTGGCCTATGTCGTCTCCAGGTCTTACATGTCTGCCAGCATGCATAACCAGCCAACAGGCTCAAAGCCTCACTCTCAGCATGCGGCCGCTCCACATGGCCTGCGCACCTCCGCATGGCCCGCGCTAGCGCGCAACGAGGAGGATACATCTGACTGGGCGCCGTGCCTGCGCGGCCACCCAGGCCGCCTTGGCCCGGTCCTTGCCGTCGTCCAGCAGGTACACGGTGCGGCGGCACTTGCCGGGCAGCAGCGCGTCCGCGGCCGCCAGCACGACCGTCGCCACGATGTCCAGGCTCTCCGTGTAGCACGGGATCAGCACGCGGATGTTATATGCGGGGCATGGCGGCGTGCCGGCCTGCGCCCGCCCCGCGCGCGACAGGGCGCTGCTCGGCGCGGGCTGCGCAGCCGGCGCCTTTCCCCGCGTGCCGAGCAAGCAGCTGGGCGGGCTGCTTGCGTAGTCTGATGTACGGATCCACGGCAAAGACGAGGCGCATTGGTGGGCAGCACACGCCAGAGTAGGTGGCCCGCCCATGGTGTGACGGCCGCCGGGCACGCGCGCTCCGTTGCGGGTGCGCACGGCGCCACCGCAAGCAGGCAGGCGGGGAGGCCAGCGGGACGGGGCCGGCGGCGCGCACCGCGGCGCGGCCGCGCATGTCGCGCACGCGCAGCAGGCCGAGGCCGTGTACGATCATGGAGGACGAGGCGGTGAACTCGAACGCCAGCACCGCGATGGAGTACCAGTAGATGCCCGTGTTGAGCGTGTACGTGATGCGCACGTAGAAGTAGAAGCAGTACGCCTGCGCGCTAGGGTAGGGGTTAGGGCTCCTGCCTCAGGGCCTGCAATGCGGCCCGTGCAGGGGCCTGCCTTGGCATGCGCTCGCGCGCACACCAGGGCTCGCATGCACTGCACTGTGCGCGTCTGGCCCCATGCTCCACACGGCTGTCGAGGCCACCGTCGCAATAGTCCCCAGGGCAGCTCGCGCACAGGCCCAGGGCGCGCCGCGAGGAAGAGCGCGTACACGATGCAGCCGCTGACGTTCCAGCGCGTGCGCTTGCGCCAGGGGTTGTCAGGCCCGGCCGGCGGCGGGGCGCTGCGTTGCCGCCGCAGGCGGCCGCCCGCTGCGCCCGCCGCGCCCGCGTCCTGTGGCGGCGGCGGCGGCGCCGCCGCATGTACCGCTGGCAGCCTGGCATCTACCTGGCAGCAGGCGTGCTGCTGACTGGGAGCGTTTTACTCCTAGGCTCGCGCAAGCGCCAAAGCGGTGCTGCTGAGAGCGAACGTTATGCGCTACCTCCCCGCAGTGCATTCGCGGCTGCCTTTCCGTGCGTGGCTGGCAGGCAGGCATAACTTGAGTTGCCCCTAACTTAAGTGGCAGTACGTTACAGAGCGTTTGCAACAGGGCAGGCACGAACGGACCTTGTGCAGCAGTTTGCCCTATACACCGGTGAGCTGCCTTGCTGCTGCTGTTAGCCGCGCTTTAAGTGGAGCTAGAAAACCTCTTGCTGCCAGCACAGCTGCGTTCAGTGGGATAGCCCCGTACCGTGAAGGACTGTGGCAGAGCTGGCCGCACTGTGGGGGGCACAGCAACGCCTGGCGCGGCGCTCGCCTGCCCTGTGCACCCAACAGACCCATGTGCGGCCTGTCTGCAGAGCTTGCTCGCCCTGCCTCAGAGGCGGTATGCAACATATGCAGCAGACAGGCTGCGCTTGTCAGGCGCGTGCCTTTCATGCTCTGTTGCCTGCTAGCAGCTGCCGCTGGCTAGCGCCATGTCCCCACGTGCTATGCGGGCTAAGCGCACCCCCCTGCACAACAGGGACTTTGCAACAAGAAGATCCAACCGGCATCTTGACTGATTGCTGCGTTGTCGAGAACACCGAAGCTCCTGAGCGAGGTCACTGATCGGGACTCACCGGTCGGCGACGCAAAGAGACGTTTGATTGGGGCGGGAAAGAAAGCGACACTCCCTGTCCCTTGTTCTCAACAGAAAGGCTGCAAGCGCTAAGCTGTGCTCCCAGCACAGCGATGCGTGCAGATGGGGCATTCAAGATCACCGCACAGCAGAGACGACCATATTAAGCGTCGAGTCGTGCCAAGGCTGTGCACAGCAAGACACGGTGCGACGAGACAACGCGTACAGACAGCTTTCTGTCTATGTTTAAACCTGCCGACTGTTATCTTCTTCTTCTGGTCATTGGCAGATTATTGCTGGGGGCCTGGGCCAGGCATTGAAAGCTCACACTTCAATGGAAAAAGTCAACCATGCTAAGCTCAAGCAAAGCACTCAGGACATATGTAGCCAAAGCAGAACACCGCAACCAACTCCCGCACGCCGTCCGGTCGCTCAATCTTCACCGCCTCTCCTGAGCACTTGCCAGAGAAGGCGCAACACACTGCAGGACACCTCCCTGCTCTCCCATAACAAACACGCTGTCCTCCAACAGGTACATTATTGCAAAACGAGCCCTCGTCTGCGCGCCTGCCTAACAAGTTCTTTGCGAAGCGGTCATGCGCGCCGCCAAAATGGGCCCTCTTACCCCGCCGGATAACACCCGCAGACGCTCATTCTGCCGGACCTGCGACAAACCCTGCACTGCCACTACCGCTCACACGCCCGCACACATGCCTGGTGGTGCGACTGCAAAGCTGCAGTAGCTACAAGAGCGGCGCATGCATGCCCAATACAAAAGGCGGTGGCACAAACATGAGGGCCGGCCCGCCCTGTCACCCGGCCGGCCTTCCGGAGGGAGGCGAGAAAAGTACACAGCGGATGCGGCAGCGTGGCAGTGCAGGGCTGCCGGTCCAAGTTGCCAGCGCAGGGGCGAGCCTGAAAAGCAAGGAAAAAAAGCATGATCGTCAGCTAGGTCGTCATCTGTCGGGCATGCAAACCTAAGTCGAATGGGCGCCGGGCCTGCAGAGTGCCTACGTACCGGCCATGCGCGGCCAAGATGGGTACGCCGCAATATCAGCGTGCGGGCAGGGCGTCCAGTGCACGCGGCGCCGTGCGGCCGCGGCCCGTCCCTTGGCGCCCCCCCACCCATCTATCGGCTCAGAACTCGCTAAAGCCAAGCTGCATGCGCGCGGTGCTAGAGCCGCTACATGTGAAAGTCAGCCGAATTAAAGCCTCATGGGCTGGCCGACGACCAGGTCACGAAATCTCGGGCGCCTGCATCGCGGCTCCTGCGACGGCCCCTCAAAACTGGCGGAGCAATTGCACCATCGCCATGATTGTGCTCGCGGCAGCACGCCTTGGGCCGCACCCATTCTTGCTCTGTGCGGCCCTACGACAGTCCCGCTGGCTCCTTCATAAGTAGCTGTGCAGCGCGGCGCCGGGCGAAAAAAGCCAGCTTGTGGCCGCCGCATGCGCACTCGCGCCCTGCCGGGCGCAGAAACGCAGCAACGGCATTTACGCGTTGCTGGCATGGCGCAAGCGCGCCCCTGCTAGTCTTCCGCGCCCTTCCCACCCCAATATGTTCCCTCACACCCTGCCGGACTCAAGCCCTGCCTCGAGGGCCCTTGAAGTCGGGGCACCGCTGGCCCTGCCAGGATCAGCGTCCAAGCTGCCCCAGGCACCATGCTGACCCGATCCGAGGGCCACCTGCTGACCCGCCCAGCGGCATCCGCCTGGCAGCATGAACGCGCCAGAGGTCCCGGCGTGTGCGTCACGCGCGCCGTAACGCGTCAGGCCTCATGCCTTTTCCTATCCCTTGTTGAGGACCGAACAACGCTGCGGCCACACCGATGAGCTCAGACTCGTGCAAAGCGCACTTGGACGCCCGTTGGCAACAGCGCCCTGACCAGACTCGAAAGTGCGCGCACCCAGACTGCCCGCGCGCCGCCAGGCCCGGGCCCCGGCCAAGACCCTAGAACGCGGCCTGCACCTGCGCGGCCACGGCGCGCAGCTCCTGCTCTGCGAAGCTGCGCGCGCCAACGAGCCCGTGCGCCGCGCGCCAGCCGCCGCCGCGCCCGCCCGCGAAGCCGTCCAGGCTGACCGCGAGCGCGGGGCTGGCGAGCGCGCTGTATTGCGCGCGCCGCGCGGCCGTGCTCGCCTCCGCCAGCTGCGCCTCCAGCGCGGCCAGGAACCTGCGCGCGCCCTGACCCTATCAGGCGCGCGCTCAGATACCGCGCGCGTCTTATGCCCTGCCCTGACCCTATCCTGGATTCATGAGCCGTGAAGGGGCCGCGGGCCCTGCGCTGCATGCGCCGCGCGCCCGGGTCAGGTCATGCGCGGCCAAGCGCGGGCCAGGGCTGAGGGCGCACTGCTGGTACGCGCTGCGCGCGCGCTCCTCCTCGGCGCGCCAGCCGGCGCCAGGCGCGTCCGCCCAGCAGGCGGCCACACCGGCCGGCAGCCCCAGCGAGTCCAGCGCGGGGCTGCCGGCCGCGCCGCCGTGCCCCGCGGCGCCCCGGCCGCCTGCGCTGCCGCTGGAGGCCAGGTCGAGCGCGTCCAGGCGCTGGCCCAGCCCGCTCCGTGGGCCCGCGCCCGCGTGCTGCGCGCCTGCGCCGCGAGGTGCGTGCCTCAGCGCGAGGGTACACAGTCGACATACAGCTCTGCCCGCTGTAGCAGCCTGCGCGCTGCACCGAAGGGCACACTTGCGACGACTTCCTGCTGTCACGCCGGCGCACAGGAAGGCTGCCGCTACTCGCCTGAGAAGTCAAGCTGTGCTTGCTGACAACCCGCAGGCGTTCGGGCGCACACTGCTTTGCACGCGGCCTTGCCCATGCAGCACGGGGCGCGACGGCGCGTGGGCGCGCACCGGCGGCGTGGCCCAGATCGTGCGCGGAGCCGGGCCGCTGCTGCGGCTGCGCGCCGGGCCGGCCGCCGCCCGTGCGCGACATGAACAGCGACGGCAGCGCCGCCAGCGTCGGAAACGAGCGGCGCCGCGGCGGCAGCCCCGCGCCCGGCTCCGCCCCATCGCCGAGCCCCGCGTGCGCGCCCGGCTCCCCGGCGCGGCCGCCCGCGCCAGCCGCCGGGAACGGTGCGAAGCTGACGGGGTTGGGGTCGAGCGCGGGCGCGGCCGCGGGCAGGCTCAGGCGCACCAGCGCCCCGCCCCCGGGGCCGCTCGGCTTGCCGCTGAGGTCCAGGCGGCGCGCGAGCGCGCGCGACATGCCCTCGCTTACCGCCCGCCGGCTCGCCAGGTCGAGGTCCGGCGCCTGCCCACGCGCGGCGCCTCCTCAGCAAGATCAAGCGTCCGCCAGGCGCGCCCGGGTGCCGCGTGCCGAGCAGGCCAAGGGTGCTCATTGAGCACGATAGACTGCTCATGGTCCAGATTCAGCCGTAAAAACAACGGGGCGCCACACCTGCGCGCGGCACGCCAGGCGCCCCGAGGCAGCGGGGGAGCGCGAGGAGCTTGCAGGCACGCTCGCGGGCGCGCACCCAGTAGTCGGCGGCCTGCGCGGCGCCGCCGCCGCCGAGCACGAGCAGCGCGGGCGCCGCGGGCGCCGCACACGCGGCCGCCGCCGCCACCGCCGCGGCCGCCGCCGCCGCCGCCGCCTCGAGCGCAGCGCTGCCGGGCGCGCCGGGCGCCGGCGCGCTGCCGGAGCGCGCGCGCGCGCTGGGCGGCGCGGCGCGCGGGCGGTGCAGCGGCGGCCGCGCCGGCGCGAGCGGCGTGCTCGCCGCGCGTGCCGGCGGCGAGGCCGGGCCGCCGAGCCCGGCCGGCGGCGCTGGCGTGGACGCGCCGGTGGACGATGCGTAGTCGGCCGAGTCGCGGCGGCCGCCGCGGCCGCCCAGCGGCGCGGCGAGCCAGGACGGCAGGTAGGCCGCGGCGCGGGCGCCTGCGCCGCCGTAGTCGCTGCGCGGCGCCTCGCTGGTCAGCT
>JAABUV010000704.1_pt1 | contig 50826 bp, 86 predicted proteins | sample 5559971 | NCBI WGS metagenome assembly JAABUV01 (sample SAMN10711881, study PRJNA513362) | rock metagenome | isolation source: Antarctica rocks | place: Antarctica: Victoria Land, Knobhead nord | collected 2015-12-19 | reverse complement strand
GGCGCTGTTCCGGTAGCAGCGTCTGGGGCGCGGCCTGAAGCGCACATGGAGGACGGGGGTGAGTCTGGAGCCAGCGCTAGTCCGGGCGCGCGCTGGAGGGGCCCAAGCTCCAGAACTGATCAAGCAGTCACGTGAAGCTTGCGGGATTCCTGCTACTGGAGGCGCATGGATCTCCGCACCTTGTCACCGCACTGTCAGTATGCTGGTCGGAACTTGCCTGCCTGTGTTCAAGTTGACGTTTGTCTTCGCTTGTTGAAAACTCGGCAAGTCACATGTGACAGCTCCCTCCAAACCAAAATGCAAAGAGGCGCACAACCGCATGCTGCTCAGCCTCAATGCATGGAGCACACTCTGGAAACAGAGCCACACAGAGGACCAAACGCTAAATGTACAGACAACGCAGCCTGGCCAACACAGCCATTGACACTGAGCAAACCACAGGATGACGACGCATGGCTCCCTCTGCCGCACCGCCAAGCTCCGGCCCGCCGCGCCAGCGCGGCGCTAGCGCACGCCCCCGCCCCAGCCGCCTCAGCGCGCGGCCAGCGTCAGCGCGCCGCTGCCCAGCAGCAGGTTGCGCCGCGTGAAGCGCAGCGCAAACACTGGCGTGGCCTTGGTGGTCAGCGTGCGCAGCGGTCGCGCCCCTGCACCGGCCGCCGCCGCCGGCGCGGGCGCGCCGTCCGCCGGCGGCGGCCCGGCAGCGGCCCACGTCGCGGCGCTCCACAGCTTGACCGTGTGGTCGGCGCCGCCTGCCGCATGACCGGGTGAGCAGCGTGCATGCGGCATCAGCTGGGGCGCGGCTCTTGCCCTGGCAGCGGCTGGCGCAGGCCCAGCCCGACATGCAATGCGTGTCCGTGTGTGAGCACGCACATGGCCCTGATGCAAATCTAGAGACGCCAAACCCAAGGCCGGCAGCGCCGCATCCTCTTCCGGCACGCCCGCGGGACACCGACAGGGCCGCCCCGCGCGCACCCGAGGCCAGCAGGCTGCCCGCGCCCTGGCTGTACGCGAGCGCCCAGGCGGGCCCGCGGTGCGCGTCGCGCGCGCCGCCTGTCCGCCGCGCCTCGCCCAGGTCCCAGACCGCGAGCGCACCCTCCGCGTCCGCCGACGCAAGCGCGCGCCCGTCCGGCAAGAACGCTAGCGCCGTGATCTGGGGCGCGCGGCCTCCATGCTTCGCTGCAGTGATATACAGCGATGGCTTGATGTTGAGCTCTGCGTTTCTCACAACCCCACGCGTAGTGACGTAACTTTTCAGACCTGCTGCGACCCGCGGTCGCTGCCTCCACAGCGCCTCCAATGCTCCTCGTGCGGAGGGGCGGAGGGGAGCGTCGCGTGCGAGACAGGGGGCGCACCGCGGCGCTGTGGCCGACGAGCACGCGCGCGGCGCGGCCGTCGCGCACGTCCCACAGGCGCACGGTGCGGTCGTCGGAGCCGGTGGCCAGCAGGTGGCTGTTGGGGTGCCACCGCACGACCGTGGCGTCGCTGTGGTGCCCTGCGCGGCCGCACGCAAGCCCGGGGTGGTCACGCCACAGCACGAGCGTTGCTAGGCATGCAATCAAGTTGTCCGCAAGCGTCGGCCGAACCTCCACCTGCACAGCCATAGGATTAGGGTAGGGTAGCAGGCGTGCGACCAAGCTGTCTGCAAGCGGCCGCCGGACCTCCACCGCACAGCCACAGCAATGCTGGGATGTGCTGCACGGCCACAGCCGGAGCGCCCCAGCGACGCACAAATTAGGGAAGAGGTAAGGAGCATGAGCATGCGCCACGCCTCAGATAAATACAAGCTTTGGTGGACAAGCCGCTCTGGGTGTACGGCGCTGGGGAAGTGAAGGACCGGCTCTCCGCAGCATCCCACCGCTCTTACATGGCAACCCTGCCGGCGCATCAGAGCCGGCCACGAGGCGCGCATGCACGCGCGCCTGCGAGGATGCGCAGCGGCCGCGCGCGCTCGGTGGCCCACACGCGCGCGGTGCGGTCGGCGGCCGCGCTCGCAAAGTACAGCCCCGCCGGGCCGGCCGCCACGTCCCACACCGGGAAGTTGTGGCCCCTGCCGGCGCGCCATGCGTCTGGCACTCAGACAGGGTTAGGGTCAGGGCCCAACTCTGCCCAATCCTAACCAGACGCAGGGCGTGCAGCGCCTGAGGAACCGCAGCGCCGGCAGCAGCAACGCGGGCGGCCACCCTGGCTTGGGGCCGCGCGCCTGTACGCGACCAGGTTGGATAGGGTTGGGGCTAGGCTCTAACCCTGACCCACCCTAACCAGACGCTGGGCGCGCGCCTGTATGCGACCAGGTTGGCCCACAGCTCGGTGCTCCACAGGCGCACGGTGCCGTCGCCGGACGCCGTGAACAGCGCCTGCCCGTCGTCGCTCAGGTCCGCCGCATACACCGGCCCCGCGTGGCCCCACAGCGCGGCGGCCGCCGGCGGCGGCGCGGCCGGCGCGGGCTCCTGGCCGTCGGGGTCGCGGCCGGGCGCGGCGCGGGCGGCGGCCGTCGCTGGCACATCGCACACGCGCACAGACGAGTCCGCGAAGCAGCCTGACAGGCCGGCACGAAGCACTTCAGCAATCTGACTGCACAATATCAGGTACTTGCAGCTGCTAGATTGAACAGAAGCACCACCGCCAGGGCTTGCAGCTGCCGACGGCGAGTAGTGAGCTGCGCGCACAGGCGGCCTGCGGCGCAGCTGTGCGGAGTCGCGCCATAGCGATGCAGGCACTCGGGCGCACTGGCGGCAGGCGCCGCGCGCACCGACCACCAGGCGCGCGTCCGGCGAGAAGGCGACCGCGGTCAGCGCCTGCCGCGTGTTGACGAACGTGAAGAAGGCCGCGCTCGGCAGCGCGTCGGGCGACGCCGGCGCGCGCGCGGCCACGTCCGCCACGCGCGCCTCCAGCGCCTCCTCCGCCAGGCCCGGCAGCGGCACCTGCGCGCGGGAAAGCAATAGGGCCTCCAGCATGAGCGGGCGCCGGCGCACACACGACAGTCACGGCGCATGCCACCACTGCACAGTCTCACCTTCTGGGCATACTGTGCAGATGGCCTGAAGCTGTTTTGGGTATGTGGCTGGCCGGCGCGGGCCGGCCGCACCTCGGGCTCCATGCGTTCGGCGGCGCCCGCGCGCCGTGCGCCGCGCTCGCGCTCGGCCGCCCGCGCCAGCGCCGCGCGCGCCTTCTTGGACAATTTGGTGCCGTCCGCGCCGCGCTCGGGCGGCTCCTCGCCCGCGCCCGCGGCCTGCCGCTCCGCGTGCACGTCCTCCGGCTGGCCCTGCGCCGCATGGGTCTGCTTCAATCCCCTTCCTCCCTTTCGACCAAAATAAATGAGAGTCTCGCGCTTCGCGCCATACAGCATGGGCATCCAGCACCACACCCCGCGGCCATGTCCGGCCTGAGGCGGTTGCAGTCGCAGGCCCGCAGGCCCGGCCCAGGCCGCGCCCGGCGGCGCGCGGCGGCACCTTGAGCAGCGCGAGCGGCACGGGCTGCAGGTTGGTCGCAGCCACGTCAACCTGCAGGCGCCCGGCCACCAGCGACACCTCCTCGCCGCCCGCGTCCGCGCCCACGCCCGCTGCCGCGTCCGCCACCTGCGCCCGCAGGGCCTTGCGCGCGTCATAGATTTATCTCCGGCACGCCGCGCAGGCGCTGCGCGCGCTCAAGCCCCGCGCCGCGCGCACAGGGAGCGCGCCGCTGCAGCGACGCGTCCCTCGCTGCAACAGCGGCTCGCACACCCGGCGGGCCTTTGGCATGCCGCGCTGACAGCGCGGTGGCCCGCGGCGCTCCCGGGCATGTCAAACCGAGCAGAATCGATGCTACAAGCGCACATGCAGTTGAGACTCTTTCCCACGGGATTCAGACACAGCGTCAGCAGTGCGCTCGCCCACCCTTCTAAGGCGGCGCAAGCGTGCGCGCGCCGGCGCGCACGGTGGCGGCAGCTTGGGGCAGCGGCCTGCCCGGGCCCCGCGCGCCTGCAGGTCGACATGCTCGTTGATCGTGCCGAGCGGCAGCAGCAGGCGCGCGCCCTTCAGGAAGCCCATGAGCAGCTCGAAGGCGAACGCGCTCAGGCGCACGGGGTAGCGCATGCCGCGCGCGGCCGCCGCCGTCGCGTTGGTGCGCAGCTGCTCCGCCGACGCGGCCGTGCCCAGGTCCGCCAGCTCCTGCAATGCGCCAAGAGAGGCAAGGTGGCGAAAATACATTCATCATCAGATCCGCAAGTTGTTAAATGCTGCATCCGAGGTCGGTGGGGTCGTCCGGCGGTGAGAGGCAGCACAGTGCCACAGGCCCAGCTTCCCAGCAGCATGAGGTCGGCCGCCGTACAGGCATTGACAGGTCACAGGGCCATCTGGCACAGGCAGGGACACGGTGGATCTGTGCGCCTTCACCCCACCAGTGACAGCTCTGCATCGCGTGCGGAGCGCCCACGCATGTGCAGCTCACACGCGGGCCCTCTCGCGCCTCCAACGCCGCCGGAAGAGCCCGTGGCAGTCACGGCACGGCACAGGGTCGTGCACACTGCTGACCACCGAGCGCGTCGCCATGATGTGCGTGCTGCGCGCGGCGGCCGGGGCACCTGCGTGCGCAGCTTGGACGCGCGGCCGCCGGGCTCCGTGAAGCGGGTGCGGTGGCGCGCCATGAGCGCCGCGGCCTCGCTAGCCGCGCCCTGGCCCACCAGGTCCAGGTACGTGTGCAGGAACACCGGGTACAGCACGCGCGCCAGCTCCGCCTGCGGCGCCCCGGATAGGGTTAGGGATGGGGGTAGCCCTAACCCTAGGAGCACATCGAGCGCTCTGCAGCTCGCGGGCAGCAGCAGGGTACCCCCGGACGCACGCGCTCTCTGACCACTGCACAGGGCCACATCGTTCTGAAGAGTTGGCAGCCGAGGACCAGTCTGCGCCTGGGACGCGCCAACCGGCGGCCGGCGGCCGGGCGAGCACATGGCGGGCCCGGGGCCGGCGCGCGCCCGATACATGTCGAGCGAGGCGTCCGCCCAGGCGGCCAGGCGGTCGAAGGAGCGCGCGGCCGCCGCCGCGTCGTTGTCCGCGACCAGGTAGAACAGCAGGTCAGCCACCAGGCCGCGCTCGGGGTCGCGCGGCGGCGCGAGCGAGGCCGCCATTGCGCCCGCCTCGCTCTGCAGCGCGGGCACCTCGGCCACGAGGATGCGCTGCGCGTTGTCGTACCTGCGTGGTGGCATAACAGTCCTTGTGTTGCATTCTCACCTTGTTCCACAGAAAGTGATCGACAGGGCACCGCTGCGGCCCCACCAACGAAGGTGCACACTTGCTTCACACCGCTGTCGCAGACCAGTGCCCTTAAAGCGTCTGCAAAGCGTTGGGGTAGCTCGGGGCACTCACTTGCGCTTCTTCAGGTACTGCAGCACCAGGCGGTCGAGGGCTGCCTCGCGGCTGGTGTCCGCTGCCATGGTTAGTGCCACCAGTCCCTTACAGCCAGAGAACGCTTGCTCTCTGACTCAGACGGCCCAGCGCCATCACCCGTCTGCTTGGCCTGTTCAACAGGCAGCTTGCACTCGCCAATGCATCCATCCGCTTGCGCTTCAGGACCATGTACGGGAACACACCAATGAAAGTTTATGTGCTTCCGTACACTGCTGATCGCTTCAGTTTACAGAGGTGGCATGTGTGGACGGCCTGCTGCACAGTTGATGAGCATGTCTCAGCTCCCCGTAACTGTATATGCTGACCGTATAAGCCGTATACGGTTAAATAGCACATTGCGTTGTTGCGCACATGATGGCACAAGCACTAACCCCTGTCCACCTGCTGTTCTGAACCTGGTGTCCTGGGAGTGCTGGCAAGGAGTGCGCCACTAGGTTCGATTACAAACAAATTCCAAGTTGGTGGGCTCCTTGGTGCTTGAGGCGCTGACGCTGAACACGAGTTGTTGCCGTGGGCGCCCTGTGCAGCCACGCTGGGTCAGCGTCTGGACAGGCACGCCCATGAGCACAGGCAGGGCGCCTGAGCATGGCACAGCCCACCTACACACGCATCATCGACCTGCGCCCCTCGCTGCTGCCCGTGAACGTCAACTTCATCGTCCTGGACAAAGGCACGCGCTCGCCCCGCTTGCAGCTGTGCTTTCTGCAGGCTTCCATCGAGACGCTGCGTGCACGGCGATGCTGTCATTCATCGTGCTCAGACACGCCATGCTCCCCGTAAGCAGGCGAGGTGAAGCACAAGGTCGCTGAGAAGACTGGGGTGAAGGTCACCACCTGCAACCTGCTGGTCGCCGACAGCACCGCGGCGGTCGTGCTCCAGCTCGTCAACGACGAGGTGGAGCGCGTGCAGCCCGCCGACATCCTGCGGCTGACCAGCGGTGCGCGCGCGCGCCGCGCCGGCCGCCGCCCGCTGGCCTGGGAAGGGCCGCGCGCTGCGACCGGAGCTTGCGGGACTCAGGCACATTCCCATCCACACCATCTGATACTAGCGTGACGTCAACGCAAAGACGTTCCTTGCACACCAGATCTGGTTTGTCACACATAACAAAACAATGACGTCAATGCAAAGTCTTTGAGTATGCAGATGTGTCTGAGAGCGCCAGTAGTGCAAGCGCTCTTCCGTCGAGACAGTTGCGTAACAGCCAGCATCCGCGCAGGCATCTTCGCCATGGAGCCCAAGGGCTGCACGCTGCGCGCTGGTAGGAAGGGCGTCCTCACCAAGATGGGCGAGTTCACGATGGTCAGCGCAGAGCAGCCCAACCTGAGCACCATACCTTGGGTGCGCCCCGTGCCTATGTTGTGACGCAAACCCATGCTGAGAAGCTCGACCCTTTGCTTGCTCGTGTGTGAGCAGATTGTATGCATGCCATTGCCGTGCTCTCTGACTACCCCACAAACATGCCTAAGCTCATTCCACAGCACACGCACCCTTTGGTGACGAGAGGAGGACTCGAGTGTGGGCTGTTGAGTGTGGAAATGAACGTGCGTGTGCCTGGTGGAACAATGTGACTACTCCCTGAGTGCGTAGCTGAGCACGCATGCCCAGAACAATAACGCGACGCTGACCCATGAGCACCTGAGTCCGCAGCAGCAGGCTGACTGTAAGGCCTGCTGACGCAGGAGCCGAACAAGGAGACCAACCTGTATGAGCCGCGGGAGGCGCTGCCGCCGCGCACGTGGCAGCCCCCGCAGCTGCCGCAGGCCACGTGATGGGCGCGCTCAGGGCTCGTGCTACGCGCAGGACATGCACCATGCGCACAGCGCGGGCGGCTGCGCACCCCCGTCACCTCTGGGTGGCCTGCGTCTGGGGCACAACATGGCCACTGTAAACGCGTTACTGCAGAGGCTGCAGCCTGCGCAAGGCTAGCAGCGGCTGCCCCGAGCTCATCATGCCAATGGCTGCCATCGTCGCCACGCAGCTAGCCTGCAGCTAGCCTGCACACGTCTCCATGTCGACAGGAGCGTAACATGGCATGCATGCTCACAGTCAACACTGAACACTCATACTGACGACCATGACATCCACACAGCCGAATCGTACTGTTTCCTCGTGCAGGCAGTATGCCAGGCCGGCCAAGTAGTGTGGGCGCATGAGGGTATTAGAGCGCATGTAAGGTGCAGCAGAGGTTTAGAACGTTGGGGTCGAGATTGTGGAGAGTAGCGCCTCATGAGCGCGAGCAAGACCAGGTCCCTGCCCCCACACCCCCACATCAGCGGCGACTCGCTCGCCCTGGGTATGCCTGTATGTGCTCAATGTGAGCACTAAGCAGCACATGCGCATGGCCAAATGCCGCCTCCTCGCGGCATTTCATGTAGGTACCACCGAGCTCCTGGCGTCTGCGGTGGGGGGCAGCCTTATCAATACAACTTCTGTTCTCATGTTCTCATTGCAAGGAGACATGCATGCAGTATTCCCATGCCTCTCAACATCCTAGCGGGGGTGCACTGCCTGATACACATGGTCCTACGCCGCGCAGGCTGTATGTGCTGTAGGAGCTGGCGCGTATTGGACCATGATCTGGGGGCTCTGTATTAGTCGTGATGTACCCGACCCTACTTCCGGCCACCGGGCCCGCGGGGGTGCCCCCGGATCATGGTCCAATACCGCGCCAGCTCATCCAGCGCATGCGGCCTGCGCGGCGCAAGAGCCAGCGCCCCCTGCTGGGCCGTTGAGAGGCATGGGAGCACTGCATGCGACTCTCCTTGCGACATGAGAACAGAAAATGTCTTGATAAGGCTTGCCCCCGCCGCGCAGGCTAGGACCTCGGCCTGACCAGAGCATGGGCCCAGTGCGTATAGGTGCCGGAAGTACGATAGGGTACGTGACAGCTGATACAGAGCCCACCATCATGTCCCACAGTGTGGGACATGAGGGTGTGGGACCCACACCCTCCAGCTGTTACTATACATGCAGCCTGCGCGTCTGATGTTCTGGGTGGTGGTAATGTTGGCAATCAGCTGCCTGCCAACAAGCATGCTGGTCCTCAGGAGTCCTGACCTTACAAAAACCCTGGCGTGGGTGCTGGAGCCTGAGCAGTGCTCAGTGAGCACCCTGGGAGCCAGGGCACCGTGAGCCTGAGCACCGGTGCCCCGAGGCTGCAACATCATCCACCATCCCGTGATGTCCAGGCGGCCTCGGGGGGAACACCCTACTGGCATGTAGCTGTAACTATATTCAACAATACACATCAGCCTATGCATGATCTCTCCGCAGCTGGCTGTGTTGTTCTATCACTCGCGTGTGCCACCAGGTAGTTCACAAGATCTAGTGCTGCCCCCCGAACACCATGTTCCAGCACCAGGCGGTGCTGGTGGTGGCGGGCTGCTCCAGCGAGCACCTGCTCCCGCTCAACACGACTGGCCTCCCGCCCGCGCTGCTGCCTGTCGCCAACCAGCCGCTCATCACCTACCCGCTGCACACACTGGAGTCCGGCGGCGTGCATGATGTCCTGGTGGTGCGCCGAGCCACTTTGGAGCGCGTAATCGTTAGCGCTCGTCGAGCGCGCCGGCGCTCCGTGCTTGCATGCCAGAGCCTGTGTGTGCTATGCACAACATTGCTCAAAATGCGGATGCAAGACCAGGCAAGGCGGCTGCCTGCAGGTGTGCTGTGGCGAGGACGCAACTGTGCGCGTGAAAGCATGGGTCAGCAAGCACTACCACGGCAAGTTGGTGCTGAAGGTGCGGTGTAAGCGTTTGCTGGCCATGGGTGCGGCTGGAACGGCAGGACTGGCTGCTGTTCATGATGCCGCTTTCGCACGGTGGCTGGCTGCTTCCAGCGTTTGCCTTTGGCCGTCGTTCTGCAAAAGAGAACCACCAACCTGCCAACGTTCTGGCATTGCTGCAAGTCAGCGACGCTGCAACCTGATGCCGCCCTCCTGGCAGGTGCGCAGCGTGCCAGAGGACACCGACACAGCGCAGGCTGTGCGGCTGGTGGCCGAGGAGCTGCACAGCCCGGACGTGGTTGTCATGGCCGCTGACCTGGTCTGCAACGTGCCGCTGCAGGCGCGCTGCGAGCACGCCTGCAACGTATCTGGCTTGTGTGTCCACGACGTATTACTTGTCAGAATCCAGCATATGTGCAGTCCCTTGAGGCTGCCTGCGGCTGCCACAAGGTCTGCAAATGAAAGGAGAGTTGTGCGATTTGCTGCATACTGTGCCGCGCGTGCCGGACATCACCAACGGCGCCAGTGACAGGGATGTGAGACGGCATTCGCTCAACCCTCCCTACGCGTCACACTGCCAACACCCCTGCAGCATGCAGCTTCGCGCCCGCCCGCTCAGCCCTGACGCGTGTCCACTCTCGGGCATGTGCAGGCTCTCTTCGCGGCCCACTACGTGCAGGGCAGCGCGTGCACAGCGCTGCTGGCGCACCGGCGGACCTCGCCGGCGACGGAGACGAAGCCGGGCAAGGCGCCAAAGAATGTCGACTACATAGGTGCGCACTAACTCGCCTAGGTTTGTGGTGTCGCTGCTCTTGCTGCTTGCTGGCATGCGCACTGCAGTGTGCAGACCCCCACGCACTGGGGCAGGAAGCTGCAGACAAGCGGCAGCGCTGCAGCGAGCCCGCAAAGCCCCTGGCAGGCCTGCCTTCGCACGCCCGGAGCTGAGGCACCCTTGGTCTGGTCGGTGGACTGCGTGTTACAGTCCACCGACCAGACCAAGGGTGCCTAAGCTAATAACGTGGTATTATTGCTCATTATGTCCTTAGGGGTCTGGCGGCGCAGGCCTGGGCGCGCGCGGGCAGCGGCTGCTCTTCTTCCTGCCGTCGCCCGAGGCGCGCCGGAACGTGCGCGTGCCGCTCGTGGCGCTGGGCGCCGGCGGGCGCCTCCTCGTGCGCACCGACCTGCAGGCGCGCTGTCAACACGCGCAGCGCCCCATGTTTCGTCTGCTTGCGCAGACGGCTCATGGCGTCCCATACGCATCTATTTGGATGCCAACTTGGAGCCGTCGGTGCAGTTTAGCAACCAGGAGTCCGTAATGTCACGGACGTCATGCAAGCTTTGATGCGTCTGCACGATCACCTTGACACTCCTTGCGCACAACGTGCGGAGCCATGAGGCTGGTACGCCGGGCAAGCCATGCTAGCACTCTTGAGGCGCCGCACTGGTGACTCTGCGACCGGCCGGTGACCTGGTCTGGCATGGCACTGCAGGATCAGCTGGTGTACGTGTTCCGCACAGAGGCGCTGCGCGCGGCGCTCGCCGAGCGGGCCTCTGCCATGAGCCTGCAGCAGGCGCGCTGGCGGCCCCAGCATCCCCACTCGCGCATCCGGCTCTGATACCCCTTGGAGAACTTACGTAACGCCAGGGAGGTCCTGCCCATGACCTGCACTCCCCAAGGGAGCTCCAATACATCAGCGAGACCACTGCGGCGTGCACCCAACAAGCTGCTGCCTATGGCCTCTCGGGACAGCAGGATGCCGTGCGTGGTCCTATTACCATGAAATGAAAAGGTGCCCAACTGCTGATGGATGTAGGGGCATGGTATAGAAGGTGAAAGAGCCCAAGCCTTGGTCCCTCCCGTGGCAGGACCTGGTTCCCTACATGGTGCGCCGCCAGTTCTCGGCGGCGGCGCCAGCGCCGCCGCCCGCAAGCGCGGCGCCCAGCCCGCCGTTCGAGCCGGGGTTCGGGGACGCCCAGCCAGGCCCCCAGAAGCCCGAGGGCGGCGAGGAGGGCAGCCGCTGCAGCAGCGCTGCCAGCGAGAGCGGCCCGTGCGAGGGCGACCGGCTGGTCGCGGCGGCGTGCGAGCGGTACCTGGGGACAGAGTCGGGGTTGGGGTTAGGCCCGGAACCCAGGTGCAGCGCCGCGTCCGCCGGCGGCGCCTGCAGCGTGTATGTGGCGGGCGCGGAGTGCTTCTGTGCGCGCGCCGCGTCGGTGCAAGCATACGCGGACATCAACCGGCGCGTACCCTGGGCCGCTGCTCCGTGTGCATTTGTCAGACTTTCAGTGCTGCTCTCGTTTTGGTGTTATAACTGTGTTCGTTATGCGCTGACAGTGAGCACCTGTGATGCACTCACAAAGGGCTGGCCGAACTGAGCGCTGCATTTCACATGTCCCTCTGACAGGGAAGCGGGAGGCGCTGACCTGGCGCAGCAGCTGCCGTATCAGGAGGACGCGCAATGCAAGCAAGCAAACATGCCAGAGGTGGCTGGTGCCTGGCTTGGTGCCGAGTCAGATGACGGCCGCCAGCGGCATGCTGTCTGTGTCTCGGCAGCTGACGGGGCCGGCGCCCGCGCCGGCTAGGGAGGCCGTGGGGCCGGAGCTGGCGCCGCGGCTGCCGCTGGAGGCGCGCGCAAACCCAAAGTACGACAACTTCATGGACGACTCGTGCCAGCTCGGCGCGAAGGCGACCGTGGCCGCCGGCTGCATGCTGGGTCGCGGCACCACGCTCGGCGACAAGTGCTCCGTCAAGCGCAGCGTGCTGGGCCGCCTGTGCAAGGTCGGCGCCGGCGTACGGTGCGCGCTCTGCACAGCCCCCGTCGCCTCACTCTTTGCTCAAGCGCAGGCTGGCAGGCACGCCGCCCTGCTTGACCCATGAGCCGCAAGTCTGCACAGCGACATCACCTGGCCTGGGAAGGCGCTGGGAGGCTGGAGAAGAGGCTGCCAAAGCAGGCAGCGGGGCCGCGCGCGGCAGGATCATCAACAGCGTGCTCATGGACAACGTCATGGTCGAGGACGGCTGCAGCATCCAGAACTCGGTCGTCTGCGCCGACGCGCACCTGAAGGTGCGCTGCTGCGCGCGGGCCCCGCGCACGCCTGATGCATGCATGCATTCCGTGGCCGCATGATGCGCCGCACCTGCCCGCACATGCCGGGACGACCTCCCACAGCCGCGTCACGCTCCATCGCCGACAGCACCCGCTGTGCAAGGGCTGTGCCTGGGGCGCCCCGGTCCGCTGCGAGCGCACCAGGCCTGGTGGCCGGGGCGGGCTCCGCCTGGGCGCAGTCGGCTCTGGGCGCGCGCGGCCCCAGCGCGGCCGCCGCGCGCGCAGGAGCGCGTGGTGCTGAAGGACTGCCAGGTCGGCGCCGGCTACGTGGTCGCCGAGGGCACCGAGCACCGCGACGAGCTGCTGGCCAAGCCGCTGGCGCAGCGCCGCAGCAGCGACGGCCTCCCGGCGCGCCGCGGCTCCGACAGCTGAGGCCGCCGGAGCGTGCAGGCGGCGCGCGCAAGCCTGTAGTGCTGCGGCTCGTGGAGGAGCCTGCGCGTTTCCCTGCTGGAGCGTGCGGTGCAGGAGCCCAGTGCCTGAGCATGTGGCGGCGCGCATGGTCTGAAGTGCTGCGTCTCATGGGGAAACCTGCGGGGCTCTTTGCTAGAGCGTGCGGTTCAGGTGCTCAATGTAAGCGCGCGAGTGTGAAAATGCGCGCTCTGGTGAACGCCCGTGCAACGGGTCGGCCAGTGTTCACACTCACCACTCCAAGTCTGAATGCCCAGCTCTCGTCTGTTGTTCAGCAGTTGCTGCGCATGCAACCAGATTCTGTGGTCGCCCCCAGGGCATGCCATGCATCACGAGCGAGCAGCCCTGGCAGCAACTTCAGTTTGGGCGCCCCAGCTCCCAACATGCGCGCATGCGTGAGCTGCAGCCATGTACCCCCGCCTCAGAGCATCTGAGGGGTCACGTGGTAACGGAGTGTGCTGCCCTGTTCCAGTCATGCGCAGTGGGCCCGACACGCACGCACAAGCCACAGCACCATAGGCACGTACGTGCGGGCAGCATGCATGCTGCCAGGCACGGCCTGTTCCTGCCGCCAGGGCCGGCCGCGCCGGCGCCTACGCGAAGGCTGGGCGGACAGCATCAGTTGTTCTCGGGGCGCCCGGACGGCCATGTGGCGTCGCGCGCCGGCGCCAGCACCGCGCGCACCTCCGCCAGCGCCTCCTCCTCGCGCGCCGTCAGCGGGGCCGCCGCGGACGCCACGCTCGCCCGCACCTGGGCCCAGCCTGGCCCTTCAATCAGGGCCGTATCATGATGCGAGCACGTGCAGCGGTGCTAATTGCGGGCCTGCAATGGTGCCGGCGTGTCCAGCGCTCCATGTGATGTGCGCTTGCATGTCCGATTGGCACCTCGGCCATGGCATGCGGGAGCCAGCGCCGCACAGGTGGCTCTGCAGCACAGAGCCCGGCGCATGGGCGTGAAGCCCTAGGCCGGGCGAGGATGCAGGGCCGCCGATGACACTCTCTTGGAGCCACGTCAAGGCGTCTGCTGCCAGCTGACAGGGAGCGCACCTCCTCCGGCTTCCGGAAGCCGACGAGCGACGTGGCGATGCGCGGCTCCTGCACTGCGGCCTTGATGGCCAGTGTGGGCAGGTCCACGCCGAGCTCAGCGGCGCGCGCGGCGGCCTTTGCGCACATCAACCTGAGCTCCTCGGGCGCAGGGTGCCATGGCGGTGGCCCCTGCGCATGAGATTGTCTTTCTCAACTGCGCATCAATATGCTCGTTAGGGCAGTGCTCACCTTCTTTATACCGCCGACCTGCCATGGCACCTATGCACAAAACCCTTGCGGGCACGCTGGCCATCTGGTGCACGAGCCGCAAGTGAAGACCCAAACTCACATCCTACCATGTGCATGACAGAATCATCTAAAGCAATGGCTTTTGGCTTGCAGATACAGCCCAACATCCATCACTCAATACTGCTCCCCACACTGGTGGGGATTGCCCACGCAAGTGCAAGAACAGGCCCTCACCCAGCCAGGCCAGGTTGCTAGGAGCGGGTCCGCGCCTCATGCGTGAGCAGCCCCATGGAAAGCACCGATGCATTGATGACGCCCACGCCCTTGCCCTGCAGGTAGGGCAGCAGGCCCTCCAGCGTGCGATCAAAGAGCGTGTGATGGCAGTATGATAGCACTACATCCACCAGCCCCTCGGGCACCCTGCGCGATGGGGCGCAGAGCGTTTGAGCAGCAGAATGGCAACCAAGTTCATGTGAAATGACTCTTATGCGAGTCATTTCAAACATTTTTTTTATATCACTCGTATGCAGCCCACAGCATATGGCAGCAACACGGCACCCTTTGGCATACAGCACATACAGGAAGACAGGAGCGCTGGGCATGCAAAGGGCGGAGCGGTAGGCCTCCAGGCTGCAAGACAACGCGCCCGTGTCGCAGAGTGCGCGAGCACGCGCGCGCCTGTCGAGGATGCGGCGGTACACCGTCAGCGGCAGGCCTGTGAAGCCGATGAAGCGCACCAGCCCCTGCTCCTTCAGCTTCTGCAGCGCCGGCAGCGTCTCGTTGATCACCTGCGCAGCGGTGCCATGTCAGCACAGGTCCGCATCTGACAAGCTGCACCAGAGATCGACTCTGACATCCTGCTGTCTTTCCTGGGCGGTGTGATACGCTTCAAGGCATCATCGAGAGTGTCGTGGATGCTCAGCCTTTCCTGCAGAGTCACGCTGTGTTTGGTGTAGAGGATCCACACCTCTCCTAGACACCCAAGTACATCCCAGACACGACTCACTTGGATCACAGTGGCAGTGAAAAGAAGGCCGGCCAACTGCCTATATCTGCGGGAAAACGTAACATTCTCCCTGCGATGACAGGATGGTGGAATGAGCATGGCACAAACAGGATAGCTTAGGGGCCACATGCTGGCAGCGAGCGCACAGCAGGGGGGCGAAGCACTGGCCGGCATGGCTGCCGCGCAGCTGCGGCAGCAGGCGCGCCTGGTCCAGGGAGCCAAACTCAACGTCGTGCGCCTGCACAATGTCCAGGTAGTCCAGCCCCAGCCGCCCCAGGCTCTCGTGCACGCTGGCTGTCACCCGCTGCGCACTAAAGTCAAAGTCCTTCTCCTCCAAGCCGTACCGCCCGACCTGCGCTGCTCCCCAGTGTATCAGGCTCTCTGGACACTGCATGCTCAGGAGTGTTGGTTTCAGACACAGCGCAGCCACTCATACAGATGAGAATGCAGCAGAGGGCTGTACAGGAGGTTGCTGCATGCATGTGTAGGCTGCCTGCAAGTCAAGTTGTACGCAATAGCGTGCAATAGCCGAGAAGCACCTTGGTGGCGACGTATATCTGGTCGCGAGGCAGGCTCTGGAGCGCTCGGCCCAGGACCTTTTCTGACTGCAGGTCGCCATAGTATGGCGACGTGTCGAAGAGGTTTATACCTGTATGCGCACCGCAACATGCTCCAAGCCTGATATAGTTCTGACTGCACTCCGACACAGAAGGTCAACCGGTGTCTCCAGGCAAGCTCAGCAAGTGTCAGTTGGCTGCTTCAGAGTTGTTGAGTCACTATCGCTGTTTTCCTCAGCTCTGTGTGTCGTTCTGCACTTCAAATAGCATGCCTCGTCAGTACATGCACTGTTAGACAGGCAGCAACGATGTATATCGTACAGCAGTGTCTGTTGTTGTTTTCAACCTGTGCCAGGACAAGGGGGTGGTTCCGCACCTAGCTTAAACGCTTCGTGCACAGCCTGAATGCACAGCTCCTCAGAAGTGTCTCCGTATACGCCGCCCAGCGGAGCAGCCCCAAAGGATATTGCTGACACCTGCGCGTTGCTAGTCAGCACAGCTCCAGTGCCAGTGCTGCAGCACCAAGCATCCGCAAGAACCAGTCCAGGTATGGCGCACCTCCAGTCCAGTGCGGCCCAGGGGCCTCCTGGGCAGCTGAAGGGCCATGATGAAAGGTTACGGGCCTGCGCAAGCAAGTCAGGCCAATGCGCTCGCATGTGCCAGCTGGGTGCAACCAGGCCAGTTGGGTACGACCTCGAGTTGCAAGCAGTCCCTTCAAACTCGCTTTTCGCATCCCGAGTATGACAGGGATTTACCACAGTGCCAGGTGTGTGCGCTGTGCTGAGATGTAAACAGAGCATGGTCATTGATGCCAGCCTGGTTGCAGCCTTGGAGCGTCTGCTATTTCCTGAAGGAGGCAGGGGACGCGCGTGCTTAGCCTCTCAGCTGCACCAGTTGGCCAGCGCACTAGAGCTCGAAGAGGCCAACGAAGACACTGAGCCGCAAGGTGCAAGTGGCGGCAGTGTCTGCGCACCGCCGGGCTGCTCCGCAGCTCCCGGCAGTGGTGGAGGAGAGGGTCCAGCCGGCTGCAACGCCGCAGGGACCTTGGAACACCAGCCCGAGCAGCCTGCAGCACAGGGGCTGCTGCCACCGTGCAGCGCCCCCGCTACCCGCTCTGCTGCAGACAAGCCAGAAGGTGGAGTGCCCAACCAGCAGACACCGAGTACCCGACCAGCAGTGGCCGAGTGCAACTGCATGTGCAAGTGTTTTTGTGCAAGACTTTTTGTGCAAGTAAACAAGCAGTTGCTGGTCTGCTTGGATGCAGTTTGTGAGCGCAAAACACCCTTCTTGCAAGCATATGAGCAGCGCTACGTCGCGCTGGAGGTGTACTACCTGGGCTGGCAATACCATGGCTTTGCGTCCCAGACCGACACCCAGGCAACAGTGGAGGTGCTGGCTCCCCTGGTGTGCTCAAAGACAGACAGGTGACAATTGTGAAGTACTCTCATGCACATTGCCCTGTCTGAGAGCCAACTCTCGAGCGTGACCCCTGCAAGACAGCTGCCCCATCGGCACGGCGTCTGCCGCGCACTCATGGCTCAGCCAGGCGGTGCCAAATCCTGCACAGCTGCCACGCATGGCCACAGCGAGCTGTGCATGCAGGGCCAGCTGTTCGCCGCGCTGCGGCGTACGCGCCTGGTGGAGGAGGGTCTGGGCTGGCAGGCGCTGCAGTACTCGCGCTGCGGGCGCACCGACAAGGGCGTCTCCGCCCTTGGCCAGGCGCGGCCGCTGAGGCGCATGCTGTGTGAGCGTCAGTGCGGTGCCACAACGTCCCGCAAACACTTTACAACACATGAATGAGCTCGACACGCAATACGCCGACAGGCACAAGCTGCTGTCAGAAGTCTGCATGATTTCATGCAGTAGCACCGCTTCCAGGCCGGTGCTTCGTAGAAGGTTGCAACCAAGCTGCGGTGTGGTCGCTGCCATGGAAAAGGCTGCACGTGCCAACACACGGGCCGCCCAAGCAGCGCGGTATGCCTGAAGCTGGGATTTTTACATGCGGGTGCGCTTGACGGTGCTCAAGTGAACACCCGCGCCGCCGCCGCCCCCAGGTGGTCGCGCTGCGCGTGCGCTCGGCCGCGCGCGCGGGCCAGGCGCTGCCGGCGCCCGGCCGCGAGCTGGACTACGCGGCGCTGCTCAACCGCGCGCTGCCGGCCGACATCCGCGTGCTGGGCTGGGCGCCCGCGCCGCCGGGCTTCAGCGCGCGCTTCAGCACGCGCCACCGCACCTACCGGCGCGCGCCCGCCAGCATCACGCACGTCCTCGTTGCCGTGCTGACCATGAGGCGCACGACCTGGCACAACTTCCAGCCACCAGTCAGAGTGCGGTGTGCCCTAGCTTGTATAGTGCAGCTTCAAGCGTGGCCGCGCGCTGGCGCCCTCGACTGAGACCCAAGAGCTAAGGCCCTCAATGCAGCAGGCCTGGCTGTTGGATGCAGGCTGTGGGCCTCCACTTGCACACCCACCACGTGCTGCTCAATTGCGCGCATGCCTGGTTGGTATCACCCAGCCTTGTGCGCCCGCGCCCGCGCGCCCGCGTAATGGCGGCGGCCGCGCAGGTACTTCATCGCCCAGGATGGCAGCCTGGATGTGGCCGCCATGCGCGCGGCGGCGGCCCTGCTCATCGGCGAGCACGACTTCCGCCACTTCTGCAAGGCCCGCTCGGCGCCTTGGTCCCCAGGGACAGACGCCCCTGCCTGCTCCCGCGGTCCTGCAGTGGTACTCGGCAGAAGCGCATGCCATCTGCCGTCCTCCCCTCCTCCGTCCGTGTCATGGAGCTTCGCTTCTCCCCAGGCACCACAGCCTGGCATCGGCTGTGTCAGGGACTCGTTGCACGGCCAGTGCATGCAAGTGAGCCTGCTCCTCACTGTGCAGTTGAGCATCGGAATACGCTTTGCCATGCAGCAGGTGAACGGTGTCAGGTGCAATGGCGGACCATCTGTTCACGCGACCCAGTGCGCGCCATGGAAGCAGGGCCGTCAGCGGGCCGCCTGTGCGCAGGTCGATGTCAGCAAGGCGAGCAGCTTCCGGCGGCGCATCCACGAGGCGAGCGTGCTGGAGCTGCCCGGCGGCGGGGGCCTGGGCGGCGGGCGCGCGCTGCTGGCGCTGCACCTGCGCGGGACGGCCTTCCTGTGGCACCAGGCGCGCGCCCGGGGCCGCCGGCAGGCGGCGGCGAGCTCGCGCGCATGCCATGATCAGCATGCGCGGTGCCCGCATTGAGCGGGGCTTCGGCTGCCTGCTGTGTTGGCAGGCTGCACGTTGGCGCTGCCCGTGCTGCATTGCTGCTCTGCTTCAAGTGCTGGGATGCGCCAGAGGTGTGCCCGCACCTTGCTGTGCGGACGGGGGTGCTGGCACGGGCATGCAGGTGCGGTGCATCGCGGCAGTGCTGCTGCTGGTCGGGCGCGGCCTGGAGGCGCCGGGCGTCGTGGCGCGCCTGCTGGACACAAGCGGCCAGCCCGGCAAGCCGCAGTACTGCCTGGCGCCCGAGGTGGGGCGCGCCGAGCATGCCACTGTGAGTATGTGTGGGCGAGAACATAGCAGGGGATGCATGGGTGGCCAGCCTGGCGAGCTGCGACCCTGCCGGGCGTGAGAGCAGGGCAGTTACAGTGCAGGTGCTGCCGCTTAGCAACACAACATTGCTTCAACTAGCTCTCACGGGGAAGTGTTCTCAGGTGCTGCAGGTTCGTGATTTTTTGTAACCAGGCCAGGGATGTGCGCGCGCTGTCGCCGGTGCTGCTGGCGCTCTCGGAGACGTCATGCGCTGTCTTGTACCTTGTTCCCATGTTTACCCAGGGTATTCGCATGCTGCCGCAGGAGCCGCTGCTGTTCTTCGAGAGCGCATACGATGCGCTGCCCTTCACGCGCTCGCCGAGGGACCTCCCGCGCGTGCTCGGCTTGGTGCGCGCGCGCCTGCACCGCCAGCTCGAGGGCGCCGCGCTGCTGCAGGCGCGTCGCGCGCCCGCCCGCATGGACGTACACCGGGAGGTGTATGTTGCGCTAGCAGGGACCACAGGGGACAACCCACGTCGTGGACAAGTGCCTGGTGCTGATGCAATCGGGAGAACAGCTGCGCAGAGCTGCAGGCCGCCCTCGCGGCCGAATCTGGCGTGCGCATGCCGCGCTTTGCAAGCGCAGGAGCACGGAGGCGGGGAGGGGCGCAGGCTGCCGGCGGGCGCCCGCGGCGACCGCCTGCGGCGCGCTGCGGCAGGCCGCGGTGGAGCAGCTGGAGGCGCAGGCGCGCGGGACGGTAGTGAGACGGGTAGGGTCAAGGTCAGGGTTGGCAGCCGACAGCAGAGCGCGTGCTGCGGCAGGCCGCGGTGGAGCGGCTGGAGGCGCAGGCGCATGAGGCGGGGCTCGGCCCCGCCGCGCCGGCGAGCGGCGGCGGGCGGTACGTGCCGCTCCTGGCGCGCGCCACCGAGCCCGCGCTGGAGGAGCGCTTGCTCAAGGCGGGGCGGCGGCGGCCGGGGCCGCCCGCCTGCGGGGCGGCTGGGCAGCCCCAGGGCAGGTGCGATGTGCGGGATACGGAGCCGGCTGACGGCGCCCCTTGCACAGCGGCGTGTTCGGCAGAGGTGCGGGGCGGCGAGGCTGGCGAGCGAGGCCTGTGCCTTGACCATTGAACGGATGTCGTGTGCTGTGTCAGATGAGAACTTGATACGCAAAGGAGGGCTTGTAAGGTAGGCTGTGCTGGGGAGATCTTGAGCATCCTGATGCCCATGGCCTGCTGTTTGTCTTTGCACGCCGCCTGGCAGCTTTTCAAGTTCAAGCATCGCCGAACTGTTTTACACTGTATAACAACCAACATGACATATAGACACTTGCAGCAGGTCCACCCCGCTCAATTGTTACAACACTGCATGATGACATGCGTGCCCGGACAGCACACACTACTTGGAGACAACCAACAGGTCATAGTGGTTGCCTGAATACAGCAAGCAGACCGGCGCGACGCCCTTGTACTCGTCCGCGCCGTACTCGCTCACCTTCTGCAGCTCCGACCCAAACAGCCCGCTCCTCACCTGCATAGCATGCAAAACCTTTCAATTATCGCCCGGGCAGCACGGCGGCAGCAGTGCGGCAGGCTGCATAGACTTTCTGCTGCCAGCGATATAGCAGCGACTGCGCTACCAGCGCAGCAACGGTGACTGAAGAGCACTGTTATGCATGTAGGGATCAGCCTGGGGCGCTCACCGCACTGTAGACGAGCACTGGCCGTTGCAGGACGCCTGCAGCGACGGCCAGTTCAGGCTCACCTGCACATCCCGAGTCGCCATGAGCGAATTGCAATAAGCAAGTAATCATACTCCCACCCCCATAGGACAGCACAGCATGCCCGCTGCCAGGTGGCCCACACTCGCATGGCAGCTGGGGCAGGCAGGCACGGAAGTACATCCCTGAACAACCTTCTTCCAGTGCCAAGTACGGTTAAGCGAGGTTGGCTTTTGTGAGGATTCCCAGCTGGGGACCACCTCCCCAGCTGCCCTCGCGCATCATGCGGTCACAGTATGTGTCGCCCCGTGATGAACGGCTCGACCTCTGCTCGTCGCGCCAGCAGCGACGCAACTATGCCTTGCCGGAGCTCGTACCCCTCGCGCAGCAGTGCGTGGTGGTCGAGCGGCCTGCCTGGCACGCGTTCGCGCCACTGACCGTCAGACGCGTAGGTCTTGGTCCCCAAGCACACTCTGCCTGACAGTCACCGCCCGCAAGCACCCCGAAGCTTGCTTGAACCTGTCCCTCAAGGTAAGCCTGCAGCGTGGCCCTCTGCTCAGACTGGGAGCGGTGCGTGGCACGGCAAGAGTGTGCGGGAGTGGGTGGGCACCGCGCTCAAGCACGGCGCGGCCCTGTGCGAGCGCGCGGAACAAGCAGCTGCCGTCGCCGGGCACGCGTAGCACCTCAAAGCTGGGCACAGCGGCCGTGGCCAGCGCAGCCAGCGCTGCGCAGCACAGCGACGATGCGCGCGCCCTGCTCGCCCTGCATGCCGCACGTGGCGCGCGGTGCGGAGGCCGGCTGCTGCGTGCGCTTTGCGCAGGGGTCTGCCGGTGCTGCGCCGTACGAGCGGAGGCCGTACAAGCGGACTCAGAGGGGAGCATGCCTGCGCAGCTAGCTTGTCAAGTGAGGAAGGTGCCTGCTTATGAAGTGACTCTGTTTGCTGGCAGACATCAGGGCAGCACCTGTGAGCGCGGCTCTCAAGGCAGGCCGCCAGCGCGGCAGGCTTGCTGGCCGAGAGTAGACGTGCACCATCTCTGTTGCTGTGTTGGACACCCAGCTGCTTCTCGTGACCTGAAGTCAAGTAAGGCAATAAACGATGGTCGACACACACAAGCTAGAGCTCCAGCGAGCTGCAACTCCGTTGCAGCAGTGCGCACTCGCCACCAACAGCTTGGTTTGCTCCTCAACATGCAGATAGAAGAATACAAGTCGAGGTGTGTGACTCTGTCTATCAGAGGTACACTCACTGCCAGTGTCTTGGACTCCACTCCACTCCAGGAGTGCGGCATCACCAAGGCTTTGCCACAGACCCTTAAGAGCTGCTACACCCCGCACTCAAGACAGCCTCACTGTAGCACCGACTGGGACTCCACGACACAAGTATACCAGCGCTAGTGGCTTGGTGCGGCGTCACAGCGACAAAGGGGGTGCCCGCCTGACGACTTGCCGCTCAACTGCCGTGGTAGCATGAAAAGGCAGCGCCAGACACGGCCCTCCCGGTTCTCGAACCAGTTCGGCAAGGAGTCGTCTTTGGGGCCGAGAGACCAGGTGCCTGGCCCGCTGGGACCCCGCATCGGTGCCTTAAAGTCGTGCCCGGACCTGCCTCGCTCAACACCCGCCTCGCCGTGCAGGAGGGCAGGCCGTACGCCGGCATGGACTGGTCAAAGCTCAAGGTGAGCCCACAGCCTGCCGAGCTGCGGCAGGGGGCCTGCCAGGTTGGGGCGTGCGCCGGCCTGCATGATGCGCTGCACTTGCGGCGACAGCACAGCGTGCAAGCAAGATCCACCTGCCCGCGGGAGTGCTGCGCCGCTGGCGGGCAGGCAAGCCTGGTCGCAGGCCGGCCTGGCGTGCCCGGGGCCGCCCGGCCGCGCCAGCGCGGAGCGCTAGCCGGCCGCGTCAGGCGGCGTGCGGCCTGCGCGCAGGTACAAAGCCTGAAAAAGTATGCAAAGGCACACGACCTGGACGTCGCGAACCTGAACTCGAAGGAGGACTTGGTCGGCGCCGTGCAGCGGCACTGGGCGCAGCTGGTGCGGTGGCTCCCGCCGCCTTGCACGCCTGCGGGTCGAGCGCAGCGCCAGTGCCTGCTTGTGCGCGGCGAGCGGCCGGCGGTGTGCGGCGGTGTTGCGCAGCCGCATGATCTGCGTCACGCAAGATGCGGTTACGCAAGGGTGGTGGCACGACCTGCTGTCGACCTGCTGCGCCCTGAGTGCATCAGTGCACGGTCGGCGTGCTTACGGAGCGGGTTAGGTAGGTCGGGGCGCAGCGCGCAAGCCCTGCTGCGTCGTGGCAGGCACCCTGGGTGCCCTGCAAGCATTGCCCGCTCGGCGTGCACAGCGAGTGCACGTGCAGCGCCAGGCAGGGCGCGGCAGGGCCCTGCCTGGGCCTGCCTGCGCCGGGCGTGCACTGCCCTGACAGCTGGCTGCCGCCGACCCGGGATCGGGCGCCACAGGTACTGAACGAGAACGAGGTCTTGTTCAACCTGGGGCTGGCCTGCCGAAAGCACGCGGCCGCCAACGCCGCCAACGCCGCCAACGGCCGCTAGCGGCCGGCAAGCCCAGAAGGCCTGCACTGGGGCGGCGGCCGCGCGACAGCCGCGCAGCGGCCGCCAGCGCGCGGCCACCTGGCGGTGCTGCCTCGTGCACGGCAGAACTGCTGAACTGGAACCCCCCTCCTTCAGCCGCGCCCGGCTGCCGCGGCTCAGCCGCCTTGCCGCGCCGTTGCGCGAGGCAGGCAGGCGCTGGCGCCTGCGGCAGGGCCGTGCGATTTTAGAGATTTTGCAGGATGTTGTGTAGAGGCGGAGCATGCGTTGCTGGGAGTGCAGTGGTGGCAGGGGTCGTGCAAACATGTGTCCTTTATGCCTAGGGACGGCTGCTGCCGGGCGGCCTCCACTGAGAGCGCCCCGGGGCGCCTGTTCGTTGCAGCCGTGGCCCTCCTTCTGGCATATCCTGTGCCTTTGAGGGACGTGTATTCTGCTGTCAGCGCTGCCTGCATGGTGGAGGCATGCTGGTGTAGTCACACAACAGCGCGCTGTGGAGTGTTGTAAACAAGAGCGCTTAAACATGGGCCACCCTGAGAGCAGGTTATCGCGTAACGCGGACATGTCATTGCCCCCCCTGGGACTCATCCAGCGCGCGCTCTACTGCGGCAAGCGCCTCGACGGCCGTCAAGCGAGGCCGTCCTGCCACCAGCAGTCACAGCTCAGTCTGACAGCGGTGTAGGAGCTTATGTCCGCGGCCACGGGTGCATGGATGCAAGCATGCCGCTACTAAGCAGTCGGGCGCGCAACCACTCTGCGCAGCGGTCCCCCGAACAGGTACAGTGCTTGTCCACTGTGTGCCTTACAGTGCTCTATGTGGACCTGTGCGCACTCTGGCAACTGTACAGGCACAGAGCAGCGCTGGGCACGCGCAGGGCGAGCCCACGCGGATCTGCATAGACCCTTCGCCCAGGGAGGCCGCCGCGCTGCAAGAAGCCGTCAGCGACGCGGTGCACGATGCGATGCAGGGCGCTGTGGACAAGGTGCGGCGCCGCCTGGGTGCCAGCCACCAGCGTCGCCAGTGTATGTCGCCGGTGTGTGTCACTGCAAGCACAGCAGCAGGGCTGAAGGAATGTCACCGGCGAGCGCCTCAGCTCCACCGCAAGGCCCTGTGGCACAGGTGTGGTGTGTTTTAGACGCCTTGGCCAGGGCGCCTGGTTCGCATGCAGGCAGCACCTTCAAATGGACAGGAATTGCACAGTCTGCCCTGCTGTGCGGGGTGGAATGGCCACGCTCGTCTTATGCATGGGGACGGGCGCGACCCAGCGCCGCGCTGCGCGCGGGGCGCAGGCGGTCCAGGGCGCGGTGGCGGAGACGCTGCCGGACGCGGTGCAGGCCGCGGTCGCCGACCGGCTGCGCTTCGACGTGCGCGCCAACGTGCTCACGCTGCTCGCAATCACCGGTGTCATCATGTACTGGCGCGGCATCTGGAGCCTGTGGCGAGCCCCCCTGCGCCGCCCTGCCCAACTCGCTCCGCCTGCCTTGCCAGTGCCTGTGTGATGCCCCGCCAGGCATCTGGGAGCTCTGAGGAGCCGCGTCGTCATATGCTGCTTCCACCTGATGCGTGGGAGACCAGCCTCTCTGGTCTCCCTCTCCGCCTCTCCGTCTCCCTCTCCGCCTCTCCAAAGAGGCGCCAACTGCCTCACAGATAGCCGTCACGTTATAGCGCTGCAGCCAGGTCACGGCGAGGCAGCTGCGCAGCGCATGCACTCATGCTTTCACAGGAGAGAGCTCAGGAGCAAAGCGGGGTGCAGCAGCGCAACGGCTAGTGCGCTGTGCGAATGCACACACTCGCTGGCGGCGGCCGCAGCCAGCCCTGCAGGCGCTGCCGGCTCACGACCCGCCGCGCGGCGGCCAGGGACCTGCTGGTGGGCGACTCGCTCTGGTCCAACCTGGCCTCGGTGGCGCTCGGCCTGGCCGTCATGATCTTCTTCCGCCTGGCGGGCATGCCGCTGCTCGGCGCGCTCCCCTCCGGCTGACGCCAGGCAATGCTGCGCCCTGGCCTGGACGGCAATGTTGCATGGTCATGGTGTTGCGTGCTGCATGGGTGGCAGCGAGCAGGTGGAAAAGCCTGGCTCGGTGAAGGCTGCACTGCTGGTCGTGTGGCAATCAAACTGTGGCTGTCTAGCGTGTAGGCATGAATTGAGTGCAGTGAGCATGTGATTGATGCACTGTCCGTTTGTGGTTTGAGCTGCATGACCAGGGAGACCTTTTGCATGTTGTTCCTTTGTAGCATGCAGGGTCAGCTGGGTAGGAGAGTCAGATCACACACATACCTCGAACTTATCTGAGTCACAGAGCGGTGGTGTGGTTGAGCACCTGTCATTCCCTGCACTGTGGGCGGTTGGCTACTGGGTCTTCACAAGAAAGGGAAAGCCGTACAACTACTGCATTGGTTCCACCTTTTCTGATTGCAGACACTTAAGCACACAGTACAGCTGAGCATGCGTTGGCCTGATTGCACTCCAAGCTGGCCCTATGCGGCAGGGTTGTCACGACTTCGCCAAGCAGGCACTCCCAGCACACACACAGAACTAGTCTAGCAAAATCACCGCACCGCCAGCAGCCGCAGCAACGGCCAGGCCGCCGCAGCCCGCAGGCCAGGCCGCCAGCCGCCGCCGCAGGGGCAGCGGCGAGGGGGAGTCCGCGCCGTCCCTGCCAGGCGGGGCGCCGGCGGCGCGCCCAGCACCGCCCAGGAGCTTAGGGCTAGGGTCCAGACCCTGCAGTACGCGCGCGCGGGCGCCGCCCATGGGCGTCCGACGCACGGGGAAGCGCAGGGCCTGGCTGGCGCCGGGCGCGGCTGGCTGGCCGCGCAGCGCCCTGCGCGGCTGCACAGCCGCTCTGGGGCCAGAGCGGCGAGGAGTATGCGCTGAGCGCATTGTCCTGTGTTGTACGTACGGGATCTACTCGCAGCGACAAACATAAAGGCGTGGCACTTTTTATTGCAAGAAAATGGCACTGATACCATGTACAATGGGTTGCTTCAACCACGCTGCATCCAGGCGCGAAGCAGGTGCGCCAATTATAACCCTGTAGCCCCAGCGTATCGGGCTGCACCTGGACCGCTTTGGGGCGGCGGCCGCGCCCGGCCTGCAATCCCTGTCTCCCGGGCTCCCCGCGCTGGTCGCGCCGCGCCACGCCGCGATGCCGCCTACGGGCGGCCCCTCTGCGCTGTGGGCGGCGCCGCTGGAGCCGCTGCTCAGCAGCTGCAGGCTGTGGCGCGACGCTGCGCCCGCGGCAGGGCTGGACCACTGAGGCGGCGCGGCGGCCTTGGCGGCAAGCGGCCCCTCCGGCAGCCGAGCAGGCCGGGTGGGCTCAGCGCGCGCCGCGGGGCTCCAGGCTGGCAAGTCCTCCGAGGCGGCAGCTGCCTCCTCATCGTCGCTGGTCAGCAGGACCACATCGGCCTGGGCAGGTCCCGGGACCCTGCCGCCCCCGCCGGCGCCCGCGGCGGCCCTGCGCGGCGCCGCTGCTGCAGGCCGCACGGCGCGGCCTCCTCGAGGCCCCCGCTCCTTCCTCCCGACGGAGTCTGCTGGGCCGGCGTTGCTCCCGGCACTGGCCGCTGCGCCACGGCGCCCGTCGGCCGCCGCCGCATCGCCGGCGGCCGGCGCCGCGGGCGCCGCGCGCGCGCGCGGGCCGCTGCGCTTGGCGCCCGCGGCTGCAGGGCTTTTCGCACTGCTTTCCGTGGGTTTCCGGGCACCGGGCTTGCGCATGCGGCCGGCAGGGGCGCCCTCGCCTGCGGCGGCCTTTGCCGCGCCAGCGCCGAGCCCCGGCCCTGGACTCCCCGCCTCCAGCTCGCCGGCTGGCTTCCGCGCCGCGGCCTTCGCGCGGGGCCGCCCCGGGCTGGGCTTCTTGGCGGCGTTGCGAGCGCGCCTCCGGTTGCCGGCCGCCCAGCCGACGGACGCGCAGCGCGCGAGCGCCTCCGTCCACGAGGACCGCGCGCCACAGGCAGGGCAGCTGCCATGTACTGGCAGCGCGCCCGCTCCCGCATCGCCCTGAACGCGTCCCAGGGCTTCAGGGCGGCGCACTGAAGGTCGGCGCACTAGCACAGCATCTCTTTGTGACTGAAGACACTGCATTAGCTACATGGCGTAAGCCCTCAGCACAGGCAGGCAAGGCAGGAACGAGGAGAGCCAATGGTGCTGTAGCTTTACGTACAACGCGGGGCGGGGCGCCCGGCGCGCCTGCAGGTAGTGCCGCGCAAGGCACTCCACGTGCGTGCGCGCGCCGCACGGGCACACCAGCCAGCGCTCGGCGGCCTTGGCGCCGCACAGCGCGCAGAGCGCGGCGGCCGCAGCGTCGGGCCGGCCGGGCGATGCAAGCGCGTCCTGCTCGGGCCAGAAATCAGCCACGGTGCTGGGACAGCTGTTAGCAGAGTGGGCCACCACCCGTCTGCATGTGCCTGACATGCAGGCTCGGCCTTTGGCGCAGGCTGGCGCACCAGGCTCCCCGCGAGCCTCGCTTCGCAGCAGACAGGCGCCGGGCACAGCGGCGCGGCCGGGACAGGTGGGACGGGGGACATGCGCAGGCTTCACTGCAGGTTGCGATCAGAGCATGGCCAGACTGGGCATGTTTGTCGTGTGCGTCCCCCGCACCAGGCTCACAGCGTCAGACTCGGAGCCGCTGCACGCCCCGGCGTCCGGCGCGTCCTCGCAGGCGCCCGCGTCTGCTGGCAGGCTCTCATCGGTGTCCTCGGCCACAGACGCTGGGAGCTCCTGCGCCGGGCCGCCTCCATCTCAACCCATGGTGCGGAAACCCAAAAGGGACAAGCGCTCCCAAGGAGGCCGCGCCATGCATGGACACGTGCAGCGGCTCACACCCACAAGCATCAGTCCCCTCATCCGCGCGCCTGGAAAGGCGGGCGAGCCTAAGGAGGCGCTGGCATACACGGGTGCGTGCAGCGGCACAAAATCTGCAGGCAGGCCGGCCTGACATCATGCAAGAACATCATGCAAGGACGGCGGGCCAATGTCCTCACTTTACACGGGGTTTGCATACATCTGAGCTCTGCTTGGAGGCGCCGTGCCCGTCTGATGGACTGCTTGGCCCCCTAGCCAGCAGCAAATAGGCAGCCGGGCACGAGAGCGGCGCACCGCCAAGGGCGCAACAAGCACTGCCACGTGCGGCGGCGGTGGCGGCGCGCCAATGCGCAGCGCCGAGTGCCCGGACGACGTGAACTGCAGCGCCAGCGGGAAGCGCAGCCAGGGCTCCACTTGCAGCATCTCCAGCACAAGCCGAACCTGGCACATGGCCAGTGTCAGCCTCTGTCGCCCTGTCACACAGCTGCAGCTTGCATCACTGTCAATACCGACAAGGCTGCATGATGAGCTGGAGCTGGTAAGCCTTGGTGTCTCTGATGAACACGGCAAAGAAGGCGTCTGATAAACGCGCTGGCGATATCCGCCAGTGCGCCACTTGCTCGTGTGCGTCAGCGTGCGTGAGTATGCTCACGGGGCCCGCACCTTGCCGCGCGCGCCCTTCAGGTCGGCCTTGCGCAGCCCCGCATACGCCACGCGCAGCGCCTTGGACTTCTCCGGGTGCTGCCAGGCCCACTCAAACTGCAGCGCCTGCACCTGCGCGCCAGGGGGGCGCGCGGGCTTGGCGGACATAGGGCGGTGGGGGCGCGCGGGAGCACCAAGCAGCGGAGGGCGCAGACTGCCTTACCTGCGTCGGGAAGCCATACACGACGAGGACCATATCCCAGGGGCGGAACCTGCGCACGCAGCAACCGTGCTGACAGCGGCGGGTGTAGCTGCGCTGCTTCAGCGTGCAGTGCTGCAGGTATGCCACTGCCGCTTGAGAGTGCACATTTGCACAGCGCAGAGGAGGCCGAGCACTGCTTTCCAGCACGGCGTGCAGCCTCACCGCTTTGTGCGCACAGCGCCGGACGTGATCTCGCCATTGTGCTGCCTGATGCGCCGCCGCGGGTTGACTGTGAACCTGCGCGCGCGCAAGGCTCAGATGCAAGGCTCGTTGCGGCCACCATCGAGACCGGGCCAGACACAGGAGCGCACCCTATGTACGTTCTGCCGGTCGCGCCCTGCTTCCTGGACTGCAGCAGGTAACAGCCATAGAAATCGCGCATGCAGGGCGCTCTCCCTTGCAGACCAGCAGCGCCTCAGCTTACACTTTCCAACACGGACCAGCTACAAACCAGTTAGCTGCTTACGGGCCAGCCTTTCTCTCTCAGAGCAGATCGACGATCCGACGCAGCGCAGCAGGGCTAGCATGACCTGTCCAAGGCCAGCGGGTGCCTGTTGACAGCTGCGTCTGTGGCGCAAGGAGTGCTCTGAAAAAGAAAAGTCAGGACCCATTGTGTGACCTGACAGAGCTTACCAGAACGCAGCCTGTCCTGCTGTGAGCCTGGGCGTGCCTTGCATGAGTGTGCTGCGCTCGGGGGCCGCACCCGCACCACCGTCTGCCAGGAGCTAACGGGGCTGGTATGACCACAGTCATCACGTTTGACGTGGACGGCACCCTCGTGATCAGTGAAGGCCAGAACGCCAATCGCCTTCACAAGCTAGCCTTTGCGCATGCCTGGCGGACGGTGTTTGGCTTTGAGGGAGACATCGACGAGGTCCCGCACCATGTGCGCACCTCCCCGCCGCTAGTGACACGTGCCGGACCATGCATGGGCGCACACTGACAGTTGCTGGTCCGGCAGGGGATGACGGACCCCTCCCTGCTTGTGCTGCTGTCAGAGACCCACGGCATCCCAAAGGAGCAGGTATGCCCCCCCCCCCCCGCTCCCTGCAGCTTCCAACTGACCGTTCCAGGCCGACGAGCGGCCCAGAGCGCCCGGCGATCTGCTTCCCCACAGGCAGCTTTTCTAAAGCTAGCACTGCATGGGCAGGCGATGGCCAAGCTCAAGGAGATGGAAGCCGCAATGGTAGCCTACTTTGAGCAGCACCGCGCTCAGGCCAGCGAGGGGCTCGTGCTGCTGCCAGGCGTGAGCGACCTTCTGCCAGAGCTGAAGGTGCGGCCTTGGCACGAGCACCTGGACTACACAGACAGCACCAAAGACGGTGCCAGGCGAGCGTGCGCTGTTTATGTGTTCATCTTCGCCTTATAGCTGGAGGCGCGCCAGAGCAACGAGCCCGCGGAGGCACGAGGGGCTTTGTGGTCTCGATGGGCAAGTGTACTGACGCGAGGAGCGTCTCGTGGCGCTGACGCATGCGCGTGCTGTCCCAGAAGCGCGGCGACGTGGCGGTGGGCCTGGTGACCGGCAACCTGGAGCCCATTGCATGGGGCAAGATGCAGGCGCTGGGCCTGCTGGAGGCGTTCAGCGAGCCGCACTTTGGCGGCTTCGGCTCAGACTACTGCTCAGGTGCTCACCAGGCTGGCAGGCGCCAGCCAGCGTGCCACCTCCAGCGGTTGTCAGAGCGTCCACAGGGTGGTAAGCGTCAGCTTTGTTTCGGCCTTGCTTGGCCTCGGACTTTGGCTGCAGAGCAACGCTGTGACGCCCTGAGCCTGGCTTGTGACAGAAGGCGTAACAGAGCGCCGCAGCGCAGCGCGATGGAGTGCATCCACATGCGATAGCCAGTGCCCCGCTTACAGTGCATGCCTGCGGGTCGCGTGAAGGCCGTACGGCATATGTGAAACCCAGTGTGGAGCAGGGCATGCACGGCATGCATGCATGTGGGAAGCGGCGCAGGCGTGACGGACCCGCGAGACACGTGGCGCGACCGTGCCGAGCTGGTCAGGATAGCCGCGCGGCGTGCTGGCGAGAGCCACGCCGGCATCAGCGCGCATTACCATGTGGGTGCGCGCCCGGCAGTCGCAGTGAGCGCCTTGTACGCCGGCGCGCCCTTGCATGTCCTCATGCAGCCTGCTGCCCACACTGCCTCCCTGCTGTGCAGCACGGCGGCTCTGACAGCCCGCAGTGCGGTACCCGCCCATGTGTTTCGGCTACCGTTGCTCCAAGCGCAAGCACCCGAGAGCGTTCATGTTGCGTTCGCGAGACAGACGTTTGCGTCGCCATGGCAAAACGAGAAAAGCGTGAGCTGGCGCCGCGCGCAGGCGATACGCCCATGGACCTGCAGGCGTCGGTTGAGGGCGGCGCGCAGGCGGTCGGCGTCACGACCGGCGTGTTCACGCGCGCGGACCTGGAGGGGTGCGGCGCGGGTGCGCGGCGCAGCCTGCCCGCAGCACCCCCCGGCTGCCGGGATGTGTTGATCAGCGTGATGGCTGACCGTCCCTGCATCACTGCCTCCGTGCGGCTGCCGAGCCTGCGGCGCGGAACCTTGACAGAAACCTCCATTGGTACATACGGGAGGGAGGCATGCGCGGGCCTGGAGGCTGCATGCAAACAGCGCGGAACGCAGGCTTGCTTGAAGGTAATGCTCTGGCGCACACGCGGCGCGTGCACTCACGCAGGCTAAGTGGCGCGCGCAGATGCGGTGATCCTGGACGGCTTGCAAGACCTGCCGCGCGTCATGGCGGCATTCGGCCTGCGGTAGTCAGCCGGCGGCAGCAGGTTGCATGGGAGACGTGCTTGTCCGCCTCGTGGACCTCCAGCTGCCGCTTGGCCCAGAGCTGTGCGACTTGGGGTGCCGGCACGCGCGCACGCACGCAGCTCGCGGCGTACAGCAGCCTGCCGCACGCGCTGCTGTTACTCGGGCCGCTGTGATGCACCGTTGTCAGCCGCGCATGTGCAGCCGAGAGGGTCGGAGAGAGCTGCGTGTACAGACTTTGGCGTCCATGGCATGCGCGCAGCCGGGCAGGACAAGCAGCACTTGGCCGCCCTCGCCCCGCGTGCGTAAAATTTGTCAGCGCATGCAAACGCTGCTCAAGCATGCATCTGCGCTCTGGAGCATGTGTGCATGCGTCTGTGTTAGCTGTGTGGCGAAAGGGGGGGCCGCAAGCTCTCAGCTGGCGGCAAGCAGCTCGCGGCAGATACAGCACTGACTTGCATCTTATAGGCGCGGCGGGCAGCGGGCACCTTGGCTTGGCTTTGCATGCGACTAGGCATGCGCATGCATGCCAGTGCGTGTGATATGTGTGTGGCAGGAGCTCTAGAAAGGCACAGTGTCCTCAGTGCACGAGGCACTGTAGCGGGCACACTCAATGAGACATATGCAGCTTTTGGCACTGGCAGCGGCGCGGCGAGGCCGTGTGTGAAGTGTAGACGGAAGATTCCTGTCCTCCTTGCAGTGTTCGGCAAGCCAAGTCCAAGCCTGGCCTTGAATGAATGAAGAATGAAGAGCATCACCGAATTGGATCTGGTGTTGACAGGTTGCAGGTGACCTAACCCGGGCCAGGGTAGACTTGAGCACAAAGCGGACAGATACTGCAGGAGCAGTTGCGCATAAGCAACATGATACCTTCGCCACAGCCCGTGTCGACGTTGGAAAATAGCTACTGCACCTCTGGCGATAGCTAGTGCACCTCTGGCGAAGCAGTTGCGCAGACACGCACCTTTTGGCCTCCTGCGCTGCCTGCATTCGTCAAGCGCATGCGCTGGGAACGGCTATAGTCTCCGGCGTGCCGGTCGCCGGCGCCCGCCTGCTGAAAGGCCTGCTTTGTGCCCCCCCGTGAGGGGCACGGCACGGGCAAGCGCGGTGGTTCTGAGATTGCCCCGCCGCCACCGCCCAGCACGGCTGGCCCCGGCAGCGCGCGCTCCGCGCCATGCGCGCCGGGCAGCTGGCCGTGTCGCTGCACCGGCCCGCGTCCCAGCCGGGCACGCCTGCAGAGGCGGAGCGCGAGCCCCGCCAGCACCACCACCACCAGAATGGCCACGCGCCGGGGCCGCGGCCCGCGCGGCTGGACGAGCGCGTACGCGAGCTCGCCGCGCAGCGCCTGGAGGCGCTCGCCGAGGATGGCTCGGGCTTCCTGGTGCTGGCGTGCTTCTTTGGCCTGCTGCTGGGGCTGGCGCTGCCTGCGGACAGCGCGATGCCGCACCCTTGGAACCGCGTTGGCGAGGTGCTTATTCTCTTCTGCCCTTTGGATAAGTGCCCCCACCTTTGAGGCGGCTTCGCCCCCATGGGCACACTCGCACGTGTGCAGCCCTCTTCCCCTGTCTGTCGCGCAAAGGTGGCACGGAGGTCCAGGGCATCCTTGCCACAGCCAAGCGGTGCTGCCCTGGACCGCTGCTGAGGAGTGCTGAAGAGTCCGGTTGTGCTGTGAGTATATGCAACCCTGCCCGCGCCCCTGTTGCAGCTGAGCACTAGCAGCCTGCCCAGCATACTCACAAGGCCCCACACCATATTGGCAGTGCAGGAGCACGCCTGGGGGCGCTGCGCACTTCCACATAAGCTGCTCAGGGCTGGTCAATATAGAGGTAGCCGGCGCCCTTGGAAGTGCAGAGCCAGCTGCACCTGTCGCAGGTGGCGGGCTGGATGTACGTCATGGCCTGGGGCCTCGCGCCGTACCCGCAGTTCATCAACAACTGGCGCCGGCGCTCGGTGGTCGGCTTGTCGCTCGACCTCGCGGTGCTCAACCCGGCGGGCTCGCTGTGCCTGCTGGCCTATTACGGCAGCTTCGCGTTCAGCCCCTCCGTGCGGAAGGCCTACCGGCGCGCGCCCCCGCTCCTGCCGCCACCTGCGCCTGGGCGCTGCTGGGCGTGCCTGCGTTCTGGTGCACCAGCTGGGAGGCGGGTGTGCCCTGATGTGAATGTAGTAAGACGACAATTGCCCAGTTGCATGACTTCTCTCAAACTTTGCTGACCTGATGTTGCCTGCGCGTTTCCATGGGGTGTCACTTGTGTCACTGGCAGGGTAGTGCTCCAGAGTCAAATATACCCTCCGCATGCCCCCAGTCAACCTAGCGATGAGCCTGCCTCGCACATGGGCGCTGCAACGTTCACACTAGGACGGCTCGTGCAGCCTGTGCGGACCCCCCTATCATGCTGACATCAGCCTCTGACGCGGATCCTGCGCAGGGCGCTGCACGGCACGGACAGCTCGGTGCGGCTGAACGACGTCTTCTTCGCCGCGCACGCGTCGTGCATCAACCTGCTGACGCTGGCGCAGTGCGCGGCGTACGACCGCGGCTCGCAGCGCGTGCACGCGTGGACGCGCACCGCGTTCGCGCTGGCCGTGCCGGCGACGGCCGCCTACGCCGCCGCCGTCTGGCTCCTGCCGGACGCGTTCCCGGTGCTCTGGTGCGGGCGCCCGCGCGCGTGCCGCCTGCAACCCTGTGCTCCTGCGTGCGCACGCGCTGCATGCGCGTGCACATCATGTCTGCGACTTTCGTTGCCGCGCATCTATCGTTCTGCATCGTTCTGCATCACAAGGGCCCAGCGAGGGTCTGTAGAGGCTCCTTGGGGCCGTGGTCCGGCCTGCGCTGCGCTACGCGCCGCACGTTCCAGGGACCCGGCAGCTCAGCACGCGCGCGCGGCGGCGCGCAGGTTCCTGTACTACCTGAGCTACATCAAGGTGGCCGTCGCGACGGCGATGTACCTGCCCCAAGTCCTTCTTAATCATCGCCGGCGCTCCACCAGCGGTTTCAGCGTGGAGCAGGCGCGCCGCGCAGCGCGCTGTGCATGCTGCAGTTCTTTGCAGCCGGCGTTGGGTAGGTCAAGTGCTGGCGGTCGGGCCGCAGCTGCACTGACTTTGCTTGCCGTGTGCTGACAGCGTCGCTTGAGCCACACTGTGAGCCACACTGTCGCATCGAGCGAGAGTGTTGACTCCGCCGCGGCGGCTAGCCGCGCTGTCGGGCCGCGTGCCGGGCATGGTCATGCGCGGGGCGCCTCCGCGCGCAGGTGCTCTGCGACTTTGCCGGCGGCATCCTGTCGCTCTTCCAGCTCTGCCTGGAGGTCCGCGCCCTGCCTCAGGGCCCGCCAGAATCTGGGCCTGGTTTTCGAGTGGTGGCAACAGCAGACTTGGCAGCCATGTCGCAGTTTGTGCAAGTGCTGCTGGCAGGGCGCCAACTCGATCGCTATTTGGCATGTGTGTGGCTACGCATCTCATGCAGGCCTGCACATCATGATCGACTGGACATTATGCCGCCATGCTGCCCAACAAGCTCCGCAGGGCACTGGGCTATTGAAAACCTGCACCCGCACCACCTCTGCCGCGCGACTCGCAGATTGTATTTGCGCAGAGGAGCGATGGCAACATTAAATATGGGGGTGCAGGCGGCGGTCATGCGCGACGCGTCGCTCGTCACGGGCGACCCGGCCAAACTCGGCCTGGGCATCGTGTCGCTGGTGTACGACAGCGTGCTGCTGGCGCAGCACTTTGTGATCTTCCCGGCTGCGCACTCGACCGGCGGGCCGCTTACGGGCCTGAGCTCGCAAACATCGTTCAAGCTGCAGACGTTCTGATGGCGGCATTGAACGCGGGCGCACCTTCTCGGCCGCGCCCTTGCTGGCGGGCCGGCCCGGGCCTGATTTGGGGGAGGGCTCAAACCACAGACGGCCTAGGTGACGAGCGCTGCCAGCGGTCTTGGTCTGTGGGCGGCCGTTTGGCTTGGCGCCGGCCTTGCTCAGCAGGCGTTGGTCTGCGGCGCAGCCGGCAGCGCTGCGTGCTGCCCTGCCCTGCCCTGCTTGCTCGGCCGGGCGGGCCCCCTACTGCGCGAAAGCTTGCACAATTGCGCAAGCTGCGGTACGCTGCCCAGGGGCGCCCGCATGAAGTATTTGGCAGCTTCCAAGCTCAGGTGGTTGCACCTCTGCTGCGTTCTATGGAGGCGCTATATGGGGGATTTGCAGCACCCATGCATCTTGGGTTGCCGCTCAAGGCCCACCCCTCATGCTGGCCAGCCATGAGCCATGGCTGCAGATGCGGACACTTGGTTACAGCGCAGGGCCTGGCAACGATCAAGTCCTGTAGCTCACTTCACATGTGCATGCCCATGTTGTAAGCTGGGTGTCATGCATTAGTGTGTCTTCAGCATGGTCCTCATGCACCCTATACATGCAGGTTTGCGCAGACGCACTTCTTCATTGCCAGCTTCCCCGCGATGTCTGTGGAGCGCACACCTCCCACCCGCAGCCTTCTCTGCATGCAAGTGCGTCATATCGTGACCAAACTGCCCTCTTGCAAAACCTAACATTGGCACTTTAATTCGCGACGCCAGCGGCGCGCTCCCAGCATGAGCATGTTTCTAATGAGCCCAGCACATACAACCCAGGCCCACATTTGCATGAGGTTTGGCACAAGCGGACTGCCTGCATGCATTGCTCCGTGACTCATGCCACAAGCATGCATACAATAGCACAGGAGCATGTGTACCTCCCCGTAACCAGCGAGCAGCGGGGCTGCTGATGGCGCCGTCAAATGGGCTTCAACCCAAAGCAGGCGCCTGCCCGCCTGCCTGACGCGGGGCGCCGCCAAGCAGCGCCGCTCCCCAGCAAGGCCACACGCTCAACCATCCCCAGAGCCGAGCCCCCCGTCCTCAGGGCGGCCCCAGCAGCAGCGGCGCCACCGTCGCGCCCGCCGCGGGCGCCGCCCTGCTCGCCCGGACCCCATCCCCCGCCGGCGCCTCCGCTGCCGGGCCGCCAGCAGGGCCGCCCGGCGGCCCCGCAGGCCCTGCCCCGGCCCCGCGCGCCCCGCCCCTCCCGCCCACCTCAGCCGCTGCAACCCCGGGCGCCGAAGGCGCTGCCCCAGCGTGCGACCCCCTGTGGCCTGCTCCTCCTGCGCGGGGATGCTCGGGACCAGCGTCGGTCCCAGGCGGCGCGCGCCCGGCGGGGCAGGCGCCGGGGGAGCCCAGGGCCGCGCGCGCATGGCGCGCGAGCTGCAACTCGTCGCGGCGCGGCTCCAGGTCGGGCAGGTCGAGCGCGGTCAGGCGCGTGACCGCCGCGTCCAGCGCCGCAATGAGCCGCGGCTCCTGCCGGGCGCGCGCGCGCGCTCGGCTCACGGACCCGTGCCCGCCCACCACATCTCCCTGACAATGTGAGGCATGGGTGACCACCCTGGCATAAAACTCACAGCAATTCAGGCCGGAAAAGGCCTCATTTACAGCATCCACACACAAGTCATCAGCCTGCTCCAGCTCTATTTGCGCTGCTTCGGGCCTCACGACGCAACGCAGCTCCTGCGTGTGCATGTGTACAGCCACAGTGTTCATAGAAAGCTCCAGTGAGCAGTGCGGCCGCGGCCGCGCAGCCTCCCGAAATTCACCGCTGCCGCCACCAGGGCCTGGACCTTGCGGTGGTTCCCCACCCTGCGTAAAGAGCGATGCGCGGGAGGGGGGCGCGGCGCGCGCCTGCTGCAGGCGCGCGCGCGCGGTGGGGCTGTCTGCCAGCGCGACCAGCAGCGCGAGCGCGGCCTCGCCGGTGTCGGCGGCGGGCCGCGCCAGCAGCGCGGCCAGCGACCGCGGCAGGCCCAGCTCGCACGCGGCCGCCGCGTCGCCCGGGCGCTCGTGCAGCACCTGGCGCGCGGCCGGGCGCGGCGTCGGCGGCGCGCTGGCGTGCGCGGCGCGCGCTGGCGCCCACGCAGGAGCCAAGCAGCTGCGTGCGCTCGTAGTTCGGAAGGGTCGGTGAACCCCGGAGCGCGAGCTCGCCACTCCACAGCTGACACGCTCACGCCTCGCTCGCCAGCATGATGCATCGGGCGCCATTTCTTGGCTCAATCATTCAGCAGCCCCATGTACTGTACGAAAACTCGGCAGAGGCGCAGTGCTGCGCGCCACGGGTACTGGCCCCACTTCCCTGCCCTGGTGACAAAGGTATGGGTGGCACCGGGGGCGCGCCTCGCGGAGCAGCTGCAGCGCCTTGCGCTGCGCGCGCGGCGCGCCGTCGCCGAGCGCGGCGGCCAGCAGGCGCAGGCCGCCCGCGGCGCGGAACGCGTCCAGGCTGCGGCCGTGGTGCCGCACCAGGCACGACAGCGCCAGCAGCGCCTTGGTCCTGGCGCGCGCGAGGCCCGTCGGGCGGACCCTTGTCGCGGTCACACCCCTAATTGAAGCCAAACACCGCGCACGACAGACGCCTGGCACGCTGTTGGTGAGACAGGGGCATGCGTGCCGATTCTGGGCAGTCCTGAGACACCCAAGAGAGACGGATGACAGCGCATCATGCCCACGTAAAGTTCCCCTATATCAACAGTGCAGGGAGCCTTCAAAGGGGGCAGGTGGAGAACAGCAGCCACGCATGCCCCAGGACAGATGCAGGCCATGCTGCGCGGACGCCTGGACACCCCGTAAACCTCCTGAAAGGCCCGGGAACCGGCACTAAGGAGTCGCCTCATAGTGTGTGCGACTACGGCACTGGCGCACCGGCACGTGTCGTCTGCATCGCTCGCAAGCGACAGCAGCGGCTGCAGCACACCTCCCTCCAGGAACCAGTCCTGCGCTCTCAGGGTAGTCAGGGGCAGCATGCGGTGCCTGCTTGCATGTGCGTCTGCTCGTTTGCTGCCTTGCGAGAGCCTTCTGGCCTGTTGTACCAACGCAACAAGCTCATTTTTTTTAGAAGATGACATCCTCAGACATCATCACTGTGCACTCCTGAGACCAACACAGCCCAACAGCAGATACATGGAAACATGGCCGCTGCTTATACCTGGACGGGGCGATACCTGCACCGGCGGATTTGCCTGGGCACACGTGGCCAGCACCTCTGCCGCGCGCGCTCGCAGCCCTGGGTGCGGGCTCTGGAGCAGCTTCAGCAGCGTCGGCAGGCCGCCAATCATGGCCAAGTCCCGTGCGAAATCTATGTTCTCTGTCAACTCTGCCAACTCCTCCAAAAGGCTCTCCTGCCGGGCGACAGCCTCCTCTCCTGGCGCCTGCTCGTGCAGCTGCTTCTCGATCTCCTGCATGCGCTTCACGGGCTCCTGCGCATACTCCTGCATTGCGGCCTCCAGGAACCGCCGGTCTTCCTCCGAGATGGTGCGCACGGCCGCGGGGTCAGGCGGCTGTGTGCCGTCTGCTTGGTGCCGCATGCTCCACTCAAACAGACCTGTTGTGCGGCAAGCGCGAACACGTCAGCAAAAGTCAACTACACTCCAAAAAAGCCAACAGCCTGAACTTGGTCCTGTGCAGACGACACACGCGGCTCGCTACTCCATGCGGGCAGCTTCGCGTGACGTAATGCTCCAGGAAAGCAACCTTGGACACTCATCCACGGCAAACACCAGCCACGGTTCATCAACGTGCTCAGTGGGGCTTGAGGAGCGCACCATTCCAGTCGGGAGCGGCCATGGCTACTCGTTTGCGAAGGAAACTTCTACCAGCAGCGCTTCCTTTTCCAACACCTGTCACTACGCCGCCATAAAAATCAATACAATAAGCTCTGCTACATAAGCCGCAGGCACGGCTTTGCTCTGTGTGGGGTGTTTTCTTTATTGGGTAGGGCCTGGTGCCCTGGCACCAGCTCCTGGCACAGCCAAAGAACGTGCTGCAGAGTTTGCAAGCTCACCTGTGGCAGCCTCGCGCTTGATTCAGATCCCCAGCAGGCGTGTCCCCCGACACTGGGCCAGCTGGCCATTTCTGAGGTGATTGCTGCCAAGTTCAAAACTTGGTAGGTGAGCGGCGCCTGGGGCAGCGTGGGCCAGCACAGGGCGCAGGCACAGCAATGCGAGGTCCGCTCGCCTGCGTTGCTGCTGCTGCCGAAGGGCGGAGGCTAGTGTGCAGCAGGAGCTGAGGCAGCGGCGAGCGAGCTCTGCGTCTGCCTATGCCGACGCTCACCAAGAGCTGGTCTGCGCGGAGCCTGGAGACAGCGCTGCCAGCGACCCCGAAAAAGGGGGCCCCGCACGGGCTGCGCCCCAGCGCGCGCCTATTAGATCGCCTTGATGCGCTCGAGCAGCGCGATGGCTGGCAGCGCCTGCGGGATCGCATCGCCAGGCGGCTGCGTGGCTGCCTGTCCGAGGACGGCGCGGGCCTGCTGCTGGTGCTCGCGCTCACGCTCGGCGTGACGCTCGGCATGACGCTGCCCGCCGACAGCGACATGCCATACCCCTGGAACCGCATCGGCGAGGCGCGTACCCCGACGCGCTTGGGGATCACCAGACTTTGTTTTCCTGAAGTGCTGCCACCTGTGCGCAACGATCCTTGGGGGCTGGGCCGGCGGCAGGTGGCGGGCTGGATCTATGTGATGGCCTGGTCGCTGTCCCTCTACCCGCAGTTTGTAAACAACTGGCGGCGGCGCTCGGTGGTCGGCTTCTCGCTCGACCTGGCGCTGCTCAACCCGGCGGGGTTCCTGTGCCTGCTGGCCTACTACGGCTCCTTCACGTTCAGCCCGTACGTGCGGCAGGCCTACAGGTGCGTGTGCGCTTGGCTTTATACGTCCTGGTGCGATGCCACACACGTATTAGCTGCGGCGGTGGCTGCAGAGACGGCGCGGAACGCTCAGCGTCGCTTGCAGACCGTGCCTCTGCAGGCGCCTGCTCGGCGCTGCACGGAGCTGTTGCAGGCTGGGCTCTGACCCAGCTGCGTTCTGTGTGCGGCAGGGAGCAGCACGGCACAGACAGCTCCGTGCGAATCAACGACGTGTTCTTTGCGGGCCACGCGTTCTGCCTGTCGGCGCTGACGCTGTGCCAGTGCGTCCTGTTCGAGCGCGGCACGCAGCGCGTGCACGAGCACACGCGGCTGGCGTTCGCGATCGTGCTGCCGCTGACGGTGACGTATGCCGCGGCCGCCTGGCTGTTCCCGGCGGACATCTCCGTCATCTCGTGCGCCCTGCCTGCCACTGGGGCTGCATGCGCGCGCCCCTTGGAGGATCAGGCATGCATGCTCAGAGCTGCGGCGGCTGGGGGGACCCTTGCAGCTGTGTGCACTCCTTGATCCCCCACCCTGGAGCCCTCTCTGGAAACCCCCCTCCTCCTGGAGATGTCATACTTAAGGTTGCCACTGCACAGCCCGGCGCCTGGGCGCGCAGGTTCCTGTACTACCTCAGCATGATCAAGATTGCGGTGACGCTGGCAAAGTACGTGCCCCAAGTCCTCCTAAACCGGCGCCGGCGGAGCACCAGCGGCTTCAGCATCGCGCAGGCGCGGCGTCAGGCAGTCAGGCTGCAGCCAAATCTGTTTTGCTTTCACTTGCCATGTGCTAACACAGCGTCCGAGCCATGTTGTTGCTTAGAGCAAATGGGCCGGCGCCGCTGTGGCGGCCGGCTGCGCGCTGTCAGCCGCGTGCCGGGCGCGGTCACGCGCGGGGCACCTTCGCGCGCAGGTGCTGTGCGACTTTGCGGGCGGGTCGCTGTCCCTGTTCCAGCTGTGTCTTGAGGTGCGCGCGGCGCCCCTGCATGCTCCACTTCCGTCACCCTCGGCACGCCCTGGCCTCGTGCAGAGCATGTGCCCGTGCTCGTGGCACGTGTCTTGCGCGCTGATGCACGAGTGTCGCGGACATCTTTGTGGCTTGGTGCATCACAACGGGTTTTCGCTGGCCCCCCGGCGAGGCCAGCACATGCATGCAGTACAGCGTTGCGTGTGCGCCCAAACTCAAACAGAAGGCCGCATGCTGCCGCAGACCTGCCTGGCAAGGCTGACGCCGCACTTTCAAGCACACCTTTGAACGACGTGTCGGGGAAGCAGCTGCTCCAACGTGTGTGCTGCCTCAGCTGGGTCAAAGAACGGCCGGGAAAGGGCCAGGAGGGCCTCTCGCATGCTGCAATGGCAGCGCGGCCTCACCCCAGACGCTCGCGCTGCGCAGGCGCTCGTCATGCGCGACCTGTCCCTGATCACCGGCGACCCGGTCAAGTTCGGCCTGGGCTTCGTGTCGCTGTTCTACGATGTGGTGCTGATGACGCAGCACTACATCATCTACGCGCCCGCGCGCGGCGCCGGCAGGGCGCCCGCGCACCAGAAGGCGCGGCCCCGCGCCGCCACTGCCGGCCCGCGAACCAGGGCGCTCGGCTGCACGGCTGTTGCGGGCGCGCGTGCGCGCCTGCCTGCAGCCGCCTTGTTCCCGGGATGAGGGCAGATGAACAGGTTAGTTTCGCGTGACCTGCATGAGGCGGCCGCGTCAGCTTGTTTCAGGGATTCCAGGCTAGGGGCACAGGGGCGTCAGAAACCCGCTGCAAGGCCCGCTGGCAAGCCACCTGCACTGTCCAGCTTATGGCGTGGCAACATCGCTAGCAGGATGTGAGACAGATGGCTGAGTCAGTCAACAATCTGTTACATGCAGGTGGGGGGCGAGGGCGACATCGCCGCAAACGGGCTCGACGGCGACCATGGGGCGCCGCTGCTGGAGGCGGGCGCCTTGCAGCCGGCCAGCGCGCGCTCGCTCGCCGATGCCGACCGCTCAGCCTCCGATGCGGCTGTTTAGGAGGGTGTGGGATTCCCCGGCGCATGACGTGTGGGGCCAGGACGAAATGTCCTCTTGCGGCGCGGCGATGAGTGTGTGGGTTGTGTGCGGGTTCACGCGCCGGGGCTTGCATGCTGTGCCCTGGCCGCGGGCTTCCTCGCCGTCCCGCACGGCTGCTTGCCCAGTGGTGCGGCCGTGTGGGGGCGCGTTGTGCGCATCCAGGCGAGGGGGCCGCGTGAGTTTGGCAGGCCCTCAGGCGTGCCGTTGGCTGCCATGCGAATGTTGACACTCTGCCTGCCCACCAGGCGGTGCAACAGAGACTGGCTGCGTCGTTGGAGCGCTGCTTTTTCCTACTTGGCCAGTGCGCGCTCTAACACATATCAGCCACATATCTGGTTGTGTTCCTCGCCACTGGCGCGACCGGACAGGCGGGCCGTGCTGATGCTGGTGCAGCTGCTTAGAATCTAAGTGCAGCACCGCTTGAGAGGTCTGTGCTGGCGAGTGCCTGGCTGTTTACCTCGGGGCCTGCATGCAGCGGCGGCGGAACTCCGTCATCAACTTCCTGATGCTCGCTTGCTGTGCCAGGGGCACGGGGGATGGCGCACCCGCTGGGGCTCCTATAATGCGTGAAACTGTCTTGCAGGCCAGCTTGTGGAGGTTCTTGTCGCGCTCACACTGTGTCCCTGGAGGATAGTGGGCTGCTCTTTCAACTGAGTGGGAGATCAGGTGTGTCTTGAGAGGAACAGTACGCACTGTGGTTGTTGGAAGCACTGCCAAAGGCATGTCTGGTCATGAAATAGCTAGTCCAAGGTCCGTCATTTCAGGAGGCCAAGCGCGTAGTTTCCTAGGGCACATACGTCTGATGCACACTGGCTGTACTGCAATGTGCATATTTCATCAGCAAAGGCGTGCATGCATTGCCTCAACACGCACTCGCAGCAACACGTCAGCACCGTACAACAAAGGGCTGCAAACTGACCCCGCATCACTGCATGCTTCCAGGCCAGACGCCTGCCGATAGACGCATCACGCCGTACACGTAGCAGGTAACAACCAGGACATGAAAGGATGGATGGGTCATCACAATACTGTGCAGTCCGGTGGAGCCACCAGCATTGCAGATACATGAGCACGCATGTACCAGCAACGACATGTGCCGTACCTTGCCTGCCATCACTGTTCCCACAGCGTACCTTGCCTGCCATCACTGTTCCCACCAACAACACCTGACAAACGCTATGTAAGTGCCAAATATTACAATGACGCCAAACACTATGTACTCGCACACAAAAGCGTCACTTGTATGTCCGTTGGACGCAAAGCAGCACACACACTGCGCCCTAGTCACTCACAGCATCAAACCCTACGAGTCTCTCACCAGGAAAACTGTCACCCGCGAGGCTTTGCCAGACTGACACCCTCGAGCACTGTGGAGCTCCATATTTCCAAACCGCCAGCAGTTCAAGCAGGCGTGATGACAGTGCTCAGCATGACTTACAAACCAGACTCAGGCTCCGCTGCAGTGTGTTCGACTTGCTTAAGATGACACTCCCAAGCAAGCTCAAAGCACTCCGATTCTGCGTGCGAGACTACTTGCCCCAGCCGTGGTGCCACCCCCCGCCCCACCCGTAGCCATCATACCTGGAGGCAGGACACCAAAGTCAGTGTCCTGATGTTAGACCATGCACATGCAATTGATTGCTGGCATGCTAGCACCTCCAGGAGTAGGCACCACACTGGTCCAGCGCAATACAGCCCTTATGAAGCAACTATGGCGTGCCACTGTGCACAGCATGCATACCCGCAGCCACATTTTTTAGGCAGACAATGCGCAGCAAACACAGACCTAGCAGACAAGTCACACTCGCTTGGCAGCCAGAGGTCAGCTGACCAACAACAAAGCGAGGTCCGCACCCCCGGTCATACCCGCCCCATCCTCCGTACCCGGGGCCTCCCCACCCAGGACCCCACCTGCAGAACCAGCACATTTATCAGCAGCTAATTGAGATCACACACAAGCAATCCATACAGTGTTTTCAACCCGCATACCTGCAAGTATGCAAGGCGCAGCTACAAATCCAGGAACTGCCCATCCCCGCACACTTACTGACACCTTGGTCATATTTTGCAAGCAACACACGACAAAAGCAATCACGCACAGCGTAGCAGTCATTTGCTAACACGCGCTTCATCGCGGGGGTGCGCACCCTGGGCCGCCCCACCAGGGGCCCCAGAACAGGCCAAAGAACTTGCTCTGCGCCTGCGGGCCGATGGTGCCCGAGTTGGCGTCAATGAACAGCGCCGCGTTTGCCAGCGGCGCGCTCGCGGCGCCGGTCAGCAGGCCGTTGGCCAGGCCATTGGCCTTGTCGTCCACCAGGCGCGCCGTGACGCCGCCCGCGTACTGGACGTCCTCCGGAGAATCGGCCGGCAGGATCGCCACCTGCCGCCAGAGCGGACGTTGCTGGCACGGGAACCTCGCAGTCTAGTGCGTGCCGGATGCACTTCACACATCAGACACAGTCCAGCAGTGTACCAATGATGAGGGACGTCTGTGTTTTCCAAACAGTGCTTTGAGCTTGAGACACCAACAAATAGCCTTCTGGCATTGCGGTTGCTATAACATGTACTTGCAGCTGCCAGCTGCCAGGTCATACATACGCTGATCAAGCAGTGCTCACCTGGAAAGTGAGTGCGGACTTGTTTGCAGCCAGCTTTGGGCTGGACAGCCGCACGAGCGCCTTGGCAGGCGTGTCGCCATTCGTGCCGAACAGGACCGCGAGCGGGTCGGCCAGCCAGTGGCCGGCGGCGTCCACATACAGAGCGCCCGCTGTGGCGTTGGCAAACTCGCCTGCGCCCAGCCACAGCGGCGTCGCCCACGGCAGCAGGTCTTGTTCTGCCTCAGGTGCTGCTGTGCTTGCTTGTTGCATGGTCACATGGCAGCAACCACCCGCGACGCGCCCCAAGCTGCAGCAACTGCTGTCACACTCGTAACATGCTAGACACGTTCAATAGTTTTATTCCAGTACTGAGCGAGGCTCACACGATTGGTGCACACACCCAGCAGAGGCTAACACGACGGCTCAGCAAAGACAGACATTGCTCCCAGCACACTTCCTGCAAGGTGGCGTCGAGTGCGCACCGAGCGGAGTGGTTCCAGCACCCATGCCGCTCGTGGTGTGCAGCGCCACAGGCGCGGGGCCCGTCAGCGTCAGCGTATTGTCCGCCAGCACTGCTTGTCCCGCTGTGACTGTGAAGAGGATGTCCGCCGGCAGCTTGCCCGCTCCAGGAGCGGGCGCGGCCGCCGACATCTGCACTGGCGCTGCCGCAACACGTGCGTCAAACAGACCGCGCCGGCTGCCTGCGCAAACACAATGCAATCCTTATCGCCTGTTTGCAGCATAGTGACGTAACGTCATTTGACGTTGTTGTACAAATGCCGCCCTACAGGCCTCCTCGGCAGATGCTTACAGACCAGGCTTCCAATGTGCTGAGCAAGTACACGTTCGGCACTTTGTGCTATTGGGTTCGTTCTCTGGATATGCGTCATGAAGTGCAGACACCCTAGCTCGTAGGCTGCGGAGTTACAAAGTCAATGGAGTTAGGTCGCATACCACTGTCTAGTTGGACTTGCTGAGAAGCAACCAATGCGTTGCTGGGTTGGACAATCGTACTTCAGAACACCATCAGTTTACATCATGCCTAAGCAACTTGTGCACTTGAGCACAGTCCAGACGTCACATACTTGAATCACATACTTGCAGACACATTGACACTCACAATACTCCATGCAGGTCCAACAAATGCTGCGCATGCAACAAAGAGGCAAGGCAACGCTTAGGTCCGACCAAAGCTGCACGCAGCTTGGGCCCACAATACCGCACGCCAGACATATCTTGAAAAAATCACCTGAGCTGACCCACAGTCCGATGGCAACCTGAGAAAAGCACGAGCTTCACACAGGCTGGTTGTTGGACTGCCGAGGTCAGCCCCCACAGTGCTTCACACTGGCACCAACCGCGCGTTGCATGCCATTCCAAGCTTGGGGGAGAACTCTGCTAAACCACTTGAAACCCTCCTCGCCTTCACAGCCCTGTCATACACGGTTCCCTGCTTCCAAATAGTTCCCTCAAGAGTTGTCGTCCTCAGCAGCGTCCACAGCAGCGCCCAAGCAGTGGGGCGCCTACTTGCCCCACCAGCCGTGGTGGCGCCAGCCGCCGCCCCAGCCGCCGCCCCAGCCGTAGCCGCCGCCATAGCCGCCGCCCCAGCTGCGAGGGAAGGCACGCAAAGAGTCAGGCCGGATGTGCGCACTGGTGCACAAAAATCAGGGCCAAGTACAAGGACAATAAATGACATGATCGACAAAAGACAGTCAGCCGTACACATAACAAGCAAGTCCCTATGTCACTGAGAGCCTGTGAAAGAGCTTCAACGCCCACACACACACAAAGAAGCAGGGCCGCTCACCCGCCGCCCCAGCCGCCGCCCCAGCCCCTGCCATCGCAGGACACCTTGGTGTCAGAGGCTGAGTGACACTGCGAACAATGTAGTACAGGTTTCGCGCCTTCAAGAACGTCATCTTGATCCAAGATAGCATAAGTGCACTAATACTCGTATGCAGAACTGTTTAATTCATATGACACAAGAAAGCCGGTGACTAGGTCTGTGAAATGCTGAATACTCCCACCAGCAGCGCACTCTAAACCAGCAGCCGTCCGGGACGGGGGGAGGGGCGCACCCCCACCAGGGCCCCCAGAACAGGAACTTGGTCTGCGCGTCGGGGCCCAGCGTCTGCGAGTTGGCGTCGATGAACAGCGCGGCGTCGGTCAGTGGCGCGCCCGCCGCCGACGTGAGCAGGCTGCTGGCCAGGCCGTTCTGCTTGTCGTCGATCAGGCGCGCCGTCGCGCCGCCCTCGTACGGCACAGCGTCGGCCGAGTCGGCGTTCAGGATGGCGACCTGCACCTCCGCGCGCACGCCGTCAGTCACAGTGACGACGTGACGACGTGCACCGAGTGTGCTGCCAACCTCAGCCTGACGATGCAGCACTCAGGACTCTGCCAAGTATCCTAACGCTGACACGTTCCCCTGCCTGTCGTAGTGTGTCTACACTGAAATGGAAATGACAGGACATGATTGCCAGAGGCATCAGGCCACGAGCCCCAATGGCAGCGAGGTAGAGGAGCAGTTGATGCACTTGAAACCAAGAGTCTGATGACTTCAAATGCACAGCACGCTGTGTGTGCGACAGGACAAGGGGCCCGGCGGTGGTGAGACATGCAGGTGCACGCCTGGAAGGTCAGGGTGCTGTTGTCGGCGCTCAGCACGGGGCTGGACAGCTTGAGCAGCGCCTTGCTGGCCGCGCCGTTGGTCATGCCGACCAGCACGGCCGCGGGGTCGGCCAGCCACTGGCCGGCGGAGTTGACGTACGCGCCCTGTGCAGTGGAGTTGGCAAAGTCCTCTGCGCCGCGCGTACTTCAGAGTCAGGGGAGACTTGACCTTCGCGGGAAGCCAGGGCACATGCGCCAATGCGTGCAGCAATGCATGCAAGCAGTAAGTGCTGACTAAAGCATTGCTGCCCTAAACCATCGCGTCAGGCACAACAATGCAAGTGTGCTCAGTGGCTTCCTGCAGATGCTATTGCAGAAGCAGGCCTCAGTGATACACTCGGTACAAGACCAGCAGCCAGCAGCATTCTTAGTACAGGCCAGGCAGGCGCGCACTGACGGTAGTCATGCCGACGCCCTGCGCGGCGGTGGTGTAAAGCGCCACGGGCGCGACACCGCTCAGCGTCAGCGTGTTGTCTGCCAGCACCGCGCGCGACGCAGTGATTGTGAAGTGGATGTCCGCCATGGGCTTGCCAGCCATGGGGCCAGGCGCCGGGGCGCCTGCCATCATCCCGGACGGTGCTGCTGACACAGAGGCATCCTCCAGCAGCTGGCGGCCGCCTGCGGCGCAGCATCGCAGAGTGATCAGCCAGCGCTGACACTGCCAGGCAGCCATGAGTACAATTTTTCCAGAGCGCCTGAGCCAATGTGCAGAGTCAGCCCGGCACCAGCGCGCAACATCTGTGGCACTTCGCGCTCACGGTCTTCACAAAAGGCTAAAAGGCATTGTACCAATGTGGGCGCATGCATGCACAGCACTCGCCTCCCGCCCAGGAAGTGCAGTCAACCTGAGCTCGTGCAGCTGCTGGCCGACAGCCGAATACAGTGCAAGTTTTGCAACTGTTTTGCAATTGTCTCGTAAGTGACCGGTCACTGATGGGTGACGCCCCGCTAGAAGCCAGGCTAAGCAGCCCGGCCTTGCATATCAGACATATCACATTGGCCTACCTGCTGCAGACGCGCAGCTAGCTGCCAGAAGCAGCGTCGCCGCGAGGGCGAGGACTTGCAGACGAGCCATGCCGTTGAGTGCTTATCAAGCCGGTTACACTGTGGGAACTTCAAATACGTTTTGAGGTGTAGTCTCTTCTGTCTGTTCGTTGTGCTCTGAGTAGGTGCGCCTTCCGTAAGCTAGTTTGCGTTGGCCTTACACCTAACCCTCGTCAACATGACACATGGCAATTTGCTATTCGGGAAGGACTGGGACCGCAACATTACACTAGATACGTGACTCTCGGCTGCGCCAAATCATGCTTTTGCTCAGTGCACGGCATCACGAGTGAAGCCCAGGCACCCAATAACCACCCGCCAAAAGTACTAACCAAGAAACACAATCACAGCTTGCACGCCCGAATGACCTGGCGTCAAGCAGGCGCACAAGCTGCACTGCCGGCCTACCATGCATTTGCAACAGATTGAAAGCACAGCGCCGCAGGCATGGAAGGCTCTTTCACCGCCGCGGCGCCCGTAGGGCAAAGTGAAAACCCTAGCGTGGGCATGCGGAGGGGGGCCAGGCTGAGCCTGGGCGTCACAGAACATGCGCTGCAAGAAATGCGCGCGGAGTTTCAATGAGTCATGCGTTTCTTCTGTTAGGGCACTCTACCAAGCGCGTGCCATTCACCAGCACCGTAGCCGCGGCCTGCTGGGCAAAGCCCTGATATTGTGCTTGAAAAGCGCCGCTGCAGGCTCCAGGGAGACCAGAGAGCCCGACCTGCGCTGCTGGAAGGGGGCCTGCAGGGCCTTGGTACGCTTGCACACACTCACTGCCGCCACACCTCCTGCGCCTCCGCGCTGCTCACCCGCTGGCCCGCGCCCTCATCCAGCTCTGCCGCAGCGTCGGCAGGCTCACGGCGCGGCCTGCCCGTGTCGCGCGCCAGCTCGTCGGCAGGCTCGCCGCGCTCCGGGCGCGCCTCAGCGCCCAGCTCCCGCCCGCGCGCGCGCCCGCCGCCGCCCGCGCCGCGGCCGGCCGCGGCGGCGCCCGAGCGCGCGCCGCGCGCGCGCGCGCCCCGGCCCTGGTTGCCCGCCGGCAGGCCGCCCTCGGCCGGCAGGCCGCTTGCGAGCGCGCCCGCGTCGGTGCCGCGCCCGGCGGCGATGGCCTGCGCAAGCTCGCCATCGGCGCGCGCGCCGCGCACGGGGTCGCGCGCGCGCGCGCCGCCGCCCTGCAGCGCCGCGGCGCCCGCCGCCGACCCGCGCGCCCGCCCGCCCGCAGCCTGGCGCGTGGCCGCGCCGCCGGCATCCCCAGCGAGCAGGGACGCGTCGGCGCCTGGCTCCTCGCTCTGGCCATCCATGGCGCTGCTCGATGCGCCGCCTGCCGCCGCCTCTGAGGCACCCAGGATGCCGCCCCGCACATTGCCTGACGCGGCCTCTGTGGCATCCAGAGCGTCGCCCAGTCCGGCACCTGTCATGGCGCTAGCAGCTTCCAGGGCGCCCGCCTGCTGAGCGCCGGGCTCGGCGTCCAGCGCGCCCAGGGCGCCGCCGCGCCCGCCCCTCGCCCCGGCGCCGCCCGCGCCCTCGCGCGCGGCCGCGCGGCCGCTCGTCGCATGGGCGACGGCGCGCCCCGCCTCGGCGCCGTCCTCGGCGGACGCGGCGCTGTCCGCAGCGAGCGCGCCGCTGTCGCCCAGGGCGTTGGCCCAGGTGTCGGCGGCGCCGCGTGCGCCCAGCAGCGCGCCCGTCAGCGCGCTGCCGCCGGCGCGGCCGCCGCCGCCGCCCCCGCCCCCCGCTGCCGAGGCGCGGGTGCGGGCCGCGTCTTCGCCGGCACGGCCGGCGCCCGTGCCGGACAGGACATCGGCCAGCCGCTCAACGCCGCCACTCGTGCGCTCCGCGGACTCGCCGGCGGCGCGGCCGCCGGCGTCAGCGCCGGCGGAGAGCGCCAACGACGCCTGCCGGCCGTCGCCGCCGGGGAGCTGCAGGCGCTTGGGCGGCCCGCGCCCGGCCGCCTCGCCGCCGTCCTGCTGCAGCCCGGTGAAGGCCGGGCGCGCGTCGGCGCCGGCGCCGCCCTGCCGCGCGCCCGCCCAGGACGCCCGGTCGCCGCCGTCGCCGGCCGCCTGGGGGCGCCCGAGCGACGCGCGGCCGCCCGCCTCTGCGCCCCCGGATCCAGCCTCCTCGTGCGCCTTGGCGTCCAGCAGCTGCTCCAGATTGAGC